>Ga0209990_10001891_pt1 | contig 17129 bp, 13 predicted proteins | sample NOAtaG_6_FD_187304 | JGI IMG/M metagenome (GOLD analysis project Ga0209990, IMG submission 187304) | Freshwater lake microbial communities from Lake Erie, under a cyanobacterial bloom - NOAA_Erie_Diel5S_2200h metaG (SPAdes) (version 2) | ecosystem: Environmental > Aquatic > Freshwater > Lake ...
GCCCGACCAGCTGAAGTTGCCGTTCTACCTGTGGACCCGTGCGGCGGTTGCGGCGTTGATCGCGCGGGACTGCGACGTCACGGTGTCGCTAACCACGGTTGGCCGCTACTTGGCCGCGTGGGGCTTCAGTGTCCAGAAGCCGGTGCGGCGGGCGTACGAGCGGAACGATGCCGCCATCGCCAAGTGGCTCAAGCGCGACTACCCCGCGATCGCCCGTGACGCGAGGCGCGAGGGCGCCACGATCTACTGGGGCGATGAGATGGGGCTGCGCAGGGATCACGTCACGGGCACCAGCTACGCGCCGGTCGGCCAGACGCCGGTCGTGCGTGCGACGGGCCAGCGATTTGGCTGCAGTATGATCTCCGCGATCACCAACCGCGGGCAACTCGTCTTCCGGGTGTTCCATGGGACCTTCCGCGCGCCGATGTTCATCGACTTCATGCGACGGCTGCGGCAGCAGGCCGGTGGCAAGGTCTACCTCATCGTGGATGGCCATCCGGTGCATCGCTCGCGCGTCGCGAAGGACTTTGTGGCCGCTCACCCCGACGATATCCGCCTGATTCAGCTTCCGGGATACTGCCCGGAGCTCAACCCGGATGACCTGCTCAACCAAGACGTCAAGACCAACGCCTTGGGGAAGCGCCGCCCACAGAACCGCGCCGACATGATGTCGGCTGTCCGCCGGCATCTCCATCGGCGACAGAAACAACCCCATGTCATTCGCAACCTGTTCCAAGAGCGCCACGTCCGGTACGCGGCGTGACCAAACTACGCACCATTTACCGGCCTCCTCAGTAACCAGCCGAGTCTCCGACAACCCGGGGGCTACTCAGGTCACGGCGTTCCTTCGCTGTGATCATATCGTCATAGAGCGTGAGCGTCGTCGCAAGAACCTGTTCCTCCGAGAACTCCGCTACTGCGCGCTGTCGGCCGGCAGCCCCCATAGCCCTCCTCCTGTCTCCGTCCGCAAGCAAGGACGCGATCGCCTTGGCAAGCGCCTCCGCATTTCGCGGTGGCACCAGCAGCCCAGTCACTCCGTTCACCACTACGCGCCGGCACCCAGGCGTGTCTGTGGTGATGCAGGGAATCCCGTACGCCGCCGCCTCGAGCAGCGTTCGAGGCAGGCCCTCTCGGTAAGATGGCAGACAGATGACGCTCGCCTGCGCGAGTACGGCAGGCATGTCGGCTTGGTAGCCCCACCATTCGATCACGCCTTCGTGTGCCCACGTCGCGAGTTGCGTGGCGTCGACGCTCGCCGGATTGCCAGGATCGGGATCGCCAACGAGCGCCATGCGTACCGGAACGCCCTGAGCCCGTAGTCGGCCCGCAGCCGCTACGAACTCGCCGATCCCCTTGGACCAGAGCATACGCGCGGGTAACACAACGAGGGGCGGCCCGGACGGCGTCGCGGGGGACGGCAGGAAGCGCGCAACATCCACTCCTACGCCGTTGTGCAACAGGAGCCGATCCGGTTCCCCGATCCTCGCCTCGACAAATACGCCGCGATCGTCCGGGTTTTCGAAAGAAAGCCGGGCCGTTCGGGGAGCCGCGACGTACCGGTAAGCCCGCAGCACGAGCTTGCGCAGCATGCGGTACTTCAGGGAGTTCTCAACAAAAACGGTGCCGAGCCCCGTCACGCTCATCACCACGGGAATGCCACGCCGGCGTCCCCACCAGCCGGCGTACAGGTTCGGCTTCGCCGTGATGCCGTGCATGATGTCGGGTGAGAACCGGCGAATCACGGCGCCTAGCCCGTGCAAGCTAAGCAACTCGTCACGGAGGTCAGTGCCCTTTCGATCGAGGACTAACTCGAAGGTTCGGATGCCGTCGATCCGTGCGTCGCTCCCACCGTCAGCACGGGGGACGGCAACCGCGACGTCGTGACCGATTGCCGCAACGGCGCGAGCGCGCCACCCCCAGTGCAATTCGAAGTAATCGGGATTGTTGCAGACGTAGAGAACCCGGTACCGGGACGTCATCTTGTTTCTTCGCGGTAAAGAGACTCCCACGTGTCCAACACGCGCTCAAGATCGTACCGCCTGCGGACCCTGCTCCCCAGTCGTTCGCCAAGCGCATCCCGCTCAGCGGCCGTCATGTGCATGACCTCGTTCAACGCCGCCGCCATCGTGACCGGATCGCCGGGGGGAACGAGTCTGCCTGTGACCTGATCCTCGATCACCTCGGGAAGGCCGCCAACAGACGTAGCGACGACGGGCAACTTGAAAGCGCCGGCCTCGAGTACTGCGACTGGCAGTCCCTCCCAACTCGACGAGAGCACGTAACCGTGCGCCGCGTGCAGCAAGGCAGGAACGTCATCGCGCTGGCCAAGGAACTCGACACTATCGGTAATGCCTAGATCGTGCGCCCGGGCCTCAAGCATCCCACGCAGTGGCCCGTCGCCGGCAATGCGTAGGTGCATCGCCGTGCCTAGCGTTCGGACGCGCGCCACCGCCTCGAGCAAGGTTGGGTAATCCTTGGCAGCGACGAGCCTTCCTACGGCGAGCCACTCGAATGGCTGCCCCGGCGCGGGGCCCGTGGTCGTACGTGAGAATTCCACCGAACGGAGCAGCGTTCCGTTTGGCACGTAGCGAAGCCGAGCGCGAGAGACCGCGCCGATCGCCGCGTAGCGCTCAAGCCCATGATGGCTCACCTGCGTGGTCAAGTCAGCGAGGCGATCCGTGATGCGATAAGCAATCTCGCGCACGCGCCCCCCTTCGAAACTGCTGTGCGCGGTACATAGAAGACGCGGAACGGGCGCCAATGGGCGCATGACGCGAGCGAACAAGTTGGCGTGGACCATATGCGTGTGCATGACATCCGGGCGAATCCGGCGAATGAGGCGCATCCACCTGCCGGGCGCAGCGAGCAAGGCGAGGATTCCGCGCATGTCGATCACCTCAACGGCGATGCCGCCGTCCCGGAGTCGGTCGGCGAAATCAAGCGGGGGCTGCAGCGACACAAGGGTCACGCGCCAGCCGCGGCGGCGCAGTCCCTCCGCGAGCGATACCACCTGCACCTCGGCGCCACCGCGACCGAGTCCAGTGACGACGAGGGCGACATGACGTAGCGGGCCGAGCGACGTCTGCGTCACCGACGAACCAATGATGCGGGATGCGGAACGTTCCGGAGCCGGAGAGCGGCGAGGGCCACGAGTGCCCCATGGAACTGGCCCCAGGCGATCACGAAGGATACTTGGAATCGCTGCCTCGGGCCTTGGAGCTCTGGGACGAGGCCGTAGAATGCAATGGCGACGAGCAGGAAGAGCAGCAGCACTCGCACGCGCGGTGCGTCAGTCCACAGCCTCACGGCGCCGAGCGCGAACAACGGCAAGAAAAGCAGGTGGAGCCACGAAGGCAGGAGCAGGAAGCCATGGTCGGGCGCAACGCTCCAAGGTTGCGGCGTGAGGAACGCTCGCGCAATTCCCACTAGCCACTGACCGGGTACCGCGTATTCGAACAGCGTTGGGAGCATGCGTTGCACAGCAAGCGCGAGCGCCGGCGTCACGAGCACCAAGACGATACTCAGACGTCGACGCAACTGCTCGTCGACCAGCACCACGGAAAACAGCACGGCTACCGCGAGCAGCACAGGCGCGTAGAACCGGAGGGAGAAGAGAGCGGCACCAAGGACAACGAGCAGGCCGATCGTCACTGCCCGGCTGGCGATGGTTCGGGTCTCGGAAAACGCTGCCAAGCGAAGGAGAACCAGCAGCTCAAGATACGTAAGCAGCATGTCCTTCAGGTTGTGGAACGAGGACCAAGCGACGAAGTCCCAGTGCATTGCGAGGAACACAAACCATCCTTGCCGGTACCGATCGTCGAATCCTGACCGCGTTGCCAAACGCACCACGCCATCAGCGGCGAGGATGCTGAGTAGGACATTGCCCGCAACCGGTACGTAGTACTCTGCACCGAACGCCCACATCAGCAGCAGATTCCACACGAGGTATCCGATGTGGATACCTCCCGAGAGCCCAGACAGGAGGACGATGCCCTCCGTCGTGGTCACCGCGCTCCAAGGTGTGAACCCGCGGCCGAGCAGCTCCTGCGCTTGCGCGAAGTAGGTCTGGTCATCGAGGAGCGCCCATCGCCCGTCGTCGAGAAAGGCAAAGTACGACACGGAAACGGCGATGCGAGCCAGAACGAGGCCGGCGGCGACTGGAAACGGCAGGTGTCGTCGCGCGATATATAGCGCGACCAGCATCACGAGGCTGAAGACCCCCGCGAGATGCGGGGTCAGCCCGATGGCCATATCGCATTCTGGAACGTCGACGCCATGCGGTCGGTCGAATAGCGCGTGACGATGCCACGTCGGGCATGACCGACAAACTGGCCGACGTCATCCAGCACGGTCAGCATCGCTTCGGCGAGTGCCGGCGGATCCCCGACGGGCACCACTAAGCCGCCACTTCCGACTATCGTGCGGGAGTCCCCGACATCGGTCACCACCGCAGGGACACCGCAGGCGAGTCCCTCGGCGATGGCGTTCGAGAACCCTTCGCCGGTCGACGAGGAAACGAGGAGGTCCAGCGCCGTGAAGGCGGCGGCCGCGTCGCGCAGCGCCCCGGCCCAGACCACGCGGTCCTCTATGCCGATGCGTGATGCTTCGGCCCGCAAGCCAGCCGCGTAGTCGTCGGGACCGCGTCCTACGATGACGAATCGCACAGAGGGCCGCGCCGCGGCCACGAGACCGGCGGCTGCCAGGAACGTGCGGTGGTCCTTCATGGGATCGAGGCGGCCGACGATTCCTATGAGCGGTACGTCGTCGTCGATGCCCCACGCCTGACGCATTCGGCGACGCGTCGCCGGATCTGGTGCGAAACGATCGGTGTCAATCCCATTGGGGATCACGATCACACGCGCGCTGTCGAATCCGCGCCGAATGACGTGCGCGCGCCCGGCTTGGGAGTTAGCGATTACCACGTCCGCGGACCGTGAGGCCAGTACCTCGAGGCGGCTCGTAGCGCGCGAGAGCCAGTCTTGTCGCGCGTGCTCAAGATGGCTCGCGCGAACCCCCCAGATACGGCGCGTCCCCGGTAGGAACGGGGCGGTCGCCGTCACAAGGAGGTTGTCCATCGGCAGGTATCCGTGGAGCACCGACGGCCGCAGCCAGCGCAAAGTGCGGAACAACCGCCAGCCGAACCGGATGACGTCGTAGCGGCCCCGCTTGCCGAGAACGTGGACCGGAACGTCCGAAGTGCGTAGGTCGGCCTCCAGTTCCCCATCCCCGTACATGACGACGACGTGCACATCTAGCCCGCGCTGTCTCAGTGCCACGGCGAGCTGCACCAGCTGACGCTCGGCACCGCCCAGCGTGAGCTGACGAGTTAGGAAGACGAGCCGTTCTTGCGGCTGCAACGCAGGAGCTTCCCGCGCCAGTGCATGCCGCGGATCGGCGGTCGTCACCGGTCACGTCCGCTGAGCACCGACGCGTGCCACGCCTGAAAACTGAGCAGGTCCCAGAGCAGGTATTGGTTGTCAAAGGTTCCGTCGAGGTGCTCGCGCCAGCATGCCGAAACAGCGGCAGGATCGAGCAGGCCGGCGCGGGCGACGTAAGCTGGGTCGAGCAGGGCGGCCGCCCACTGGCGCAGCGGGCCCCGAATCCACTCGCCCATCGGCACCCCGAAGCCCATTTTGGGACGCTCAAGGATCGCGCATGGTACGAGGCTGTGGGCGTACTCGCGCAGCAGCCATTTGGCGGTTCCGTTGCGGTGGCGCTGACGGTCCGGCAGCGATAGCGCAAGTTCTACGACGCGATGATCAAGAAAAGGCGCTCGCGTCTCCAGGCTGACAGCCATCGCGGCTCGATCGACCTTAACGAGCACGTCGTCGGGCAGGTAAGCGGTCAGGTCATAGTCAGTCATCGCGCGCAGGCCCTTGCATGTCGGTGCGATGCTCGCTGGCGCCGGTGCCACGGCATTGGCACCATATGCCCCCGGGACCACGACATCGTCCCATCGTTGCACGAAACGTGCGTAGAACGTGCGAAGGTCGCGTGCCGCGAGGAGTCGACCGCCTTTCGCGAGAATCCGCCTTCGTGTGGTGCCCGCTGGCAGCATGCGCGCGATACCACCCAGTGCCGCGCCGGCAACATGGCGCGCGGGGTAGCGCCGTAGCTGCTCCCATCGGGCATGCGCCGCCGCGTAGCGACTGTACCCCGCGAACAACTCGTCGCCTCCGTCTCCCGACAACGATACGGTCACGTGCTCCCGGGCAAGCCTGCTGACGAGGTAGGTCGGGATCTGCGATTGGTCAGCGAGCGGTTCGTCATAGATCTCCGGGAGCAACGGCAAGACCGCCCGTGCATCCTCCGGCGTTACGACCAACGCGGTATGGACAGTCCCTAGGTGCTCGGCGACAGCCTGAGCATGGCCCGACTCGTCATACGCTCGTTCGGTGAAGCCGATGGTGAAGGTTCGGACCGGGCCGGTCGCGAGTTGCTTCATCAGCGCGACCACCGTCGACGAGTCGATTCCCCCGGACAGGAAGGCCCCTACCGGCACGTCGGCGACCATCTGCAGGGTTACGGCTTCGCGAAGCACAGCGTCCAGCGCTGCGAGTGCCTCCGCGTCGGAGCGCTCAACGGTCGCGATGGCGACCGGATCCCAGTAGCGGCGGATGGTCGGTGCGCCTCCCCCCTCGTCGAACTCCGCGAGGCATCCGGGCTCGAGCTTCCTAGCGTCCTCCCAGATGCACATCGGGGCGGGGACGTACCCCTCCGCGAAGAAGCGCACGAGTGCGCGCCGATCGATGCGCGACGCAAATGCGGGGTGAGCGCGGATCGACTTGAGTTCGGATCCGAAGAGTACAGCCCGACCCGCGTGCGCGTAGAAGAGCGGCTTCTCGCCTAGGCGGTCACGCGCGAGCATCAGGCGGCGATCGGCCCGGTCCCAGACGGCGAACGCGAACATCCCGACGAAGCGCCGGAGCGCCCCCTCGACGCCCCACTGTTCAAAGGCCGCCAGCATCACTTCTGTGTCCGAGTGTCCACGGAACGCCGACCCGCCCGCTGCAAGCGCACTTCGGAGCGCGCGCCAGTTATAGATCTCCCCGTTGAATGCGACCACGAACCGACCGGATGCGGATGCCATGGGCTGGCTGCCGAGCGGTGACAACTCGAGGATTGACAACCGCCGATGCCCAAGCGCGATGCCAGCCTCCTCATCCTGCCACAGTCCGGCTTCGTCGGGGCCGCGATGCACGAGCGCACCCGTCATTCGCCCGATGGCGTCGATGTCATCGCGGCGGAGGCCGCCGGGCCTGAGGACTCCCGTAATTCCGCACATCTTCAACGTGCTCCCATAGACGGGCTGAAGCGCCCGCACCCCGCCATCCGGCCCGGAGAGGCCGCGCCGCGCAGGCGAGTCGCGGGGAACATCACGCCCGTTGCTCCGGTACCACTTCGTCGAGCACGCTGTTCCATCGTGCCGCTACACGATCCAGTGAAAAGCGGCGAGCGGATTCATGCGCCGCCCTCCCCAGACGCTCGCGCAGTTCTCCGTCGCGCATGAGGTGCTCCAGCGCCGCACTGAGGGCCGGCAGATCGTCGACTGGTACCAGAACTCCGTCTATCCCCGCGGTGATCAGTTCGGACGGCCCGCTCTTGCAGTCGGTGCTCACCACAGCGGCGCCGCTCGCCATGGCCTCAAGAAGCGCGTTCGGGAACCCCTCGAAGCGCGACGAGAGAACAAATATGCTGCTGCTGGCAAGATCCTCAGCGACGGCCCGTGAGTGGCCAGGGAGCGCGATGCGCGCGCCAGCTCCAGACGCGGCGGCCCGCGCGACGAGCGCAGGCCGCTCGTCTCCTTCCCCGAAGATCACGAGGTCCCACTCCGGAAACGTCTCCGAGATCTGTGCAAAAGCATCGATGAGCAGATCGAACCCCTTCTCCGTCGCGAGGCGACCGATGGCCACGATGCGCGGCCGGCGCGCGGCCGTGGTTCGTGCCGACGACACCGCATGCGGATTCGGAATCACACGAACGCGCGATGGCCCGACGACAGCACCAGCCCAAGCGTCGGCAACGCTTTGCGTCTGTACCACGAGGAGATCAGCCCAACGATAGGTCACGCTGCGCAGAAGCCGCCACACGCGCGCCAGCGGTGCCATGCGAGGGTCCGTCCGCTCCGACACGACGACCTTTTGCCCCAGTCCCCTCGTTGCGAGGAGAACAAGTACGTTGATCACGTCGAGAAAGCTCACTACGACGTCAGGACGAGCGTTGCGAAGCGCGGACCGGAACGCGCCAATGCGCCCGAGCACTCGTGTCGCTGCCGCAAGACGCGAGGGCGTACCACCAGTCCGACGCAGCGCGATGCGTCGCACCGCCGGGGGGAGGACGAAGAAGTCGGTGTCGCGACCCGCCAGCGTGATCACGGTGACATCGTATCCCTGTTCAGCCCACGCGCCGGCGAGAAGCGACCCGACGCGCTCGGCTCCCCCAGCCGCGAGGCTTGGCAACGCGAGCGTGATGCGGCGTCGAAACGGCGTGGGAGGGCCAACCCGCGCCGTCGTGCGAGACACCGTGGACGTTGACGAGGTCACTGTGCTACGGTCTGGCGATCACGCCACGTACACGCACGATGGACCGAGCGACCGTCAGGTAGCTGACCGCTCATAAGGCCGATGAAGGGGCGCGGAAGAAGACGCCGGCCGGGTCGCCGCTGGGTGCCCGAACGCCACGTGGCGCGGTGCGCAAGCGGAGCAAGTCGCGGACGTAGGCGAGCAGAAGGCCGACGACGGCGCCGACGACCACCGCCACGGCTGTCGTGGTTAGCAGGTGGCGCGGCTGAGGTAGCGACGGGACTTCGGGAGCCTCGAGCACGCTGAGAATTGGCGTATCGCGCACGGCCTCAAGGCGGGCCCTCTCGGCCGCCTGGGCAAGTGATATGAACAGCTGTTGACGAAGCTGGACGTCGCGGCCGAGCCGCTCCTGCTCAAGCGCGAGCGCTGGCGATGAGCGGAACTCGCGATTGCCGGACATGAATAACTGCAGCCGGCGTTCCGCACGCTCCAAGTCGCTGTTCGCCGCCTGCAGGCGCTGCTCGACGAATTGCCGCTCGGCCTCGGCTTGGCGCTGTTGCGACATCTGGTTGAAATGCTGAAGCTCCTGCAGTAGCTGGGCCCCAAGCTGACCCGCGAGCGCCGCCGACCGTGTACGGACCGTGAACGTGATCATGCCCGTCGGGCGAGACACGCTGGTCGTGATGTTCCGTCGTAATGCGTCGATCGCGCGGTCTCGACGGACCGCGTCGTTCGGTCCCTCAATCGCGTACCATTCAATCAGCGAACGTCGACGGATCACGCCGTTGACAGAGTCGGCGTAGGTGGCTTCGACCGCCCGCCGCATGATCTCACGCGACTTCAGCAACTCCGCGTAGAACTCGGGCGAGCGACCCGAGCCACCGAGGCTCGATAGTCCACTGAGCGCGCCCAACACCCCGCCGGCCTGCGCCGCGAGATCCCCGACCCCTCCTGCCGTACGGGCTTGCGCCACGAAGGCCCCGCTGGCCGCCCACGTGCGAGGCCGGAGCATTACGATCGTCGCCGTAACCGTGGACACGACGAGTGCCGAGGCCACGACCGGACGCCACCAGCGCCGAAGGTGTTCGACCGCCTCGTCGAGGAGGATCGAAGAAGGAGGGTGCGCGTCGCCCTGCTCACCCATCGCGGTTGGCGGAGCTGGGGCACGTCCCGAGCGCACGCATCGATGGGCGCGGGCCGGGCGCGCACAAGCGCAGAGACTGAACCTTCATGGGAACAGGCCAGCGGTCACGGTTGGGGTGAGGTCAGGAGCATGCCGGGGAGAACGGCGGGGAGCTCGACAACGCACGCGGGTCGATGCGTGGCAACTGCAGCACGACCCGAATGCCGGTCTTCGGCCGAGCGCCGGGCGTAGCCGACCTGCGCCCGACACTAGAGGAAATATAGTCCGGACCATGACCGGGCACCACAGCCGACAGAACACCGACACGGCAAGTCTCCGGCACCTCGACTGCACCGTTCCGGGGTCAACCGGTCGCTCGCACCAGGCAAAGGAACCGTAGGAGGGCCTGTGCGGCTCGGTTCGGCGTCAGATCGGCTGCGATCCGGAGCGAATTGCGCGACATCTCGGCCAGTGCCTCAGGCTCGGCTGCTATGAGTTCCGACCACGCGGCAGCAAGCGAGCGCGGATCGCCGGCCGTGAACCGGCGCCCGTTTCCGCGCACCAGCCCGCCGATGCCGCCAACATCCGAGAAGATCACCGGTGCCCCGGCGCCGAGCGCCTCGAGTGCGAACATGGCCATGCCCTCGTAACGGGACGCGAGAAGGACACCGTCGACCGTCCCCAAGAGCCGCCGGATCTCCGCATTCGGTGCACTCTCAAGAAACTCAAGTGCCGCATCCGGGATCTCCTTGGCAATGCGCATTAGACGAGCACGCTCGGTGCCTTGTCCGACAATCGTCAGGTGGATGCGAGCCCGCTCCTCTGGCGTCAGCTCAAGAAGCGCCATCAGGATGTCGTCGAAGCCCTTCTGGTTGGTCCCCACCCACGTCATCCGTCCGAGTGTGAGGAACCGGCGTCGCCCACCGGCGGCCGGCATTCGCGCTTGCGCCACAACTGACGGTGCGGAGTTCGGGACGACGGCGAAGCGCTTGTCAGCAGACGTCAATGCGTTACTGTCAAGGAACCACAGTCGAACGAACTCCAGGTAGTACTCGGAAGTCGCGGTGATGAAGCGGATGTCGCGTCGAAGCGCCCGGCGGATCAGATGCCGCCGGACGCGCCAGCGGAGCGCAGGGTCCCACATTGCCTGCTCGGTCTCCGCGCAGCCGTGCACGCGGACGACCGTTCGTTCCCGAAGCGCACGCGGGAGAAGCAGCAGGAGCAGCGGGTCCTCGATGGTCTCCGACAGAAGAGCGTCGTACCGCCGCCCAGCGTCGGCGCGCGCAATCGCGTCGGCCATGCGTCGGCTGTTCCGCCAGTCAGTGATCAGGCCGCCGACGTACTTGATCGCGACCGACCTCCTCACCGGCGGCACGCGGATGACACGGAGCCGCGGAAGCGAAAGCTCGGTGGTCTCGCCAAGGGGGACCGGCGTGAACACATCCACCTCAACGCCCTCGGCGGTCAGGCCGCGTACCAAGTCCTGAAACGCGAAGGAGTAGCCACCAACCGCCGGGAAGAAGTCGGGGCAGTAGACCGCCAGACGCATGATCAGCGAGCGCCGGACCCGGTCTTGAGGCGTCGCGCGCACGCGAGCGCCGCACCAACGACTTGGTCCATGTTGTAGTATCGGTACTGGGCGAGGCGCCCTACGAAGGAGACATCGCTTCTCGAATCAGCCAGTCCCTGGTAGCGCTTGAAGAGCGCTGTGTTCTCCGGCCGCGGCACGGGATAGAACGGGTCGCCCTCCGCCTGCGGATACTCGCGTACGATGGACGTTCCCTCATGTTCCTGCCCGGTGAGGTGCTTGAATTCCGTGATGCGCGTGAACGCGTGGTCGTTCGGGTAGTTGACCGTACCGACAGGTTGGTACTCCCGACGCGAGGGAAGGTGCTCGTGCTCGAACCGCAAGCTGCGGTACGGGAGTCTGCCGAAGCAGTAGTCGAAGAACGCGTCGATCGGGCCCGTGTACACCATGTGCCGCCAGGTACCTGTCGGGACCTCGTCGTGCGATGTCGACAGCCGAACCTCGATGCCGGGGTGCGCGAGCATCCGCTCGAACATGCGCGTGTAGCCCTTCAGCGGCATGAACTGGAACGTGTCTGTGAAGTAGCGGTCATCCGTGTCGGTCCGGGTCGGGATCCTCGCCGCCACGCCCGCCGAAAGGTCCGATAGGTCGAGTCCCCACTGCTTGCGTGTGTACCCACGGAAGAACTTGTCGCACAAGTCGCGCCCCACGCTGCCCAGCACCACGTCCTCGCTCGTGAGGACCGGGTCGCGCGTCTCGCGGACGGACTCGAGGTAGGCCGCCGCTTGCTCCTCTGTCTCGAGGGAGAGACCGTAGAGCCGATTCAGCGTGTCCCGGTTGATGGGCAGCGGGTAGGCGACACCGTCGACCACAGCGAGTACTCGGTGTTCGTAGAAGCGCCAGTCGGTGAACCGCGACAAGTACCTAAAGACATCGCGGCTATTCGTGTGGAAGATGTGCGGGCCATAAGGGTGCACGAGCAACCCGCCTGCATCCTCCTCGTCATATGCATTGCCGCCGATGTGCGGCCGCTTGTCGATGACGAGCACCGAGGCCCCGGCGTCGGCCAGTTCGCGCGCGCACACGGCACCGGCAAATCCGGCGCCGACGATCAGGTAGTCGAACATCTGTGCAGAGGTCACGAGTGTCGCCACAGGCGGGGGTTGCGGAGGAGGTAGACGGCCATCGCGGTCGTCACGAAGCACTCGGCGCCGACAATCGAGACGGCTGCGCCGACCGCACCGAGCCAGCGCGTCAGCGGCCAGATCGCGATCCCACCGAGTGCAGCAGCAGCAGCGAGGATCAGGTTGAAGGCACGCGCGCGACCGTTGGTGAGCATGACCTGCACCCCAAAGAAGTTCGATAGTCCGACAACCAGCGGCAGTGCGGCCAGCAGGCGGAGCACTGGCACCGCCGCGCCAAAGGCGGGGCCCCCGAACAGGCGAATCGCCACGTCGGCCATCACGAACAGCCCGAGGCTGATGCTCGCTGCGGTCGCCAGCATGATCGCGAAGGCCCGGGCAACGAGCCGTGTCGCGCCTGCCCGGTCGGCTGCATAGAGGTGACTCAGCCGCGGGAATAGCGCGTTCGTGATGGGCGTCAACAGGCTCTGGCCGGCCAGGCGCAGCCGATCCGCGATCGAGAAGTAGCTTACGGCGGTCGTACCCGCGGTCAATCCCAGCACGATGGGGGCGAGCGCGGTGTAGACACTGATGCCGAGCTTGGACACGAAGAGCGACGAACCGCCGCGCAGCGCGTCGATAACCGCGACCGCGTGAGGGGCCTGCCACGTGATCCAGCCCCGGCGGCGCATGTGCGCGATGGCCAGAGCACCGGCCAGCACCGTGACGAACGCCTGGATCGCTAGAGCCAGCGCCGTGTCTCGTGGCGACCGCACAAGCCCGAGGATCGCAGGCACACTCAGGAGTCGAGTCGCGACTTGGATAAGTGCGATCTCTCCCATGCGCTCCAGTCCCTGAAAGAACCAGACGGGAAACAGGGTGTTGCCGATCACGATGCCCAAATATCCTAGCACGTAGAGCGCCGCGTCGCCCTCGCCGATCCCGTGGAACCACGCGAAGAGCATCAGCGCAGGGCCGGCAAGCAGCGTCAGTACCCACTGTGCACCCCAGATCCCGAGGAAGGTCCGCGAGAGGACCGCCTTCTCCCCGCGCACGCCGGCGATGTCCCGAACCCCGCTCCATGAGAACGCGTAGTCGGTAAAGACCACGGCAAAGGCCATTACGGCCTGCACGAAGACGACCTTTCCGAACGATTCAGCACCAAGGGCCCGGGTCATGTGCGGCAACGTGACCATCGGGATCAGGGTGCTAGCCGCGAGAATCATCCCCATCCAGGCCACGTTCGAACGCAGACTCGACGGGCGCGGGGGACGGTCGCGTCCATGCTCTGCTGCCGAGAGCTGACCGGTCGAGGCATCCGGGGCAGGGGTCAATCGGTCCGCCGGTCCGGGCGACGTGCGGGTGGGGACGTAGATGGTGACACTGTGCGTGGGCGCAGAGGCTACGGCGGACGCCGCCGGTGCGAGTGAAGGCGGCGTCACGCGCCGTATGGGTAACGCCAGCCGAGCTCGAACCCATAAGAGCCGCGGAGGCTTCCGATCCGTCGCGCCCAGCGACCTCCGCCCACCGCCACTCCCGAGGTCGCTCGGTCGCCGCATGGGCGGCCAACGGTGCCGGACACCCGCCGACGTCTTGGTGGACGGTGATCCGTGGCGCGGCAGTCGAGTGTAAGGGAGGGACCGGGGGCACGACGCATCCCCCGCAAGCTAGCGGCTCCGTTTCGTCCTTGCACGAGGCGGCAGAGGGATGGCCGTGCAGCCGGACGGGGGAACCGACGTCGAGTGCGACCTGCAGCGTTCCTGCCGCGCCTTTGGCGTGCTGGCCTCCCGGTGGATCAGGCCCGGTTGGGGCCGGTGCCTACGCGAACGAACACGAACTCGTCGCAGCCGGGACCGAGCACGCCGGTTCCCTGCGGTTGCACGAAGCTTCGTTCCAAGCGGAAGCCGAGGGGGATCACGAACGACTCGAGTTCTGCGGGGGAGATGGACTCGTATGGGTATCCGCCCAGCCAGTCATGGACATCATGCAGAAAGTCCATGCCCCGGCGAGCGCGGTACGTGCTCACGTACTCACCATAGCTCACACCCTTCACAGCAAGGACGGCCCGCATAACCGCGAGGTAGCCGGCGCGCATCAGTCTCTGGATGGTGGGACCCGCGTTGCTGTAGATGCGCTTCTCGTGCTTCCAAAGCCCGCACATCGGTGTCTTCTTGTACAGGGCCACCGCGAATCGTCCACCCGATGCGACGAGCGCTGCCGCCCGTCGAATCGCTTCGTGCATGGCTCCCGTGTGGTGTAGAACGCCCCACGAGTAGACGATGTCGTAGGTGCCGTGCGTTTCGGGGTCGAGAACGAAGACCGAGCGCTCAACGGCCTCCCAGGTGGCACCCGCCGGGGCGAACCGCGAAAGCGTCTGCCGCGTTGTCTGCACTGACGCAGGGTCAAGGTCCATGGCAATCACGCGCGACGCACCGAGCCGGAGGGCCGCCAACGAATGGACCCCCGACCCCGATCCAATGTCGAAAAACGACCGGCCACTGATCGCGCCATTCATGAGTCGTGCCAGATCAGCGACCGCCTGTTCGATCCGCGGTTCGTCGAGGTCACGCGCGTAGCTGGACCAGTTGTCCCCGAAGGCGAAGTGTGACTCCAGAGACGTCAGTCGGTCGTCAGGGCTAGCGTTTGCCGTGGTAGCGTTGGCATCTGGCGGCATTGGACTTGGTCAGGTGAGGCGCGCAAGCCGCCGCGGTAGACGCGACCGAAGCGATGGCGACCTTGCTGGCGCGAATGTGCCGGGAACAAGAAGTACTGTCTGCTGATAACTCATCGAGAGTACGTCGTGATCGCTGTCCCCGCTACTGTAGATGAAGGAGAGGTTGCCAACAGGAGTGAATCGCCCCGGGTTTGCCGGAGACTCCATTCCGTGAGGGGTCGGAGGCATGCCGAGACCGTCCCGTTGTTCCCCCGAAGTGCGTGAGCGTGCCGTCCGAATGGTGGTCGAGCAGGCGCCGGCGCACGACTCGCCGTGGGCCGCCATCCGCTCCGTCGCTGAGCAGATTGGGTGCCACAGCGAGACCCTCCGGAATTGGGTCCGCGACCACGAGCGCACCGTCGGGCGTCGCCCAAGCCCCACGGCTGCGGACTTGAGTCGGCTCAAGGGGCTCGAGCGCGAGCATCGCGAGTTGCGCCGCGCGAATGAGAGTCTCCACAAGGCGTCCGCGTATTTCGCACAGGCGGAGCTCTACCGCCGACCGAGCTGATGGTGGCCTTCATCGACGCCCATCGTGGCGTCTACGGCGTCGAGCCGATCTGTGCCGTCCTGCCGATCGCTCCGTTGACCTCCTACGCCCACCGCGCCCGAGCCGCCGATCCGAGCCGGTGCTCGGCGCGGTCGCAGCGGGAGGCGCGCTTGCCGCCAGAGATCCAGCGGGTGTGGGCCGAGAGCCTGCGGCGGTACGGCGCCCGGACGGCGTGGCGGCAGCTCCCGCGCGACGGCATCCCGGTCGCCCGCTGCACGGTGACCCGGTTGTTTCGTGCGATGGGCTTGCAGGGGGTGCGCCGCGGGCGGCGCGTGCGCACGACGATCCCGGATCTGGCCGCGCACCGTCCCGACGATCTGGAGCAGCGGAACTGCACCGCCACGCGGCCGAATCAGCCCTGGGTGGCCGATCTCACGTACGTCACGACGTGGCAGGGCTTCGTCTACGTCGCGTTCGTGACGGATGCCTTCTCGCGGCGCATTGTCGGCTGGCGGGCGCCCGGCGAGCGCAGTGGCTTCTGCACCCGCTTCGCGACGAGTCACTCGGAATGCTTGCTCATCGAACCCTCGGTGTCGAAGGAGGTGCTTCGACGACCGATTGAATCCACCCCGTACCTGGCGATCCGCTACATCGACCGCCTCCACGACGTCGGCATGACCAGCAGCGTCGGTAGCCGCGGCGACGCGTACGACAATGCGCTCGCCGAGACGATCAACGGGCGGTACAAGACCGAGGTGATCCATCATCTCGGGCCATTGAAGGGGCTGGAGGACGTCGAGTACGCGGCCCTCGAATGGCTGGCGTGGTACAACACGCAGCGTCTGATGCGCCCATTGGGGGACCTCCCGCCGGCGGCGTTCGAAACGCAGTATCAGCAGACCGAGGTCACGCCCGTGGCCAAAGGACTCAACTTGCCGAGTCTCCGAGAAACCCGGGGCGGTTCAGGATAGGCCCCCGCGCATTCTTCCTCGCGCTGGCCCAATGCACATCTCTGTCTCGCATTTCCTAGATTTGACGGGTGCTCTTGCGTCTCGCCCTCCTCGGCACCCGCGGCATCCCCGCCTCCTACTCCGGCTTCGAAACCTGCGCCGAAGAACTCGCCTGGCGCCTCGCCGCCCGCGGTCACTCGGTCACGGTCTATCGCCGCTCCCACCACTACCCGGGCGATCATCGCACCGACTACCGCGGCGCCCGCCTGGTGACCCTCCCCACCGTCGCCAACAAGTACGCCGACACCATCGTCCACACCGCGCTCAGCGGCCTCCACGCCCTCACCCAGCGCTACGACGCCGCCCTCTACTTCATCGCCGGCAACAGCCCCGTCGCCTGGCTTCCGCGCCTGGTCGGCACGCCGACCGCCATCAACGTGGACGGCCTCGACTGGCGCCGGAAGAAGTGGCCCGCCCCCGCCAAGGCCTTCATCAAGTGGGCCGAGCGCATCTCGCGATATACCGCCAACGTCGTCGTCACCGACTCCCGCGCGGTGCAGGACTTCTACACCCAGACCTACGGCTTCACCCCCCGCTTCATCCCCTACGGTGCCGACATCGCACGCCAACCCCCGGGGGAAACGCTGGCGAAGTACGGGCTCGAGCCGGGTCGCTATGTCCTCTT
>Ga0209990_10001893_pt1 | contig 17107 bp, 5 predicted proteins | sample NOAtaG_6_FD_187304 | JGI IMG/M metagenome (GOLD analysis project Ga0209990, IMG submission 187304) | Freshwater lake microbial communities from Lake Erie, under a cyanobacterial bloom - NOAA_Erie_Diel5S_2200h metaG (SPAdes) (version 2) | ecosystem: Environmental > Aquatic > Freshwater > Lake ...
GTGGGCACGTATTCATCATTGGAAGACATCAGCAGCCTGAGCGCCGGCACATATACGGTCGTTGTCAATGATGCCAACGGCAGCACGGGCGGCTGTACGGCAACAACGACGGTAGAGATCACGCAGCCGGCAGCACCGGTGAGCGTCGCGGTGGACGGATCGACGAATGTGGTCTGTCACGGCGGTGCCACGGGCGCGATCACCATCACGGCCAGCGGCGGCACGGCACCGTACACGTACACGTGGACGAAGTCGGGCAGCGTGGGCACGTATTCATCATTGGAAGACATCAGCAGCCTGAGCGCCGGCACATATACGGTCGTTGTCAATGATGCCAACGGCAGCACGGGCGGCTGTACGGCAACAACGACGGTAGAGATCACGCAGCTTCCTTTGCTTACGGCATCGGTGAGCAAGGAAAACATCACTTGTTATAGTGCAAGTGATGGAACCATTACGGTAAGCTCTCCTAATGGCGGTGCTGGAACCTATCAGGCTTCGGTGGATGGAACCACCTGGTCTACGTTTGTCACATCACATACCTTCAGCGGCCTTGATGCGGGTATTCATGTTGTTCGTCTGCGCGATGCAGTCAACACTTCATGTGTTGTTACCGTCGGCAACAGCGCTGGTGGAACGGAAGTCATCTACCGTCCATCGCAGCTTAATGCAACGGTAACGCCTACGCATACAACATGCTCAGGTAATAACGACGGGGTTCTCACGATCAGCTCACCAATGGGTGGAACACACCCTGAGCTGGGTACGCAGACTTACGAATACAACATCCGCTCTTCGGCTGGATCGTATTCTGGCTCGAATCAGACGGGTCTGACGTTCACAGATCTTGCAGCAGGCACCTACTACATTCGTGTGACAGCTCAGACAGTGAGCCCAACATGCGAGCGTGAGATCGGCCCATACGAGATCTTTGGATCGGGATCCGGCATCACAGCATCGGTTGCCCATACCAATATCACGTGTAACGGATCGGTGGACGGATCGATCACCGTGACAGGCACGACCGGCGGTTCGACGCAAGCAACGCCAGTGCGCACCTACAAGCACTTCTGGGCGCGTCAGGACGCAGTCACAGTTCCGCTTCAGGTTTCCGGCTCATTTACCGGACTCTCAGCCGGCACGTACACCGTGTGGGCAGTAGCCGACGCTGATGGCCAGACACCGGCATGCTCAAGCGTGGTTGGTACGGTTTACATCTACGAACCATCTTCGGTGAATTCGACGGTCTCCAAGATTCACATCTCAAAGAATGGTCTTGAGGACGGTGAGATCTCCTTTGCCGCTGCTACAGGTGGCGTGCATACAGCCATCGGTTCACGTTCGTTTGATTACCGTGTCGTCAAGAATGGTGGCGGGTATGCTCAAACCAACTCGACCGGTTCATTCACGGGGCTTGCTGCGGGTACGTACTCAACGTATGTGATCGCACTTGAAAGCGGACCAAATCCGGTCTGTACGACTCAGGTTGCCTCGCAGGTAATTCTCGAGCCGACCGTAGTGAATGCTTCGATTGCCACAACCAACATCCAGTGCAACGGTTCAACTGACGGCAGCCAGATCGTTGTAAGCGGAGCTTCCGGTGGTACCCACGCTGAGGCTATCTCACGCACGTACACCTATCGTGTAACTCGCAACGGTGGTGGATACGACCAAAGCAACGGCGGAGGCACGTTTATCGGCCTGTCAGCTGGTACGTATACGGTAGCTGTGATAGCTGTGGCTGCACCTACAACGGTTCCGGCCTGTACAACCAATGTCTCAACCACGACTGTGATCTTTGAGCCTACTCCGGTGACTGCAAGCTCTATCACGCAGAAGAACCCAACCTGTGCTTCCGGATCCAACGGAGCGATCAACGTCGGTGGTGCGGCGGGTGGTGTGCACGGTGTCCAGGGAACACGCACGTACGAGTACACGATCGTGAAGGTTGCTGGCGGCACTACCGGACCACAAGCAGGTACTCTGTTCTCCGGACTGGATGCAGGCACGTACAATGTGTTCGTGACTGCCCTGGCTGTCGGAAACAATCCAGCTTGTCAGACGAATGTCGGTCAGGTGGTTCTGAGCAACCCGGCAACGATTACGCACAGCATTTCTGACAATGCTGATACGGTATCACCGTATAAGCGTGCTGGATCCGTGGTGACACTGACGGTGAACGTCCAGGGTGGTCATCCAAAGGCGTCGTCACCGTTCTACAACTACACGTGGACGCGTCCTGCAACGACAGTTGACCCAGGCCTTGTGTCGGCAGTCAATAATGGAGGGGGCTCATACACACTAACGTTCGAGATCGGTGCGACGGAAACGGCAAATGCCGACAATGTGACGGGCTCATACTCGATCACGGTGACCGACGACTCGACATGTATTTCGACATCGAATCCGCAGTCGACATACGTGAACGTCTATGAGAACAACGAGCTCTATGTTGACAACGTCGCCGGCAGCCACGCAACCGGTACTGGTTCGTTCCAGCGCCCTCTCATGAGCGTGACGAAGGCAAATGACATTGCCATGACCGGTGAAACGATCAACATTCTTCAGAATCTTTCGGGTGGTACGCCAGACCTCGCTCCGATCTGTGAAGGGGACAATGGTCCTGTGATCACGAAGAACGTGACCATCAAGCGGTATGCGTTCGTCGGTGGATCCCCGAACTCTGGTCTGTCTCAGATCTTTGCCGAACCAGTCTTCTGTGCGAGCAAGTCCTTCGTTCTCGGGACATCAGCAGTCCAGTTCAACGGTTTCACTCCTTCGGCTCTGTTCGTCAACACAGACGGTTCGATCCAGTTTGCTATCGACACCGTAACGAGTGTCGGAACAGTGACTCTTCTGCCGGGTACGTGGAACATCACAAGTCCGCTCACAACTTCGGATGCAATCACACTGCAGGGATCGCCGACAAACCTGTCGACGGCTGCTTGCGACATGGCACCAACTTCGATCCTCCGTGCTGCCGGTCTGACGAAGCTTATGATCTTCTCCGGTTCTACGACGAAGACAGTTCGTGGTCTCGACCTCACGGTTGGACAGTCAGGTGGAGTTTCGCCAACGACCACGGGACGATTCTTCGACATTCCAGCTGGCTCGTCTGGAAACATCAACACATCGGGCATCATCTATCGACTTGATGATGATGCGAACCCAGCGACAGCTTCAGTGCGTCTATTCGGCATCACCAATGTTGATTTCAGCGCAGGAGCAATGAATGATGTGGCCAAGTTCATCAACGACGGACGAGACGCACTGGGTTTCGGAACAGGAATTGTTGTCCACGGAATGCAAGCCCCACTGCCGTCGGACAACCTCGAGATCGGTTGGAAGGCTGAAGATGTCGGCGCAGCTGCCGCAGCGAACGGTAGTCAGGTCTTGACTCTGAATCCGATGAATACGATGGCTGCCCCGATCGTGCTGAGCCCCGGTGCTGCGGCTACCCGCCCTCTATGGCGCAATCCTGCCAACGGTATCAATGGACGCGCGGGTATCTTCTTCGATGGAGTAAACGACTACCTATCGAAGGCGCTGACGGGATCCGTGGTGTCTGGTGCTCAGAAATCTGTTTTTGCTGCCTTCAAGACGCGCAACACGGATGTGGCAGATGGTGCGGTTCAAGTGATCTACAAGCACGGTAATCATGAGAACGGCCTGTCGATCGTGCTTATCGGTACTTCGAATGCAACTGAGTCGATTCGGATGACGCTCTACGATAATGTTGGAGGTACGCAGCGAGCAGTATCGCGGACCTTTAATAACGTCGCTCAAGACGCCATCTATGTTGCGCAGATGTTCTTCGATGGATCGAGCACGACGCAGCGCGTTGGAATGTCTCTTGACAACGATGCTGGACAGGTTGACGAGCAAGTTTGGACTGATGCAGGGTTTGGCGTCACATCCCTAACGGCACCTGCACTTCCTGATAACAACACCAACATATCGATGGGTGGACGTCAGGGCTATGTGCGATTTAGCGATGTTTTACCAGGCACAAACGGAGCTACGTCAGCTGCTGATTACAACAATGGTGCAGGCGTTACGAACTTCTTCGGTGGTGCTGAATCTCGTATCGGTGAAGTGCTCGTATACAACACCGCTGCGAAGTCAACGCGTGACGCCATCTACTGTTACATGCGGAACAAGTACTTGACAACAAGTAGCGTGAACAACAACCTCAAGGATGGTCCATCTGACGAGGAAGTTATCGCTGGCGAATTCAACGATTTCGCCGACGATGTGGACGTCTATCCAAACCCAGCCGAGTCTGATCTGATGGTTAGCGTCATGGCTCGTTCATCAGGTACACTCAAGGTGGACCTGGTTGACGCTCTGGGGCGTGTCGTGAAGACGCTCTTCAATGATCGCGTTTCAGAGAACTTCGTCCTGCCGATCAGCACAGATGTGTCGAACTTGGCCAACGGTACTTATGTCGTCCGAGTCACTGGTGCCGGAGAACTGAACATGTCCAAGTCGTTCATCGTACGTCATTGATGAACGTCGGGGTCCTAAGTGACTCCATGATGATGTCGTAATTTGCCAACACCCGCAGATGCTATCATCTGCGGGTGTTTTCTTTCCCGCTGAAAACAATGTTCAAGTTTAGAAACACGAGTGTGGATATGATTCGCCCCCTGATAACGATCTCATTGCTGCTGATGTTTTCAGTCACTTCCTGGGCGCAGGGAACAGTTTATGTGCGAGCCACGGGTAACGACGCCAATAACGGCCAGTCCGAGACCGCTGCGAAGAAGACTCTACAGTCGGCTGTTGCCGCAGCTCAGGCAGGTGACATCATCGATGTCGGCCCCGGGTCATTCGCTGGGGCAACGCTTGATAAGGGGCTTGTCATTCAGGGCTCCAATGCCAACTATGATATTTCCCGGTGGGACGCCCCAACGGTGATCACATCCACGGTCACACTAGGGCAGGCAGCTGCCGGGGCGTCCGTCACGCTCGTTGGACTGCAGTTTGGACAGATCACACCGCTAGCCGGAACCGCCGAGAATGCCAACATCACTGTTTACAATTGTAAGATGCTTGGTTCGAAGCCGATCGTCACGACCGGTACGAAGTGGGCTGAGCTTTTTCTGACCGCAAGCGTACTCGACGGGAAGGTGGAAGGGGCAAAGCCAGGAGCACCGACCGCGACAACGGCGGTGGTGACGGGTGATGTCGGCGTTGCAGTGATACGCGAAAATGTTCTCCGCAACTACTCCAAGTCAGCCATCGACGTTGCCGGAACAGGTCAGATCGTCCGCGTCAGCTACAACGAGTTTACCTCCTGTAACTCATCGGCGGATGCTGCCCATGCAGCGGTTCGGATAAATGCGTCCGGTATTCAGGAGGAGGTCCTCGTCGAAAACAGCCTATTCACGTCGTGTGCAACGTCTGTTTCCGTCACGGGCACGATCTCCGGCAAGACGGTAGCCGTTCAGCGTAACAGCTTCCGCCTGACCCCGGCCAGTGTTGTGGCGATCAAGAGCTCGGCACCGACGGCACTCGACGCGACCTGCAATGCATTCAATGTGCCGACAAAGGAGAAGGACCAGCCTCTTTCCCAGGAGATCATCAAAGCATCCGTAATAAAACTTACTACCGGAAATGTGACCGTAAGCCCAACAATTGATGACGGTACCGACGCCGACGGGGATGCCATCGGGTACGAACCGGTGAAAGGAAAGGCGTGCGCAACGCAGCAGGGGAATTAAGTTCGTAATCACCTCGATGCCGGCGCTTGGAAATACGTATATTTGCGTATATTCGCACGTCAGCAAAAATTATTGCAACTTCATTTGCGAGTTATCCACACCAATTCCATAACTTCGTGTGAATATGTCGTAGTGCCGATCGCCGTAATAGGGGTTGGCCTCGAAGAACTGTCGAAAAAACGAATACACTGCGGTTTCAAAATTCATTGAGGGGATCCCATGCGAGGAATCCGGACACTATTTCTGGCCGTGATCATTGCCCTTGGAGCTATTGTCTCCAGTGCACAGATTACGGTTTTTGTGCGCTCTGCCGCCGATGGTGGTAACAACGCCAACAACGGTCTAACGGCAGCCACAGCCAAGCTTACAATTGGCGGGGCCAATGGCGCTCTGGCAGTTGCTGGCATCACGACGCTGGACATCGGAGCGGGCAACTTTGATGGTGCAACCGTCACGATGCCGCTGGTTGTCAATGGCGCGAACGCCGGACTGGCAATGCCGTGGGCACAGGAGACGGTCCTGAATACGCCGATCACACTCAACGTGGGCGACGCCGATGTCGTCTTCGACGGTGTGACGTTTGGCGCCGGTAGCACCATCAATGGTGCGAGTGCCGGGGCAAACGTGATCGTATCGAACTGTAAGTTCTCCTCGGCGAACCACCTCAACACGACAGGCCTGGGATGGGAAGAGCTCTCAATCTCGGGTAGTCGCTTTGATGGTGATGAAGGGGGCGGACCAACCGTCAACGCCATTACGGCAAACGGGTTGACGACCTTCTTCCTCGCTGAGACGGTTGTCCGTGATTACACGGGTACCGCAGTTACGATCTCTGGTGCCATCGACAACGCAGTTCTCACCTACAATGAACTCATCGCCGTTAATACCGCTGGCAACACGAACAACGCTGCGATCAAGCTTGACGTAACGAGTCTCTCCGCTGCCGGTGCTGCTCGGATTGCAAACTGTATCATTTCGGATGCTACCACGACAAACGGTCTGGCAGTCTCCGGATCTCTTGCCGGCAAGACTGTCACGATCGAGAATAACCTTATCTCTTCGGCCATCGCTGGCACCGTCATCAGCAATTCCGGTACAGGAATGCTGGTTGCATCATGTAACTCTTACGGCAACGCTCCGTCGATTTCGACCCTTATCGCCAAATTCAGCGGCGCCGTCCAGGCAGGCCCCTTCATCAACTCTGACGTTGATGACAACGGTGCTGGCATTGGCTTTTTGCCGAATGGCTTGTGTAACACCAACGGACCAGTCACCATCTCCGGAAGCACGAACAGTTACTTCCGCATTCAGGATGGTGTCTCAGCTGTGGCCTCGGGTGGAACGGTTACGGCAGGTCTCTTTACGTTTAATGAAAATGTGACCGTCAATAAGTCATTGAGCATTGTTTCGACGGATGTGTCGAACTACACACGCGCTGGTGCATGGACCACGCTGAATGGCACGATCAATGTGTCGATCGCCGCAGTGAACTTCACGCTCAACGGCATAAAGGTCAGCAACAGCACGGCAACGCAGCTCGTAACATCGAGCGCTACGGGAACAACGACGATCTCCAACTGTTGGCTTGAAGTCAATCCAACGGCTGGCCTTGTGGCAGTGCCGACCAACGGCGCGATTCATATCCTCAAGAATGGTGACCTCTCGATCAATGGAACGAGGGTCAGCCGTCCAACGTCCGGTACAGCCCCCTTCATTCGCGCCCTCACATTTGGTGCGGGCAATGCATGCCGCAACGTGTCGATCGGCGGAACATCGGCAAACGAGTTTCAGGGAACGCTTCAGTTCTCGGGTCTGAGCCTTCTGTCGAACGTCTCGATCAACAACAGCTTGATCTCCAATGCCGGTATAGACGGTATCTCGTTCACAGGAAACACGGTGAACACTGCGTCCGTCACGAACTGCGACATCATTGACTCCCGTGAGAATGGTGTTGGTATCCGCGACCGTGTGACGGTTGGTTCGGGTTCAACGGCAACGTTCACTAACAACGAAATCACCGGTTCGGGTCGCGCGGGAAGCGGCTACGCCGGCATCTCGATCTCGTCCACGTCGCTCGGAACGCAGTCCTTCACAGGCAATATCCTTGCTGCACAAGCTGGCACGAACAAGCCATTCATCAACAACCGATCTGCATACAGCCCGGTTGCAACATGTAACTGGTGGGGTTCAAAGTCGCAGGACGTGATCGAAGCCAATAACACGGGTGGTGTTATTCTCGATAATGGAACTAGCGGCTGGTATAACGACAACACGAACAGCGGTAGCAACGGGGCTAACTTCTCCGGTGGAGCCGCGTGTACGGTTCGTGCCTTTACGATCACGCTCGCCCCTTCCAATGCAACGTGCTTTGGTTCATCAACAGGGTCGATCAACAACACGCTTGCCGGTACAACAGCAGGCGCGGTTTATACGTGGTCGAACGGTGCTACCACTGAGGATGTCTCCAATCTTGCTGCTGGCACGTACTCCGTGACGGTTACCACGGCTTCCGAGAACACGCGTAGCAAGTCTGCCACGATCCTTGAGCCAACGCAGCTTAGCGGGAATACAGCAAAGACGAACATCACCTGCTTCAGCCTTACGAACGGCACCATCACGGTATCGAACCCAGCAGGCGGTGTCATCAATGGAATCACTCCAACGTACAACTACCGTATTGATCGGGCCGGCGGAGCTGCCGGTGACGTTGGTCCTCAGGGATCAGCCTCGTTTACCGGTCTCGGCGCTGGCACGTACGACGTGTATATCATCGCCGTTGGCGCATCGCCAACTTGCGAGCGCGTCATCGGTACGCAAGTCATTGTTGAGCCTACGCAGATCAACGGCAGTGGCTCGGTCACGTCGAATTACAATGGCGCACAGATTAGCTGCCCGACATCAACAGATGGCGTCATCGCTATCGCTGCTACTGGTGGAACTGGTGCACTTCAGTACAAGCTCAACGGTGGCAGCTATCAGGTCAGCTCGACGTTTTCAGGACTTGGTGCTGGTACGTACACGCCGATGGTGCGCGATGCGAACAGCTGCGAACGCACACTTGCAGCAGTCGTGATCACGGCCCCTGTACAGATTAGCGGAAGCGGATCGGTAACATCGAACTACAACGGTGCTCAGATCAGCTGTCCAACGTCGACCGACGGAAGCATTGCCATTACAGCAACAGGTGGCACGGGCGCTCTTCAGTATAAGCTTAACGGTGGCAGCTACCAGGGTAGCGCAACGTTCACCGGACTTGGTGCCGGTACGTATACACCGATGGTTCGCGACGCAAATGGTTGCGAGCAAACGCTGTCGAACGTTGTTATCACAGCTCCAACGCCAATCACCGGAAGCGGTGCTGTAACGTCGAACTATAACGGTGCACAGATCAGCTGCCCAACCTCAACCGACGGAATCATTGTCATCACGGCAACGGGCGGCACAAGTACACTTCAGTACAAGCTCAACAGCGGAAGCTACCAGGTCAGCTCGACATTCTCTGGACTTGCGGCTGGCACATACACCCCGACAGTCAAGGATGCCAACGACTGCGAGAAGATCCTCGCGAACGTTGTGATCACGGCTCCGGTTCAGCTGACGGTCGCTTCGGCAACGAAGAAGACCTATAACGGCGCGGAACTGAGCTGCCACAACAGCACGGACGGTGAGATTACTGTCACGGCCGCTGGTGGAACTGGAACAAAGCAGTACTCGAACAACAACGGCACAGCATGGCAGGCATCGAACATCTTCTCGAGCCTTGCCGCCGGCACGTATCAGATCAAGATCAAGGATGCAAACAACTGCGAAACGGCAGCAACACAGGTGGTCATCACGGCTCCGGTTCAGCTGACGGTCGCATCGGCAACGAAGAAGACTTACAACGGCGCGGAACTGAGCTGCCACAACAGCACGGACGGTGAGATCACTGTCACGGCTGCTGGTGGAACAGGTGCGAAGCAGTACTCGCGCAATAACGGCACATCATGGCAGGCATCGAACATCTTCTCGGGTCTTGCCGCCGGCACGTATCAGATCAAGATCAAGGATGCAAACAACTGCGAAACGGCAGCAACACAGGTGGTCATCACGGCTCCGGTTCAGCTGACGGTTGCATCAGCGGTCAAGACACAGTACAATGGTGTTGACCTGAGCTGCCATAACAGCACGAACGGTGAGATCACCGTCACGGCTGCTGGTGGAACAGGCACGAAGCAATACTCGAACAACAACGGTACATCATGGCAGGCATCGAACATCTTCTCGAGCCTTGCCGCCGGCACGTATCAGATCAAGATCAAGGATGCAAACAACTGCGAAACGGCACCAACACAGGTGGTCATCACGGCTCCGGTTCAGCTGACGGTTGCATCGGCGGTGAAGACGCAATACAACGGTGCTGACCTGAGCTGCCATAACAGCACGAACGGTGAGATCACCGTCACGGCCGCTGGCGGAACAGGAACAAAGCAGTACTCGAACAACAACGGCACATCGTGGCAGGCATCGAACATCTTCTCGAGCCTTGCCGCCGGCACGTATCAGATCAAGATCAAGGATGCAAACAATTGCGAAACGGCAGCAACACAGGTGGTCATCACGGCTCCGGTTCAGCTGACGGTTGCATCGGCGGTCAAGACGTCGTACAACGGCGCTGACCTGAGCTGCCATAACAGCACGAACGGTGAGATCACCGTCACGGCCGCTGGTGGAACAGGAACAAAGCAGTACTCGAAGGATAACGGTTCTAACTGGCAGGCATCGAACATCTTCTCGAGCCTCGCCGCCGGCACGTATCAGATCAAGATCAAGGATGCAAACAACTGCGAAACGGCAGCAACACAGGTAGTCATCACGGCTCCGGTTCAGCTGACGGTCGCATCGGCAACGAAGAAGACCTATAACGGCGCTGACCTGAGCTGCCACAACAGCACGGACGGTGAGATCACTGTCACGGCTGCTGGTGGAACAGGTGCGAAGCAGTACTCGCGCAATAACGGCACATCGTGGCAGGCATCGAACATCTTCTCGGGTCTTGCCGCCGGCACGTATCAGATCAAGATCAAGGATGCAAACAACTGCGAAACGGCAGCAACACAGGTGGTCATCACGGCTCCGGTTCAGCTGACGGTTGCATCAGCGGTCAAGACACAATACAACGGTGCTGACCTGAGCTGCCATAACAGCACGAACGGTGAGATCACCGTCACGTCAGCTGGTGGAACAGGCACGAAGCAATACTCGAACAACAACGGCACATCATGGCAGGCATCGAACATCTTCTCGAGCCTTGCCGCCGGCACGTATCAGATCAAGATCAAGGATGCGAACAACTGCGAAACGGCTGCAACACAGGTGGTCATCACGGCTCCGGTACAGCTGACGGTTGCATCGGCGGTGAAGACGCAATACAACGGCGCTGACCTGAGCTGCCATAACAGCACGAACGGTGAGATCACTGTCACGGCTGCTGGTGGAACAGGTACGAAGCAGTACTCGAACAACAACGGCACATCGTGGCAGGCATCGAACATCTTCTCGAGCCTTGCCGCCGGCACGTATCAGATCAAGATCAAGGATGCGAACAACTGCGAAACGGCTGCAACACAGGTGGTCATCACGGCTCCGGTACAGCTGACGGTTGCTTCGGCAGTCAAGACGCAATACAACGGTGCTGATCTGAGCTGCCACAACAGCACGAACGGTGAGATCACCGTCACGGCCGCTGGTGGAACAGGAACAAAGCAGTACTCGAAGGATAACGGTTCTAACTGGCAGGCATCGAACATCTTCTCGAGCCTCGCCGCCGGCACGTATCAGATCAAGATCAAGGATGCAAACAACTGCGAAACGGCAGCAACACAGGTAGTCATCACGGCTCCGGTTCAGCTGACGGTCGCATCGGCAACGAAGAAGACCTATAACGGCGCTGACCTGAGCTGCCACAACAGCACGGACGGTGAGATCACTGTCACGGCTGCTGGTGGAACAGGTGCGAAGCAGTACTCGCGCAATAACGGCACATCGTGGCAGGCATCGAACATCTTCTCGGGTCTTGCCGCCGGCACGTATCAGATCAAGATCAAGGATGCAAACAACTGCGAAACGGCAGCAACACAGGTGGTCATCACGGCTCCGGTTCAGCTGACGGTTGCTTCAGCGGTCAAGACACAGTACAACGGTGTTGACCTGAGCTGCCACAACAGCACGAACGGTGAGATCACTGTCACGGCTGCTGGTGGAACAGGTACGAAGGAGTACTCGCTCGATAACGGTAGCACGTGGCAATCGAGCAACGTGTTCTCTAATCTGGCTGCCGGTACCTACAAGATGCGGATCAAGGATCAGAATGGCTGCGAAACCTCACCAACGGTGGTTGAGATCGTTGCCCCAGTCGAACTCACGGTTGCTTCTGCCGTCAAGACGCAGTACAACGGTCGAGATCTGAGCTGTCATAACAGCACCAACGGTGAGATCACTGTTTCGACAAACGGAGGAACAGGATCGAAGCAGTACTCGAAGGACGATGGTGCTACGTGGCAGGTCTCGAACATCTTCTCGAACCTTGCCGCAGGAAGCTACAAGATCCGTGCGCGGGACGTGAATAACTGTACAACGGCTGCGACGAACGTTACGATCGTTGCTCCTCCAGCGATCACATCTGCTCCTGCTGTCACATCGAACTACAACGGCGCACAGCTGACGTGTCCAAATTCGTCTGACGGTGTCATTGCAGCGAACGCTGGCGGCGGCACACCTGGATACACCTACCTGTGGCAGAAGTTCAACGGCACCACTTGGGGAAGCCCCGGTGCGATGAACGCTACTTTGGCGACGATCACAAACGTTAACGCTGGTACGTACCGCGTTACGGTCACGGATGTGAACCTTTGCGCAGTGACGAACACGGTCGAAGTGATTCCACCAGCGCCGGCGGTGATTCTTGATGTAACGAAGACACCTGCGGCTTTGTACAATGGCCGCGACGTGAGCTGCTTCGGTGCTTCTGACGGTGAGATTACGGTTGTCGCCAATGGTGGTACAGGTTCACTCAAGTACTCACTGAACAACGGCACGACATGGCTCACTGGTGGCACACTGACACCACTCGGTCAACCAACGTTCACATTCACCGGCGTTGCAGCCGGCACGTACACGGTTGTCGTTCAGGACGTGAACGGATGTAACTCCGATCCACAGTCGATCGTCCTTTCCAATCCACCGCTTCTGCAGATCTCGTCACTTGTGACGAACGGACCAGTTAATTCCGGTGAGTCGATCACGTTCACCGCAACGGTTGTTGGTGGTACCCGCAGCGGCGGCGTCAACAAGTACAGCTATGCATGGCAGAAGCCACGCCCTGCGGCCAACATGCCTGGATTTGGTTCTGAGACGGTAAATGTCAACGATGTCGTCGCGACATTCACGATTCCTGTTACGACGCCTGATGATAACGGATTCAACACCAACTACATCCTCACGGTAACCGATGCCAATGGATGTACGGCAGTTCTCTCCGTCACGCCGATCATCTACCCACCGACGATCCACGTCGCGACAACAGGAAACGATGCGACTGGTGACGGACGCCCGGTCAACCCACTTCGCACGATCCAAAAGGCGAATGACGTGGCCGATCCTAACAACACGATCGAGGTGGCGGCTGGTGTCTTCGACGAGTCCCCTGTGATCACGAAGGCCCTGACAGTCAACGGCACGAATACCACCGTGCTTGGAACTGGACGTTACTTCGTCTACGGAACACCAAACACCATCACCTGGGGAACCAGCTGGCCTACGTCAGTCTGGGATAACCTTGGTCTGAATGGTGATGCTTCATCGGCCATCGGCACGGTTATGGCAAAGGTCAATAGCAATGCCAACGCAACGATGTGGCTGATCGGTAACATCGCTTGGAATGGTACCGTAACAGTGTCGAAGCAGCTCGCAATTCGTGGTGCCACGGCAAGTGCTGCAATACCATCGTATACCGGTTGCGACATTGCACCACCGACAACGATCACCTACACGGGTACGGGAGCCGACACGGTGCTGTTCAAGTTCACGGGAACAACGACGAAGTCGATCCGCGACCTTGTCCTGCAAGTTCCGTTTGCTGGCCGCTTCATCGAAATTCCTGCGGGTAACTCGTGTGATGTTGATCCAGTGACGAATGTTCGATTCGACTGGGATCACGATAACGATGCCCTCACAGATCGTCGTCGCATGTTTGGTGTAACAAACGGTTCATTCTCCGTTAACCAGACGTTTGATGTGGCGAAGCTGATCTACGACGTGACCGATAACAGCTATGGATCAGGTCGCGTTGTCTACGGCAACAATGGCCCACTTCCATGGAACTCCCTCGAGATCGGATGGAAGGCTGAAGACGGTGGCGTTGAGGTCGCCGGTGAAAAGATCAAGACACTTGAGCCGATGAAGAGCACAGTGAAGCTCCAGAGCTTGATCTCCAATGGTCGTCGTCCTGCTCTGAACACCACTGCTGGTAACTATAACGGCAAGTGGTCGATGGACTTCGATGCGACAGCCAACCAGTATCTGGAAGCAAATACCACCGCAGAAATCAACGGTGGAAGCAAGAAGACGGTCTTTGTTGTCTTCCGTCCGCTGGATGGTGCCGATAACCAGGTTATCTACAAGCACGGTGATCAAACCAACGGTATGAGTCTTGTTCACCTGGCTGATGGACGTATCTCGATGAACATCTACGATGGCACGGCGGTTGACAAGCGTGAAAGCTGGATCTTTGAGTCCTCAGCTTCTTCGCACTCAGAGACCGGTTTCGACAATGAAGTGCTGATCGCTCAGATGTACTTCAACGGTGATGGCACAAACAATGCCACACGCCGCGTTGGTGCATCGCTCGACCGTGAGTCCGGACGCATCGACTCAGATGTGAATCACACGGGAACGGAAAAGACGAACGGTTATGTTGGAAATGCCGCCTTCACATCGGCAACACTGACAACACCAGCCGTCATTGGTCCTGCCAACGTAGCGGTTCTTGGAGCGCGCTCCGGATCGATCTACTATGCAACCTGGAATGGTACGGCATCTGTTGACAACTCGGTGACAAGCACGGGTCGTTCGCTCTTCTACAATGGTAGCATCGCCGAAGTACTGATCATGAACACGGCTTCCGAATCCATTCGTGATGCGGCATACTGCTACCTGCGGAATAAGTACTACGGTGGGTTGCAGTCGACGCAGAATGGTCTCGACAAGCGCGCTATCGCTGGTGACAATCGTGAAGACATGGAGACGGTCTCTGCATGGCCGAATCCGGCAGATGATCGCGTCTCGATCGAGACAATGATCCCAACCTCCGGCATGGTCACCGTTACGCTCCGTGATGCCGTCGGTCGCGTTGCTCAGGTACTTTACGAGGACTACGTGCCTGGTGGCACACTTCTGCCGGTGACGGCAGATGTGCGTAACCTTGTCAGCGGCGCCTATGTGATCCACGTCAGCGCAGCTGGTGATGTTAATCACTCGCTTCCTCTGATCATCCGTCACTGATAACCCTGAAGGAAGACACGGATAGTTAACCGCAGCTCGAACGTTCAAGCGCCGTCCCAGCGAAAGCAGGGACGGCGCTTTTCGTAATTCCGTACTTCGGTAATTCCGTAATTCCGTAATTCCGTAATTCCGTAATTCCGTAATTCCGTAATTGAGTAACTTCTCCCATGCCTCTTCTCCTTGCCATCCTTCTCCTCGCTGCCACAGACCTCGTGGCACAGGCACCACGTTCCGAACGCTTGGAGTCAGTCGATTCTGCACGCGTTGACACCGCATCGCCGCGCCTGCGACGTCAGCGCACCCCACGGCCACCGCGGCCGGGGGTCTTCTCCAGCCTTGACTCGGCGCGCACTATGCCCGACTCAGTTATCGTTCTCTCACTGCGTGGGAAGGGGCTTGCCACGGTCACGGGTCTTGGCTCATTCAAGAATCTCCAGGTGCTCGACCTGTCCGATAATGCGCTCACGACCTTCCCGGTCGAAGTGCTGAGACTCAGCAAGCTTCTAACACTCGACCTTTCGGGGAATCCGATCAAGACCGTTCCGGAAGAAATCGGCAGTCTGACGCAGATGACCAGGCTTAACCTGCGCTCAACATCGATCACGATGCTGCCTGCAGGAATCGGTAAATGCGTATCTCTGTCATCGCTTGATGTCTCGAAGAATGCACTGGTCTCACTCCCGATTAAAGAGCTGAACCGCCTGCCCCTTCTCAGATCCGTTCTGATCGGTGGCATCCAGCAGGGTGAGCCATCGGCAGAGCCTACCGAGGCAAGTCCGCAGCAACCGGACGCCGGTAAGTAAACATCCGATTTCGTACGTTTGAGCACTCGTCAACGGAGAATACATCATGAAGTGCACCACATTCGCGATCTCCCTGCTGCTTGTTTCCTCTGCAGCAATGGCTCAGATTTCCATTGGAGGCAGCGGACCACAAACGTTCCGGGTACAGGGAACGATCGGCATGGGCAATGGCGAGAGTTGCGTAACGATTGCCAATCCCAATAGCACCGGACAGTTCCTTTTTCTGTTTCCGCACATGTCGCAGCTTAAGCCCGGCGAACATGTGCCCCTGCGTCTACATGCTGTCGGCCAGGAGGGTCAGACGGTGTTTGTCTGGAAACTCGATAACACGGCCGATAAACCTCAAGACGTTGTGGCAGGGGGCGAGAAAGCCGCGCCCGCAACCGTGCAGCACTTTACCGCGAACGTCGATATCCCTGCAATGCTCGGCGGCACGTCTCAGATCGTTCGTATCGACATTCCAGGCGTGAAGGCAGGCTCTGCTATTAGCGTCTCTCCCAGCGATGAACTGCCAGGCATGCTCGCCATTGCCCATGCCTCAGCCCCAGTCGATTGCGTGGTGATCATTAAGCTGATCAATCCCGGGCCGTTTGTGCCCGGTATGACGATGAATATGAGCGTCGGAGCTGTTGCTGCTCCGTAGCGGAGGGAAGCCGAAGCGGAGGGAAGCCGAAGCGGAGGGAAACCTGCGGAGGGAAGCCGAAGCGGAGGGAAACCTGCGGAGGGAAACGCGCTATGCGCGAGGGAAACCGAAGCGGAGTTGAACCTAACACCTAACACCTAACACCTAACACCTAACACCTAACACCTAACACCTAACACCTAACACCTAACAAAAAAGCCCGCGACATATGCCACGGGCTTTGTTTTTTGCGCTATAGGAATCCCGCTTTCGCGGGAATGATAGCCATAGTACCCAGTACCCAGTACCCAGTACCCAGTACCCAGTACCCAGTACCCAGTACCCAGTACCCAGTACCCAGTACCCAGTACCCAGTACCCAGTACCCAGTACCCAGTACCCAGTACCCAGTACCCA
>Ga0209990_10001898_pt1 | contig 17091 bp, 13 predicted proteins | sample NOAtaG_6_FD_187304 | JGI IMG/M metagenome (GOLD analysis project Ga0209990, IMG submission 187304) | Freshwater lake microbial communities from Lake Erie, under a cyanobacterial bloom - NOAA_Erie_Diel5S_2200h metaG (SPAdes) (version 2) | ecosystem: Environmental > Aquatic > Freshwater > Lake ...
ACACGACGGCGAGTTTCTAAGATCTGGCTTATTTCACGGGCAAAACTAGGCTGGCGATCGATCATTTGATTAACAGCATTAGCAGACAGCATCATCACTTCTAAATCCTCGATCGCTGTTACTGATATCGGGCTATGCTCGCCAGAAAAAAGCGTCATCTCACCAAAAAACTCGCCAGTTTTAATTGTTAAAAGTTCATGTTCGATATGCTCGCGATCGCGAACAGACATAAGCGCCGTACCAGCGATCACAATATATAGCGCATTGTTACTGACTCCTTGCCAGATTACTTTCTCACCTGCGCCATAATGTTGTAGATCAATCCCATCGGCTACAGAGTCAGGATTTTGTAATGGCACAAAGGCTGGAACAGATTGCAGGCTCTCGGTAAATTTTTTGGAATTGCCCTTCGCCTGTAAGGTCGGCCCATTAAAATGATAAAGAGTACGAATGGGAAAAGGAATCGTCAGGCTATTACGTTGGGCGGCATACCAAATCCGACTCATAAAGCGATCACGAATACTTTCAATATTGCTGTAGTCATCGATAAAAAATTTTACTTCGTAGGTAATCGCAAAGTCATCGTAGGAAATTGTATATATCTCTGGCTCTGGGTCTTTTAAAATACCTTCAGTCTCTAAAGCCGTAGTCAATAGGACATGTTTCGCTAAATTTGGCGGGTCATTATAGGAGAAGCCATGGCGAATCCGTTCTGCATGAATAGGGATTGGACGGCTAAAGTTACGAATAATTTCATTGCCTATAAGTTTATGAGGGATAATCACCATTTCGCGCTCAAAGGTCTGCAAACGCACGGCTCGCCAATTGATGTCTATCACCTGTCCCGTCAATTCACCGACTTGCAACCAATCACCCACTGAGAAAGGACGCTCAAATATCAGCGCAATGCCTGACATGACACTACCGAGAGTATCTTGGAGCGCTAAACCAATCACAATCGAGCTAACTCCAAGAGCTGTAACCAATCCTGCAAGATCAGCATTCCAAACCTTAGCAAGGACGATCGCTACCCCTAAAAGTACTAAAAACAATCGAAATAAATCAATTAAGAGTTTAGGAACTCGCGCTCGCCAAGTATCGGCTTTTGCCTGCTCAAAAATAATCGCATTCAGTAACGATAAAGCCGCGTGAAGTACACAAATCCAAAATAGAGTTTGGACACTTTTAACAATGTCTTCATTAGCAGGACGTTGCAACACATACTGAATAAACAGCATGAACGCGAGCATTGGCAATACCAAGTTTCGCACTACTTGTAAGGTGGCTGCGAGGGGGCGGCGGCGGTGTTGTAGGCGATAAATAACTTCGCCAAGGATAATTACTGATAGAGCTAATCCGACAATTAAAGTGATCGCCGAAATAAATAAATGATTGGAACTAGGTTGCAGCATATTGCGATTTCCAAATAGAGAAGCTTAATTCAAACTATTGCGCCACTTAGCTAGTTGAGCCTTGGTCTGGCTATCAATGCGATTTCCCAGTAAATTATTCGTATTCGCTTTTTGATTCTTTTGACGGCTTTGTACAGATCTCATCGTAGCTTCCACTTCCTGTTCTAACGCTGGTGCTGATAGCCACTCTGCTCCAAACCCAACTGCGGTTAACTGCTGGGCGCGATCGGAAGTCACTACAATAATTCTTTTTAAATGCCGTAGCGGATCGCGGCGGTACTTGCCACATTGACGCTCGATGTAAGTATCCGCCGTTTCGTTGTGATCGGTAAAATATAGTTTCAGGTTTTTGGTAATCTTTTCAGATTTCGCGGGGGTTGCTTGTACATAAGCATCAAATACTAATGTGGTCTTATAGCCGTGATAAGCACTAAAGTTCACCATCGTTTCGGTTAAATGCGATCGCGCAATGTCAAACCCTTGCAGATCTCGAATCTCCTGCAAGTGCTTCCAAAACCCAATTACGTTATAGCCGTCCACCAACATAACTGGTGGATGTTCCGAAGACATAATGGTAGACCGCTAGATAGAATTACTTATTTCAATTCTGACATTAGACTTTAACAAATGTTGCGTTTCTTTTAGTAAAAATCTTCAGAAGATGTTCAGCATATTTCTTTGTTGCTATAAAACCCCAAAGGGAGATGCGCCGCAAATCTGCGCATCTCCCTTTGGGGTTTTATGTTGTATTTTTTTAGTACAAATATCTAAATTCAAGCATTAGCAACACAATCATTTAAAATTCAGCATAAATTTAATCCCTCAAATCAAGAAGCTTAGTGTCATAATGAGGCAGACTTATTAGACGAACTAAACCTCAAACGGTAATGGCGAAAAATTCCTCTGCGACGGCAAATAGCCAAGTTGATAAGACTGCTCCGAGCGCTCAAGCGGCAAAGACAAGCATCAGCCCTGAGAAAAAGAAAGCCCTCGATGCAATCATGCAAAAAATCGAGAAGGATCATGGAAAAGGCGCTATTATGCGTCTTGGCGATGCAACCAATATGCGTGTTGAGACCATCCCTAGTGGCGCATTACCCCTCGACCTTGCCCTTGGTGGTGGACTCCCAAAAGGTCGCGTTATCGAAGTTTACGGGCCAGAAAGCTCAGGCAAAACCACTCTAGTACTTCATGCGATCGCCGAAGTCCAGAAGCGCGGTGGCGTTGCCGCCTTTGTTGATGCTGAACATGCTCTAGATCCAACTTATGCGGCGGCTGTAGGTGTTGATATAAATAACCTATTGATTTCCCAGCCAGATTCTGGCGAAATGGCGCTAGAAATAGTTGATAACCTCGTGCGATCGATGGCAGTAGATATCATTGCGATCGACTCTGTGGCAGCCCTCGTGCCTCGTGCTGAAATCGAAGGTGAAATGGGCGCATCTCACGTTGGGTTGCAAGCAAGACTAATGAGCCAAGCCCTCCGTAAGATCACGGCTAATGTCGGTAGATCAAACTGCATCGTCATTTTCTTGAATCAGTTGCGCCAGAAAATCGGCGTATCTTATGGCAGCCCTGAAGTAACTACAGGCGGAACTGCTCTGAAGTTCTATGCTTCTGTACGTCTAGATATTCGCCGCATCCAAACCCTCAAAAAGGGCACTGAAGAATATGGCATTCGCGCCAAGGTCAAAGTTGCTAAGAATAAAGTTGCGCCACCTTTTCGGATCGCCGAGTTTGACATTATTTTTGGGAAAGGGATTTCTACGGTCGGTTGCCTAGTCGATCTTGCCGAAGAACTGAGCATCATCGTGCGTAAGGGTGCTTGGTATAGCTACCAAGGCGACAACATCGGACAAGGTCGAGATAACACGATCAAATATATGGAAGACAAGCCAGAATTTGCTCAAGATGTCGAACGCCAAGTACGCGAAAAATTATCCGCAGGTGTTGAGGTTTCGGCGACGAAAGTAGTCCCTGAAGAAATTGAACCTGAAGATGATGAACTAATAGTAGAAGATTTCTAATCCTAGATTACAAAATGGCATAGCCATTTTGTAATCTCAAAACCCTTACGAGGTTTGGTTTTTAACCACAAAAGTGGTGACACTTTTGTGGTTGGGATAGATCAAAAATGATGCATAGCGCCACTTTTTAATTTAGAAAACGAACATTTCCCTAATTAGCCATCGATTATCTTTTTTTACCAAATCATACTCAACGGTGTAGCTAGCATCATCTTTGGACTCTCCGCGATCAAGCTCGCCATTATTAAAGTAATTGCGCGATTCGGAAATCTTGGCAACTACTTTAGCCTTACTATCGCCATCAGGCGTAACACTATCAACTGCACTTGATTTTGTTTGGTACTGCAAATATGAGTTACTCGACTTGAGTTCTTTAGCGCGTCCTTTCCAAACACTAAGAGCAGGATCAATCAAAATTTCTTCCAAAAGATTGTCTTCATATCCCTTGCCAAGAGCTTTTGATTTAGTGGCTTGCCATGTCTCGATTACTTTGGTAGCAGTTTCTTTGTCTAAAGGACCTGGTTGAGCAACTGGAGCTGCATTATTTTCCTTAAGGGCTTGGACTATATTTGTAATTGGCTTTTCTAAGGTTATAGGCTGTGGTTGGGGAGCACCAGTTAAGGCGCGAACAGCCCAAACAACTAACCAAATAGAGCCAGCAAGCACAGCGATCGCTAAAACAATTACAGTAGCTAAACGCCCAACATTAAACCTACGTTTTGGTAATGATGCATGACTTGAAGTGGGAACTTGAGATGGGCGCTTGATCTCCCTCACAGATTCATGAGCAGCTCTTGTCGAGTTTCTAAGAGGTGGCACATTGCTGGTGCGACGAGAGCTAGGCTGATCTCGCGCTATATTGCCACTACCATTGGTGTTGACATAGGCGGCAGGTCTCTCAATTACAGGAGTCGCAGAGCGTTGAAAGCGATTAGGTGTCACTGGGGCGTAATTAGATAGTTTTGGTTCAGCAATGGCAGTCTTTGCAGGATTAAGATCAAAATCTCGATTTGCAGAAGGTGACTCATCAAGATTAGACATAGCTGACAAGCGATCGCCTCCCACTGGCGAAGTCCATTCCGATGACATTGCACCAGTATTAGGTAATTCTTCTAGGTATGCTTGCACCTGCTCATCAGCAAAATAATCCTTAAGCGATACGATTTGACTCATAAGATCGCGGAAATGTGGATAGACCTCTTCTTGCATCCAGCGTTCGCTATATAGACATAGCCCTGGCAAAAGATCGGGCGCACCTTCAGAGTTTTGACGGATGTAAGAGATTTGCTCATCTTCGCCACTCTGATCGATCGCGGCACTTGCTTCTTCTGTTTGACCTAGCAACAAAGCACATACAGCTTTTTCTAAATAAATATCTTGCTTAGCACTGAGTTTAACTAGCAACCCTTTGGCGCGACGAATTAGTGCGGGCTGACGCTGAGAGAATCCACGCGCAATCAGCGAATATACCGCGAGATAGGTTGCCACAGAAGATGGGCGACGGGCTTCTTCTTCAAACAAAGTTTGCTGCTCGATCGCAGTCATGTAGCTGCGTAATTGCTGAATAAATCGCAAAAAGTCGTCTATACCGAGACTGGAATAATCATTACCAAGGCCATCAATGCCGCGCCGCGCATCAAGCATCTCTTGCAAAAGTGACATGCCTTTGCGATGCGCTTCTGTATGATTGTCAGGAGATGCTAGCAATTCGAGTATCCGATAGGGGCGGAGGCGAAATAGATCGGCTTGGATTTCACTGCGAATACTGAGAAATAATCCTTCTCGTAATAAAATTTCTTGAGCTGATTCTAAGGATGAAGCCGCAGATTCATATTGTCCTTGTTTCCAATATTCGCGACCAAGATCTAGATAGGAAAGCGATACAGAGAGCAATAAATCTGGATCATGAGGCGAAATTCTTGCCGACTGATATTCGGATTCTTCAGGATCGTAATAGGGTTTAGCAAGGGATAAGACTTTCTCGGATTCGCCGAGTTCATACAAAATCAGTAATAGCCCTGCAAAGTCTTTTTCGTCAGCTTCAATTTGAGGTGGCAATGTCAAAACTGGGCGATTGCTATCTGACTCCAATGCATCACTTTCATTTGAAGCGCTATGGCGATCACGGTCGGTCAGAGTTTCATAAGCTTTATCGATAATGCGCTTACGAGAAGCGATTGCCGCATCAGAATATTCTCGCCTTGGCATAGAGAGCAGGCGATCACGATGAGCTCGATGGACTTTGTCTAGTCCTGATAGGTGCGTTAAACCTAGAATACGGTAACAGTCTAGAGGAACTCTCACTTTGCTTCTCTACCCAAAACTTCAATTGGAAATGCCGATCTGAACTCCGATAATGCCAACCTGTTTGCCTCTCAAATCAAAGATGCTCCGTATCTAATGCACTAAGAACATTTGTTATTACGTACTTAATCTTTTAAGTACATTAAACGCCCGAATTATACACTAAGTTAATCTACTTGGTGGCAATAGCAAAAAAGTCACCAAAACCGATTTTGTGGTTTGCAGCACCGTAGGTGCTGCAAACCACAAAATCGGTTTCATCAAAAGCGTCACTCTAGCAGAACTTTTAAGCAGATGGGCATAATTAATCTCAAACCCAAGCCATTAAGGTTGCGACCCTCAGGGTCGCAACCTTAATGGCTTGGGTAATTTATTCTGCATAGGTACTTATTTTTATTTTCAAGAGTCAAGCGCGATCGCTTTATCAATTGCTAACTTTTGATTGAGGCGGGTTTGATAAGCTTGCAATTCATTAGGCTTGATGCCGCTAATGATGCAAAAACTATCAACGTCAATGCCACGAGATAACATTTCGAGGCACCAAGTATGACGTGCTTGATCAATTGTTAAAGGTGAGCCATTCAAATTTCGATAGGGCTGCGTCCAACGCTCCCAAAGTTGTTCGATCTCTTCTAAGGAAAGTGGTTTACCTTCGCTGCTGAGAATCAAAAGTGCAATTTCCTCAATATTTTTCAGATCTTTTAGATCCTTTAACTCATTCTTGCGAGTCTTAAGGTAAGCACTAAGAGGATTATTAGTTGCCGAGCCATAGCGATGACCGAGAATTTTTTGATTGAGTGGTACTGATCTCTCATTACCTGTAGCATCCCTAGTTAGCAAAATTCCGTGGTTAGCTTGGTGCTGATAGTCTTTTAGTCGCAAGCGAGTAATATCGAGTGCTGTCAAACCCGCCCCAAACAATAAATAAGCGATCGCATAGTCCTTTGCGCCGCACTTTTTAGCCTGTAAGAGAATTTCACGCACAGTCTCTGCCGAAATATCGTTAATTGGTCTTGCTTGAGAGATGGGGTTAACTTCTTGAATAAACATATCCACAAGCGTACTTACAAACTCATCGCGATCGCGCCAAACAGCCTGCACATCGCTAGTCAAAGTGATCACGGCATAGCCCAAGATACAAGTATTTAATAAGTTAGCTAACTTGATTGGCGGCAAAGAATATTGCAGCCGAGAATTGATCAGCACATCATGAATTGCCGTTGCGATCGTTTGGTTAACTTGGTTAATACCTTGCGCCAATGCTTGTCGGCTTTCTAGAGGATATTGTCCTGCCTCGCCAACTAGCGATCGCACCAATTCAGGCACACTTTCAAGAGCCCGCAGCGAACTCTGAATGTAATATTTGAGAAATCTCCGCAAATCACTCTGACTAGAGATATCCGACACCATGAGCGACTCTCCCACTTGCGCCAACACCAAATATTTTTGCAGACATTCTTGCAATACCGCTAGCAATAACCCATGTTTATTTCCAAAATGCCGAAATAGAGTTACTTCATTGACCTGAGCGAAGTCCGCGATTTGGCGCGTAGTTGTCTCGGTGATTCCTTTGCTAGCAAACAACTCTAGGGCTGTATTGACTATGCGTTGACGAGTAGGAATTCGAGATACAGACATGAGAGCATGTACCATTGAGATGATTTGCAAGTGATACTTGCATTATTACTTAAAAAGCAGTTAAACTTAATATAACTGTAAGTGATACTTGCATCTCCTCACCACCCCTTAAGTTATTATTTCATGACCGCCACTACTGAAGCCATCTCAAAAGAACAAAACCTGAACTGGACAAATGTTTCCTTCTTCAGTGTTTTTCATCTCGCTGCCCTAGCTGCGCCTTTTTACTTCTCATGGCAAGCTGTAATCCTTACAGTCTTCTTGCATTGGTTATTTGGCAGCATCGGCATCACCTTAGGATATCATCGCTTACTTAGCCATCGTAGCTTCCAAGTGCCTCAGTGGTTGGAATACATCATCGCTACAATTGGAGCATTAGCACTTCAAGGCGGTCCCATATTTTGGGTGGGTGGACACCGCCAGCATCACGGTTTTACAGAAGACAATCAAAAAGATCCCTACTCGGCAAATAAAGGTTTTTGGTGGAGCCACATGATGTGGATCATGTACTCCAAGCCTGAACATTTTCAACGTTCAAATTACTATAAATTTGCTCCTGATCTTGCCAACGATCCCTACTACAAGTTTTTAGATGTTTATTTCCTATTGTTGCAAGTGCCCCTTGCAGCATTGCTCTATGTAATTGGCGAAAAGGTTTTCTCTGGGCTAGGAGCATCATTCTTGGTTTATGGCGTTGCTGTAAGATCAGTTGCTCTATGGCATAGCACTTGGTTGATTAACTCTGCCTGTCACAAATGGGGTTACAAGAATTTTGCAGAAACCCCTGACCATTCCACAAACCTTTGGTGGGCAGCAATTTTGACCTATGGCGAAGGTTGGCACAACAATCACCACGCTTTTCCTAAGTCGGCGCGTTCTGGCTTGAAATGGTGGGAAATCGATCCGACTTGGGGTGTGATCAATCTGCTGCAAGCAGTTGGTTTAGCGAAGAAAGTTTACTTACCTGAGCCTTGGCAAGCTAAATAGAGAAAGAAAGGGCGCTAAGCGCCCTTTCTTTTTTAGGGATCTAGCAAAAATAGATACATTGACTGGATCAGTAGTATGTAAACCTAATCCTAAAATGGGTTAATCAATGCGGGAAAGTAAGCATATGGATCATCGCCACATTCGCTTTAGCGATCGCCATGAAGAAGTCGATTTAGAACAATTACAAGGATTATTACGAATTGGGGCGTTTTGGGCAAAGGAACGAACCTTGGCAGGTTTAGCAACCGCCATCTCTAACTCCAAGCCAGTTGTTACAGTATGGGACGGCGATCGCCTAATCGGACATGCTCGTGCGACTAGTGATGGTATTTATCGGGCAACAATTTGGGACGTAGTCATCGCGCCCGAATATCGCGGCGCTGGTTTAGGGCGGAAGTTAGTCCAGACAGTTTTGGCGCATCCCAATGTTTGCAATGTTGAGAGGGTATATTTGATAACCACTCATCAGCAAAAATTTTACGAGCAGATTGGCTTTGAGCAAAATTCTTCAACCACGTTGGTTTTATGCAATGGCGATAGCGATCAGCAGATTACAACCTCTGACTTGACTCAAGCAACTGTTTTTCAATGAGAGAATAATTGACAGCCTACCTCTTATTTTGCTTATAGTATTTACAAATACTGCCGATCTTTACAAGTTATGTAACGATATCTAGGATAAGAAAATTAAATGTATAGCAATCCTAAATAGTTTGTGAGATTAAATAGTTTATGAGATTGCGCCCCAAATGTTCATAATCTTGTAAGCCATTCATGAACGCTTTTTATCCCATTTAATTTGTTGGGAGCCAATGATTGAAACTTCATCTCAACGTCAGAAACGAACAAGAAGCGAATTTGAACGCCAATTGCATCGCCTAGAACAAGATACTTTGCGAATGGGTGCGCTTGTCGAAAATTCATTTCTCTTAGCTCATGCAGCTCTATTTGAGCGTGACCTAGAAGCCGCAACTCGTATTGATCCTCAGGACAAACAAATTGATCAAATCTATCGCCAAATAGAAATAGACTGTATTAGCCTGATCGCTTTACAATCTCCTGTCGCTCGCGATCTCAGGCTCTTAAGCGCACTGATGCAGCTAATTCGTGATATCGAGCGCATTGGAGACTATGCTGAAAATCTTGGTGATATTGCCATTAAACTTTTTCCTTATGCTCCATCGCCCTATCTCGGCGAATTGCAGATAATGTCTAATCGCTGTCGAGCCATGCTTGCCATGAGTTTAGAAGCTCTAGCCAATTTTGATGAAAATATTGGTTTGCAAATTAAAATAAAGGACGATGCTGTTGACGACGACTACAAGCAAATTTATAACTTATTAGCAGCTCAAAAACTGTTTGGTGGAGAGCCAATGGAGCCTGTAATGTTGATGGTATTAGCGATTCATCATTTAGAGCGTATGGCAGATCATGCAACTAATGTGGGGCTAAGAGTTGCTTATATTGTTACAGGTAAGCTTGGCTAAACCAAAAAAGAGGCGGCGCGAAGCGCCGACTCTTTTTAAAAATAAAAAATAGCAACAGTAGCGCTATAGCAGGTTAATCTAAGTTAAGTGCTTTACAGCACATCTGAATTTATGTGGGAAAGTTTTAAGGATTGAAATGAAGTCATATTTGGCGGCTGCCGTACAAATGACCAGTGTCTCTGATGTAGATAAAAATCTTGCTCAAGCAGAAGATTTGATCCAACTGGCAGTAAATCGAGGTGCAGAACTAGTTTGCTTACCTGAAAATTTTTCTTTTTTAGGTGATGAAAGTGAAAAAACAAGACTTTCTACAGAAATAGCAGAAAAGAGCGAAAAGTTTTTAATTACGATCGCCCAACGCTATCAAATCTTGTTACTTGGTGGTGGATTTCCTGTACCAGTAGTTACTCACAACAATTCATCACCGATCAAGATGTACAACACAGCGTTGCTGATCGGGCGTGAAGGTGAAGAACTAGCTCGTTATCGGAAGATGCATCTATTTGATGTAAATCTCCCTGATGGCAATACTTATCAGGAGTCGGCTACGATACTAGCAGGCACTGAGTCTCCACCTGTATATATGTCTGAGAAATACGGCAACTTGGGACTATCAGTTTGCTATGACGTGAGATTTCCAGAGCTTTATCGTCATTTATCTCAAAATGGGGCAAATGTATTGTTTGTTCCAGCTGCTTTTACAGCTTTTACTGGCAAAGATCATTGGCAAGTTTTATTACAAGCTAGAGCCATTGAAAATACTAGTTATGTGATTGCACCTGCGCAAGTGGGAATGCATACGCCGCGCCGCCAGTCCCATGGTCATGCGATGATCGTCGATCCTTGGGGAATCGTCCTCGCGGATGCAGGCGATCGCATTGGTGTAGCGATCGCCGAAATTCAACCTTCGCGCATAGACCAAATTCGTCGCCAGATGCCATCTCTACAACATCGGACTTTTTCCTGTTCTTAAGAACAAGAAAGCCCTAAAAACTGTACCGCCCCCGATGCGGGCGGTACAGTTTTTAGGGCTTTTAATTTTGCGGACATGCTTAATAAGAACGATATTCAAAAAATATGTATTAAAATCATAAGTAACGATTTGTGCTAATTTTTACAGCTTTGATCAAATCCCTTTCTGGCATGAGTAGCTATGCAATCTTTCCCAGTACTTGGTAACACAATCCGTCCATTACAACACCGCGACTTAGAGATTATTCAGCGATTTGCTTCCCCCAATGATCTCGAACAAATTGCGGTCAGTGATCTCAGCGGTTGTCGCAGCCGCCAAAAAATTAGCTTGCACCAGCTAGCCAGTTGGTTGCCTGCGCCCGTGCAAACTCTCCTCAAGCCCTATGTACGAGCCTATGTCTCAGAATGTAATGGCATCATTCAAGGCTTTATTCGGGTTTCTCCCTTTAATAACAACAGTAGTACTTGGCAGATTGATCGCGTCGTGGTTTTGCCTGAAGCTCAGAATGGTCAGCACAATGTAGGCACGCAACTGATTCGCTACTGTCTAGAATCTTGCCTAGAAGCGCGGACATGGGTATTACAGGTTGACATTAATCAAAAAGATACGATCGCGCTCTATCGACAAAATGGATTTCAGCCCCTAGCTCAGTTTACCGATTGGGAAATTGATACCGCTAGTCTGCACGAACTTGCTCATCATTCTCCTGACCTGCCAAATTTGATGCCAGTCAGTAATGCTGATGCCAGCTTGCTTTATCAACTTGATACAGCTGCGATGCCCCCACACATTCGCCAAGTTTACGATCTCAATATCGATGATTTTCGGGCGAAGACTATCGACAAACTTGTCAATCACGGTTCTTTGCTAATCAATCATTTGCAAGATGTATCGGGCTATGTCTATGAGCCTCAACGTAAAGCAGCGATCGGTTACTTTTATCTGCTGTTGCAACGCCCGACCGTTAACCAGCCCGATGAAAAATTGATTCACCATTGTCAGCTTACGGTTCATCCTGCTTACACATGGCTTTATCCTGAACTCACTTCGCAAATTTCTCAAATAGTGATTAATCAATCTCCTGAGAAGCAAGCTGAAAATGTCAGCTTGCAACTATCTTCAGCAGATTATCAGCCTGAACGCGAAGATTATTTAGAAGGAATTCATGCTCAAAGACAAGGACATTCTTTGCTGATGGCGCGATCGGTTTGGCACAAAATTCGTGAGACGAAGCCTGTACTTGATGGCTTGCAGCTTTCGCGCATGTTGTCAGGGTTACAACCCACCCAAAAGCCTATTCCTGGGCGAATTGAAACTTTGCCACAACAACATCAGCACACTGATGAGTCACTTTAACTAAGCTTGGTAAGTGAGGTGGGCAAGACCTCCCCTACATTCCTTAAGGTGGGCAAAGCCCACTCTAATACTTGGTTATTTATTCTGTGAAAATCACCTAATATGCTGTATAAATTGTGATTAATCAATCTAATTTTGGTTCAATTTATACAAAATGAAGATCCACAAGATCGCTAGGATTAGACACTGGACATTTAGGCATTGGATGCACCTTTAAAACGCTTGACTATGAAAATTCTCAAAATCCAGACATTACGTGGTCCAAATTATTGGAGTATCCAACGACATCAGCTTGTAGTTGTGCGATTAGATTTAGAGGATTTTCAAGTACAACGAATTAGCTTTTATCAAAATTTATGCAAAGTTTTACCAAGTCTAGCGGGGAAAGACATCGCTCAGCGACCTGATATCAGTGACTCTGATTTCTTGGCAGAAATTGTTAAAGATATTGCGATCGCACTTCAAGGCTATGTTGGCATGAAGGTGGATTTTGGCACAATTAGACAAACTGTTGAAAAAAATGTCTATCAAATCGTATTTGAGTATCAAACCGAAGGTGCTGGACGTTATGCGGCACGAGCTGCCGTAAGGATTTGTACCAGCATTTTAGAAACGGGAACCTACGCAACTACCGAGTTGCAAGAGGATCTCAAGGATTTAAGAGATATTCGTCTTGATGGTCAATTAGGTCCAAGTACTGAGTCCATTGTTGCCGAAGCTAAAGCCCAAAATATTCCTTGGTTAGAACTTGGTAGCCGAGCCATGATTCAGCTTGGATATGGAGTACATCAGAGTCGGATTCAGGCAACTTTATCGAATAAGACGGGGATCTTAGCCGTTGAGTTAGCCTGTGACAAGGAAGGGACAAAGAGTATTTTACGGGCTTCAGGTGTTCCAGTGCCGAGGGGAACAACGATCCGATCGCCTAAATATCTGGAAGATGCGATCGCCGAAGTCGGCGGATTTCCAATTGTAATCAAGCCCTTAAATGGCAATCATGGTCGTGGGATCACCATTGATATACGTAGTATCAAAGAGTCGATAGATGCCTTTGACATGGCGCAAGAAGTATCTGAAGAAGTAATTATCGAAAGATTTCATACTGGACGGGATCATCGCATATTGGTGATCAATGGCAAATTTGTGGCAGTTGCTGAGCGCGTTCCTGCCAATGTCACAGGTGATGGGGTGTCATCTATTTCCCAACTAATTGAAATTACTAACCAAGATCCGCGTCGTGGCGATGGTCATGACAATGTCTTGACCCGTATCGAGATTGATCGCACGAGTATGGATATCCTCGCGAGACAGGGCTTTACGCTAGAATCAGTACCGCCAAATGGTCAAGTTTGCTATCTCAAGGCAACTGCAAATTTAAGTACTGGTGGCGTATCAGTCGATCGCACTGACGAGATTCACCCTGAAAATATCTGGCTTGCCGAGCGCGTAGCAAGAATTATCGGTCTGGATATTGCGGGCATTGATATGGTCACTGAAGATATCTCTTTACCTGTCCGTCAAGTTGATGGGGCGATCGTGGAGGTAAATGCGGCTCCTGGGTTCAGAATGCATACGGCTCCAAGCATTGGCACACCGCGTAATGTGGCCGCGCCAGTCATAAATATGCTGTTTCCCCCTGGCTCACCTACGCGAGTGCCAATCGTAGCGATCACGGGGACAAATGGTAAAACTACGACTACACGACTAATCGCTCATATCTTCAAGCAAACTGGCAAACGAGTCGGTTATACAACTACCGATGGGATTTACATTGGTGAATGTTTGGTTGAAAAGGGTGATACCACTGGCCCATACAGTGCTCAGGTGATCCTGCGCGATCCTACCGTTGAAGTTGCGATTCTTGAAACAGCTAGAGGCGGCATTCTGCGATCGGGATTAGGATTTGATGGCAGCGATGTGGGAGTGGTGATGAACGTAGCCGCCGATCACCTTGGCATTGGCGACATTGACACGATTGAAGATCTCGCAAGGCTTAAGAGTGTGGTCGTAAAGACAACTTTATCCACTGGCTATGCTGTCCTGAATGCTGATGATCCATTGGTTGTTGCGATGGCTAAAGATGTGGAGGCAAAAATTGCTTACTTCAGCATGGATCCTGATAGTCTTTTAATCAAATCTCATATCGAGCAAGGTGGACTTGCCGCAGTATATGAAGAAGGTTATCTAACTATTCTAAAAGGGGATTGGAAACTACGAATTGAAGAAGCTGTCAACGTACCTTTGACCCTTGGTGGTCGTGCTGCCTTCAATATTCAAAATTCTCTGGCAGCAAGTTTAGCCGCCTTCTGCCAAGATGTACAGATTGAAGAAATTCGTCAAGGGCTTTCCACATTTGTGGCTTCGAGTGAGCAAACCCCTGGACGGATGAATTTATTTGATTTGGGTAAATATCATGCGCTGGTCGATTATGCTCACAATCCTGCGGGATTTAAAGCGATCGCTGACTTTATCCAGAAATGGGAAGGCGAAGTGATCGGTGTGATTGGAGCACCTGGAGATCGGCGCGATGAGGATATCATAGAACTAGGGCAACTAGCGGCAAATATGTTTGGGCAGATATTTATTAAAGAAGATAAGGATCTTCGTGGTCGTGCCCCTCGTGTCGTCGCCGATTTATTGCGTCAGGGAGTTCAAGAAATTAATCCTAATATTCCTTGTATTACAATTCTTGACGAATCAGAAGCCATCACAGCCGCCTTAGATAGCGCCCCTCAAAGTAGTTTAGTTGTGGTATTCCCCGATAAAGTGGATTCAGCTATTGCTATTATTGAATCGCGAAAGTCCAAAATGTCGTCGTAAAAGTCCGCTATGCCGCGTGTAATTTGTCTTGGCGAAGTTTTAATCGATCAAATAGCTGAAGATATTGGTGCTCCCTATGAGCAAGTTAGCTCTTGGAAGCCATATTTTGGCGGAGCGCCTGCCAATGTGGCCTGTGGGCTAGCCAAACTGGGAACTCCAGTAAGCTTAATTAGCTGTGTTGGTCAAGATGCCACAGGAACTGATCTGCTCAAACAGTTGGGAGCAGCAGGTGTGGAAACTTCAGGCGTGCAAGTGCATCCTGAATCAACTACTCGCGAGGTATATGTCACCCGCGATGCTCAAGGCGATCGCAGTTTTGCTCGCTTTAATGGTGATGCTCAAACTGTATATGCAGACACTTTGATGTCTGCCGAGCATTTGCCCGAGCATTTATTTGCTGATGCCAAGTTTTTGATATTAGGCACATTAGGCTTATCTAGTCCGCAAACATCTAGAGCGATCGGTCGCGCTCTGAAGCTAGCGGAAGAGAACTTTGTAAAGGTGGTCGTTGATGTCAATTGGCGAGCGATGTTCTGGAAAAATCCTGAGCAGGTTGCCAAACTATTGCCTGTCTTGCTGAAGTACACCGATTTCCTGAAAATGACCGAGGATGAGGCAAAGTTACTATTTCGTCTTACCAGTCCCGCCGCAATATCTCAAGCCTATAGCCATCTTGAAGGAATTTTACTCACTAATGGTGACAAAGATTGTCGCTACTATTTGGGCGAGCGACAGGACAAACATGCCGTTTTTCCTGTACATTCGATTGATACAACTGGTGCGGGGGATGCTTTTCTAGCTGCCTTTATTCATAAGATTTATCACCGTCCGCTTACCCATCTGCTCGATCCTAAGTTTGCCAATGATGCGATCGCTTATGCCTGCGCCGCAGGTGCTTTAACTACATTAAGTATGGGTGCGATCACTGCTCAACCGAGCGATCGGCAAATCCGCGAATTTTTAGCTATGCGCGAGACAAAACATTAAAATCATACTTTCGTGGCGTGAAGCACTACGAAAGTATCAAAAAAAATTATGCACTCTTTATCTTTGCCCACATGGGTAATTCATATTTCTAGCGTTATCGAGTGGACTTTAGCGATTTGGCTAATTTGGCAATACGACAAACAAAATCCCGATCGCGGTTGGCGAAACTTAGCATGGGCTATGTTTCCTGCTTTAGTCAGTGCGATGTGCGCCGTGACTTGGCATTTTTTTGATAATGCTGAATCGCTGGAATGGCTAGTTACGGTGCAAGCCGCACTAACTTTAATTGGCAATAGTACTTTAGCGATCGCAGCCTACTTGATCTGGAAAATTGCTAACACAAAACCACAAATTTAACTAAAACCCAAATCAAGAAATTTTGTCAAAGTGTTGCTTTGCAACACTTTGACAAAATTTCTTGATTTGGGTTTGAACGCAAAGCACCGTAGGATAAAACTATGCCCAAAGAAGCCTTATTCGGTTTATCTCTATTTCCCTATCTTGCCTTTCTCTGGTTTGCCACCAGATCACGCCAATTTCCCAAACTGGGACTTTGGGGATTTTATGGGACTTTAGTATTTGTGGCAATTACGATTCCCGCAGGAATTTATGCACAAGTCCATTACGGGAAATCTTTAGCAAATGTTGATTGGTTGCATGGCAGTGCTGAGTCATTCTTGACCATCACAAATATTTTGTTGGTATTAGGCTTTAAAAATGCGACTAAAAATGCGATTAAACCTAAAGATTAGAGTTGACAATTTGAGCGTATCTAATTCTTTGTGAATATAATGAGCGATTATTGTAGTTAATATCGCTGACTGCCAATGCGAGGAATTTATGAACAGACATTATCAACGCATTTCTCAGGTTTTGACGATCGCAGGACTAGCGATCGCTAGCGCTACGATTAGTCCAGTATTTGCGCAATCAGCGCAACCACAACGAGGTGATGCCGATCGCCTACGTCCTGCCCAAGGTCAGCCTATCTCGCCTACAAATACCGATCAATTTTCGATAGAAAGAGATTCTCCTCGTTCCGATCTCAAGATTCAAAATATCAATATCGACGTTGAGGCAATTCAGCCAGTCATCCCTGG
>Ga0209990_10001900_pt1 | contig 17085 bp, 10 predicted proteins | sample NOAtaG_6_FD_187304 | JGI IMG/M metagenome (GOLD analysis project Ga0209990, IMG submission 187304) | Freshwater lake microbial communities from Lake Erie, under a cyanobacterial bloom - NOAA_Erie_Diel5S_2200h metaG (SPAdes) (version 2) | ecosystem: Environmental > Aquatic > Freshwater > Lake ...
GAAGGCCTCGGCGCTTTCGTAGGCCTGCACGCTGTAGTTGACACCCTCCAGCAGCCACTGCAGCGAGTCGCGCACGGCTTCGTCGTCGTCGACCACGTAGACCACGCCCAGGCTCTGTTCCGTCTCGGTCATCTTGGACTGCCTTCCTCGCTGCTGCGCTGGCCGCTGGCGGCCGGTTGATCGGGGCGGCTCGCGCCGACGTCGGCGCGATTTTCGGCAATGGCGCTGCCGCCGGCAAGTTCGAGCGTAAAGCGCATGACCGTGCCGCCGGTCGGCTCGGGATTGCGCTCGACCCGGAAGCGGCCCTGGTGGAACTCGATGATCGAGCGGCAGATGTTCAGGCCCATCCCCATGCCTTCGCTCTTGGTGCTGAAAAAGGGCGTGAACAGGTTCGCCAGGTGCTCCTCCGGGATGCCGCTGCCGCGGTCGATGACCGCGATCTCGGCCAGTCCCGGTTCGGCGGCGAAGCCGGCCGTCACGTCGATGCGCCGGATCAGCGCGTGGTCCATCGCGTCGACCGCATTCTTGAGCAGGTTCAGCAGCACCTGCTCGATCAGAATGGGATCGGCGTACAGCGGTGGCAGGGCGGGATCGACGGTGGCGACGATGGCAATGCGCTTCTTGGCGGCCTCGATCTCGGCGAAGCCGATGGCGTCCTCGATCACGCGGGCGGCCAGCGCGCTGCGGCGGCGCGGCTCCGAGCGCTTCACGAACTCGCGGATCCTGCGGATGATCTTGCCGGCCCGCTGCGCCTGGCTGGAGGTCTTCTCCAGCGCCGGCAGCAGTTCTTCGGATGGCAGCGGGCCTTTCTGCAGGCGATTGAGCACGCCCTGGCTGTAGTTGTTGATGGCCGTCAGCGGCTGGTTCAGCTCGTGCGCGAGCGATGAGGCCATCTCGCCCATCGTCATCAGGCGCGAGGTGAACTGCACCTTTTCCTGCTGCTGGCGCACGATTTCCTCGGTCTCCTTGCGCAGCGTGATGTCGGTGGCGATCTGCAGCTCGGCCGCGCGGCCGTCCACCCAGCGGATGTCGCGCAGCCGGACGTCGAACCAGCGGCCGGTGTCTTCGTCGAGCGCCTCGCCGGCGTGCAGTTCCGCCGCGGCGCCGAGCAGGCGCGCCGACAGGCGGCGGTGGCCTTCGGCGCTATCGCCGAACAGCCGCTGGTACTCGCGGTTGGCAAACAGCAGCCCGGCCAGCGTGCCGTCCTCATCGCGCACCACCACCGACACCGCGGCCTCCAGCGACTCGAGCACCTTGGTGAAGCGGTCGTGCGCGGCGGCCAGCTCGTTGCGCACGCGCTTGGGCTCCGTGATGTCGGCCATCGAGGTCACCCAGCCGATCTGGCGGCCGGCGGCATCGACCAGGGCCGAGTCGTACATGCGGGCATCGAAGCGGCTGCCGTCCTTGCGCTGGACCACCAGCTCGAAGCCGCCCGGTGCCAGTTCGCCCCCCAGCACACTGATCAGCTTGGCCTGATACTCGCCGTGCAGCTCCGCGGGCCAGTAAGGGAAGGGGGCGATCCGGCCGACCAGTTCGGCCTCGCTCCAGCCGGTCATCTGGCAGAACGACCGGTTCACGTAGCGGATGCGGCCCTGGCGGTCGATCACGCGCAGGCCGGTTGCCAACGAGTCTTCCATGGCCCGCCGCAGCGCCGTCTCGGTCAGCAGCGCGCGGTCCTTGCGCACCAGGCGGCTGGTGAAGCGCACCAGTGCGGCCAGGGCGATGGCCACCGCGACGCCCAGCGCCAGCGTGATCCACAGCAGCGGATCGGCGGTCAGGGTAGAGGGGCTGCGAAAGGCGGTGGCGTCGAGCTGCAGCGCTTCCATCTGCAGCGGCAGCAGAGCAAGCGGAATCGCAGCGTGCGGAGCGTTGCGGGCAGCGCTGGCGCTGCTGGTGCTGCCCAGCGGCTGATCCCGGGTGGACAGCGTCAGCCGGTAGCGCGAGCGCGACTCCTCCGACAGAGCCTGCAGCAGCAGCGCCTGCGCCGAGATACGGGCGATCAGGGCGCCGTCGAAGCCCTGTTCGGCAAACAGCGGTACGACCAGTGCGAGCTGCCCGGCACTGCTGCCCTCGACCGCAGGCAGCACCCCCAGCGCCGGCTGCGCCGTGGCGCGCACGCGCTCCAGCAGCGGCTGCAGGCCCGGCTCGAGTCGCTCGGGCCGCGCGGGCGACAGCGCCAGTGGCACCGGTCCCCAAGCAAGCGCGCCGGTGGCGCCGACCCGCTTGATGCGGACGATCTCCGGCTTGGCCTCGATCAGGTCGCGCCCGATGCCGAGGAAGCGTTTCTCGCCCAGCGCGCCCGACTTGATTTCCAGAGCGCTCGTCGTCAGCGCCTCGGTGAGGCCGCCGAGGCGTACCACCAGTTGCTGGGCGGCGCTGTCGACGTCGCGCTGCAGGGCTTCGCGCTGCAGTTGCCGGTCCTCGAGCACGATCGCGATGAACAGGCCGGCGATCAGCAGCGCCAGCAGCGCGATCGCGGCAAACGGCAGCCAGGTCGCGCTGCGCTCGCGCGGCGCGTCGTGCGACAGTGCATCGAGCGCCGGGCCCAGCTTGTCGAGGCGGTCGGGGCGTGGCGAGGGCGAGTCGGTCATGGGGCAGGCGAGGAGGCGACCGGCGGTGCAGCGGCAGCCTGCGACGAGCATAGCCGCGCCGGCTGAACCCGACTCCCTGCTTGCGGGTTCGAGCGCTGCATGCCGGGGCCAGGGCAGCCGCCTTTGCCCGCGTGGCCGCCGATTCGCCGGGCTTCTTGTTTCATATTAAGAAATCATATGTCGTAATTCGGAAGTATCTGATACATTGCCGCGCGTCTGGCGAGCCGGCCCGGGAGCCGCTCGACCGGCCCATGGTCCCCACCCGCGCCACAGCGGGCAACGCGAAGGAGTCCCCATGTCAGCGGTACCGAATTTCTTGCCGGCCGCCAACGACGGCGCCGACCTCGACCCGCAGGAGACGCGCGAGTGGCTCGAGGCGCTGGAAGGTGTGCTCGACCGCGAAGGTCCGCAGCGCGCGCACTACCTGCTCGAGCGCCTGACCGATGAGGCGCGCCGCAATGGCGCCTACATCCCGTACTCGGCCAACACCGCTTACATCAACACCATTCCACCGCATCTGGAGGAGCCCTCGCCCGGCGACGCAGCGCTGGAAGAGCGCATCCGTTCCTACAACCGCTGGAACGCGATGGCCATGGTGGTGCGGGCCAACCGCGGCGAAGGCGATCTGGGCGGCCATATCGCCAGTTACGCCTCGGTGAACACGCTGATGGAAGTGGGCTTCAACCACTTCTGGCGCGCGCCGCACGGCGACTTTGGCGGCGACCTCGTCTACTTCCAGGGCCATTCGGCGCCCGGCATCTACGCGCGCGCTTTCCTGGAGGGCCGCATCGGCGAGGAGCAACTGCTCAACTTCCGGCGCGATGTCGACGGCAAGGGGGTGACCTCGTACCCGCATCCCAAGCTGATGCCGGAATTCTGGCAGTTCCCGACCGTGTCGATGGGCCTGGGCCCGATCCAGGCCATCTACCAGGCGCGCTTCCTGAAGTACCTGCACGCCCGCGGCATCGCCGACACCAGCCAGCGCAAGGTGTGGGTGTTCTGCGGGGACGGAGAGATGGACGAGCCCGAGTCGCTCGGCGCCATCGGCATGGCGGCGCGCGAAAAGCTCGACAACCTGATCTTCGTCGTCAACTGCAACCTGCAGCGCCTGGACGGCCCGGTGCGCGGCAACGGCAAGATCATCCAGGAGCTGGAGGGCGACTTCCGCGGCGCCGGCTGGAACGTCATCAAGCTGATCTGGGGCAGCTACTGGGACCCGCTGATCGCCCGCGACAAGGACGGCTGGCTGTTGCGCCTGATGGAGCAGACCGTCGATGGCGAGTACCAGAACTTCAAGGCCAACGATGGCGCCTTCGTGCGCAAGCACTTCTTCGGCAAGTTTCCGCAGACCCTCGAGATGGTGGCGCGCATGTCGGATGCGGACATCTGGCGCCTGAACCGCGGCGGCCATGACCCGCACAAGATCTATGCGGCCTACGCCGCCGCCACCAGGCACAGCGCCCAGCCCACCGTGATCCTCGCCAAGACCGTCAAGGGCTATGGCATGGGCAAGATCGGCGAAGGCAAGAACCCGACGCACCAGCTCAAGAAGCTGGACGATGCGGCCATCCGCGAGTTCCGCGACCGCTTCGCCATCCCGGTCCCGGACGACAAGCTGGAGGAGGTGCCGTTTTTCAAACCGGCCGAGAACTCGCCGGAGATGCGCTACCTGCACGAGCGGCGCCGCGCGCTCGGCGGCTACCTGCCGCAACGGCGCAAGCTGGCCGACGAGAAGATGCCGGTGCCGCCGCTGGAGACCTTCAGCGCGATCCTGGAGCCGACGGCCGAGGGGCGCGAGATCAGCACGACGCAGGCCTTCGTGCGCTTTCTGACCCAGCTCGTGCGCGACAAGACGGTGGGCCCGCGTGCGGTGCCGATCATCCCCGACGAGGCCCGCACCTTCGGCATGGAGGGCATGTTCCGCCAGCTCGGCATCTTCAGCCAGCAGGGCCAGCTGTACGAGCCGGTGGACAAGGACCAGGTGATGTACTACCGCGAGGACGCCAAGGGGCAGATTCTCGAGGAGGGCATCAACGAGGCTGGCGCGATGAGCTCGTGGATCGCCGGTGCGACGTCATACTCGACGAACAACCGCATCATGATCCCGTTTTACATCTTCTACTCGATGTTCGGCTTCCAGCGCATCGGCGACCTGGCATGGGCCGCCGGCGACATGCAGGCGCGCGGCTTCCTGCTCGGGGCCACCAGCGGCCGCACCACGCTCAATGGCGAGGGCCTGCAGCACCAGGACGGGCACTCGCACCTGATGAGCGCCACCATCCCGAACTGCGTCAGCTACGACCCGACCTTCGCGCACGAGGTCGCGGTGATCCTGCAGCACGGCCTCAAGCGCATGGTCCAGGAGCAGGAGAACGTCTGGTACTACGTCACGCTGATGAACGAGAACTACCCGCACCCGGGCCTCAAGCACGGCCAGGAGGAGGGCATCCTCAAGGGCATGTACCGGCTCAAGGAGGGGCTGGCGGGGTCGGGCTCCGGCCTGTCGATCCCGCGCGTGCAACTGCTGGGCAGCGGCACCATCCTGCGCGAGGTCATGGCCGCTGCCGAACTGCTCGAGCAGGACTGGGGCGTGGCCGGCGACGTGTGGAGCTGCACCAGCTTCACCGAGCTGCGCCGCGACGGCATCGACGCCGAGCGCTACAACCTGCTGCACCCGGCCGACCGCAATCCGCGTCAGGCCTATGTCACGCAGTTGCTGGAGCGCAGCGCCGGCCCGGTGATCGCCGCCAGCGACTACATGCGCCTGTTCGCCGATCAGATCCGGCCTTTCATCCCGCGCGGGCGCAGCTACACGGTGCTCGGTACCGACGGCTTCGGCCGCTCCGACACGCGCGAGAAGCTGCGCGCGTTCTTCGAGGTCAACCGCCACTACGTCGTGGTGGCGGCGCTGAAGGCGCTGGCCGACGAGGGCGCGGTGCCGGTGGCCAAGGTGGCCGAGGCCATCCGGAAGTACGGGCTCGATCCGGACAAGCCGAACCCGGTCACGGTCTAGCAGCCCGGCCGACAGAGACAGCGGCGGCGCCGGCGCCGCCCCGTGCGGGGCGGCAGCGCACCGCGCCAAGAGACGAGGTGAACGATGGGCAGCATGGTGCAGATCAAGGTCCCGGACATCGGCGACTTCAAGGAAGTCGAGGTCATCGAGGTGCTGGTCAAGCCGGGCGACGCGGTGACCCGCGAACAGTCGCTGATCACGGTGGAAAGCGACAAGGCCTCGATGGAGATCCCGTCGTCGGCCGCCGGCATCGTGAAGGAGTTGCGCGTCAAGCTCGGCGACAAGGTCGCCGAAGGGAGCCTCATCCTGATGCTCGAAACCGGCGAGGCTGCGGGGGCAGCGCCCGCTGGGGCCGCGCCGGCCCCGGTGCCTGCGCCGGCTCCTGCGCCGGCTCCTGCGCCGGCGCCGCTACCGGCCCCCGCGCCGGCGGCCGCCGCACCGCAGCCGGCGCCCAGTTCGCCGGCTTCGACCGACTTTGCCACCGAGATGGCCGATCGTCCGGCGCCGGTCGGCGATGACGGTGCTGCGCGGTCCCATGCCTCGCCCTCGGTGCGCAAGTTCGCGCGCGAGCTGGGCGTGGCGCTGGGCGAGGTGCGCGGCACCGGGCCGAAGGGCCGCATCACGCAGGACGACGTGCGCGGCTTCGTCAAAGGCGTCATGGCCGGCGGCGGGCGGCCGGCCGTGGCCGGCGCAGCACCGGCGGGCGGCGGCCTGCCGGGCCTGCTGGCGTGGCCGCAGGTCGATTTCGCCAAGTTCGGGCCCATCGAGCGCGTCGAAATGTCGCGCATCAAGAAGCTGTCCGGTCCCAACCTGCACCGCAACTGGGTCACGATTCCGCACGTGACCAACCACGAGGACGCCGACGTCACCGATCTGGAAGCCTTCCGCGTTCAGGTGAACAAGGAAAACGAGAAGAACAAGGACGCGGCCAAGCTCACCATGCTCGCGTTCCTGATCAAGGCCTGCGTGGCCACGCTCAAGAAGTTCCCGGACTTCAATGCGTCGATCGACGCGACCACGGGTGACGCGGTCATCCGCAAGAACTACTGGCACATCGGCTTTGCCGCCGACACGCCCAATGGCCTCGTGGTGCCGGTCGTCAAGGACGCCGACAAGAAGGGCATCTTCGAGATCGCGGCCGAGACGGCGGCGCTGGCCGCCCGGGCGCGCGACGGCAAGCTCGGCCCCGCCGACATGCAGGGCGGCACCTTCAGCATCAGTTCGCTCGGCGGCATTGGCGGCACCTCCTTCACGCCGATCATCAACGCGCCGGAAGTGGCAATCCTCGGCGTGTGTCGCGCCACCACCAAGCCGGTGTGGGACGGCCGGCAGTTCGTGCCGCGCCTGATCCTGCCGCTGTCGCTGTCCTGGGACCACCGGGTCGTGGACGGCGCCGCGGCGGCCCGTTTCAACGCCCACCTGGCGGCGCTGCTCGGCGACTTCCGGCGCGTGCTGCTGTAGCCGCGGCCGGCGGCGTCGGCCAGTGCGGTCGGCCGCCTGGCCGCCACCCGGCCGCCGCTGCCGCCGCGCCGGAATTTCCATCCAACGGCCTTCCACGGAGTGACCATGGCCACCATCGAAGTGCAGGTTCCGGATATCGGCGACTTCAAGGACGTCGAGATCATCGAGATCCTCGTCAAGCCCGGCGACGCGGTGCAGAAAGAGCAGTCGCTGATCACCGTGGAGAGCGACAAGGCTTCGATGGAGATCCCCAGCGCCGCCGCCGGGATCGTGCGCGAGCTGCGGGTCAAGCTCGGTGACAAGGTGTCGCAGGGCGCGGTCATCCTGACGCTGGAGGCCGCCGAGGCCAGCGCAGCCGGCCGCGCTGCTGCCCCCGCGCCGGCGGCGGCGGCGGCGCCGGTGCAGCCGGCCGCCGCGCCGGGCGCGCCGCCAGCGGCGGCGCCCCAGGCAGGTCGCTTCGCGGGCCCTGCCGACCTCGACTGCGAGATCCTGGTGCTCGGCGCCGGCCCCGGCGGCTATTCGGCGGCGTTCCGCGCGGCCGATCTCGGCAAGAAGGTCGTGCTGGTCGAGCGCTATCCCTCGCTGGGCGGTGTGTGCCTGAACGTCGGGTGCATTCCGTCGAAGGCCTTGCTGCACGTGGCCGCGGTCATGGACGAGGCGAAGCACTTTGCCGAACTGGGCATCGACTTCGGCGCACCGTCGATCGACCTCCCAAGGCTGCGCGCCCACAAGGACAAGGTGGTGGGCAAGCTCACCGGCGGCCTGGCGCAGATGGCCAGGATGCGCAAGGTGACGGTGGTGCGCGGCTACGGCAGCTTTCTCGATCCGCACCACCTGCAGGTGGAACTGACCGACGGTGGGGGCCAGCAGGCCACGGGGGAGAGGAAGGTGGTCCGCTTCGGCAGCGCGATCGTGGCGGCCGGCTCGGCCGCCGTACGGCTGCCGTTCCTGCCGGACGATCCGCGCATCGTCGACTCCACCGGTGCGCTGCAACTGCGCGAGGTGCCCGGGAAGATGCTGGTCATCGGCGGCGGCATCATCGGCCTGGAGATGGCCACGGTGTACTCGACGCTCGGCGCGCGGGTCGACGTGGTCGAGATGATGGATGGTCTGATGCTGGGCGCCGACCGCGATCTGGTGAAGGTGTGGCAGAAGTTCAATGCGCACCGGTTCGACCGCGTGCTGCTGCGCACCCGCACCACGGCGGTGGAGGCGCGGCCGGACGGGCTGTGGGCCCGCTTCGAGGGCGAAGGCGCGCCAGCGCAGGCGCAGCGCTACGACCTGATCCTGCAGTCGGTCGGGCGCAGCCCCAACGGGCGCAAGATCGGTGCCGACAAGGCTGGCGTGGCCGTCAACGAGCGCGGCTACATCCCCGTCGACCGGCAGATGCGCACCAACGTGCCGCACATTTTCGCCATCGGCGACATCGTCGGCCAGCCGATGCTCGCCCACAAGGCCGTGCACGAGGGCCATGTGGCGGCCGAGGCCGCCGTCGGCCGCAAGTCGTTCTTCGACGCCAAGGTGATCCCCTCGGTCGCCTACACCGACCCGGAGATCGCCTGGGTGGGGCTCACGGAAGACGAGGCCAAGACGGCCGGCCGCAAGGTCAGGAAGGGCCTGTTCCCGTGGAGTGCGTCGGGCCGCGCCATCGCCAACGGTCGCGACGAGGGCTTCACCAAGCTGCTGTTCGACGAAGACAGCCACCGCATCGTCGGCGGCGGCATCGTCGGCACCCACGCCGGCGATCTCATCGGCGAAATCGCGCTGGCCATCGAGATGGGCGCCGACGCGGTGGACATCGGCAAGACCATCCACCCGCACCCCACGCTCGGCGAGTCGATGGGCATGGCCGCCGAGGTGGCCGAGGGTCATTGCACCGACCTGCCGCCGCCGCGCCGCTAGCCAGCCTAGGGACTCCCGTGCCGCAGCGGCGCCGGCCGCGGTGCGCTGCACAACCTTGACCGCGCACGCCAGTGCGCTAGCCTTCATCGCATCAGGTCATGAACCTAGCCCGGCCGGCGCACCATCGGACGGGTCGGGTGTCCCTTGGAGCGGGGTCGCCGTGAGCGTTGTCGGGTTCTCGCGGGTGGTGCGCGGAGCGATCGTGTCGCCGGCGCTGGCATCGCCGGTGCCGACCGATGTCGTGCGCTGGTCCGACCTCGCCACCTGGGGGGGCGCGCTGCCGCGGGTGCACGATGTCGTGCGCGTGCCTGCGGGGAGCACCCTGCTGGTCGACCAGAACGTCGACGTGGGCGCGATCGAGGTCATGGGCACCCTGTTGTTCGCCCCGCGCCACATCACGGTCCGCGCCCGCGGCATCCTCGTCGCGGGCCCGGGCATCCTGCGGGCGGGCGACGTCGATCGACCGTTCGTCCACCGGCTGGTCTTCACGCTGTCGGGCGGCGCGGATCGCGACATGATCGGCGGCCTGGGCAGCCAGTTCCTCGCGGCCGTCGACGGCGGCTCCATCGAGCTGTTCGGTCGGCGCCGTCCCGGCTGGGTTGCGCTGGGCGACACGGTCGTGTCCGGCGCCATCGTGTTGCGCATGAACGAGCCGGTGGACTGGTCGCCGGGCGATCGCATTGCTATTGCCTCCGGGGGCGCCGACCTGCCCCTGCTGGAGGAGCGCAGCGTGTTCTCGGTCACCACCGACGGCCTGCGCGTGACGCTCGACGCGCCGGTGCAGAACAAGCACCTGGGCCACAATGCCCGCGCGCACGGGGCGCGGTCGACCTCGGTGGCCAAGGTGGTGCTGTTGTCGCGCTCCATCGTGATCGAGGGCGACATGCGCTCCACGCGCGGCGGCTACGGCGCGCACGTGATGGTGGCCGGCCATGCGCCGGGCGCGCCGGGCACCGACCCGGCCGGTGGCTCGCGCGGCTGCTTCGTCGGGGTGGAGTTCCGGCGCGGAGGGCAGTGGAACTACCCGGGCCGCTACCCGGTGCACTGGTTCCAGAACCCCGATCCGCGCGGCAGCCTGCTGGCGGACTGCGTGATCCACCAGAGCTACCAGCGCGGCGTGGTGGCGACCGGCACGCGCGGCCTCCGGTTGCATGGCAACGTGGTCTACAAGCCGCTCGGGCATGGCTTCATCGTCGACCAGTCCGACGACAGCGCCGCCGTGGTCACCACCAACCTCGTCGTGCGGCCGCGGCCGGCGCGCTTTGCCGATCCGTCGATGCGCGCGCTGCACGAGCGGCAGCCGCGCAGCGTCTGGTTTGCCGACACTGCGCCGGCGGCGCAGGGTGTGACCGACAGCGACGACCGCGACGACATCGACCACCGCGACCACCGCGACGACTTCCCCGGGATCGACGACCCGCCGCGCGGCCGCTGACGGAACGGTCGCGCGGATATGATCGGCGGCCAACCTGCAACCGCTTTCCTTGCCCGCATGAGCACTCAGGACGATCTGAAGCGCGCCGTCGCGCAGGCCGCCGTGCGGCATGTTGTGCCCGGGCGCATCCTCGGCGTGGGCACAGGCTCGACCGTCGACCGGTTCATCGACGCACTGGCCGCCGCCGGCGTGCCGCTGGCCGGCGCGGTGTCCAGTTCCGAGCGCAGCGCCGCGCGCCTGCAGGCCGCGGGCATCGCGATGCTCGACCTCAACGAGGTCGACGACATTCCGGTCTACATCGATGGCGCCGACGAGATCGACCCCGCGTTCTGCATGATCAAGGGCGGCGGTGCGGCGCTGACGCGCGAGAAGGTCGTGGCGGCGGTGGCGCGCAGCTTCGTCTGCATCGCCGACGCCAGCAAGCGGGTCGAGGTGCTGGGGCGCTTTCCGCTGCCGGTCGAGGTCATCCCGATGGCGCGCGCCTACGTCACGCGCGAGCTGGCGCGGCTCGGCGGGCAGCCGCGCTGGCGCCAGGGCGTGGTCACCGATAACGGCAACCACATCCTCGATGTCCACGGTCTCGCCATCACCGACCCGGCGGGGACCGAGGCGCGCATCAACCAAATCGTGGGTGTGGTGACCAACGGCCTGTTTGCCGCGCGGCGCGCCGACGTGCTGCTGCTCGGCACAGCGCAGGGTGTGCAGGAGTCGTTCCGGGTGCCGCGCTAGCGGTGGTGCGGTGGCGCAGCGGCCAGCGCGCGCCGTCGGGCGCCGGGTGCTGGGGTGGCTGGGGCTGCTCCTGCTCGGGCCGCCGCTGCTGTACCTGGCTGTGGCGCTGCTGGCCGGCCTGCTGCCGGTCAATTCCCAGTTCCGGCCCGTACCCGAGGAGCAGGGCGGCGTGCCCGTTTACCTGCGGACCAACGGCGTGCACGCCGACCTGGTGCTGCCGGCGCTGCGTCCGCATGCGTGGTCGGCCGAGTTCCCGCGCGCCGCGATCGTCGACCTGGCCCGCGTGCCGATGGTCGGCTCGCTCGACTGGATCGCCTTCGGCTGGGGCGACCGCGGCTTCTACCTGAGCACGCCCACCTGGCGCGACCTCCGGCCGACCGTGGCCTGGCACGCGCTGACCGGGCAGGGCCCGGCGGCCATGCGCGTCGAATACCTGCGCCGCCCGGAGGACTACGCCGGCCGCTGGCTGTGGCTGAGCGCGGACCAGTACCTCGACCTGGTGGCCTACGTGCGCGCGGGCTTCGTGCACGATGCGCAGGGCCGGCCGCGGCGCATCGACCATCCCGGCTACTTTGCGACCGACGCCTTCTTCGAGGGCACCGGCCACTACAGTCCCGTGCTGACGAGCAACGAGTGGGTGCGGCGCGGTCTGTCGCAGGCCGGGGTGCGCACCGCCCTGTGGTCGCCGTTCGACGACGCACTGCTGTGGCAGGCCGAGCGCGCGGCGCGCTGACCGGGGTCGGTGGGTGGCGCAGGGACCTAACTTACTGTCCGGTGCCGGGCTCGCGCGCCTGCCGGATCGCCCGCCAGATGCGCTCGGCGGTGGCGGGCATCGGCAGGTCGGTCACCCCCAGGGGGCGCAGCGCATCGACGATGGCGTTGATGACGGTCGGTGTGGCGCCCACGGTGCCCAGTTCGCCTACGCCCTTGGCGCCGAGCGGATTGATGCGGCAGGGCTGCGATTCGTCGGTGCGGGTGTCGAAAGCGGGCAGGTCGGCCGCGCGCGGCACCGCATAGTCCATGAACGAGCCGGTCAGGAGCTGGCCGCTGTCGGCGTCGTACACGACCTGTTCCATCAAGGCCTGGCCGATCGCCTGCGCGATGCCGCCGTGCACCTGGCCGGCGACGATCATCGGGTTGATCACCCGGCCGACGTCGTCGCAGGTGTAGTAGCGGTCGATCGTGACCGCACCGGTGTCCGGGTCGACCTCGACTTCGCAGACGTGCACGCCATTGGGCCATGACGGTCCGGCTACCTTCTGCGTGGTGTCGGCCAGCAGAACACGCTGCGGCTGTTGCGCGGCGAGTTGGGCCAGGTCGATGCCCAGGTCGGTGCCGGCGACGCGAAAGCGGCCGGCCGCGTAATCCAGGTCGGCCGCCGGCACCTCGAGCGCGCGCGCGGCCAGCACCTTGCCCTGCTCGATGACCTCCTGCGAGGCCGTCAGCAGCGCCGAGCCGCCAATGTAGAGCGAACGGCTGCCCATGCTGCCCAGCCCGGGGCCGATGTCGCTGTCGCCCTGCAGGACCTCGATCCGGTCGGGCTCGACCTGCAGCGCCTCGGCCAGGATCTGCACGAAGCTGGTCTCGATGCCCTGGCCCATGGCCTGCAGCGCGGTGAAGGCACGCACGCGGCCGTCGGCGCCGACCTCGACCCGCAGGCGCTCCTCGAACATGGCGCCGGTCCACTCGAGGAAGGTGGACACCGCGCGGCCGCGCCGCAGCCCGCGCGCCTGGCTGGCTGCGTGGCGCGCCGCGTAGCCGGACCAGTCGGCGGCGGCCAGCGCCTTGTCGAGCAGGCCCGGGAAGTCGCCGCTGTCGAAGGTCTCGCCCATCGGCGTGCGGTAGGGCATCGCCTCGGGCGCGATCAGGTTGCGCCGCCGCAGTTGCGCCGCATCGAGCCCGAGCTCGGCGGCGGCGCGGTCCATCAGCCGCTCGATCAGGTAGATCGACTCGGGCCGCCCGGCGCCGCGGTAGGCGGCGACGATGTTGGTGTGCGTGACCACCGCGTGCGACTGCAGGTCCAGCGCCGGTACGTGATACACGCCGGTGATCACCTTGGGACCGATCATCAGGTTGATCGCCGCCGCCGCACCGCTGCCGTAGGCGCCCAGGTTGCCGTACAGCCGCACCCGCAGGCCAAGGATGCGGCCGTCGGCGGCCAGCGCCAATTCGGCTTCGGCGCGCTGGTCGCGGCCGTGGCTGGCCGCCTGGAATTCCTCGTTGCGGGTGGCGCGCCAGCGCACCGTCCGCCGCAACTGCCGCGCCGCATGCGCGACCAGCACATCCTCCGGATGCACCATGGTCTTCATGCCGAAGCCGCCGCCGACGGCGTGTACCTTCACGCGCACCAGCGCCACGTCGATCTGCAGCACGCCGGCAATGTTGCGGGCGAAGCCGGCCGGGTTCTGCGAGCTGGCGTGCACGATCACACGGCCGCTGCCGGCATCGAACTCGGCAGCACCGGCGCGCGGCTCCATCGTCACCGGCGCCAGGCGCTGGTTGTCGATGGCGATGCGGCTCACGTGCGCGGCCTGCGCGAAGGCGGCATCGGTGGCGGCAGCATCACCAAAGCGCTGGCTGGCGACCATGTTGCTCGCAGCCTGCGGCCACACGCGCGGGGCGGTGGCGGTCAGCGCGTCGGTCAGCCGCGTGACTGCCGGCAGCGGCTCGTAGTCGACCAGCACCTCGGCGGCCACGCGCTCGGCCAGCGCGCGGCTCTGCGCGATCACCACCGCGACCGGCTGGCCCACGTAACGCACCACCGCCTGCGCCAGCGGCGGGTAGGGCGGCGCCGCTACGCCCTTGAGCGCCGGGCTGGTGGCAAAACCGCCGATGCCGGCGGCGGCCAGGTCATCGCCGGTCCACACCGCCACCACCCCGGGCGTGGCGCGCGCGGCCGCCGCGTCGATGGCCACCAGCCGCGCGTGCGGATGAGGCGAGCGCACCAGCACCATGTGCAGCGCGTCGCCGAAGGCCACGTCATCGACGAACTGCGCGCGCCCGGCCAGCAGCCCGTCGTCCTCGCGCCGTGCGACGGCCTGACCAACGCCGAACTTCAGCAGCGCCATGGTCGTCCTACTGGGCCGGCGGCACGTAGCCGGCCGGCATGTCGGCGCCGTCGCCGAAGAAGTAGTTCTCCATCTGCGTCCGCAGGTACTTGCGGGCGCGCTCGTCGGCCAGATTGAGCCGGTTCTCGTTGACCAGCATGGTCTGGTGCTTTTGCCAGGCCTGCCAGGCTTCCTTGGAGACGCTTTCCCAAAGCTTCTTGCCGAGCTCGCCGGGCACCGGCGGGAAGTCGAGGCCCTCGGCCTCGCGGCCCAGTTTCACGCAGTGGACGGTTCTTGCCATGTTGTCGCTCCTAGGATCTCGGTCATCGGTCGCCGCGCAGTGTCCCCCGGCCACGCCGATCCGCTCTGCGTGGGGGACTGCAGGCAGCGGCAATTCACAGGGTCTTGACCAGCACCTGCGAGCGGCGCTGCCAGTTGTACATCTGCTGCCGCTCGATCGGCAGGTCCTCCACCTGCGCGGCCACGAAGCCGCGCTTGAGAAACCAGTGCGCCGTGCGGGTCGTCAGGACGAACAGCCGCGCCAGCCCGGCGGCGCGGGCGCGCGCCTCGATGCGCTTCATCAGCCGCTCGCCGTCGCCGTACTCGCGGTACTGCGCATGCACGGTGAGGCAGGCCAGCTCGCCCATCTTCGCTTCCGGGAACGGATACAGCGCCGCGCAGCCGAAGATGAAGCCATCGTGATCCAGCACGGTGAAGCGGTCGATCTCGCGCTCGATCAACTCGCGCGGGCGCTTGACCAGCGTGCCGTCGGCCTCCAGCGGTTCGAGCAGCTTGATGAGGCCACCCACGTCGTCCAGCACGGCCTCGCGCAGGGCTTCGAGGTTCTCGCTGGCGACCATCGTCCCCACGCCGTCGCGCGTGAACAGCTCGATCAGCAGGCTGCCGTCGAGCCCGAAGGGCAGCAGGTGCCCGCGCTTGACGCCGGTGCTGCAGGCGCGCAGCAGGAACCGCAGCTCGTCGAGGCCGGCCGCGGCAACCTGCCCGGCCGCGATCAGCCGCTCCGCCTGCGGCACGGTGATCTCGGTCTTGAGCTCGCCGTCGACGGTACGCACCCCGTCTTCGGCGGCCAGCAGGATGAGCTTCTCGGCCTTCAGCGCCGCAGCGACGCTGGTGGCCACGTCCTCGAAGGTCAGGTTGAACGCCTCGCCGGTGGGTGAGAAGCCGAGCGGCGAAATCAGCGCCAGCGCGTTATTGGCGAGCGTGAAGCGCAGCGCGTCGGCGTCGACCTTGCGCACGACGCCGGTGTGCTCGAAGTCGACGCCGTCGATGATGCCCATCGGGCGCGCGGTGATGAAGTTGCCGCTGATGACGCGCACCTTGGAGTTGGCCATCGGCGTGTTGGGCAGGCCCTGCGAGAACGCGGCCTCGATGTCGAGCCGGATCTCGCCGGCGGCCTCCTTCACGCACTCCAGCGCGGCCGCATCGGTGATGCGTACCCCCTCGTTGAAGCGCGACGACAGGCCCTTCAAGCGCAGCTGCTCCTGCACCTGGGGGCGCGAGCCGTAGACCATCACGATACGTATGCCCATCGCATACAGCAGGCTCACGTCCTGCACCAGCGCCGTCAGGCGCCCGGCCGCGATCAGTTCGCCGCCGAAGCCCAGCACGAAGGTCTTGCCGCGGTGCGCGTGCACGTAGGGTGCGACCTCGCGCAGCCAGGTGACGAACTGGGCCGGCGCGACTGCCGTCACGCCAGCGGTTGCGGCTGCGTCGAGCGCGGGCTGGGGGGCTGAGTCGTTCATGGAGCGCGCGATTATCGCCCAGCGCCCGCGGACGCCGCTGCCGCGCCGGGCCTGGCACAGGCGCACGCGGCAGCCGCCGTGGGCCAGGGCCCCCGGCGGCGGGCGCTCGCGGATAATCGCGCCCTACCGCATGCCCGCCGCCCATCCGCCGTCGTCCGCGCGCCCGGCGCGCGCCCTCCCGCCGATCGAGTTTCCGCCCGAGCTGCCGGTCAGCGAGCGGCGCGCGGAGATCGCCCGCGCCGTGGCCGCGCACGCGGTGGTGATCGTCAGCGGCGAGACGGGCTCTGGCAAGACCACGCAGCTGCCGAAGATCTGCCTGGAACTCGGGCGCGGCGCCCGGCGGCTGATCGGCCATACCCAGCCGCGCCGCATTGCCGCCAGCAGCGTGGCCCGGCGCATCGCGCAGGAGCTCGACACGCCGCTGGGCGAGCTGGTCGGCTTCAAGGTGCGCTTTGCCGACCACACGCGCCCGGGCGCGGCGGTCAAGCTGATGACCGACGGCATCCTGCTTGCCGAGACGCAGAGCGACCCCGACCTGGCCGCCTACGACACCCTCATCATCGACGAGGCGCACGAGCGCAGTCTCAACATCGACTTCCTGCTGGGCTACCTGAAGCAGTTGATCGACTCGGGCCGGCGGCCCGACCTGAAGCTCATCATCACCTCGGCCACCATCGACGCCGAGCGCTTTGCGCAGCACTTCGGCCAGCCCGGCGCGCCGGCGCCCGTGATCAACGTCTCCGGCCGCACCTACCCGGTGGAGGTGCGCTGGCGGCCGTTCCGGGACGCGGACAGCCTGGACAACGACAGCGACGACCGTACGCTGATGGACGGCATCGTCGCCGCGGTGGACGAGTGCGCAATGGCGGGCCGTGGCGACGTGCTCGTGTTCCTGCCCGGCGAGCGCGAAATCCGCGAGGCGGCCGAGGCGCTGCGCAAGCACCACCCGCCGGGCACCGAGATCCTGCCGCTGTACGCGCGGCTGTCGGCCGAGGAGCAGGAGCGCGTGTTCAGGCCGGGCGGCGCATTGGGGTCGTCGCGCCGGATCGTGCTGGCCACCAATGTCGCCGAGACCTCGCTCACCGTGCCGGGCATCCGCTTCGTGGTGGACACCGGGCTGGCGCGCGTCAAGCGCTACTCCTAC
>Ga0209990_10001903_pt1 | contig 17053 bp, 7 predicted proteins | sample NOAtaG_6_FD_187304 | JGI IMG/M metagenome (GOLD analysis project Ga0209990, IMG submission 187304) | Freshwater lake microbial communities from Lake Erie, under a cyanobacterial bloom - NOAA_Erie_Diel5S_2200h metaG (SPAdes) (version 2) | ecosystem: Environmental > Aquatic > Freshwater > Lake ...
GAACGAACGAACGATCGATCGATCGCACGGCCGATCCGACCGCGATCCACGCGCAATGAGTCCACCCATGAAGAACCGATTCCTTCCCATCGCCACCACCCTCTCGCTCGCCCTCCCGCTCGCGCTCGCAGCCTGCCAGAAGGCGCAGTATGTCGACCCGAAGGGCAACGACCTCATCGTCAACGCCGACCGCATGAACATCCAGGACTGGAACCTGCTCGCCGACCAGGTGGTGCAGTCGATGGTCAACTCGGGCGTGCTTGCGCGGCTTCCCAACCAGCCGGCCGGCATCCTGCTGAATCCCGTCATCAACACGACCACGCAGCAGTTCGACACCGACGGCATCATGAAGAAGATCCGCATCTCGCTGCTGAACACGGGCCGCTGCGAAGTCATCATGACGGCGGGCCCCGGCGGCCGCGCCGAGGACAAGATCGCGCAGGACGCGCAGGCGCTGAAGGACTTCCAGTCGGGCAAGGACAACCAGGTCAACCCGAACAACATCCCCGACGCGACGCTCACCGCGAAGCTGATCGAGGACCGCGCACGCTCGGGAAGCACGCGCCAGGTCGCCTATGTGCTGCAGATGAGCCTGACCAACACCAACACCGGCCGCGCCGTGTGGGAGGGCGAGGCGAGCGTCATCAAGCAGGGTCAGCGTTCGTCGGTCGGATTCTGACGCAGCCGGGCTGCTCGACCGCGGAAGCCCGACAACTCAACCTTCGGAAGGCGCGAGTGCCTGACGCCGAGCGGCGCGGGCCTCGCGCTCTTCCTTTGGCACGAAGGCGTCGGGAAGTTCCTTGCCGGCCTTCTCGCAGACCCACTTGGCGAGCGGAATCGGCGCGGGATGCTCGTTCTCGAGCGCGCTGATCACGATGAAGGCGGGCATGGGATCCTTGGCCGCCGCGAGCACATCGAGCGCGGCGAGCCACTGGTCCTTGCGCTCCTCGGGAAGCGCGTTCTCCCACGCGCAATACTGCGCGAGCGCATCGCCCTCGAGGATCACGGCGCCGAAGACGGACTCCTGCCGCTGCGACGGCAGCGACCAGAAGGCGTAGTACGGGGCGTTGTACGGGGTGTAGCGGTACTTCGACTCGAAGAAGCCGCTCTTGAACACCACGCGCTTCGTCTCCTTGTTCCAGACGCCGTTCGTGAAATAGGGTTCGGCGCCGGTCTCGAGCACGACTTCGGCGTCGGTCACCTTCGGGCGCTCGAGGAGGCGGAAACCGAATGGCGGCGGCATCTCGAAGTCCCACTTGCCGGCGCGGATGTCGGCCTTCGTCTCCTCGGCGATCGCGGGCGACGCGAGGACGAGGTCGCGGTACTCGCGCGACGCCTTCACCCAGACGAGGAACTCGAGCCCGAGCGGCGCGAAGTCCTTCAGCTTCATGTCCTTCCTCGAAGCATCGAAGCGGACGAGGATGCGGGCGACGGCGGGCTGGAGGATCTTCTCCGAGAGCCACTCCCCTTCGCGCTTGGTGGCGCGGCCCTTGATGCCCGTGGACTGCAGGGCGGCGAGTTCGTCGGCGGCGAGCCACCCGCGCTCGGCGAACAGGATGACGAACGGCTGGAAGACGGAGAGCTGGAAGCTCTCGTCGGCCGTGCGCTCCCCGAATTCCTCGGCGCGGCGCGGGCGCGCGCCGATGCGCTGCGCCTGGGTCACTGCCTGCATGCCCGAGTACATGAGATAGGCGTCGGCGACGAGCGGGATCGCCTCGGCGTTCCACCACTTGGTGAACTCGGCTTTCGCGGCCTCGTCCTTGATCTTGCGCGTCTCGATGAAGCGGCCGAAGACCTGCATCCACAGGATGCCGCCGTCGACCCGAAGCTTCATCGCGGTCCACTCCTCGCGGCGGTCGGCGAACTGCTCGTAGTAGCCGCGCGCGGATCCGAGCGTGCTGTCGAGCCGCCCGATGGCGCCGCGGTTGCCGATCTCGGAGGGCAGCACATCCTCGGCGAATGTTCCGGTGAAACGGGCACCGAGCTCGGCATCGGCTTCCGCCTTGGCGCCGTAGGCCTGCTCGACCGACGCGAGCGCCTTGGCGTTGGTCTCGTTCGTCGCGAAGGTTCGGGTGGCGGCATCGCCTTGGGCGCTGATCTCGACCTTCACCTTCCGGTTCTGGCAGCCGAGGCATGCCGCCGCGGTCGCCGCGACGAGCACCGCAACGGCCATGCGGGAACCAAGCGGGAGGACGGACCGGCGCGCAGCTTCACGAAGTGGCGACATGAGGAAGATGGTACCCTCGCTCCGCTCGAAAGCGATCGGGAAACGGTCGCCGAGAGCCGCCGAGATGCGGACGCGCGAGCGGCAAACCCCGATGGGGCCGCACAGGCACGCTGTTCCCGACCCCTTCCTGTGCCCGACGAGCCGAACCAATCCCCCGAAGCGCCTCCCCGCGATGGCCAGCCGAGGCACGACCCGTTTGCGGCGATCCGGGATCCCAACTACCGGTTCTTCGCGGTCGCGTTCTTCGCGTCGAGCATGGGCCTCCAGATGCTGTCGACGGCGATTGGCTGGGAGATCTGGGAACGCACGGAGAATGCCCTCATCCTCGGCGCCACGGGGCTTGCCCGCGCGCTGCCGGTCATCGCGCTGACGCTGCCCGCGGGCACCATCGTCGACGGAGGCGATCGGAAGAAGATCCTCGCCGCGACGCAGATCGGATTCGGACTGGTGGCGCTGGCGCTTGCGGCGACGAGCGCGGCAACCGCACCGGTCTGGGTGTTCTTCGTCCTGCTGCTCGCGTCCGGATGCGTGCGGAGCTTCAACGCGCCCGCGCGCGGCGCGCTCCTGCCATCGCTGCTTCCGATGACGCGTTTCGAGAACGCGATGGCGTGGCAGTCGGGGTTCTTCCAGTTCGCGGCGGTGGCCGGACCGCTCATCGCAGGATGGCTGATCGCGAAGAGCGGCGGCGCCTGGGTGGTCTATCTCGGCACCGCCTTCCTCTGCATCGCGGCCGGCATCGCGGCGCTGTTCCTGAAGCCGCGCCCGGTCGAGCGGACCGGTGCGCCTCCCCGCCTCCGCGAGATGTTCGACGGCCTCCATCACATCTGGCGCGAGAAGACCATCCTTGGCGCGCTCACGCTCGATCTGCTCGCAGTCCTCTTCGGTGGGGCGACCGCGCTGCTCCCGATGTACGCGGATGAGATCCTCAACTGCGGACCCGTGGGCCTCGGCGCCCTTCGCGCGGCGCCGTATGTCGGCGCGTTCCTGATGGCCGTCTGGCTCGCGGCGCGGCCGAGTTTCCGTCATGCAGGGCGGGCGATGCTGCTGAGCGTCGCCGCCTTCGGGGTGTGCATGATCGTGTTCGGCCTGAGCACCTCGCTCTGGCTCTCGCTGCTCGCGCTTGCGGTCAGCGGCGCCGTCGACAATGTCTCGGTCGTCATCCGGCATGTCCTCGTGCAGGTCAAGACGCCCGACCGGCTGCGTGGCAGAACCACGGCGGTCAACAGCGTGTTCATCGAGTGCTCGAACGAACTCGGTGCGTTCGAGTCAGGACTTGTCGCTGCGTACTTCGGGCCGGTGGTGTCGGTCGTCAGCGGTGGTTTCGGAACGCTCGGCGTCGTGGCGTTCGTGGCGTTCGCGTTCCCGGCGCTTCGCCGCATGCGGACCCTCGTCGAGCCGGAACGGCCCGCGAACGAAGCGGAGATGCGCAGGAACGTGCGCGAGGCCGAAGTCGAAGAGGAAGAACACCGGCGCCTTGGCCCAGAGGGTTGAGCAGAGCGTCAGGCGCGGGACGCTGCCCTCGAGACGCGCGTGATCCGGACGATCACCCGCGACGGCGCTACTGCTTGGGAGCGGTCTTCGAGGGAACCGCGCTCGATTCAGAGGCCTGCGTGCTCGCAGAATCCTTCTCGATGGAAGCCTTCCGCGCGCCGTCGTCCTGGATGAGCGGCTTGCCAGTTCCTCGGACGCTGCCACATCCTGCGATGGCGCCGAGCGCGACAAGCGCGCACGCCAACGCGAGGGCCCGACGCAGGGGTTGACGCAGGGGTTGACGCAGGGGTCGACCGCGGCTCACGCTTCTCGCGGACAGGACCGATGCATGGTTCAGCGAGAGTTCACGGAGGCTCGTCAGGAGGCGGTCGCTGCTGGCGCGGTTCATGGCCGAAGCGTACCCGAGGCGGCCCGCTCGCGGCAGGCGCGTGGCGCTGGCGAAGTGCCGATGCAGCGCATCCGGTCACGGAGACCTCCTCATCGGTAGTCCCTCGACTGGACGGGCATGGCGGCGTCTCCGCTGACGAGCTGGGCGCTCAGATCTCGGGCTCCGTCGACCAGGACATGCACCACGCCGTCGCGGCGCTCGATCTTTCCCGACACGATGACAAGGGTCGCGCTGCGGACAGCCAGGCGTACGCGCGCATAGACCTTCGGACGGAAGATCAGATTGGCGGTCCCCGACTCGTCCTCGATCGTCATGAACACGATGCCCTTCGCCGTCGACGGCCGCTGCCGCAGCAGGACAAGCCCGGCCACGCGCACCCGTTTGCCTGCGGGGGTTCTGTGTTCGTCGCGGAGCCACGCGCACGGGATGGCCCGCGACTTCTGAAGCGTCGGCCGGATGCAGGCCACCGGATGGCGCTTGAGCGTGACACCCGTCGCCTCGAAGTCCTGGGCGACCGAAGAAAGCTCGGCGACCGGAGGGAGCGCGGGCTCGATGTCGCTTGGCATGGCGACCGTGGAGCCATCCAATGGCCGGACATCGGGTTCGGCGGGAGCAACCCCAAACGACCACAGCGGCCGCTCGCGATCGCGAAGCGCAAGGATCTGCCAGATCGCCTGCTGCCGGTCGAGGCCCATCGAGCCGAATGCATCGGCGGCCGCAAGCCGACGCAGCGTCGCCTGCGCAAGCCCCGAGACTTCGGCGAGATCGGAGATCCTTCGGAAATAGCCGTGTCTGGTCACTGCATCGATGACGCGCTGGGCCTCCGCCGGCTCGAGGCCACGGACCATGCGAAGTCCGAGGCGGATCGCAGGCTGGGCCGGCATTGACTCAGGATGCGTCGGAGCTCCGCTGCATCGCGCGGAGTTGTCGGGCGGGCAGAGTGGCTCGGAGCGACGCCCCTGTGCGAGTTCCGCTCCATCGTGCGGCGGTGCGGCCCGTGCCACGATGCTGCGCCCACGCGAATGAAGCCGTCGGAACGGAATCTCGCCGTGCAGCGCTTCGGGCGTTCCGCGCATGTGGAGCTCGCGCCAGCGCCTTGGCGCGCCGGCCTCGGAATCGAGGCATGAAAGCCTCGGCCCAAGGCCGCTTCCGTCGATTCGGACCGTGGCTTGGACCGTGGCTTGGACCGTGGCTCGGACCGTGGCAACACCCGCCGCGTCGCCGTTGGCAAGCGCTGCGCACGGATCGGGCCCGCGCTCGAGCGACGAATCCCAGAGCGAACAGTGCACATCGATGCCGCGCACGGCGACCCCGTGGTCGCTTGCGTCTCGCAGGATCTGGGCGGGCGCGTAGAAGCCCATCGGCTGGCTGTTGAGGAGCGCGGCGGCGAAGGCCGCGGGATGGTGCCGCTTCAGCCACGCGCTTGCGTAGACGAGGTGCGCGAAGCTTGCGGCGTGCGACTCCGGGAACCCGTATCCGGAGAATCCCTTGATCTGCTCGAAGACTTGCCGCGCGAAGTCCTGCGAGTAGCCGCGCGCGACCATGCCCGCCTCGAGCGCCGCGCCGAACTGCGCGATCTTGTTGCCGCTTCGCTTCCATGCGGCGATCGCGCGACGAAGCTCATCGGCTTGTCCTGCGGTGAATCCAGCCGCCACGACCGCGAGGGCCATGGCCTGCTCCTGGAAGAGCGGCACGCCGAGCGTCTTTCCCAGCACCGTGCGGATCGCCTCGTTGGGGTAGTGAACGGGCTCCTGTCCGCTGCGGCGGCGGAGGTACGGATGCACCATGTCGCCCTGGATCGGGCCGGGACGAACGATCGCTACCTCGATGACGAGGTCGTAGAAGCGGCGCGGCTTGAGCCGAGGCAACATCGACATCTGGGCGCGCGACTCGATCTGAAAGACGCCGACAGTATCCGCCTTGCAGATCATGTCGTAGGTCGATGGATCCTCTGCAGGAATCGAATGGAAGAGGAGCGGATCGCGCTCGGCGACTTGGCCGGTCTCCCCCGCAGCCGCTTCCGGCGTTGCCGATGATGGCACGGATGGCTGCGGTGGACTGACATGCGCAAGATCGGGCCGGACCTGCGGCGCATCAGGCATCCGCTCGGGCCTGCCGCCGAGCGCAATCGCCAGGCTGTCGCCGTTGACGAGATCGATGGACTTGCGGATCGCCGTCAGCATGCCGAGCGACAGCAGGTCGATCTTCAGCATTCCGAGCGCCTCGATGTCGTCCTTGTCCCATTCGAGGATCGTGCGGTCCTCCATCGCAGCGCGCTCGATCGGCACGATCTCCATCAGCGGGGTACGGGAGATCACGAACCCCCCGACATGCTGGGAGCGGTGCCTCGGGAATCCGAGGATCTCGCCGACAAGCTGGACCATCGCGCGCACGCGGGGGGCGGATGGATCAAGTCCTGCGGCGCGCACGCGTTCGGCGGTCGCCTGGGGAAGCGTTCGATCGAGGCCCGTCTCGAACGAACCCTCGGTGACATCGTCGCGCGAGCCAAGGCCGCCGCCGCTCCAGCGGTCGACCTCGCTGGCGAGGCGGTCCACGGTGTCCGGCGCGAACCCGAGCGCCTTGCCGACATCGCGCACGGCGCTGCGCCCCCGGTAGCTGATGATCTCGCAGACGAGCGCGGCGCGATCGCGGCCGTACTTCGCGTAGATGTGCTGGATGACCTCCTCGCGCCGCTCGTGCTCGAAGTCGATGTCGATGTCGGGAGGCTCGTTGCGCTCACGGCTCACGAAGCGCTCGAAGAGGACATCGATGCGGTCGGGGTCGACCGCCGTGACGCCGAGCGCGTAGCAGACGGCGCTGTTCGCGGCGGCGCCGCGTCCTTGGCAAAGGATGCCGCGCGATCGCGCGAAGGCGACGATGTCATGGACGGTCAGGAAGTACGGCGCGTAGCCGAGGTCGTCGATGATGGCGAACTCGTGCTCAAACTGGCGCGCGACCTTGGCGGGCACGCCGCGCGGGTAGCGCTCGCGCGCGCCCTTCCATACCAGGTTGCGGAGGTGCTGCATCGGCGGCATGCCCTGCGGCACGACCTCGTCGGGATATTCGTAGCGCAGCTCGTCGAGTGAGAATGCGGCGGCACGATCGAGGAACCGCCATGCGGTCGCGAGCGCGTCGGGCCGATCGGCGTATCGGCGCAGGATGTCGGATGGCGGACGAAGGCGCCGCTCGGCATGCTGCGCGATCTGGCGCGCGGCGCGATCGATCGAGACGCCATCGCGGATGCATGCGAGCGTGTCGAGGAGCGGCTTGCGCGCCAATGCATGCATGCGGACATCGCTGAGCGCCGCGAGCGGAAGCCCGAGCGCGTCGGCAAGCACCTCCGAGCGTTCGGCGTCGGCGGCGCTGTCGGGGTCATCGACGCGTGTGAGCGCCACCGCGAGCCGGTCGTGCATCAGCGCTGCGAGCCCCTGCGCAGCCTCGAGGAAGCGCTGGCTCGGGATACGGGGGGCAAGCACGACTCCCAGCAGGGATTCACCTCCGAGACCGGGGGTACGCAGCGTCTCGGCGAGATCGGAGAGATGAAGTCGGTGGCGCCTCTCCTGCGCCCCCGCTCCACGGGCCCCTCCGGCAGCGCGACCCGCTCCGCCTTCCACATCCGTGCGATCGGCTGCGCCGGCCGAAGTCACCGCACCTGCGGTCCGAGCCTTCGTCAGCAGCCGACACATGGCGCCCCACGAAGCCCGGTCGCTCGGGTAGAGCAGGATGTCGATCGTCTCGCCTGCACTCGGTTCGCACGACCGCGCACCGGCATCTGGCATCTTCGACCACGGGAGATCGTCGATCGAGAACCGGACACGCGCGCCATGCGCAAGCCTCGGCCGCGCCCCCGCGTGCACGCCCCCATGCTCGCCGACGACCGTCTCGCGCGCGGCGACATGCGCGCGAACGGCGCCGCCGAAGGTCTCGAAGTCGGTCAGCGCGATTCCGGCATGCCCGAGCCGTGCGGCCTCGCGCACCAGTTCCTCGGGGTGGCTCGCGCCATTGAGGAAGGTGTGGTTGCTGGTGACGGCAAGTTCACCCCAGCTTGGACGGGCGGGGCGTCGAGCCCTGTGCGAGAAGACCACCGTCGCCTGCTGGCCAGCAACGGCCGACGACGAAGACGCGGGTGCGGGCGTGGGCGCTGGCGCTGGCGCGGGCTGGCGCAGCGGATGCTGACAGAGTTTGGGCTGCGGCTCGTCCGGCATGCGGCTACCCCCACGCTCCAAGGATCAAGACGCCAAGGCCCGCTTGGAACGCACGCTCGCATCGATCCTGCCACGGATCGGGAGATGAACCGAGGACAACCGCCCCGTCGTCTGCGAACTGCGCCAGACGCCCTTCGTTTCCTTGAGGGATGATTCGTTCCGGAAACCGCGCGAGAAGCCAGAGGCCGGTTCCGATCTGGACACGCGCGTGGAGCCTGCCGCTCAGCCGTGCAATCGCCGCCGCCCTCCCTATGCCCTGCACGGACATCGACTCGCACTCGCCCTCCTGCACTTCGCTTGCGTCCGGCGCCTTGGGCTCCCATGCGCGGTCCCACCATCGGTCCGCCGTGCGTTCCCATCCGTCGATCGCGGAGAGCGGCCACATGCGGCCCCGCCAGCGCAGCATGGGAGCCCATCGCAGCATGGAAGTCATGGCTGGCGCAGGCTGCCGCACATGCGCCGAGTCGAAGCACCACGCCCTTCGCTCGGCGATGGTGGCGGCAAGTGCGCCGCTTGATGAGCCACCCAGGATCACCGCCTGCTCTTCAGCCGCGAACCACTGGCTCGGCCGCTGGCCAAGATGCACCGCGACGCCGCCGGAACCATCGGCCGCATGCTTCGCGACATCACCGACTTCCATGTCGCGCGCCCTGTCGCCTTCTCGCGCAAGGACCGGCACGCGATGCACGCGCTCTCGACCAAACCGTGCAGCAACCAGGTCGATCCACTCCTGAAGACCTGCGGAATCGCTGCAGCGCGCATCGGCATCGCCCATACGCGCAGACACGCGGTCCGCGGACATCCAGCCTGCACATGCGCCGTCGAGCCCGCTCCAGACCGAGGGCTGGCGTCGTTCCGCACGATCGACTCCCTGCGACTCTGGCCGCACATGGATAGAACGGGATCGCACTGCCTGCGACTGCTGCTGCGGCGGCGGCTCAACCCGTTGCCACAGCAGTCGCCGCTGGACCGAACGCATGCGCGCTGCATCCTCAATCCGCACGATGATCTCCTCGATTCCATGGTCGAGTGGAAGATGCTCCAGCTTGGGCTGCAGCATGGACCAGAGATGCGCCCTGCTCGCGGTCGGCGCCGAAAGGCGCAACTCGAGTTCGGACACCATCCGACCAGCGGCCAACCGCCCGGACGATGGCGGATGGCCGTGGGCCGTGCGGGCGCGCCGCACCGTCGCATCCGTCGAGAGGTCCGACGGCAGCTCGGCGTGATGGAAGATCCAGCGCGACACGCGCATTCCTTCACGCCTTGCCTCGAGCGCCGTGGCGAGCCGGTCGACGAGTTCGCCACACGCCACGAGGACCGCATCGAGCCTGCTGGTCGGACCATCGAATGCCTTGCCAATCTGCACAGGCTCCTGCATGCGCAGCGGAATCAATGCCTCCGCCGAACGACCAATCGCTTGATCGAGGCGAAGAAGCGGATCACCGATGTCGCGACCACCGATCAGGATGCCGTCGTCGCGCAGCAGATCCGGCGCCTTGCATGGCGCATCGCCTTCAGCCGGCCGGTCGAAGAGCGATGGCGCGGGCATGCGCTCGGCTTTCCGGCCGCGCTTCCGCCCGAACGCAGCCCCACGCCTGTTCGAACGCGCGTCGCCCGCACTGTATCCAACGGCACTATCCGTCTCGCCATCCGTCTCGCCATCCGTCTCGCCATCGACACGCCCTGCGAGACGGGCTGCAACGCCTCCGCGCCGGAGTCGGGCCAACTGACCGATGACGCGCACCTCGACCGCATGCAGGGCCTGAAGCGCAGCGGGTGGAATCCGAAGCGCCTCGACAGGCAGCGGATCCAAGGCCTCCGCTTCACGACCTGGCGGCACCGCCCGGCATCGTGAGTCGCGCCCCGCGCGCGTATGGCGGCCATGGCTGGCGAGCGCGATCGCCGCACCGATGGTGGACGCGGTCGCCAGCTGCGTCTCGAACCCCCGACTTGCGAAGGAATCCACGATGCGACGCATGAGAACCTGCTCCGTTCCATGCGCCACGCGGAAGAGCGCCGCACAGCCGGCAAGATCGCCGAGAAGGCTGTAGCGGCTCCCCAAAGGCGCATCGACGCTCGGCACGATCGGATCGGACGCGCCAAGCCCGTCGATTGCGATTCGAGGCACCCAGCGCTCGAGGCACGCCGCCAACCTCCGCAGCATGGCGCCCCATGCAGGCTCGTCCGCGCGCAAGACGAGTGCGGCGCAGGTCGATTCGACGATCCATCGCCGCAGCAACCTGCTTGCAGCGCCGTCTTCCTGCCGCGCACAATTCGGTCCGAACAGTTGCACGAGGCCTTCGACCGAGAGGTCGACTGCAGCACCGCCGCGTGAAGATACTGCTTCGGCCTGGGCGACCGTCATTCCAACCGACAACCCCAGTTTCGCAGCATGCGGACAGCAGCCGATGATTCGGGCCATGCGGTCCGCCCCCGCCGCATGCCCGCCTTCGACGACAACCGATGGCAAGACGGAGAGTTCAGCCAGGACACTGCGAGCCGCGGCGCGCTCTTGCCCGCGAGGCGTACCTGGAGCATGAGGGCGGCACGCCGCATCGGCTTCCGAAGCCGCCGTGGAAGCGTCGGGCGGCGTGTCCGACACAGCCGTTCGCCGCAGGCGGAGGATGGCTCTCCAGAGTGCGACCCGCGCTGCATCGAGCGGCCACTGTGGAAAGTGCACCGCGATGAAGCGGCTTGGCGACGGAGCGCTTGCAGGCACATCGACCCGCACCCGGGGCTCGGCATCGGTGTTCGGTGTTGAATCGAGGCTATGCAGACCGCACCTCCCATCCCAGACGATGGATGTCGTGCAGTGAACGCGGGAACTGATCGCTTTCCGCGCCTGTCTTCAACTGCATGGCGATCCGCCGATCCTGCAACTTGTGCGGCGCAGATGCCGGCTCGCAGCCGTCCAGCCCCCGACCATGCAACGCCTCCGTACGATCGCGAAGCGCATTCCACGCATCGTCGCTACACGCCGTCCTCGGCAGTTCGATCGGCAGGGACAGCGATCGATCTGCGATTGCCGCATGCACTGAACTCGAGTCGTGCGGCGCAGCGTCGTCATGCCGCGGAATGCCGTGGGTCGCTGTGCCGGCCGCGTCTTCCACGCGGAACCCCGACCTCATGTGCGTCAGTTGCATGCGCCAGCGGAAGCGAAAGGGATCCCCGCATCCGCGGCGATCGGGCTTGCCGCCCGAATCCGCCGCGCCAAATGCCCTCTCCGCAGAGACGGACCACTGCGTTGCGGCCGTGCGCAGGCGATGGGCGGGACGCGGCGCCCGGGGCAACCGATGGACTGCCGCAGTGCCGTCGGCCGCTCCGGCGCCCTCGTCTGCAGGCGGCGTAACGACCAAGACAAGAGGTCCCGAAGAGGATTCACCGCCGCCTGCCTCGACGCATGCTCGAGCGCCCTGCTGCGCAGCCGATGCGACCAACTGCAGGCGTCGCCACGCGAGGCGGTCGAATCCACTGCCATCGACCACGATGACTCCGGCGGCCCCCAGCCTGATCGCGAGTTCGGTGCACCATAGCCGGGCACGAACACGGTCATCCACTCGATTGGCGGCCCGGCCACGCTTCGAAGGCGTCGGACATGCCGCGCCCTCTCCGGCCAGCCGGTCTCCCCGCACCGCTCCATGCGGCACATCGCCGACGAAGACCGAGCGCCGTTCAAGTTCTTCGTCGAGGAATGGGTGCGGGCCTTCCGGACGCTCGCGGCCGACGCCAAGGGAAGCTGCACCTCGGCCGTGCCGCATCACGCGGAGCATGTGGCGCGGCGGATGAACCCTGTCTCCAATCCAGGCGACCGATCGATCCGCGAGTGCGGGATGCATTACCGCCTTGCGCACGATGTGAAGCAGGCATCCGAATGGAACGATCCATGCATCCTTGCTCCATGCATCCTTGTTCCATGCGTCTTTGTTCCATGCGTCTTTGTTCCATGCGTCTTTGTTCCACGCGTCTTTGTTCCACGCGTCTTTGTTCCACGCGTCTTCATCGCGAACCACTTCGTTCTCTCGCCCATCAGGCGGACACGCCAGGCCGAAGGAAGGTTCGCCTGCGAAAGACACCCCCTGGATCTCATGCAGCGCTCCGCAGGCAAGTCCGCCACCAAGTGCTGCATCGCATGTGGCGTCATCGAGGGGAATCCTCAATGTTGGAACTCCCGATGTTGGAAGGACTGATGTTGGAAGGACTGATGTTGAAAGGGCGAATGCGGAAAGGCCCGATGCCGCCGCACCATCCGCACCGCATTCCGCGGGCAACATCGCGGCACGCGCATGGAGGCCGGTGGCTTCAGTCGTACGCGGCCACCGCGCATCGAACTCGCCGACCCCTTCAGCGCCTGCGTCCACGCAGACCCGCAACGGCACTCCGGCATCACGTCTTGCGAGGAAGCGCTTCACATCACGCGCACACTGCTGGACACGCTGCTTCTTGCCGCGTCTTGGCCGCGATACGGCAGCGCACGGCACACCCTTGTCACGCCGCAACCTTCCGGGCACCGTCTGAGACCGTGGCGCATCATCTTCATCCTCGCGCACATCTTCGCGTTCATCGTCGCGGGGATCACGAGGCGCTTCTTCGCCGGTTTCTTCTCGCAGACTCTCTCGCGGGGATGCACGCGGCCCATCCTGCGAAACATCCTCGGACAACAGCCTTGCGCCCATGCCCGAACAGGCCAGTGCCTCGGCCATGGCGAGCGCACGACGCGCACGAGCCATGCGAGCGCCATCCCTCGAACTCGATTCAGCAACGACGCCGCCGCCGACATCGATGCCGTCACTTTCAAACAGACCCTTCGAGCGCTCAGCCATCATCTTGTACTCCCGTTCATCGCTTCCACCATTCAGTTCTGCCTCGTACGCTTCATGTCCGCAGACGACGACAATCCATCACGCAATCCATCACGCAATCCATCACGCAATCCATCACGCAATCCATCACGCAATCCCGCACGCACGCAATGCCACAGCCCGCACGAATCGCTGGCGATTCGTTTTCGTCGAGCTCTCCCGAGGACCCCTTCGGCAATGGACTCCGGTCGAAGGGTGTCAGTCCGCGTGAACGCGCACGGCATCACTTGAACTTGACGCTGGATTCATGCAGGCATCGCCGCTGGAGAAGTGTCGAGCCGAAGGCATGGGCGTAATCACGGAGTAATCACGGCGTAATCACGGCGCAGTCACGCCGCAGTCACCGCAACATTCACCGCAATATTCACCACAACGACAACACGCGCAACGGTGTCGTGCGCCTCTCGGTTCTCTCGCGCCCATTCGCGGCCAAGATGTGGGCCCCGAATCTTGTTCGGGTTTTGTTAGTATACCTGCCCAAGCGTCCTCGCCAAGAGCGCACGGCGGAAAAACAGAAAAATCGTGCCCTGTCGCCGCGTTTCCGCACGGCGGTCTCGCGGCCGGCTTCGGCTTCGCCGCACAAGCACATCGCACAAGCACATCGCACAACGAACGCGGCCCGCGGGAGTTCCGCGGGCCGCGCAAGAGGTCGCATGTGGGGTGATTCCTCGCGAACGCGACTCAGCCCCAGTTCGCCAGCAGGATCGAAAGGTCGTCGCCGTTCGTGACGCCGTCGCCGTTGAGGTCGGTCGCACCCGCGCCTCCCCAGTTGTTGAACAGCATCGCGAGGTCGTTCCCGTTCACCACGCCGTCGCCGTCGATGTCGCCGGGCGTCTTGCTGCCCGCGTTCGCAGGCACCACGATCGGAATCTCGACGAAGCAGCACGGATGGAAGCTCTGCGCGTGCATGCCGACCACCAGGGTGACCGTCGAGCCAGGCGCGGCCGTCGTGGTCACCGTGACCGGTCCAACCGTGACGGAGCCGAGCGACGGCGTCGACGGAATGTTCACAAGCGACGGAGTCACCGTGCCGGCGCCCGCCGGGCTCACCGCGAGCGTGACCCACTCCGCCGTGAACGCCTCGAGGTTCGTCATCGTGAGACTCACCGTGAAGCTGCCGTTCCCGGGCAGGTCGGCGATCACCTCGTCATGCTCGAAGCAGTCGCAGTCGGGCAGCACGATGCAGATCTCCTCGGTGCAGCAATCGTCGCCCTTGATCGAGCCGAGCGTCGCGGTGAAGCAGAACTTCTCGCCCGGATCGCCGCCCGTGATCGGGATGTCGATCACGACCTTGTCGCCCGGCGCGAGCGGCGGGTTCAGCAGCACGACATTGTTCGGCGCGAACGCCGGGTCCGGCAGGATGAGGATGTCCGCCGTGTTGCCCGAGTTGTTCGTGATCGACACGGTCCAGAGGAAGTCGAAGGTGCCATCCGCCTGCGGCTTGCAGTCGATGTCGATCGTCTCGAACTCGCAGCCCGACTCCGCAAGGCAGTTCACATCGAGCGAGCCCTGCTGCCACTTCTGGTAGGTGACGAAGTTGTTGTCGATGTCGACCCAGATCGAGCCGCTCGCAGGCGCGCCGGTCGCAGGCATGCCCTGGAGGCCGTAGATCCACGGATTCGGCGGGAACGACAGCGCGTCGGCGAGCATCCACACCTTGTCCGCGATCGCTTCGTACCCGATGCCGCCCGCGGAATCGACCCCGCTGAACGATCCCACCTGGAACTGGAGATCCTGGCTCCAGTTGCCGTCGGCGCCCTGGCACCAGCGCATGGTGCGCGCGTCGTGCGCGGTCGTCGTGGTGTCGGGGAACGGGGTGAAGCCGCCGTAGGTCGGATTGCCGAACGAACGCTCGGCGAGCAGCATGCAGCAGTTGTTGTCGAAACTGATGTCGGCGACGGGGTTCGAATACAGCTGTCCGGGGAGCGACGGCACGGCGAACTCGAGCCGTGCGGTGCCCGTCTGGAACACACCGTTCGCATCGAACGCGACCGACCAGATCTCGTTCGCGACGACGGTGCTCTGGCGCGCGGCGTCCTCGGACCAGAGCGAGTAGTAGAGCCGTCCCTGCGTCGCCTTCACGGCGAAGATGCGCTTGCCAAGCGGCTCGAACCCGCGCGGCTCGTTCGGAATCGCGAGGCCCGTGTCGGGAAGCGTGCCCGTGATCGTCCCGCCGTGGCGGTAGGTCGACTTCACCTTGAAGCCCGTGCCGTCGTATGGATCGATCGAGTAGACGCGGCCGTCTTCGAAGTTCGCGGCGAAGAGCCTCTGCGTCGGGCCGTCGAAGGACAGCTGACCGAGGCCCGGATATGGCTCGGCCGCCGGCATGTTCGTATCGACCTGCTGCGGGAGCGCGATGACGGTGGTCACCGCGCCCGTCGCCCCATCGAGGCGGTAGATCGCGCCAGGGCCGCTCATGCCGACCGTGTCGCCGGTGCCGAAGAAGTCGGGATACGACGAGGTGTGGCCGACGAAGATGTTGCCGACATCGTCAAGCGCGACGCCGAGCACGCTTCCGAGCTTCGACATCGTCCAGGTCGGATGCGAGTAGAGATCGGTGCCCCAGTTGGTGCCGGGTGTCGCGGCGCCCTGATTCCCGAGGTCGACGAGGACGACCGCAGGATCGTTTGCATTCGGCCGCGTGTTGGTGACCGCGGCGACAAGGCCCGGATCGAACGGCGTCGTCAGGTTGTCGACGAGCGGCGGCCGCTCGCCCGTGCAGTCGCACGTGATCGGATCATGCCCGCCGCCGTCGCACGGCTTGCCCGCGCAGTCGATCTGGATCGAACCGGCGAACGCGGGCGACCCGGGCCGCGTTCCGACCTGGATCATGTACTGCTTGCCGCACTCGACCTCGCAGGTGATCGACGACTGCTTCTCGCAGGCATCGTCGTTGCAGCAGCGCGGGAGTTGTCCGTTCGGGCAGCCGCAGCCGCTCGAGCCGACATCGTAGATCGCGAGCACCGTGTCGCCCGTCGTCAGGCCGCAGGTCGAGATGGTCACGATGCCGGTGCAGTCGGCCGTCCAGCAGAACCAGACATCCTTGCCCATGAAGTCGAAGTTCGGGAGGCACTGCGCCACATTGCCCGCCTGGCTGGCCGTCGCGCCCGTGAGGTCGAACGCGAACACGCCCGGACCGCTGATCGGGGTCGGAGTCGCGCAGTCGTCGCTGGCGGCGAGCACGGAGGCGGAAAGCGACAGCGCCAAGGCGACAGACGCCCCTGCGAGAGGATTGAGGTTCTTCATGTGTGAGGACTCCGAGACGAAACACGAGTCAGCCACCCGACCCGTTGAAGATCGGAAACTACCCCCGCATTCCGCGGGTGCAAAGGGAATCTCTCCGCGATACTCGGAATTCAGGCATGGACCTCAGCCGCTAGACTGTCGACCAGCGCCGGTGTGGCGGAACTGGCAGACGCAGCGGATTCAAAATCCGCCGCCCCCTAAAGGCTTGCAGGTTCGATTCCTGTCACCGGCATTCCGCGCGACGCGCCCCGCCCCGAGCGGGGCGCGTTTCGTTGCAAGCCTCGTCCCGTGTGCAGGTTGCGGCGGCGAAAGACCTCGCATTCGAGGGATCCCGCGGTAGAGTGGCTGGATGTCCGCGAGCCTCGTCGCCCTCGCCCTCGCGCTCGCGCCTTCGCGGCCGGCGGCCGAAGTCGACTTCGAGCGCGACATCGCGCCGATCTTCGCGGCCAAGTGCCTCAGTTGCCACGGTCCCGAGAAGCAACGCAGCGGCTACAGGCTCGATGTGAAGTCGATCGCGCTCTCGGGCGGCGAGCTGTCGGCGCCGAACATTCATCCCGGCGACGCAGATTCGAGCGCGCTCTACCGCTATGTCTCGGGCGCCGATCCCGAGATGGAAATGCCGCCCCGCGGCGAGCCG
>Ga0209990_10001904_pt1 | contig 17047 bp, 6 predicted proteins | sample NOAtaG_6_FD_187304 | JGI IMG/M metagenome (GOLD analysis project Ga0209990, IMG submission 187304) | Freshwater lake microbial communities from Lake Erie, under a cyanobacterial bloom - NOAA_Erie_Diel5S_2200h metaG (SPAdes) (version 2) | ecosystem: Environmental > Aquatic > Freshwater > Lake ...
AGGCGAGGCGGGCCGGGCAGAGTACCGCGGAGGGTGCCGGGGCAGTGCCTGATTGAACGAAGCGTCGCGTTTCCGATGGGGTGGGCTCGGGCAGGATTGCCCGAGCCACGTGTTTTGACGCTGCAGTCGCTGCGCGCCCCGGGGTCAGGGCGGCGGGTCTGCGTCAGGTTTGCCAGCGGGGCAGGCTGAAGCAGCGGACTACTGAGGCGCGTGGCAGGTTTTGCAGCGAACGGCAGCGCGGACGATGCGACCGCATTTGCTGCAGCGCTTGGTTTTTTTGGCAAGTTTGGCTTTGGTGCGAGGACGCAGGACCATGGGAGAATCTCCGGAGACACCAGTGCGGGTGTCAAAAGTTGTGAACAGAACAGAAGTGCCGGCGGCACGAAGACGGAGTTCCGATCTGCTGTCTGCCATCCGGGACCAGTACCGGACGAAGTGGGAATCAACCACGTTGGGAATCAGGGGGCAGACGAGCGGAATTCCGCGGGTCGGGCAGTGTATCGTGGTGAATCGGCCGAAACAATCTCGTTTTCCCGGGGAATATCCGAAACGGCAATCGCGGAGTTTCGTTTCCGGGAAGTCCGTGACATAATGCACGGGTGTTTGGGTGCCTGCTGAAGTGTCCGGTTCTGATTATCCCGCCTGTTTTCGGAGTTTCCATCCATGTCCACGACATCGTCCGGCGGATCTCGCCGTGGTTTCCTGAAGTCATCGACGGCAGCAGCGGCTGCCACGGGTGTTTTGTCGGCTGCAGCACCAGCGTTGTACGCAGCGGAAGACAACACGATCCAGCTGGCCCTGGTGGGCTGTGGCGGTCGTGGCACCGGGGCTGTGGCCAATGCGTTTGCCGTGGACAACGGGCCGCTGAAACTGGTGGCGATGGCCGATGTGTTTCAGAAGAATCTGGACGGCAGCTACGGTCGTCTGAATGCGGACCATGGTCAGTCGGGCAGGATGGATGTTCCTCCGGAGCGTCGATTTGTGGGATTTGACGCCTACAAGCAGGCGATGGACTGCCTGAAGCCCGGTGACGTCGTCATCCTCACGACTCCGCCTGCCTTTCGCTGGGTGATGTACACCTATGCGATTGAGAAGGGTCTGAACGTGTTTATGGAGAAGCCGGTTACGGTGGACGGCCCGACGACTCGCCGAATTCTCGCTCTGAACGAAAAAGCGATCGAGAAGAATCTGAAGGTGGCGGTGGGTCTGATGTGCCGTCACTGTGAGGCTCGTCGTGAGCTTCACGACCGGATTCAGAACGGTGAAATCGGCGAAGTGACGGCTCTGCGGGCTTATCGTCAGGCGGGTCCAACGGGTACGGCAGCGACGGGTCCGAAGCCGGAGGGCGTCAGCGAGCTGCTGTGGCAGATCAGCAAATTTCACGCATTTTTGTGGCTCAGCGGTGGTGCGGTCAGTGACTTCCTGATCCACAATATCGATGAAAGCTGCTGGATGAAGAATGCGTGGCCGGTCAAGTGCATTGCGGCCGGCGGTCGGCACTATCGCGGCGACAGTGTGGACCAGAATTTTGATACGTATTCGATGGAATACACGTTTGAGGACGGCACGAAGCTGTTCATGAACGGCCGTACGATGCCGGGCTGTTACCAGGACTTCTCCAGCTATGCTCACGGTACGAAGGGTCTGGCGGTGATTTCGAATGGTGGTCACTGGCCATCGCGAGCTCGCATCTACAAGGGCCATGCGATGACCGACGAGAATGTGATCTGGTCATTTGGTCAGGAGAAGAACAATCCGTATGTGGACGAGTGGAAGCATCTGATTGCGGCCATTCGGAACAACGAGAAGTACAATGAGGTGGAGCGCGGGGCGATGGCCAGCCTGGTGACTTCCATGGGTCGCATGGCGGCTCATACGGGTCAGGAGATTACTCTGGAGCAGATGATGAACAGTGAGCACGAGTTTGCTCCGGACATCGAAAAGCTGACGCTGGAGTCAGAGTCTCCGCTGAAGGCGGACGAGAGCGGTCGGTATCCGATTCCGCTGCCAGGTCTGGAAAAGAGCCGGGAATATGTGTCCTGAGGTTTTTTGAGGCACCAATTGGTGTGCAGGGCTGCAGCGACAGGTTCGCTGCAGCCTTTTTTTTGGGAGTGCGGTGCTGCGGTGCTGTCGGGAACGATCCTGTCGAATCTGCGGCCGGGTTCCTCGTCACCCGGCCTTCAGCTGATTCTCTGGCAGATTTGGCAGGTGTGGATTGTTGGGGAACCTCTGCGGTTTCGTCTGCTCTCTGGTTTTGTTTGATTCCCGGTCGGCCTCCGGCTTTTCCTCAACCTGTTCTGCCGGTTATTCCGACTGAATGAAGTGATGAGGTCTTGAACTGCGCCTGCAGGAACTTCCTGCAGAATCTGCCGAAAGACAGCAATTTTTCTCGACAAAGTCTGAATCAGGTAACGCGAAATGCTTCTGAACAGCTGGCTCTCATTTGCTCGTCGAAATCTCCTTACGACCGGCGTGCGTCGAGTCAACCGCACCAGAACTCAGCAGCCTGCTCGCCTGGAGCCGCTGGAAGAGCGGAAGATGCTCGCCGTGAATGCTCTGGTGATCAACCAGGACAACTACGAGCGATTCACGAACCTGGCCGGCGGTCTGGTGGTGACCAATGCCAGTCTGGCGGGTCCGGACGGGATCAGCGGCAACATTGACGACTTCAACGGGCTGGTGATTCAGGGGATCAGCCTGACGCCTGTCAGCGGTGAGGGCGTGTCAATCAACCTGTCGGGGGTTCCACTGCAGCGTCTGGCGTTTGACAGCGTGATCGTGGAATCGGGAAACCGACTGGGGATCAATATTGATCTGACGGGAGTGACCGGACTGCAGTCGGTGGCTTTTGACAATGTGGACTCGACGAAGACGGGTCGCGGTCTGGACCTGCTGATGTCTGCCACGGACACTCAGTCGCTGGTGATTCAGGGCAGCCGGTTTGGTGGAATTCAGGTGACGGCGACTGGCGGGGCAGACATTCGCAATGGTTTGATCAGCAACAACGTGATTGATGCTCCGGCGGGTGTTGAGGGGATTCTGCTGGATGTGCAGACGGTTGCGGGCCAGGTCAGTACGGCTGACGGTTTCCGCATCGAGAACAACCCGCGTATTGCGACACGAGACCGTGACGCGGTGAAGTTGATTGCCAGCGGTGTCGTCGACTCGGGGACTCGCGAAACGATCACGTCGATCAACGACCTTGTGATCACCGGCAATGCCGTGACTGCGGGTTCTGCCGCTGGAGCGGACGTGCAGTTTCGGGCTGAGGGTGACACGTTCATCCAGCCATTCCAGCTGACGAACACGTCGGTGCGTGGTGACCTGCTGCAGACATTTGTGTTTGATCTGCGTGACATCGGGCTGGTGTTTGATCCGGATCCGGTTACGGGGAAGCCGTTTACGGCGGTGAATAACACGGGTACGGTGACCGGCGTTTCCGGCTCGGTGCTCAGCAACAACAATCAGACATTGACGGTGACATTTGCCGACTTCAATCCAGGGGAAACGCTGCAGTTTCTGCTGGATATTGACCTGGTTGGCAACATACCGGCATCGATTTTCGGCAACCAGCTGATCGGTGCGGGCGTCACGTTCAATTACACTCAGAACAAGCAGATCACCGGGCAGATGGCCGGGGATCCGGACCGTCAGTCTGGTTCACAATTCCTGCCTGGTGCAGTGGTTGCCGGACTGGCTCACGGGATCAATCTGGATGCGTCAGCGGTGCCGCTGCGAAATCTGCAGATCACGGGCAACACGGTGACGGGTTCTCAGGGATACGGTCTGTATCTGAATTCCCGGACATACAGCGACGTGACCGGGATCATCGAGGACAACCAGATTTCCGGATCTGGTCGTGACGGTATTCGCGTCAGCATGTCGGACAGTCGTTTTGCCGGCGGGATTTTTGGCAACAACATTGCGAACAACGGCGGAGTGGGATTGAACCTGCTGCCGGTGACGACGGTTTCAGGTCGAGTGCAGAACGTCACGGGTGGTCGCAACGGGGCACCATTTGTTGTGACGTCTGCCAACCATGGTCTGCAGACGGGACAGGAAGTCATTCTGCAGGGGATACAGGACGGTATCTTCGGCCTGAATCACAATGCCAACGGTCGTTTCCTTGTCACGCGGCTCAGCAACAATACCTTTTCGCTGCAGGGAACGGGGATTGACTGGGGACGCTCGAACATCTTTGCGGGCGGTGGTGCGTGGTATGTGCCGGACTTCCGCGGCGGCTCACTGGCTCCCGATGCAGCCCGCGGGTTCGCTCAGATTGACCTCCGAGTGGATGGTGTGTCGCAACCGATCAGCAGTGCTTCGAACACATCTGACATTGAGATTACATCTGCTGCCCACGGCCTGAAGACGGGAGATCAGATTCGCATTACCGGGGTGCAGGGCAACAGTGCGGCCAATGGGACGTTCCGCGCGACGGTGATTTCTGCTGATCGGTTCCTGCTGAAGGGGCAGACCGGCAACGGGGACTACACCGTTGGTGGTTCATTTGTGAAGCTGGCGGAAGCGGCAGTCAGCGGTGACGTGGTGCGTCAGGGTCTGGTAGGAAACCTGATTACGGGGAATCTCGGTGGGGGTATTCGTTCGGTTTCAGAAGCCGGAACGACGGTGCGGGCGGATGTGGCTCGCAATACGATTTCGCAGAACCAGGGTATCGGTGTTCATTTCCAGTCATTCAGTTTTGGTCTGGGAACGGCGCTGCCCCTGCCCACCAATGCTCCGACCAGCACCGTGCAGAATCAGGACCTCGGCTTCAATGTGAACATTGGAACGGAGTCTGCCGGGCAGGGCAACATTTCGGGTGGCGGAAACACATTGCAGGGCAATCGTGGCGCCGCAGTAGCGCTCGAGGCACTTGACTTCGGCACTGGTTCCTTTGAGGTCTGGAACAACACGATCTCATCAACGAGGACACCAACGACCACTGCTATTCCGTATGCCGGCGATGGAATTGCGATTCGACTGGATGATGGTCGGATTGAAGCGGATTCAGCGGCGCTGCTGCAGCGTTCGGTGATCCGCAACAACGTCATCGGCGTTGATAATCTGGGAAATGCCGGCAACGGTCTGTTCTTCCAGATGGCTGAGCGAACCAGGATCCAGGATCTGGACGTGATCAACAACACGTTCCTGAACAGCGGCCGCGACGGTTTCCATTTCGAGCGAAGCGAGGATGCCCGCCTGAACTCGGTCAAGTTCGAAAAGAACAAGTCGACGAACAACGCGGGAGATGGCTTCGACATCTTCGCGAAGAACACGACACTGGACCGTCTGGATTTCAATATCAACGACAACTTCATCGAGGACAACGGCCATTATGGGCTGCGAGTGGATGCTCTGGCCGATGCCCGGCTGGACATTCAGTTCGACAGCAACTCGGTGAAACGCAACGGTCACAGTCCCGGAGGTACGGGATTTCACCCGATTGATGGTGTGGCGAATTCTGCGGCTGCTGCCGGTGGAGTAGGTATTCGGGCGTTCCAGCAGATCGATGTGTTGTTCAATGCCACGGATACGGCGATCAATGACAACATTGGTGACGGTCTGTCGCTGGATGCATTCAACTTTTTCGACACGCTGGTGTTCCAGAGCTCGTTTACTCGCGTGACGATGGACGGGAATACTCTGACGGGCCTGCGTAATCACGGAGCTGCATTTGGCAGTTTCACCATCGTGGACTGCTCGTTCAGCAACAACGGTGAGGACGGACTGCGATCGGTATCGATTGAAGACAAGTCGGACCCGTATGATCGCCGAGTGGGCGGTATGGACCTCGACCTGTACTCGATAAATTCCACCTACAACAGCAACGGCAAAGACGGTGTGAAGCTGGGCCAGGGCATTTCGGCAGCCTTCGGCAGTGGCGTTGTTGCGACGGGCAACACGTTTGATTTCAACGGGCGCAACGGCCTGATGATCACTCAGCACAACAGCCCGTACCTGGACAACCTGAACAACCAGGGCAATGAGCGTCGTCGCATGGTGCAGGTGAACTTTGCCTCCATGTCCGGCAATGGTCGCAATGGCGTGGACATCGGCATGGATGCACTCCAGGAAGGTGGTAATCTGCAGCATGCTGATGAAGTGGCAACCGACGTGTATGTCACCATCAACAATGCTGATATTTTGAACAACGCGGGTGACGGCCTTGAATTTCTGGGTGACGACACGTTCGAGGTGGGTCGAGTTCCTGGCGGTGGTCAGGACGTGGCGGCCATCTTTAATTCCGCACTGCAACTGCTGAATTCCCGCGTCGCATCCAATAATGGCCGTGGGATTGACATCCTGAATCGCCATCAGAGCGATGTGTTTGTGACCATTCGCAACAACGATGTGCTGGGGAATGGACAGGAGGGCATCTATGTGCTCAACACTGCGTCCATTAATCAGTTGCAGGGAAGTTCGGCCGATCCGCTGACGGTTTACATCGATGGTGTGAACACGCCCAACCCGAACATGGAACTGCGTATTCAGGACAACCTGATTCAGTCCAACGGCGACCGCAGTCGCAGTTCCCGAGTGCCGACGCGTTTTGAGTTCGGAAACAATGACGCGTCCGGTGTGGCGAATCTTGACTGGGGTCCGGCCACCACATTTGTCGCCGGAACTCTCGGAGGCCTTGTGGTGCGAGTCGGGACAGCCCAGTCCTCCGGGATCATCCGTGTCGGGAATCCGGGACTGGAACTGGGTCGAGCAGGAGTGGACGCGGAGGTATGGAACAATCTGTTTGACGGTAACGTCGGCGCTGATGTGTTCTTCGACAACTTTGTCAGCCACATGCCGCTGCAGTCGCAGGGGAACTTTGATGCAACGCACATCCCGCGATTCCGATGGGATCAGGGTTTCCGGGATCCGCTGTCGCGCTTTGACCTGTCGTTCCGGGGCAATATCGGAAACTCGCTGGATGTCATGAACGGCTTTGCGTTCCTTGACAACAAGGAGGACTATTTCAAGTCCCGCAGCACCACCAACAGCACTTCGCCGCCCAGCGACCATGCACACGCCGACCTGAATCCAGACGGCCATTTTAACAACATCCTGCCAACTGATCGCAGGCGCAACGCGACTCGTACGGCTGGTTTCCTGACGGACGTTGTCGGCGATATTCCCAGCTCAGTGCCAATGATCGCGGATGACGGCTCAAGCGTTCTGCCGGGCTGGTCCTATGACGGACTGGGAACTCCTTCGTGGCGTGTGGAACGTGACTTTGAAATTGCCGGATTCCGTCAGATTGACCCGACGGTGGGCTACAGCAGCTTCAACACAATCGTGACAATGGACGGGCTGTTCGACTACCAGTGGGATACGGGCGTCAACAGCGCCGCGTTTATTGGAGCCACGCCGTATTCGCTGGATCGAGGTGACATTTTCAACGTGCTGGCCGGCGAGGATCCAATTGCTCCGGACAGTCTTGAAAACAACAACAGCTTTGTCGGTGCCACGCGACTGGGAACGATCAGCGGCAGCTACTCGGTCAATGACCAGGCGATCGGTGGCAACCTGAATGTTCACACGAAAACGGATCGAGACTACTATCGCTTTACGGCGGCCGGGACCGGTGATCTCACGGTCACTCTGAACCTCACCGACGCACTCGGCGACGACATCAGCTTCATGATCTATGAGATTAACCGGGCACTGCAGACGGAAGAAGTTGCGTTGTCGCGTGACGTGGATGGAACAACTCAGTACGTCACTGTTGCAGCCGGTAACAATGCAGCCCTGATTGTGCCCGTGGTGGCGGGTCGCGAGTACTCCATTGAGATTCTCGGGGGCGAACTGGAAAACGTCGGTACGACTCTGGATGCCAAGCCGTTCGTTTTTGGCACAACCAGAGCTTACGATCTGACCATTGACGCGCCTGTGTCCAGCGGCGGTGGCGGTGGCGGTGGTGGTGGTGGCGGCGGCGGTGGCGGTGGTACTGGTGGTGGTGGCACCGGCGGCGGTGGTGGTGGTGGCTCGCAAAACAACGGCGGGTCAAAACCGGGCACCCCGGATGTGCAGTCCATTGGTCCGGTTTCTCCGGATCCGCGCAACACGGCGTCCGGTGCCGTGACAGTCACGTTCACCGAGGACGTGACAGGCGTTGATATTGAAGACTTCAGGCTGTCGAGGGATGGAGTTGACATTTCGCTTGAGGGCTACACTGTGACGGCCCTGTCGGCCTTCCAGTACAGTATTGATCTTGGGGCGCTGACCGGTGAACCCGGGGTGTACGCCCTGACGCTGGTGTCTGCAGACTCAAACATCAAGGACGTCGATACGAATCGACTGACTTTGAAGGACGGGGCCGGGGTCGAGGTTCCTTCGAAGAGTGACATCTGGACGGTGGTGGTGACAGCCGATTCGACCGCAGATCTGCCGGACACAAATCCCGGCGACGGGCTTGCGCGATCGATCACAGGCGAGTTCAGCCTGCGAGCAGCGGTGATGGAAAGCAACGCCAGCCCGGGCAGCGATTTTGTGACGCTGCCGGCAGGAGTCTACCAGCTGTCGACTGGTGGCAGCGGCGAAGATCTGGCAGTTACAGGTGACCTTGACGTGACCGGTAATCTGACGATTCGCGGTGCCGGAGCCGGACTGACATTTATCGATGGTGGACTGCTGGACCGTGTTTTCCATGTGCTGCCAGGTGCCTCGCTGACCCTGGAAGCTCTGACCGTCCGGGGTGGATTCGCCGGTGACGGTGGCGGTATTTACAACGCGGGGACTCTGACGCTGAAGGGCGTCAACGTGATTCGCAGTATCGCGGGCAATCAGGGTGGTGGTATCTACAATGACGGAACTCTGACTGCCACGTCGTCGTCGATTTCAGAAAACGTGGCGGGTTCTCGCGGCGGCGGTATCAATAATCTGCGGGCGATGACCCTGATCAGCACCACTCTGGCTGACAACTATGCGGTTTCACGAGGTGGTGGTCTGTATCTGGAGCTGGGTGCGACAGGGCTGGATGCTGACATGATCAATGTGTCAGTGATCGGCAACGAGTCAGGTTCCCGCGGTGGCGGTATCTTCAACGAATCCCCGGCCGTCCTGACGCTCAGCAATACAATTCTTGAACGCAATGCAACGGACGCGGATCTGCCGAATTCCGTGGCTTCCACAAGCCGTGAAATTGGCGGTGGCCTGCGATCGGGTGGCTTCAACCGCATTCAGGTACTGGATGCGTCATTCACCTCGGCGGCCTCGGCTGGTCTGCTGACGACAGACGTATTCGGTCGCGACGCCTCGCCGCTCAGCGATGTTTCCGGAGCCCTGACGTACGCACTGGGAAGTGGTGTGGGCGTTCATCCGCTGATTGTGGGCGGAGAAGCCGTCGATGCCGGCAGTAACCTGCTGTACCCGGTCACTGTCACCAGCCCGCTGACCAGTCAGCTGGACGGAGTTGACAATCCGCGACTGGTCGACGGGAACCGGGACGGCCTGTTCGTGATTGATCAGGGAGCTGTCGAGTATCTGACGAATACTCCTGTGGCCCTGTTCACAGCGTCGCCGAATCCGGTGGCTCTGGGCGAGGTCGTTACATTTGATGCAACGCGCTCCAGCCATCCGAACCCGTCCTCCGGGCGACGCATTGTCAAACTCGACTGGTTCTTTGATTACACTCCGGGCAGCACGGTGCCGGACCTGACAACCGGTGGCGGGGTGCGTACAGCCACCCGAGTCTTCAGTACACCGGGACGCAACAGCTACATCGTGCGACTGGTGGTGACCGATGACGCCGGTAACTCGGACTTCATGGACCAGCAGGTGCTGGTTGGCATTCCGACGAAGCCGGTGGTGACTCGGCCCTTCGCTGTAACCACGGATACAACTCCTGAATTCCGCTGGACGGCCAGCCCTGCTCGCTACACCGTGACCCTGCGTCAGACCGGCGTGGCGGACCGCGTACTGGCAACCAACCTGACTGCCACGACGTTTACTCCAACTGATGAAATCGCTCCTGGTGCCTACAGTGTTCTGATCACGGCCACCAACAACATGGGCAGTGCCACAAGTGATCCGCTGCCGTTTGCCATCACCACGCTGGGGCTGACGGCTCCGGCTGACGGCACCTCGATCTTCGACGTGACTCCGATCTTCCGCTGGGTCAGCATTCCCGGGACATCCCGCTACGAACTGAAGGTCAATCGTCTGCTGCCGATTCCGAAGTCGGATGTGATCAGCGAAGCGTTCATTGATCGCAACAGCTTCGAAGCGAAGGTCTCGCTGGGTCTGGGGACTTTCGAGTGGCAGGTGCGAGCATTTGATGCGGACGGTGGCGTTGGGGCGTGGAGCCCGCTGGCGAGATTCACCACAGCCACACCACAGTTCGTCACCCCGCTGTCGCCGGGTAAGGATGGTGTGATCCGAGCCACCATGGATGACACCCCGACCTTCGCGTGGACCAATCTGAACGCCGCTCGCTATGAGCTGTGGGTCAATCAGGTGGGTGGTCTGACGAAGATCATCTACCAGAACGCTGTGGTCGGCACGTCGTTCACTCCGGTGACCCGACTGCCAAACGGCAACTTCGACGCGTGGATCCGTGCACTGGCTGCCGACGGGGAACCGGGTCTGTGGAGTCCGCGTTTGCGATTCCAGATGGATTACCGACTGGGCCCGATCACCTATGGTCCGGTTGGCAACACCACGGATACCACTCCGGAATTCTCATGGCAGGGTATTGAAGGTGCGAAAGAGTATGACCTGTGGGTGGATAATCGAACGACCGGAGTGCAGCAGGTCATTCGAGCGAAGGTGCCGCACGTGCCGGGTGCTGAGAAGATCACTTTCACTCCGACCACGCCACTGCCGACGTCCAACTATCGCTGGTGGGTGAAGGCTGTTGGTCCGGATGGCCGGTCAACCGCGTGGAGTATTGCGAAGGACTTCCTGGTTCCTGTACCGACCATCATCAACCCACGTGGCAACATCGGCACGAACCTGCCGCTCTTTACATGGAACGGCGTGCCCGAGTATGTGTCCTATGACCTGTGGGTCGACAATCTGACGACAGGTGCGAAGCAGGTGCTGCGAGTCACGGATGCGAAGCCTTACAGCTTCCAGACGGTGCTGCCGTTCGAAAACGGTACATTCCGAGCCTGGCTGCGTGGCTTCGACAAGAACGACAATGTGTCACAGTGGAGCAGTCCGGTGGACTTCACCATTTCGGTGGGTGTCGGAGTCGCTCCGACATTGCTCGGACCCACCCGATTTGCCGGAGTTCGTCCGAACTTCTTCTGGCAACCGGGATCCAACGCGGTGACCTACGAAATCCTTGTGAAGGACATGAGTCAGACGTCGCAGCCGACCGTCATCAGTGCCCGGTTCATCAACGGCACCAGCTACACGTCGACGGTGAATCTGATTCAGGGACGCAGTTATCGCTGGTGGGTGCGCGGCCTGGATGTGGATGGCAACGGGTTGCCGTGGAGCCAGCCGATGACCTTCAGGGTGGTTTCAAGCGAGCAGCCGAGTGTGGCCCCGGCCGGCGTACCGACGCTGGACGGAGCGATCGTGCCGGCGGTGTTTGATCTGCAGCAGGATGTCTGGAATGGCGACGGAGTGCGCAGCTTCGTCACAGCTCCGACCGGCGTTGTGGCTCAGGTCGACCTGCCGCTGTATGAGGCACTGCAGACGACGGTGACTGAGGCTGTTGTTGAGCAACCTGCGGCAGCGGGTGAACCGGCGATCGACGATGTGATGGCAGCCTGGACGGAAGTGGAGCTGGCGGAAGTGATTCCGGTGCCGGCAGCCCTCCCGGTGGCGGCTCCTGTCACATCCGAAAAGCCTCGGCAGGCCGGACTGCCCGGTACCGCTTTGGCGATGCTGGCGGGACTGGTGGTTGGTCGTCGCAGTCGTCGTCGCGATGGTCAGGAAAGCTGACCGAATGTCCGCGAGGCTGACAGAATGATTTCGCAACCCGGTGATGAGAATCACCGGGTTGTTTTTTTGTGGCGGACCGGGAGCCATCTCGGGTGGTCGGTGCGTGCGAGCCTGGGATGGCTGGTGCCGCAGTGGGTGTCCCCCAGTTTCAGCATGCAATGCCTCACGCGAAGCCGCGAAGACCAACGCCCCAAACTGGCAACTGGCGACTCAATCCTCCCCTCGCCCCTTCCAGGGGCGAGGGGTGCCATGCGCGATTCCCACTGCTGCTCAAAACACAAACTCCTCCCCTCGCCCCCGTGAAACGGGGGAGAGGGGTCGGGGGTGAGGGGGCAATGACATCCATGCCATAGAAAGCAGATCAGAGAAAGTAGAAAGGAGAGAACACCCACGAGCCCCTGCAATTCATCCGTGAAAATCCGTGTTCATCCGTGGCTCAAAAATCACCCCTCATCCGCGTTCGTCCGTGGCTCAGCACAACCAGCTGCCAGGGGGTACCTTTACCCCTCACCCCCGACCCCTCTCCCTCCCAGGGGCGAGGGGTGCCACTTTGTTTTCACAACTGCAAAAAACACAAAATCCTCCCCTCGCCCCCGCAGGGGGAGAGGGGTCGGGGGTGAGGGGGCAAGCCACCCTGCGACGCACTCCCACCAGCCACGCAAACTTCCCACAGAACCCAGGCTGGGACATTCCTCACGCGAAGCCGCGAAGTTGCACGCCCCAAACCGACAACCGACAACTTTTCCACCCCCGAGCCTCAACCGTCCCCGGGTTCATCGATTGCCGGTGCTTTCCGTTGTTGTGGCGGGAGTCTCCTGTGGGGCTGGCTCCGGCGGAGCCACCTGCTTGTACTCGCTGCAGCCCGCAGTCTGCAGCAGCAGAATGCCGAAAGTCAGCAGTGTCCCGAGTGTCGCCGCGCGTTTGGCAGCGTGGCCTGTCTGTTTCAGCATGACGTGTGATCCTTGTTCAAGAGAGTGTGTGCGGTTCACGGAGTGCGGCGGAACTGCAGTTCATCAAACCACAGATCGTCGTTGGGAACATCCAGTCGCAGCTGCTGGAAGACGCCGGCGGCATCCGGTACGAACTGCACAGTTCCTTCGGCAAACCAGGCAAACGATTTGCGCCAGACGATCTTCCACGTGTCATAGTGCAGATGCACCAGATCCGCCTGCAGCTCGGGGAACGGGTGCAGCTGCAGTACCAGACCACCGTTCTCCAGCGTGACAGAAGCCCTGCCGTACAGCGGGCATTCGAACTGGCCGACGTATGCGGCCGGTTCGTGTGACGGCTGAGTTCCCGTGGCGACAGGTTCCACAGCTTTTTTGATGCGTTCATAGAATTCTGTGCGGCCGCTGCGATCCTGTTCCAGGCCCTGCTGCAGCCACTGCCCGGGTTGTCCGGGCTGTTCTGACAGATACAGATCGGCAATGGTCATCGTCAGTGCGCTGCCGATGCCCGTCATGCTGTTGGTCAGAACGACAATTCCCAGGTCTTCTTCGGGAACCAGCAGCACCTGGGAATACATGCCATCATAGCCGCCACCGTGACCGACGGTCATGCGGCCGCGGTAATCGGCCAGCATCCAGCCGAGGCCGCAGGAGCGGAAGTGGGTGGAAGGAATGCGGGTCTGAGCCGCTCGGCTGACGGGGATGATGGTATGCGGGGTCCACATGCGGTGGGAGGACGCTTCCGAAAACAGGCGTTCTCCGCCAGGCAGTTGTCCGCGTCGCAGCTGCAGCTGCAGCCATTTGGCCATGTCGTCTGAGCATGAGATGACACCGCCTGCGGCCGCCATGGTGTCCCAGTTGAACCAGTCAATCGGCTGGTTGCCTGTCAGGGTGGTTTTGTGCGGGCGAGCGGCATTGCCGAGCGCTGTCAGGTCTTTGACAGACAGCACGGTTCGCTGCATCTGCAGGGGCTGCAGGATGCGTTCGCCGATGAACTGCTGCCAGGTCTGCCCGCTGGCGGAACGAATCACTTCTCCGGCGGCCAGGAACATCAGGTTGGAATATCCGTATTCTGCGCGAAAGCGATTTTTCAGGGGCAGGTGCCGGGCCCGCTGCAGCACCTGTTGCGGGGTGTAGGGCGTGCCCCACCACAGCAGGTCACCGCTGAATGTGCCAAGGCCACTGCGATGACACAGCAGGTCATCGATGCGCAGTTCGTGCGACACCCAGGAATCTCCGACATTCAGCCATGGCAGATGCTGCTGCACGTGATCCTGCCACTGCAGTTTTCCGGATTCCTGCAGCATGGCGATGGCGGCTGCAGTGAAGGCTTTGGTGTTGGAGGCGATGGCGAAGACGGTGCCGCCATCGACCGGTTCCGGTTGGCCCTGTTCGCGGAGACCGAATCCGGCGGACAGCACGACCTGCCCCTGGTGCACCACGGCCACGGCAAGTCCGGGGACATCCCATGCGGCGCGAGACTGTTCGATCAGGGTCCGCAGACTGTCAGCGGTGGGAGGTGCGGGCGCTGTCGGGGTGACCGGGCTGGGGGTGTCCTGGCCGCGGACGGACTGAGCAGAGCCGAGGCAGAGGACACAGAGCAGCAGGATGCGAGTGATCATGGGGTGGGGTGATTTGCTGAGTGAGCAGGATTGCGGAATGGCGTGCCGAGACGCTGCGGCAGATGGTATCGCATTTTGCGGCGTCGGCCAGTGTCTGGTCAGGCAGCAGGCGCGAGTTACCAGGGTAGTGGCCAGAGTCGCCTTTCGCTCCGCGAAAGGTGGGGCATCAGGAATGCGCACGTTTCGCGGAGCGAAACGCGACTCTTGAGCGAGCAGCTGGTGGCGTTGCCGCGGTATTTTTTTGCCGCGGCTGGTCGCCGATCTGCAGGAATGCGGCTGGCGGGGTGAAGCCCCCTGAAAGCTGCTGTGCAGAGCCACGGATGAGCACGGATGCAGGGAGTTTTTTTGCCACGGATGAACACGGATTTTCACGGATGAACCACAGGTTTTTTGGTGTTCTCTCCTTTCCACTTTCTCGTGTCTCCTTTCTATGGCATGGACGCCATGCCCCCTCACCCCCGACCCCTCTCCCCCGTTCCGGGGGCGAGGGGAGGAATTTGTGTTTTTGAGTTGCATTGGAAAGCGCGCATGGCACCCCTCGCCCCTGGCAGGGGAGAGGGGCCGGGGGTGAGGGGTGAAGACCCCCTGGAAGCTGCTGTGCAGAGCCACGGATGAGCACGGATGCGGGGTGTTTTTTTGCCACGGATGAACACGGATTTTCACGGATGAACCACAGGCGTTTTGGTGTTCTCTCCTTTCCACTTTCTCGTGTCTCCTCTCTATGGCATGGACGCCATGCCCCCTCACCCCCGACCCCTCTCCTTCGTTCCATTGGTATCTGCACATCAGCAGAAATCAGGAGTTGGCAGGAGGTCTGCCATCTGCTCCAGCCTCGATAACGGAATCTGCTCGAGTGTCGCCAGCGTTGATAACAGGATCTGCACCCCGGCAGGCAGCGCAGGTGCTGTGGATGAGTTCGACCGCTTCATCCGGCGACCACTCAGCTGAATCATTTTCCATCAGGCTTCAGACCAGCATGCAAGCCATTGCTGCAATCAGCAGACGTTTTGCAATTGATGCACCGGTGTGCTGACACCATTGCTCTGTTTGCTGGCCATGACTCTTCAGCCATTTGAAAAAACTCTCAATTTTCCAGCGCCAGTAATAACAGCGTGCCAGGTGTTCCGTACTCGCTGTTTCTTCGCCCAGATTTGACAGCAGCATCCAATCATCAAGACGAACACCGAATTCATCTCGCACTTCCACGACAAGAAAACGCAATTCGACTGGGTCTCCGGGCTTCTGGCTTCTGACGCCGCCGACGCTTTTCTTCGCAGGCCGATCCAAAACCACACGTGTTTCGCCCACCCACAATTTTGCGGGCTTTCCATGAAAATCTGCGTCTCCGACGCATTTCAGTTGATTCTGACTGCGAAACTTTCCGGCCACGTCACTCAGCAGGCACGAACTGCTGTCCCAACGGACACTCCGGTCGTCGGCACGTACCAAAAAATAGTGCCCCGCTGCGTTCCACGTTCGGTAATGATCAACGGAATCAGCATCTCGATCAATCACATGCAGGCAAGGCTTATCGAGGCCCCATGTCCTGCTGGCCTCCATTGCGGGCAGGACCTGGTCCGGATGTTTGACGTCCTCCGGAGCGGGATCTCGAGTGCTAAAAACCCCGGCTGCCGTGTTCAGGTGCATTTCCATGGGCGCAATGAGTGCACCATTGTCGGCATTCACCAGCAGGGCAGTTGTGAGTTCATGGCCAATATCAGTCCTGTGCGTCAACTGCGTCAAATCCACCTTGTCCTTTGTCCGCTGGTAGGTGAGTTTACACCAGTCGTGGACAAGTATGCAAAACGGCGATTTGGTGCTGGCACAGCCTTGAACACCAGCGGATCGAATTGGCTCCGCCAGCGTCGCCAGTGTGACACGCTCGTTATTCAGAAACCTCCAGGCGGCCTGCGTCGCGGCGAATGACGAAGCGGGGGTTGGCAGACTGGCGATACCAGACGCAAATCCTGGTGCATCACGCATGTGCGCATGCAGCAGTGTCAGGTAACGTCGATGGAGTCGGGGCTCAAGACATGTTTTGATGGCAGTCCGTTGCATTCCCGCAGTCTAGCAGGAAATGCCGGTTTGTGCAGCGACCAGTGTTCCGGGGGCGATTTAGTTTTCAGTTTTCAGTTTTCAGTTGGCTGCTGGCTAATGGCAGTCAGGAGCGGCGGCAGCAGGGAGGCGGGGCAGAATCTTCTGAGTCTGGGTGTTGTGACCCCCTTGGCTGCTGCTGCGGACTTCGGTCTGTGCGGCCGCCTGACAGTGCGGGATTCGCGGTTGTGTTTTTGGGGGAGTTTTGCCCTGGGATGGTGAAACGGTGTGAGAATGGGGAAATCGGGATGTTTTCGCTCTGCCAGCCACTTGACATCTCTTCCGTGACGGGTCGTTGCCAGCACTGTTGGTCTCACGCAAAGGCGCAAAGACGCAAAGTCAGGACAAAATGTTCACTTTCCCAGCACTTCATCTTGGCGCCTTTGCGCCTTTGCGTGAGGTGAAAAGCTGGAATCGGCAGACGCTTGAGAGCCGGCAAAGTGGAATGTTCTCGTCCTGTCTGCCAGTGTCCTTATCACCGTTTCACCATCCCAG
>Ga0209990_10001905_pt1 | contig 17045 bp, 28 predicted proteins | sample NOAtaG_6_FD_187304 | JGI IMG/M metagenome (GOLD analysis project Ga0209990, IMG submission 187304) | Freshwater lake microbial communities from Lake Erie, under a cyanobacterial bloom - NOAA_Erie_Diel5S_2200h metaG (SPAdes) (version 2) | ecosystem: Environmental > Aquatic > Freshwater > Lake ...
AATCATATTATATTCTGACGGATCAACAATGACAATTTTTAATTAACTTTGCTATTATGAAAAATAAACCTTACTACACAGTTGAGACTGGTATCGAGAAGATTATCAGAATGAAGAAGTCACAAGAAAAGATGAAGGACATTGCTGAAGAGATTGATGAGTTAAGAATCAAGCAACAGTTTGAGTCAATGCCTAAAATGAAGTTTGGAAGAAAGCGTTAATAATCTATTCTTTTGTGAGGGTTTTGCTTACGAACCTCTTCATTAAATTTCTTAATACTTAGCACTAGGACCTTATCTGAATAGGTCCTTTTTTTCATTATAGGGTTCTTGCTAGTAGACTCTGGTATCTGCATTTCATAGTTAAGCATCTTATACATATTTGTACACACGTGCCTTCCATGCCTAGTGATCTCATATAGTCTGTGGTCACCTCTATGTTTTTCTTTCCAGCAGTGCACCCAACCGTCTTCCTTTAGTCTTTTAAACCTGTGTCTATCCCATCCAAATGCGTTGGCGTATTCTTGGAAATCCCAGTATGTAAATAGTCCTTCTGAGTAAAGGTACAGCAGCATTTCAAGATCAGCTGTAGACAGATCGTAACGTATCATCGTGTATCGTCTTATTATTCTCCACCACTTAAGGTAGTCTGATTTTGGTTCCCTTCTTGTGTAATTTCTTTGAATTTGCTTTACTACTTTCATAAGAGTAAAATTACTATCTTTGCATCTGATATGCAAATCAAACTGATTAAAAGACATAATGGAGTTGGAGACACTATTGAATCAGTGTTGAAAACTACAGGAATTCATTACATGGCAAATGCTATAGCGAATGGAAGTCCTAACGTACCATGTATTCCTTGTCAGAAGAGGAAGGAAGATTTAAACAGTCCTGATTTGTTGGTTAACAAGATGTTTTATGGCACTAGGTAAGACGGCAAAATTCTACAGAGAAAATCCAGAGGCTCGCAAGAAGCATCGGGAGACATCTAAAAAAGCTGCTGCAAAACCAGAGGCTAAGAGAAAAAGGGCTGAGGCTAATAAGGCAAGAAAAGAATTAGGCATACCTAAAGGTAGTCATATGGATGCGAGCCACAAGAACGGAAAGATAATTAAAGAACATAGGAAAGAGAATCGCGCCAGAGGAGGTGCATTTAAAAGGTAAATAAGATGACACATTGGAATGAGATATTAGTACCAAAGGCAGGTACATTTTTGGTGAATACAGCTACTGAAAAGGTTGTTAACCACATGATGATTGTTGTACTTGAGGATACAATTTTTAACGCTATCAAGGTTGATGGTGTTGACGTGAAGTCTTCATATATACAGAATGCAGCGGTTGCTGTAAAGGCTGGTGCTATCATTACACCACTTGACATTACTAAGCCATTTTCGGCAGTTGATTTAGTTAGCGGATCTGTTTCTATAGTTCTTCAATAATGCCTGGATACGGATTAGGATATTCATCTTTAGTAAGGAGGAGTAGCGGACCAAGTGGCCCTGCTTACGGCACACTAACTACTGCGTGGATAGCTGCTACAGGAGAAACGGATACCACTATCTTAGGTGCGTTGAATACACTTGAGAGTGACCTAACTACGTATGGACTGACTGCTAAGATGAAGGCTTTATATCCGTTTGTAGGTGGGACTGCGGCAAAACATAAGTATAACTTTATGGATGCGCGTGATTTAAACGCAGCCTTTAGATTGACATTTAATGGTGGAATTACGCACAGTTCAAATGGTATCCAATTTGGAGGTGTTAATGGATGGGCAGAAACAAATTTAACAACATCAGCAGTTTTAGGTCAAAACTCTACTCACCTATCATTATATTCAAGGACAAATAATGGTACTGCGGTTGTTGATATAAGTGGAGATGCTGGGGTGCAAGATGGAACACCAAAAATGTATATAAATTTTGGAGGCACAAATACATTCTTTTCAGTAAACCAAGCTAATAATTCAATAATAGCTGATGGCTCATCATCAGGAATGAGGTTGATTTCAAGGATAAATTCAACCAATGAAAAATTATATAAAAACGGAAGTGTTTTATTAAACTCATCTCAAACATCTTCTACATTTGGAGCAGCTAATACAATTCAGATTTCTAATTATGCGGGTTCTTATAGGTCAAATAGACAGTATGCATTTGGCTCTATCGGTTTAGGCTTAACTGACACCGAAGCATCTAACTTATACACTGCGGTACAAGCGTTTCAAACTACATTATCAAGACAAGTATAATGAAACTAACAGACATAAAACAAGCAGAATATCCTAACTATGTAGGACTGCTTACAGAGGCACAGAAAGATGAATTAGTAGGTCAGCAATACACTGAGGATAGCTACTTCAATCCTATTCAAGATGCGGATGACAATTGGATAATCTCAACTGAGGAGATGAACTTCTGCACAAACGTAGATTTTCTATGGGTTAAGGACTTGGATTTAATACCTTACAATCCTAAACCTACACCTCCATTCCCACCAATAAATTAATTTGCTATCTTTGCAACATGGATCCAGTATCAATAGCAGAATCAGTTAAAAAGCACGGGGTTACAGGACTATTATGTATCTGTTTATTTTGGATGAATAGCAGACTATCTGACGTTGAAGAAAGACTTTATGACTGTTTAGACGAACGAGCTCAAGCTAAGTCTACACCTATTGGATCTAAGAAGCAACATAATAGAGAGCACATGGTAGCGGTACTACCAGACAAACTTAAGATTGAATGGCAGTCTTAAGAGAAATCTTACAAGATACTTTAAAGAAAGACGGAAAATGGTCAAGGACATCTATGACTATGTTCTCAGCATGGGCATTATCTCTATCTATGGCTATGTTTGACTTTTTCTTTAACGGACTAAAGTACGATGTGTGGGTGACACTTGTTGTTGTCGCTACTGGAATAAAGATTACGGACGCTTGGAGTAAAAAGATTGCAAAATGAATATGAAGAGGAACATACTTATTGCTATAATTTGGTTCATATTTGTTTATGTCGTAATGGTATTATTTGCTAGTTGTTCAGCAGAGCGTCATTTAAAAATCGCAGACAAGCATATACATAAGGCTTTATCTAAAGGAGCAAAGATAGATGTAGATACGGCATACACGTATATCTATAAGACTGACACTATATATGATGAGACGATTAACGAGGTCAGATTTATAGAGACGGTGTTTGACAGTGTGCCATACCTTGTGACTAGAAAGGTATACATACCGATGTCTAGGCAAGAAAGACTTATGTGCAGAGACTCATTGAGCCACATCCGTAAGTTATATGAGCTAGAAACTAAGAGAGTTAAGGTACAAGAAAAAGAAGAAACTAAACAAGTTAAGGCAGAAGAGAAGAGAAAGAAGAAGACAAGCCCAGTATCATTCTTAAAGAATCTTATGTGGATCTTAATCTTTTTTGCTATTGTATATTTCTTAATAAAACTAAATAGAAGTTTATGAATTTAATGGATAAATACGTAAAGTTTGTGTACAAATGGGAGGGTGGTCTATCTAGAGATAAGGCTGACTCGGCTAGCAAATTTCCATGTCCTACACCACATAAAGGTCTTACGGGATGGCATACCAATATAGGTATCACTTATGCTGTATGGAAAGGTATGTACGGAAAGAATAATGACGCTAGGTTTTTTGCTATGGATGCTGATGACTGGTGGAATGTATTCAAGACGTTGTATTGGAATGCCGTTAGGGGTGATGAGTTCAAGTCACAAAATATTGCAATATTTGTGACAGGAATGGCTTGGGGAAGTGGAAAGAGTCAGGCCGTAAAGTCTTTGCAGCAGGCAATTATTAATTGTGGAGTTGCTGTAGATAAGGACGGTATTCTTGGGAACAGAACTATTGCTGCGGCAAACGGCATTGAACCACAGAAGTTATTTGATGCGCTTGTTGCAGAGAGAAAAAGATTCTTTGAATACATTGGCCGACCTGGAACTAAGAATAGCAAATTTCTTAAAGGATGGTTGAACAGATTAGCGGATTACGTAAAAACATTTAGACCATGAGTAAGAGAGTAGAAGCAGGGAAACTTGAGAAGAAGAAGGTCAGCAGGCCAGGCGTTCATTCTAAAACAAAGACTAGCAAGCTAAAGACTAGCAAGAACTACAAGAAGACCTACAAGTCTCAAGGTAGATAATTTTAACTATCTTTGCATAAAACATAATATTATGCCAGCAATACCATCAGGCACTAAGTTTATTGGGATATCTTCAAATGTCCCTGTACCAGAGAACAGATCAGCTTTAAGCAATAGCTATCAAGAAGTATACACTATTGACGATATTATAGCAGAGGCATCAGCAGCTAGTACTAATATATATAATAGTGACGGTACGTTAGACGCGAACAGGACTGTTACAATGTCTGGAAGATCACTTACATTTAGCGGAGGTGAAGTTGTATTTAATCAAGGCACTACAAATTCTGGTTCCATAAAACTTTATGAAGACTTTGATGCTGGTTCAGATTATGTTCAGCTAAAAGCTCCTCAATTTATGGCTCAAACTACATCTTTTGTTTTCCCTGGATTTGTAGGTTCTGCTGGTCAATTTCTAACAAACTCTGGATCTGGAGTAACTAATTGGGCATCGTTACCTACTGAGATCCAGGTGGCTGCGTCAGATGAAACTACAGCACTAACAACTGGTACTGCAAAGGTTACTTTCAGAATGCCTTACGCTATGACAGTTACTGCGGTTCGTGCATCTCTTTCAACTGCTCAAGCATCAGGTAGTATCTTCACGGTTGACATCAATGAGGGTGGTACAACTATACTATCTACAAAGCTAACTATAGATAACACTGAAAAGACATCTACAACGGCAGCAACACCAGCGGTTGTATCTGACACTGCACTAGCAGATGATGCTGAGATAACTATTGACATTGACCAAATTGGCGATGGTACTGCAAAAGGTTTGAAAGTTACTATCATAGGAACAAGAGCATGATAATCAATCCATATTTAGTGCAGCCAGGTGTGCCAGCATTCACTGGATTGCTTGACACCTATTCAGGTGCTGCTTTAGCTTATTCTGCTGCAAGAAGATTGTCTTCTACATATACTGGTTCACTTATTAGAGTAAGAAGGTCAAGTGATAATACAGAGCAAGACATAGGATATGACGGAAGCAATTTATTAGATGAATCTGCACTTACCACATTTGTGGGTGCTGGTAATGGATTTGTAACTACTTGGTACGACCAAAGCGGAAACGGGAAAAATCAAACTCAATCTACCGCTGGCAATCAGCCTAAGATTGTATCAAGTGGAACTATAATAAAAGAAAATTCAAAGCCTTGTATTCAGTTTGATGGCGCATCTGCAACCTATATGCAAAACACTACAACTGGGTTAATACGATTAGACAAAAGGTCACATTTTTATGTTATTAAAGAAACTTCATCTGGTTCATATAGAGGTGTGATAAGTTATGCTCCAAGCTCAGGTGATGACTTCTCAAATGCTAATGGAGGAAATAGCAATTTAGGAGATGGTTCACCTAGTTTTGGACAATTTACTATAAATAATTCTACAAGTAGTGTAGCAATATCGGGAAGTAAACCAACTCCATATTCATTATTTTCTCAATATTATGATGCCACAAATGGATATGTACAGAAAAATAATGGTTCTTATTCATCTGCGGCACACGGCTACACAGCAAATAAATTTAATACAGGTGGGTTATATTTAGGACTTAGATATCTTGTGGGTGCTGTCAGTACGGCATTCAGTATGACTGGAATACTTCAAGAGATGATTATTTACAATGGTGATTCACAAAATAGTAATATGTCTGCAATAAACACAAACATTAACACATTCTATTCAATCTACTAATGGAGATAAACGGATATAAATACAATACAGAGCAAGAAGCAATTAATGCTAGAGAGGCTTGTGATACTTACTACGGCATTCCTGTAGCACCTGATGACGTTACACAGAATTGGGTAGAATATCAAACTGCTAATTTGGATACACCTATCTTTTATTACATCACATTTGATGAATCATTGAAAATAGTATTAGGGAATCCTACAGATTTTGAAGTCACTACACCACCATTCCCTCCAATAAATTAATTTTAATTATCTTTGTGCTATGGGAGAAATTAACAATTACTCAGTAGAGTCAGTAAGAATAAATGACAGGATACTTGCCTCTGACGGAATCAGTGGAGCTACTAAGAATGTTTCAGCTGGAGATGTAGCAGAGCTTGCAGGATGTAAGGTGTATAGAGCTTTTATGACCCAGACAGGAACTAACGCACCAGTTCCTACTATCGTTGGTACTAACACTATTGGTCCACTTGTTTGGGCTAGATCATCTGCGGGTATTTATACAGCCACATTGATTAATGGTTTTGTTGGTAATGTTACTACTATAGCAGGGCTATCTGCGGTTAGTGCTACTGACGTAAGGATTGCATTCACGAAAACAAGTTCAGATGTAGTTACATTTAATGTCTATCAGAATGATGTACTGACAGATGGCCTTGGACAAGACCAATATATAGAAATTAGAGTATACTAGTTTTTGTCACAAAAATCTACTATATTTGCGACACTATTAATTAAATCAAATCAAAATGGCAAAAGAAAAAGGACTCACTGAAGAGGAGTTTGAAAGACTTAAGGGTCTTAATGAAGCATACTTAAATGCCAAAGGTAGAGTAGCTGACGCTTCATTATTTCAAAAAAGAAGTTTAGACATATTAGATGCAACTGAAAATTCATTGCATAAGCTGCAAGAAGAACTTGTATCTAAATATGGTGAAGTTACTATTGATTCACAATCAGGGCTTTTTAAATGATTCGCAAGATATCTATAGGTTTAGATCTCCTGAAGGCTATGCATTATGTCGTTGGGCAGCAGGTACTTGACAAGTCTTACTCTATAGATACAATACGATATGAAGGTCTTGATATTGTAATATATATCAAGAAGGAAGATGAAATCGTAAAATGGAAATCATTGAATGCCAATGTTCCAATCACTATTGAATATAAAATAGACTTCTAATGCAATCACCATATTGCTTTATCGTACAGCCAGTTGGGGGAAAAAGATATAGCAACACCAAAGAAATTGACGGAGTAGAATTGATAACATCTACATCCAAAGAAGATCATACTACTACTAACAGGCAAGGTGTTGTTATGTCTACTCCTCTATACTATAACGGTCCAATAGAGGCAGGAGATATAGTTATAGTTCATCATAACGTATTTAGATTGTATTACGACATGAAAGGAATGGAGAAAAGCTCTTGGTCTTTCCTGAAGGACAATACATTCTTAGTCACATCTGAGGAATTGTTCTTATATAAGAAAATCAATGGAGATTGGAAAGCACCATCGCCATACTGTTTTGTTGAGCCAATAAAGTCAGAGGGTAAAGATATACTGTCTGGAGAGATAAACGAAGCACTGTTTGGTACGATGGTTTATAAGAATGACGACCAAGAAAACGTCCAAGAAGGCGACCAAGTAGTTTTCAGTCCTGAGACTGAATATGAGTTCAGAATAGATGATAGATTGTTGTACAGAATGAGAACACAAAATATATGTCTAATAAGAGAGAAGAAATCCTAAAAGCTGCAATGGTTGGGATAGATGAACTCATAGGTGTTCTTCGTGATCCAATTATTTCAAACCCAGAGGATGCACTGTCAGCCGACAAGATGAAGAATGCAGCTGCTGCAAAGAGGCTTGCATTTGATGATGCACTGTATATGCTTGAGAGAGTTGAACAGTTAAGTAATGCTCAAGACATGTCAGCAGTACAAGCAAAGGCAGCAGAGATACCAACTAGCTTTGTTGAGTCAATGGCTAAAGAGAAAAAGAAATGAGTCTATATAGCGTCCTTCCAGACTACATAGCTAACTCTGTAAAAAGAACTAAGAGTTGGGATTATGGCTACAATGAGAAGTACGACATGGTTGTTATATCTAAGGACGGAAGTCTTGGTGATATATATGAGATTAATGGACTAAAGATAGGTCTTCCAAACTTACCAAAAGGTAACTTACCGAAAGGTAACAACAAATGGGAGCCAAAAGAATATCCACAAGAACTTGCTAGAATAAAGACAATATTTGAATGGAACTCAAAGTCAAATGAGTTCAAGGTAAAATGGGTAGATTACATACAGCAAGAGTTTGAGAGTAGGGAGTTTGGACATTGGTTCATGAATAACGGCAAGCCTACGTACATAACTGGCAGTCATTATATGTACTTGCAGTGGTCTAAGATTGACGTTGGTCTTCCTGACTTTCGTGAATCAAATAGAATCTTTCATATATTTTGGGAGGCATGCAAAGCTGACGACAGATGTTTTGGTATGTGCTACCTAAAGAACAGGCGTAGTGGTTTTTCATTTATGTCTTCATCTGAGACGGCAAACATTGGTACTATATCTAAAGATGCGAAGCTAGGGATACTATCAAAGACAGGAGCTGATGCTAAGGAGATGTTTATCAATAAGGTTGTTCCTATCGTAAGGAACTACCCATTCTTCTTTAAGCCAATCCAAGATGGTATGGACAATCCCAAGACAGAGTTATCGTTTAGGGTTCCTGCAAAGAAGATTACAAAGAAGAACATGTCTGAGACTGATACTGATGAGATATTAGGTCTTGACACAACAATTGACTGGCTTAATACTGCGGACAACTCTTATGATGGTCAGAAGCTACTAAACCTAGTTCATGATGAATCTGGTAAATGGCTTGTACCAAACAACATATTAAACAATTGGCGTGTAACTAAGACTTGTCTTCGGTTGGGTAGTAGGATAGTCGGGAAGTGCATGATGGGTTCAACTGTTAACGCACTAGCTAAGGGTGGACAAAACTTCAAAGATTTATATTATGATTCAGATCCTAATAAGCGTAATGCTAACGGTCAGACAAAAAGTGGATTATACTCTCTGTTTATTCCGATGGAATACAATATGGAGGGATTTATTGATGAATACGGCTTTGCTGTTATAGATAATCCAAAGACTCCAATAATGGGTATAGATGGTAGAGACATTAAGGTAGGTGCTGTCACATATTGGGAGAATGAGGTTGAGGCACTGAAGCATGATGCTGATGCACTCAATGAATTCTACAGGCAGTATCCTAGAACTGAGTCTCATGCATTTAGAGATGAGTCTAAGCAGTCATTATTCAATCTCACAAAGATATACCAACAGATAGATTATAACGACTCGCTTATAAGAGACAGGGTACTTACTAGAGGTTCTTTTAGTTGGAGAAATGGAGAGAAGGATACAGAGGTTATTTGGACTCCTGACTCACGTGGCAGGTTCTTAATATCATGGATTCCACCAGATGGCTTAAGGAATAATGTTGTAATGAGAAACGGCAAGCGATGTCCAGGCAATGAGGAGTTCGGCGCATTTGGGTGTGACCCGTATGACATATCTGGAGTTGTAGGTGGTGGTGGATCTAACGGTGCACTACATGGTTTAACTGGCACATCTTTAAATCCAGAGGTTCCGTCAAATATGTTTTTCTTAGAGTATGTAGCAAGGCCGCAGACGGCAGATATATTCTTTGAGGAAGTGCTTATGGCTTGCGTATTTTATGGTATGCCTGTGTTGGCTGAGAACAACAAGGCAAGGATGCTGTACCACTTTAAGAATAGAGGCTATAGAGGATTTTCTATGAATAGACCTGACAAGAATGTTGCTCAATTAAGTAAGACTGAGATTGAAATTGGTGGTATACCGAATACTTCTGAAGATATTAAGCAAACCCATGCCGCATGTATAGAGTCTTATGTAGAACAGTACGTAGGGTTTGATACAGAAGAGACGTACAGAGATTCAGACCTAATTGGAAATATGTATTTCACTAGAACACTTGAGGATTGGGCTAGATACGATATAAACAATAGAACAAAGTTTGATGCATCCATTAGTTCTGGTCTTGCAATAATGGCTACACGTAAGCATCTATTCAAGACAGAGACCAAAAAGTCGAAAATAATGATTAAATTTGCGAGATACGACAACTCGCAAAATAATAGCAGTATTATAAAAGAATGAAGATCCCAGAGATAATTATAAGCAGTACTCCATTTCCAAATCAGTTAGCTTCTGACCAAGAGAAGGCAACAATGGAATACGGACTAAGAGTCGGGAAGGCTATAGAAAACGAGTGGTTTCGTCGAAAAGGAGGATCTTGTAGATACTACGATCAGTTTGGGCAGTTTCATAAACTTAGACTTTATGCTCGTGGAGAGCAACCTATTCAAAAATATAAGAATGAGATTTCTGTAGATGGTGATCTATCGTATCTTAATTTAAATTGGGACATTGTTCCAATCATACCTAAATTCGTTGACATAGTTGTTAACGGTATGTCTGACAGACTTTATGCTGTAAAGGCACAGGCCCAAGACATAATGTCGGCTGAGAAGAAGAACTTATTTCAAGACATGGTTGAGGCTGACATGGTATCTAAGGATTTACTATTGAAGGCTAAAGATCAGTTAGGTATCAACGCATTTAATGTTGATCCAGATGAGCTACCTGAGAACGATGAAGAGCTATCTCTTTACATGAATCTTAAGTACAAGCCATCAATAGAAATAGCTGAGGAAATAGCTATTGATACAGTGTTTCAGATGAATGACTTTTCTACCGTTAGAAAGATGGTAGACAAGGACCAGACTGAGATTGGTATCGGTGCAGTTAAGCATAGCTTCTATCCTGGAAAAGGTGTATCAGTTGAGTACGTTGATCCAGCGAACATGATTTACAGTTATACAGAAAAGCCTGACTTCTCTGACTGCTATTACTTTGGTGAGATTAAACAGATGCACTTTACTGAGCTTAAGAAAATTAAGCCAGACATCAGTGAGGAAGAATTGTTAGAAATTCAACAGTCAGGAAGTGCGTGGTATAACGCATTCCCAGTAATATATAAGTACCAAGACGATATATTCTCTAACGAGTTAGTTACTCTTTTATATTTTAATTATAAGACAGATAAGAAGTTTGTCTATAAGAAAAAGAATCTAGAGAATGGCGGGTCTAAAGTAATTAGAAAGGATGACTCATTTAATCCAGAGGATAATGAGATGTTCCAAAAAGTAGAGGTTAGCAAAGAGGTTTGGTACGAAGGTGTAATTGTAGCTGGTACTAATATTATACTTCAGTGGGAGATGTGTAAGAATATGGTTCGTCCTAAATCTGCATCTAACAAAGCTACTGCTAATTATGTATTGTTTGCGCCTAGAATGTATAAAGGGCAGATTGATTCACTAGTTAAGAGAATGATCCCTTTTGCTGACCAGATACAGTTAATACATTTAAAGCTACAGCAAGTACAAGCAAGGATTGTTCCTGATGGGGTGTTTATCGATGCAGATGGATTGAATGAAGTTGACCTTGGGACAGGAGCCGCTTACAATCCAGAGGACGCACTTAAGTTATACTTCCAGACAGGTTCCGTTATTGGTAGGTCTTATACTGGTGATGGCGAATTCAATAATGCTAGAGTTCCTATTCAAGAATTAAACAGTAATAGCGGTCAGTCTAAGATTGCTGCACTTATCGGAAGCTATAACCATTACCTTAGTATGATCCGTGATGTCACAGGACTAAATGAAGCTCGTGATGGATCAATGCCTAACCCTGATGCACTTGTTGGTGTTCAGAAGTTAGCGGCATTGAATAGTAATACAGCAACTAGACACGTAATGGAGGCAAGTATGTCTATCGTTAAGAGACTTGCTGAATGTATATCTATTAGGATAGCAGACATACTTAACTACGCTACGTTTGCAGATCAGTTTGCAATGCAGATTGGTAAGTATAACATGAGAATACTTAATGATGTTAAGGACTTGTATCTATATGACTTTGGTATATTCATTGAGCTTGACCCAGATGAGGACGAGAAGGAGATGCTAGAGAGAAATATTCAGATAGCTTTACAGAGAGATGCAATTGACCTAGAGGATGCGATTGATATAAGAAACGTAAAGAATATAAAGGTAGCTAACGAACTATTGAAGGTTAAGCGTAAGCGTAAACTTTTAGCTATGCAGAAGAGAGAAGACCAAGTCGCACAGATGCAAGCAAATAATAACGCTATGTCTCAACAAGCTGCTGCCGATGCTGCCATTCAAAAGGTTCAGGCTGAGGCTCAGGTAAAGTCTCAAGTTAAGCAGACTGAGATTCAGTTAGAGATGCAAAAATTGCAGATGGAAGTAGAGCTAAAGAAGCAATTGATGCAGATTGAATTTGAATACAATATGCAATTAAAAGGAATTGAAGTAGATGGACTTAAGAAGCGAGAAGCAGATAAGGAAAAAGCTAAGGACAAACGAATTGACCTACAAGCAACTAGACAATCAGACCTCATCGAACAAAGACAAAAGCAGCTTCCTGCAAAAAACTTTGAGAGTGCTGAAGACGATTTATCGGGATTTGATTTAGAATCATTTGGACCTAAGTAATATGAAGAAAGGACTATACGCAAATATTCACGCTAAAAGAGAGCGTATTGAGGCAGGCTCTGGAGAGAAAATGAGAAAGCCAGGAACTAAAGGTGCGCCTACAGCTAAGGCATTCAAGAAGGCAGCTAAAACCGCTAAGAAGAAATGAAAGATAAAGTTAAATCACCAATTGTAAAAAGTGGTGATATTATTGGTCATTTTGTAATTGACAAAACTTTATTAGTAGGTAAAAATAAGGTTTATGATTGCATATGCAAATGTGGTTCAATTAAAAGATTTTGGAAATTTTCAGCTATAAAAAATCAAAAAACATGTGGATGCGGATATGATGAATTTGGATTCACTTCTAAACAAAGAAGATCTATTAAAAGCCGAATGAGTGGATATATTAATGGAGCTAAAAAAAGAGGGTTTTCATGGGAATTAGATTATAATGATTTTTGTAAAATTTCTACACAAAAATGTTTTTATTGCGGATCTAATCCTAAAAAATGGGATTGTATATCCAATGCTCCATCACTTCAAAAAGATTCTCCAAATGTAAACCCATCTGATTATGAAATATATTTTACTGGAGTAGATAGATTTGATACTAATAAAGGATATACAGTTAATAATTGTGTCCCGTGTTGTGTATATTGCAATAGAGCAAAAAGCAATTTAGATTTTAAAGATTTTAAAGAACACATTAAAAAAATGTACCAATGGCTATACCAAGTAGAGTAAAATCAATAATGGACAAAAATGGATTAAAATCCGTTAATAATCCTAAAAAAACTCCAAATAATCCAAATAAAAGTCATGTTGTCATGGCTTCAGAAAATGGAGTTTATAAATTAATTCATTTCGGGCAGCAAGGTGTAAAGACTAATCAGACTGTCGGACAACGTGAGGCATTCAAAAGTAGACACGCAAAGAATATATCAAAAGGAAAATTATCAGCTGCTTACTGGGCAGACAAAGTTAAGTGGAGTCCTAGTAAGACTTCTTCACCAAGTAAGAAATGGATAAAAGGATCATGAAAAGTATAAAAACACCTAGCCCTAAAAAGGCTTCTATAGCAAAGACAATAAAGTCTAAAGGAGTGCCTAAGTTTAAGATGCCAAAAGCACCAAAATGCTAATATTGTTTTTTTAGTTAATTTTGTAACAAATTAAATCAAATATAATGAGTGAATTCAAAGTTAGAGCTGTAGAGTTCGAAGAGAAGTCTGTAGTTGAACACGAACAAGAACTCGTAGATAGACACGAGAGAGAAGTTGCAGGAGATGCAACTGAATCAGTAACCGATGAGCCAATAGCTGAGGTAACTGAAGAGACAGTAATAAATAGTGAACAGGCAGTACCTGTCACTAATGATATAAAAGAAGAGGACGTTCTTTCACATCTTAGAAGCAGATACAATAAAGAGATAAACTCTTTAGATGATTTGTTTGCGCAAAGAGAAGCTAACGATGAACTACCTGAAGACGCTGCTGCTTTTTTAAAGTTTAAGCGAGACACTGGTAGAGGAATAGAAGATTTTGTACGACTTAACAAGGACTTCGATAAGATGGATGAAAAGTCTGTCTTGTATGAATACTATAAGAGTTCAAATCCAGAGTTTGACGATGAGGATATCTCATTTAAGATTGAAGAGCTTTCATACGATGAAGACTTCGATGATGAGAAGGATATCAAATCTAAAAAGTTAGCATTAAAACAAGAGCTAAAAAGAGCCAAGCAATATCTAGAAGATCAGAAGGAGCAGTATAAAATTCCGCTTGAGTCAAGTAAGAGTTTTGTTCCAGATGAAGATAAGGATGAGTTTGAATCTTATAAGCAATATAAGCAACAGGTGACAACATCTGAGCAAGAGGCACGCAAAAGGTCTGAGTATTTTGAAGCTAAAACAAATGAGTTGTTTTCAGATAAGTTCGAAGGTTTCGGATTTAATATCGATGACAACAAGGTTGTTTACAAGCCGTCAGATACAAAGGCAATAAAGGAGCAGTCAGATATTACTAAGTTCATTAAGAACTTTTTAAATGAAGACGGTTACGTTAAAGATGCGGAACTTTTTCACAGAGCTATTACCATTGCTTCAGACCCAGATAAGTTTGCTAAATTCTTTTATGAGAAGGGCAAATCGGATGGTGTCGAAAACATAGCTGTTGAATCTAAGAATATAGACATGGGTCGTCCTGCAACAACGGTAACACCAAAGCAAGGCTTCACTGTTAGATCCTTAGACGGAGACAATATAGAGTATAAAATAAAAAGTAAAAACAAAAACTAAAAAAAATGGCAGGTTCATTATCGGTAACTCCTACGTTTGAGTTACAACCAAGTTCAAAAAAGGCTACGTTGCAGAGCAACTACCTTACTAATTTCGATTTCTTAAACCAGTATCTACCTGATACAATGGAGAAAGAATTCGGACGTTATGGAGATCGTTCTATCGGGTCCTTCCTTCGTAACATGAGTGCTGAAATTCCTTCTAACTCTGACTTGATTAAATGGTCAGAAGAAGGTCGTCTTCACACTAAGTATATTAACGTTACTTCTGGTGCGGCTATCACTTCTGATACAGCTACATTGACAGTTGCTGATGCTGGTATTACAGCTTGTAACTTCCGTGTTGGTCAGACTGTATTCATTTCAGCTAACGCTTCTTCTGTAGCTAACAGAGCTATCATCACAGCTGTATCTGGTCTTACATTTACAGTTGCTTACTATGAGGCAGGTGGTCAGACTTTTGCTTTAGGTGCAGTAGTTACTTGTTTCGTTTACGGTTCTGAATTCAAAAAAGGAGCTAATGGAATGCAAGGTTCTTTGGAGGCTGAAACTGAAATCTTTGAAGTTTCTCCTATCATCATCAAGGACAAGTTTGCTATCTCTGGTTCTGACATGGCTCAAATCGGATGGATCGAAGTTGAAGGTGATAACGGAATGGGATACCTTTGGTACTTGAAGTCTAAGCATGAGACTCGTCTACGTTTCGAAGATTACCTTGAAATGATGATGGTTGAGCACGTTGAAACTGATGCTGGTTCTGGAGCTGCTGCTGCACTTGGAAATGTATCTGGATCACAAGGTTTACTTTCTTCTATCGAAGAGCGTGGTAACGTATGGTCAGGTGGTGTTCCTTCTACATTGAATGATTTCGATACAATTCTTAATCGTTTGGATAAGCAAGGTGCAATCGCTGAGAATACTATCTTCGCTAACCGTACATTCTCTTTGAATATTGACGATATGTTGGCTGCTCAAAACTCTTACGGAGTTGGTGGTACATCTTATGGTCTATTCGATAACGATGAGCAAATGGCAATCAATCTTGGATTTACAGGATTCCGTAGAGGTGGTTATGATTTCTACAAGTCTGACTGGAAGTACTTGAATGATGCTACTCTTCGTGGAGGTCTAGTAGGTGGTGTTGTTAACGGTGTATTAGTTCCAGCAGGATCAACGAATGTTTATGACCAAGTTCTTGGTAAAAACACAACTCGTCCGTTCTTGCACGTTCGTTACCGTGAGACAGCAAACGAGAATCGTAAGTATAAGACTTGGTTGACTGGTTCAGCAGGTGGAGCACAAACTAGCGATCTTGATGCAATGGAAGTACACTTCCTTTCTGAAAGAGCGTTGTGTACACTTGGAGCTAACAACTTCTTTATCTTCAAATAAAAACAACCTAGAGAGGGGCATCAGTGTCCCTCTCTATTTTTTTTCTTATAATTCAAATTAAAATCAAATGAAAACAACAAGAACATTCTTGCTTAATAGCAAGAAATCACCAGTATCATTTATTCTTCAATCTAGAGATCTTCCTACTAGAAGACTACTACACTTCGATGAAGAGAAAAAGAAAAATCGCAGTCTGCGATATGCAAGTAATCAAACGTCACCATTTCAAGATGAGCAAGATGAGAACTCTATTTTAGAGCCGATTATCTTTGAAGATGGGGTACTTACAGTGCCAGACACAAATCCAGTTCTTTATGAGTTCTTAAGTTTACACCCAAGCAATGGAGATGTATTCTACGAATGGGATCCTGCTAAGGATGCTGAGGAAAAACTTAACATGGAGAACTTAATTCTTGATGCTAAGATTGAGGCACGATCATTGAGTCCTGACAAGATGGCATCTATAATAAGAATCTTTACTGAAAAGAATACTGAAAAGATGTCATTAAATGAACTTAAGTGGGAGGTGATGAATATCGCTGAACACTACACTGAGGAGTTCATGAATGCAATCAATGACCCAGAACTAGCAGTAGATGATATGGCCTTCAGAGCAATCAAGGATGGATATGTATCGGTTAGAAATGGTGGTCGTGATGTTCATTACAACTTAAAAGACAACAAAAAACGAATGTTCTCTGTACCTATGGGAGAGAGTGCTGAGAGTGCATTATCTGCATGGATGCAATCTGAAGATGGGCAAGATTTCTATATATTCCTAACTAAAGAATACGAAGCATAATATTTTATATCTTTGTACTTTACTAACCAAAAAAAAATAAAAAGACAT
>Ga0209990_10001915_pt1 | contig 16981 bp, 15 predicted proteins | sample NOAtaG_6_FD_187304 | JGI IMG/M metagenome (GOLD analysis project Ga0209990, IMG submission 187304) | Freshwater lake microbial communities from Lake Erie, under a cyanobacterial bloom - NOAA_Erie_Diel5S_2200h metaG (SPAdes) (version 2) | ecosystem: Environmental > Aquatic > Freshwater > Lake ...
AAGCGTCTGTAGACGATTCAGGAGTCTCGTTATGGGTTCATTCTCGATCTGGCATTGGCTGGTCGTCCTGCTGGTGATCGTCCTGGTCTTCGGGACCAGCAAGCTGAAGAACATCGGCAAGGATCTCGGCGGCGCCATCAAGGGGTTCAAGGAGGGTATGACCGACGGCAACCAGGCGGCCGGCACCCAAGGGGGCGCCAAGGTCGAGCCGCCCAAGCCGGTGGCCGGTCAGACCATCGACGTTCAGGCCAAAGAGAAGTCCTGAGGCCTCGTCCAGCGTCCAGTGTCTGGCGTTTGACCGCCGGCGCCCGGGTGGCGCCCCGTCACGCTCGACGCTCGACCTTCGGCGCTCGACGCGATGCTTGATTTCAGCTTTGGTGAACTCGCCGTGATCGGCGCGGTGGCGCTCGTGGTCCTCGGGCCCGAGCGACTGCCCAAGGTCGCGCGTACCGTGGGCGACTGGGTCGGCAAGGCCCAGCGCTACGTCAACCAGGTCAAGACCGACATCAACCGAGAAATGGAGCTGGCCGAGCTGAAGAAGCTGCAGGAAGAGGCGCGCAATGCGGCGCAAACCTTCCAGAGCAGCGTCGAAAGCGCGGTCGGCACCGTCGAGGCGGACCTGAACAAGACGACCGCCGACCTGGGTACCGCGTACAACGCGGGCACCGACTATTCCTGGGAAGGGTCTGGCGAGAGCTGGCAGCGCCAGGTGTTTCCCAAGCGCTACAAGCCCGGCCCCTCGGTCGACGAGCTGGCCGAGGAGATCGCGCGCCTGAAGCGCCAGTTGGCCATGCCCGATGCGCACGCCGCCAGTCGCCGCAAGTACGCGCCGCGCGCCCGCATCAACCGCGCCCGCATCCGGCGCTAGCGCCCCATGTCGACGCCGCCGGACAACGAGCAGGCCAGCGCCGCGACCGGCGAGGAGCAGAGCTTCATCTCGCACCTGGTGGAATTGCGCCAGCGGCTGGTGCGGGCCGCGCTGGCGGTGCTGGTCGTGTTTCTTTGCCTCACGCCGTTCATGAAGCCGATCTTCGACCTGCTGTCGCGGCCGATGATGGTGGCGCTGCCCGAGGGGACCAAGCTGCTGGCCACCGGCGTCATCACCCCGTTCATGGTGCCGCTGAAGCTGACGATGTTCACGGCCTTCGTGATCGCACTGCCCTACGTGCTGTACCAGGCCTGGGCCTTCGTCGCCCCCGGTCTGTACAAGCACGAGAAGCGCCTGGCTGCGCCGATCATCGTCTCGAGCGTCGGCATGTTCCTGCTGGGCATGACCTACTGTTACTTCATCGTCTTCGGCTTCGTGTTCAAGTTCATTGCCGGTTTTGCGCCGGCCACCGTCGCCGTGGCGCCGGACATCGAGGCCTACTTCAGTTTCGTGCTCGGGATGTTCATGGCGTTCGGCCTTGCCTTCGAGATGCCCATCGTGGTGGTGTTGCTGGCGCGCTTCGGCATCGCCAGCCTCGACGCGCTCCGGAAGGCCCGCCCCTACGTCATCGTCGGTGCGTTCATCGTTGCGGCGATCTTCACGCCGCCCGACGTGCTGAGCCAGCTGCTGCTGGCAATTCCGCTGTGCCTGCTCTACGAACTCGGGCTGCAGATTGCCCGTTTCCTGGTCAAGCCGGCGCCGGCCGCCGGCCCGGACGAAGCCGCTGCGTCGTAGCGATGCGGCGGATGGCCGGTTTGGTGTACTTGCCGCCAAATCTGCCTCTGCGCCTGCCTTTGCGCGGCCTGCCGCGGCTGTTGCGGGCCGGCTTGCTGGCAGTCGTGCTGGCGGCCGGTGCCGCCGTTGCAGCCGCCAGCCGGCTGCAGATTGTTCCCGATGGCGACCCCGACCTTGCGCTCGGCGTGGCCGCCTACGAAGCGCGCGATACGTCCGCCGCGCTCGATCACTTCCGCAAGGCAGCCGCGCGCAACCAGCGCACCGCCCAGTTCAACCTCGCGGTGCTGCTGCTGTTCGGCGACGGAGTGCCGGCCGATCCGCCGACCGGCCTGCAGTGGCTGCGCAGGTCTGCCGACAACGGCATGCCGCGCGCCCAGCATGCATTGGGACTGCTGTACGACCGCGGTGAGTTCGTGCCCAGGTCGGTGACCGAGGCCACACACTGGTACCGCAAGGCGGCCGAGCAGGGCTGGCGGGATGCGCAGCTCAATCTGGCGACCCAGTACTTCCTCGGCCGCGGCGCGCCGCGCGACTATCGCGAGGCGGCCCGCTGGTACGAGAAGGCGGCCGAGCAGGGCGACGCCGGAGCGGCCTACATCCTGGCCAGCCTGTACGAGCACGGCTACGGGGTGGAGGTCAGCCTGCTGCAGGCGTTCTACTGGTACTCGCAGGCGGCCTCGCGCGGCGATCCGACGGCGGCCATCAAGGCGCGCGCGGTGGCCGACCAAATGCGCCCGGCGCAGTGAGCTGGCCTCAGCGCCGCTCGGGGGCAGGCCGCTCGCCCACCGTCACCGTCAGCGGCACTTCCCTGGCGCTGCGCATCACCACCACGCGCGCCGCGCTCCCCGGGACGAGCTTGGCGATCTGGGTGAGGACGCCCGGCGTGTTCTCCACGCGGATGTTGTTGATCGAAACGATGATGTCGCCCGGTTCCATGCCGGCGCGCGCGGCCGGGCCGTCGCGCACCACGCCGCGCACGTGCACGCCGTCGGCTGCCGGCAGCTTCAACGCCTCGGCGACCTCGGGCGAGATGTCCTCCGGCTCGATGCCGAAGTAGCCGCGCACCACCCGGCCCTGCTTGATCAGCTGGTCCAGCACGTCGGTGATGATGGTGGTCGGGATGGCGAACCCGATGCCGATCGAGCCGCCGGTACGGGAGTAGATGGCCGTGTTGACGCCGACCAGATTGCCGTGCACGTCGATCAGTGCGCCGCCGGAGTTGCCCTGGTTGATCGCCGCGTCGGTCTGGATGAAGTTTTCGTAGCGGTTGATGCCGAGGTTGTTGCGGCCGAGCGCCGACACGATGCCCAGCGTGACGGTCTGGCCGACGTCGAACGGGTTGCCGATGGCCAGCACGACGTCGCCGACGTTGAGCGACTCGGCGCGGCCGAAAGTGATGGCGGGCAGGTTGGGCGCCTTCACGCGCAGCACCGCCAGATCGGTGTCCGGGTCGGCGCCGACCAGTTGCGCGGGCAGGCGGCGGCCGTCGGACAGCGCGACCGCAATTTCGTCGGCGGCCTGCACCACGTGATTGTTGGTCAGCACGTAGCCGTCGGCGGTGGCGATCACGCCCGAGCCGAGGCTGGCGATGCGGTCAGTCGAGCCGCGCGGACCCTGTCCGAAGAAGCGTTCGAACAGCGGATCGTCCACCACCGGCGGGCGCCGAATCTCCTTGGTGGTGTAGATGCTGACCACCGCCGGGGCGGCCCGCCGCGCCGCCTCGGCGTAGGAGCCGGCTGGCTCGGCGCGCCCCGAGGCCGGGCTGGTGGCGACCTGCTGGATCGACACGCTGCCCGACACCGGCGTGGACAGCGCCATCGGCGCGCGGCGCAGCCACTCGGGCCGCAGCGTGGCGACGATGAACAACAGCGCCAGGCCAACGGTGGTGGCTTGGGCAAAGACGAGCCATAGTCGGCGCAACATGCGCCGATTCTAGGCGCGCGCCAACGCGGCCAGCAGCCGGCACGCCCATCCGCGGGCGCGCCCTGTGCGACTACTTCTTCAGCGCGTCGCGGATCTCGCGCAGCAGGACGATGTCCTCGGCCGGTGCCGGCGGTGGTGTCGGCGCGGCCGCCTGCTCGGCCGCGGCGGCCGCCTTGACCCGGTTCACCGCCTTGACCATCCAGAAGATGATGAAGGCCAGGATGACGAAGTTCAGCAGGATCGTGATGAACTGGCCGTAGGCGAACAGCGGCACGCCGGCCTTGGTGAGTGCGTCGTAGGTCATTGGCCCGCTGTAACTGGCGGGCTTGGACAGGACCACGAAGAACTCCTTGAAATCCACGCTACCGAAGCTGCCGATAATCGGCATGATCAGGTCCTTGACGGCCGAATCGACTATCTTTCCAAACGCTGCTCCGATGATGACGCCGACCGCGAGGTCGATAACGTTGCCCTTGACCGCAAAGTCTCGGAACTCCTTCAACATGCCCATGTGGACCTCCTTCGTGCCGCAGCGTCAGTTATGGAGTGGTACTACCCGTCGATTGTGCCCGAGCGCAAAGGGGTTTCTTGCATCGCGTTGGACCGCGACCGGCGGCGCTGCTTGACCGGACGACCCGGCGAGGGTCGCGCCGGGCGGGCCAGGCGCTTGAAGTAAAATCGTGGGGACGTTCTCGCCCGGAAAGCGACGCTTGGTTCTTGCCCGTCGCATTTGGTCAATTTCCTGCCTCACTGGATCTACATGTCCTCCAACCCTACCGCCAACGGCCCGGCCGACGGTGAGCGCCGCGCGGCCCTGGTGACAGCCGGTGCAGTCGGCGCCGCTGGCGCCTGCGCGCTGGCTGTGCCGTTCGTTTCCTCGTTCGCGCCCTCCGAACGCGCCCGCGCCGCCGGCGCACCCGTCGAGTTCGACCTTTCGGGCGTGCCCCCCGGCGAGATGCGCACCGTCGAGTGGCGCGGCAAGCCAGTGTGGATTCTGCGCCGCACGCCAGAGATGATCGAGGCGGTCAAGCGCGCCGACGGTGCGGTGGCCGACCCCAACTCACAGCGCACGGCCTACCCGACGCCGCAGTACGCGCGCAACGCGCTGCGCTCGATCAAGCCGGAGTTCTTCATCGCGGTCGGCATCTGCTCGCACCTGGGCTGCTCGCCGGTGGGTCCCCTTGCCGCCAACACCAACGCGGTGCTGGGCGCCGATGCGGGATTCCTGTGCCCCTGCCACGGCTCGACGTTCGACCTGGCCGGGCGGGTGTTCCGCGCCAAGCCGGCGCCGGACAACCTGGAAGTACCGCCGCACAAGTACCTGTCGGAAACGACGGTCCTGATCGGCGAGGACGGCACCGCCTGACGGCCGGGCGGCGCTCCGGCGCGCCGCCCTTTGCGCAACTGAACCGTCGCCCGCCACGGGCTGCAAGATTGAGGGCTTGACCATGGCATTGCACGAGACCGAGTACAAGGGGCTGCTGGGCTGGGTGGACCAGCGCATGCCGACCCTGATGTCGGAGTACAAGAAGCACCTGTCCGAGTACTACGCGCCGAAGAATTTCAATGTCTGGTACATCTTCGGCGGACTGGCGATCACGGTGCTGGCGATCCAGATCGTCACCGGCATTTTCTTGACGATGCACTACAAGCCCGACGCGCGCTACGCGTTCGAGTCGGTCGAATACATCATGCGCGAAGTGCCGGGCGGCTGGTTCATCCGCTACATGCACTCCACCGGCGCGTCGTTCTTCTTCATCGTCGTCTACCTGCACATGTTCCGCGCGCTGATGTACGGCAGCTATCGCAAGCCGCGCGAACTGATCTGGATCTTCGGCTGCCTGATCTTCCTGTGCCTGATGGCCGAGGCCTTCATGGGCTATCTGCTGCCCTGGGGCCAGATGAGCTATTGGGGCGCACAGGTGATCGTCAACCTGTTTGCGGCGATCCCGCTGATCGGCCCCGATCTGGCGGTGTTCATCCGCGGCGACTACGTGGTGTCCGATGCCACGCTGAACCGCTTCTTCGCGCTGCACGTGATCGCCATCCCGCTGGTTCTGATCGGCCTGGTGGTGGCGCACATCCTGGCCCTGCACGACGTCGGCTCCAACAATCCCGACGGCATCGAGATCAAGGACAAGAAGGACGAAAAAGGCCGCCCGCTCGACGGCATTCCGTTCCACCCGTACTACACGGTGCACGACATCTTCTGGCTGGGCCTGTTCCTGATCGCGTTCTTCTCCGTCGTCTTCTTCCTGCCCGAGGCTGGCGGCTACTTCCTGGAGTGGACCAACTTCAACCCGGCCAACCCGCTGTCGACGCCGGCGCACATCGCCCCGGTCTGGTACTTCACGCCGTACTACTCGGTGCTGCGCGCGGTCACCACGCCGTTCATGTGGGCGCTGGGGCTGGGCGTGATCGGCTACGGAATCCTGCTGTACTTCACCTTCCGCGGCACGCTGCGGTTCGTCAGCCTCGGCGCCGCACTGGTCCTGGCGGTGTTCATGCTGCCGCTGTCGCCGTTGGCGCTGGACCCGAAGTTCTGGGGTGTCGTGGCGATGGGCGCGGCGGTGATGATCTTCTTCGGCCTGCCCTGGCTCGACCATTCGCCGGTGCGCTCGATGCGCTACCGGCCGCAGTGGCACTTCGGACTGCTGATGGCCTTCGTACTGGTGTTCCTGGTGCTCGGTTATTTCGGCCTGCAGCCGCCGTCGGCCGCCAACGAGATCATCGCCCCGGTGGGCACGCTGTTGTACTTCGCGTTCTTCCTGCTGATGCCGTGGTGGAGCCGGATGGGCGAATTCAAGACACCCCCTGATCGGGTGACCTTCCATCCGCACTAGGAGTCTGTCGGACTTTTGCATCGGCGTGAGGGCAAAGTCGGATTTGCCCTATGCACTGCGATCGCAGGACGGGACAATAGGGGCACAGCACGGTCGAGGCAATCCCGATGAGTCGATTCGTTCAAGCTGATCGCCACACTGCTTACCTGCTGCCGCCGTCGATTGACGAATGGCTGCCCGAGACACATTTGGCGCGGTTCGTGGTCGAGGTAATCGAGCAGTTGGACTTGGGCGAGTTGATCGGCCAGTACGCCGGACGCGGCTCGGCGGCGCACCATCCGGCGGTGCTGCTGGGGCTGCTGATTTACGGCTACGCCAGCGGCGTGCATTCCAGCCGCAAGATCGAGCGGGCCACCTACGACTCGGTAGCGTTTCGGTACGTCGCGGCCAACACGCATCCGGATCACGACACGCTGGCGACGTTTCGGCGCCGCTTTCTGCCGCAGGTCGAAGCGCTGTTCGTGCAAGTGTTGCTGCTGGCGCGCGAGATGAAGTTGCTCAAGCTGGGGCAGGTGGCGCTGGACGGCACCAAGATCGGGGCCAACGCGAGCAAGCACAAGGCGCTGTCGTGGGCGCATGCCGAGAGGATCGAAGCGCAGTTGCGCCAGGAGGTGCAGGGGTTGCTGGCGCTGGCCGAGCAGGCCGATGGCAGCGCGCTGCCCGATGGCCTGGACGTGCCGGCCGAGATCGCCCGGCGCGAGACACGATTAGCGGCCATCGCGCAGGCCAAGGCCAAGATCGAGCAGCGCGCCCAGGAGCGGCAGCGGCGCGAGCAGCAGGACTACGAGGCCAAGCTTGCCCGGCGCGAAGCGGCGCGCGCCGCGGGCAAGAAACCCCGCGGGCCGCAGCCCGAGCCACCGGCCCCCGGCCCGCGGGCCACCGATCAGGTGAACCTGACCGACGAGGACTCGCGCATCATGCCGGCGGCCGGCGGCGGCTTCACGCAAGGCTACAACGCGCAGGCGGCGGTCGATACCGCGACGCTGCTGGTGCTGAGCACGCAGCTCACCCAAGCGCCCAACGACAAGCAGCAACTGGCCCCGGCGCTGGAGCGACTCGGGGCGCTGCCGGCAGCACTCGGGCAGATCGACACCGTACTGGCCGACAGCGGCTACTTCAGCGCGGCCAATGTGGCCGCGTGCGAAGCCGCGGGGATCGCGCCGCTGGTAGCACTCCAGCGCGATGCACATCACCTGCCGGTGCTGGAGCGCTTCGCCGAGGATGCACCGCCGCCGGCGACCGACGATCCGGTGGTGCGCATGGCGCACCGGCTGGGCACGCGGGCGGGGCGCGCGCTGTATGCACTGCGCAAACAGACGGTGGAACCGGTGTTCGGCATCGTCAAGCAGGTCATGGGCTGGCGGCGCGTGAGTCTGCGCGGTCTGGCGCAAGCCGCGGGCGAGTGGACCTTGGCGGCACTGGCGTGGAACATCAAGCGGCTGCACGTGCTGCGGGCGGCATGAGGAGCGTCGAAATGCCCTCGGCGGCAGCGCTATGCGCCCCCAAGGTCGCCTCCACGGTCGGTGCAGAACGCTTCAGGCGCCTCGCGACCGCGGATGGGGTCGCGCTTCCGAAAAAATTCCGCGCCCAGCCGCTCTGCCGAACCCCGCAACCCTCAAGTCCGACAGACTCCTAGAGCCGGAACAGAGCCATAGGAAATCGCCGAACTGCCGATCGCGAGCCTGAAGCTAAGCGGCAAGCGGCTGCGGGCAGCGCTCGGGCCAGGCTCAAATGGAGCCCGTGCGGCACGCGCTCTCGCGGGTCTGCCTACGCGCCAGGCTGTAGCTGGGCGTCGCTTTTGTTCAACGCACGCGCCTTGACCATCGACGCACTCGTCGTCGGGCTGCGGAACAGTACGGCACCGAAGAACGAAATGACCGACGGCGTGCCGAACGCATCGGGGCGGATCGCCGGCGAATCCTTCAAGAAAGCGTTCCTGGCGATGGCTGCCAACGTCATCGGCCTCACGTCGGCCCGAGCCCCGCTGCGAGCCGCCGGCCCGGCCCGCCCGTCAATCGACGAGGATGCGCGCGAACAAGTCTGCCGTCAGCACCCCGTCCGCCGGCCATCCATGGCTGCCCTGCCACTGCCGCAGCGCCGCCCGCGTGGCCCCATCGACCACGCCGCTGCACTGTGCGTTGGGCAAACCCAGCGCTTGCTGCAAGCCCAGTATGTCGGCTCGGGTCAAGCCGCTTTCGAAGCGAGCGGCGGCTGCCGCTGCGCGCTCGGGCGCCGCGCTGGTTAGGGGCGCCGTGCCCGCGGCGGCTGCCGTTACCGCCGCTCCGGAGCGCAGGCGCAGCAGGCTATTCATGAGGTCGAACCAAAGCGGGGCGCCGAGCGATGCCGCCAGCGCGGTAAAAAGGCAACCCAGTAACTTGACGAGCACGAAGCCCGCGCGCGCCCAGCCATCGGCCTGCTCGTTCCACTCCGCGACCGCCGCTGCCAGGCCGATCGGCAGGCGTGCCTCGCGCAGCTTGTCGACCTCGTCCAGGCGGGCCTTGCCGTCGATGGTGTCACCAGCCCGGGCGCCGGTCCTCTGCAGCACCTCTGCCCGCGCGACAACTTCCGCGCGCAGAATCGGATCGATCGACAGCGCCTTGGCGATAGCAAAAGAGTCGATGTTCAGTCCGATTGCCAGCACCGCCGCGATGCCAAGGAGCCAGTAGCGCACGCGCAACTTGTACCAGCCGGAGACGCGCTCCATGGTCGCATCGAACCAGCCTTGCAGCTGGCGCTCGAACTCGGCCCAGTCGCCGGCGGCGCGCGCCGCGATCGGGCGCAGGCTCGCCTTGAGCGCCCCGTCAGGCAGTTGTTCGACCCGTGCGAGCGGCGGTACCGTCCACCGTCCCGCATTGCCGAGCACGTCGAGCAGCGCCGCACTGAACAGCGGCGCGGGCAGATAAGACGGCTCGCGCTTCTTGCGCGCCTGAGTGCGCACCAGCGGGTGCGCGAGCAGCGCCTTCGCCACGTCGCCGCCGCCTTCCAGCATGTGCAGCATCCCGTCCCGCAGCGTCTTGCCGCGCTGATTGAGCAACGCCGCCAGCGCCTCCTGCACGGTGGTGACGAACAGGGCCATCAGGAAGTAGACGAGCGCCAGACCGATCGCCACATCCACTATCGCGCTGTGCATGCCGTCGTCCTCGTTCAGGGCGCGGCGCGGCCGAATACCAGGCCGTCGATGCGCAGGGTTTCGGTCGCGCCGGGCGGCAGCGACGCCGGCAGTCGGTTCAACACGGTCGCGCCGCCGGTAGGATCGTCCAGGCTGCCTTCCAACGCGCGGTGCGACAGCGACAGCGCGTGAGCAAAGGCCGGGTCGTCGTCGCGCAGTGCCAGCAGCTGGCGCACCGAGGCGCCGTGCGCCGTCCAGCAGGCGAAGGTCTGCGGATCTCGGCACACCGCTTGCACCGACCCCGATGCAGCCGCCTGCCGGTTGACGATCAGCGCCGCGAGCGCCTCGGCCCGACGGGCAAACCCCGCGCTGTGGCCCTTGGCGCCGCCCGCCTCGGCCCACAGCGTGCGCGCCAGCACCTGCGGCGCGGATGCAAGCGCTGCGGCGGGCGCGGCACTCGGCGCGGCCGCGGCGCGCGGCGCCGCGGGCGGCCCGAGCGCTGCGAATTCGCCCGCCAGCAGAAGATCGACGCCAAAGGCATCGGCCGCACGGAAGAACGGCCAGAAGTAGCCATCGCCACTGTCGCCGGCACAGTGCACACCGACCACCCGACCGCCTTCGTCATACACGGCCGCGCCACTGTCGCCGTCCCGGGTCGCCATTTTCACGCGCACGGCATCTTCGAGGTAGAAGTGCTCGCTGCCGCCGTCGGGTCGCGCCGCATCGACCCAGACGTCGGCCACCGGGTTTACGACGTGCCCCTGCAATCGGAGGCGTCCGTCGGCGTCCAGAAAGCGGACCGGTTCGCCCGGCCGCAGGTCGGTCAGCCGCCGGCCGCTTGACAAGGGCAACACTTTCACGAGCGCGGCCGCGGTGGCATTGTCGACCGCCACCAGCGCTGCGTCGTACCACCAGGAATAGCTGCTGCCGCCGAACGTCGGGGCCCAGCGCCGCAACCGACCTTCGAAGCCAGCCCCAGCCGGCGTACGCACGACAATCAGGTCGCCACTGGCAGCTTGCGGCGCCGTGGCGACCACATGCGCCGCGACCAGCAGCGAGTACCGACCGGGCTGCCGCTCGTCGATCACCAGGGTGCCGGGCGTGCCCACCAGAGCGGGGGAGCTGGTCTGATTGCGCACCGTGCAGGCGCTGCCGGCCACGCCCTGCTGCAAGCGGGGCGGCGGCGCTTCGCGCCAACGCAATGGCACGTCGACACCGCCGAAGCGCCAGACGCCGTGCTGCCCAAGGCCCGACCCGGCGCCCACCGTGAGCAGACACAGCCCATCGACCGCGCCGGCCGCGTCATGGCTCAAGGCCACCCCGCGCAGACGGGACAGCGGCAACCCGCCGTGGGTGGCCGTCGCCGGCAGTGCCGGGCCGGCGTGGCGCAGCCAGCGGCTGAGCACCCGCCGGCCGTCGACCGCCGCGCGGGCTAGCGCTACGGGGTCTTGCATTTGCCCGACTCGATCGCCGCGAGCAGGTCCGCGTCGATCTGGTTGCGGTCTACGCCACTGGCGGGCGCAAGTTTCAGCCGCTCGCGGCACGCGGCGATTGCGTTGCGGATCGCGGGCGAGAATTCCCTGTTTCCATCGCCCTTCCTTTCCGGCAAGCCCAGGCCCGCGAGCATGTCTGCGAACTTGCTGGGCGAGTTCTGCAATCCTCGCTCTTCGGCCGTCATCGCCTGACCGCCGGCGGCCGTTGGTGCGGCGGCGGGAGCAGCACCCGGCGGCGGAGCAGGCTTGCCCAGCCCCAACTTGATGCTCTTGGTCTGCCGGCCGCTGCCGTCGACGAACAGCAGACGCAGGTCATCGCCTTCGGCGGCCTGTGAGCTGCCGCGCTCGACGGTGAACTGCAAGCTGCCGCCGCTCAGGATGGGCGTGACGACGACCAACTCGCGAACCGCAACCCTGCTGGTGCCGACCACGCTGGCGCGCGGCATGCCGCTGCCACCAGAGACGGTGAAGGTCGCGCTGCCGCCGGCATTCAGTTGCAGCTCAGCGATGTCGGGCTCGACCGAGAAGTCGGACTTCGGCGCAGCGAAATTGCAGGCCTCCACGCTGCCCGCCGCGCGGACCAGCGCGCGCCGGCCGACCAGGAAGCCCTCCACGGCGGCGCCCTTCTCGGCGGCGCCGGTGATCTTCGAGCTCACATCGGACCATGCCTCGGCGGCTTGCGCGGCGCGATCTTTCTCGATCTGTAAGTCCGGAACCTTACCTTCCGTGCTCTCCGCCTTGGCCGAGGCGGCGGTTCCAGCAGTCAGCTTGCCGCCGGTGAACTGGCCGGCCAAACCCGACAGCGCCGTAGCCGCCGTCAGGATCGAGGCCAGGTCGGGCTGCGTCTTGACGATCTCCGTCGACACACGGCTCTGAATCGTTCGCGCCTTCTCAATGAGCACAACGGCCGCCGAGTCGAGTTCGCCGTTGAACGCACGACCTTCGGCCAGGGTTGCGTTCAACGCCGACAGTCGCGCCTCCGCCACCTCCACCTCGGCTACCTTCAACCCGGCGTGGCTGCGCTTGAACTGCGCAAGCTTATCGACCGCGACCGGTAACTGCTTCCCCAATTCATTCAAGGGTTCGATGAAATAGGTCTGCGCGTCGCCTGCGTCCACCAGATAGGGGCGCATCGCGAGAATTGAGCAACCGATCGCCTCGGCTCCCGCCAGGTAAACGAGTTCGCGCCGGCCGACGAGAAGCTGGTTGCCGACGGCATAGCCGCCGGCAGCGCCGATGGCGGTTGCCGCCAACGCATCGGTGGCGCCGCCGGAGGACGTGACACCACGGTAAACACCCCAGGCCGTCAGCGGGATGATGGTCAAAGCCAGCCCGCTGCGCGCGTAGGCGTATTGGTTGACCGCGCCGAGGTAATTACGCCGTAACTGGTCAGCGGCGCCGACCGCCTCGACGAGCCGACCGTGGAAACGCGTGCATGCCTGGGGCGGTGGGTTGTTCTGGGCGCAGTCGCTCGGCTGCGCGTACACGCCGTCCAGCCGCGGCGCGTCCACGTGAGGATTGAGCACCGCGCAGCCAGGCAGCATCAAGCCGGTGGCGGCGGCCAGCGCCACCACGCGCGCCGGAAGTTGGGTTTGCCATCGGACCGCCATTTTCTGCTCTCCGCAACGAAATACGAGTATCTAAGCAGTTCTCGCCTGCTGCAGCAATGCCGAACACTCGACATGTACGCGCGTTGCCACCACTTCGCGCTCATCCCACCACTGCAGTTGGGGCAGAGGGCTGCACGATGGGTCGGCGCTTTATCGCCGAAGAGGTCGGTTGGCCAACATCTGCCTCCGGCGAATCCCTGATTACGGTGATCCCCGCGGTTCCGATTGCCGCGCCAGTCCGCCTTGAGCGATAGTCGTCCCTTCTTGTTCGGTCAGGAGCTTTGCCATGCTGCCCTCGCAAAGACAGGCTGCGCAGGCCATCGTCAACATCTTCGAAACCGGCGTTCCGCTCGGCGACTACGGTCAGGTCACGGTCATCGCCGGCGACACCGGCCACCTGACCTACGGCCGCTCGCAGACGACGCTTGGCTCGGGCAATCTGCACGCGCTGCTGGCGCGCTACTGCGCCACCGTCGGGGCACGCTTCGCCGCGCGACTGGCGCCGGCGCTGCCGCGTCTTGCCGCGCGCGACCTGACGCTCGACCACGACGGCAAACTCCACAACCTGCTGCGCGCCGCTGCCGACGATCGCACGATGCGCGAGGTGCAGGATGTCTTCTTCGACGAGACCTACTGGCAGCCGGCCATGCGTGCCGCCGCGCGGCTCGGCATCGCAAGCCCCCTTGGCGTGGCGGTGGTCTACGACAGCCATGTGCACGGCAGCTGGGGGCGCATCCGCGACGCGACCGATGCACAGATCGGCAGCGTCGCCGCTGCCGGCGAGCCGGCTTGGATCGCCGCCTTCGTGCGTAAGCGCCGCGACTGGCTCGCCGGGCATGCGCGTGCCGACCTGCGCGCCACCGTGTACCGGATGGACGCGTTCCAGCGTCTGATCGAGCAGGGCTACTGGGGTCTGGAGTTGCCGTTGGTCGTGCACGGACAAGAGATTTCGGCGGCTACGCTTGCCGGTACTCCGTCCGGCTGCTACGAGGGACCGGCACCGGGCAGCCGCGCGATTGCGCTGCAAACCCCGCTGGTGCGCGGGCTAGACGTGCGCTTGCTTCAACTGGGCTTGTCTGAGCGCGGCATGGACATCCGCGCCGACGGCATCTTCGGCCGCACCTCGATGGCCTGTCTGCGCAACTACCAGGCCGCACACGAGCTGCCCGCAACCGGCGTGGCGGACGTGGCGCTGATTGCGGAGTTGACAGCCGGCCTCGCCTGAGCTGGCCGGCAGTCTTTGCCGGCGCAATGTCGAGGGCACGATACAGCTGCCATAGGGTTCGCCCTCGCCCTTCCGGTAAATTCGAGTCTCAATGGCCATCGCTCGTAAACCGATCACCCGTCAGAAGGCGTCCGGCGCGTACTACACGCCGGATGCCGTCGCTTCGACGCTGGTGTCCTGGGCATTGCGGGACTCTAACGACCGGCTGCTGGACCCTTCGTGCGGAGACGGCCGATTCATCGCCGGGCACCGAAACTCTGTAGGCATTGAGCAAGACCCGATCGCTGCCCGAGCGGCGATGGAACGCGCGCCTTGGGCGCTGGTGCACGAGGGCGAATTCTTCTCTTGGGCTGGCAATACCGTCGAGCGGTTCGATTGCGCCGCGGGTAATCCGCCATTCATCCGGTACCAAACGTTCTCCGGCGACGTGCGGGGGGCGGCTACTCGCTTATGCGCGGCGGCAGGCGCTCAGTTCAGCGGCCTCTCTTCGTCTTGGGCGCCTTTCCTTGTTGCAACGGCCACCCTTCTAAAGCCGGGCGGACGAATGGCTTTTGTAGTGCCGGCTGAGATTGGCCATGCACCGTATTCAGCGCCACTGCTCGAATACCTCGTGAAGCATTTTTCCGTGGTTCATGTGGTGGCGATTCAGAAAAAGCTTTTCCCGGATCTTTCTGAGGACTGCTGGCTTCTCTTCGCGGATGGATTTGGACACAGCACGGATGAGATCCGATTTACCTCGACCATTTCGTTCAATCCGACGAAGGCGCCGCCACGGGCTTTCTCGCGAGTGTCCGTTGCCGATTGGCGTTTGACCTGGAATCGTCGGCTCCGGCCGTTTTTGCTTCAACGGTCGTTGCGAGACTTGTATCAGGAGGTCGCCGCATATGGGGAGACACGACGACTAGGCGACGTTGCAGCCGTCGGCATCGGATATGTCAGCGGCGCAAACGACTTTTTCCATCTCCGGCCGTCCGAAGCCAAGCGTCTCGGTATCCCTAAGGCGATGCTCCACCCGACCGTTCGGAACGGCCGGTCCTTGCCGGACCGCAGGCTGACCGCAAGCACCGTAGAGCGCTGGTACCGGGAAGATCAACAAATGTTGCTCCTAAAGCTCCCAAAGACCGGAAGAGTTCCGTCCTCTGTAGCGAAGTACTTGGACTCAGAGGCCGGCCACGTAGCACGCACCGCGTACAAGTGCCGAGTTCGTGATCCCTGGTACTCGGTGCCGGACGTGCAGACACCCGACTTTTTTCTCTCGTACATGTCGGGGCTGGAACCGAGTCTTGTTCGCAACGATGCCGACTGCACCTGCACAAACTCTGTCCACAGCGTTAGGTTGCGCGGCCGGGCGGACGTTCAAAGCATGGTGCAAGCATGGGAGACAGATTTCGCGCGGTTGAGCTGCGAGCTTGAAGGGCATCCACTCGGCGGCGGGATGCTGAAGCTGGAGCCGCGCGAGGCCGCGCAGATCGCACTTCCCGCTGCGGAAGTGAATGGTCGGCTCTCAGAAGAGGTGATTAAGGACGGGCTGCGCACTTTGCGCGAGTGGAGACACTATGTCGAGGCGTGACGATGCCATCGACCTCGATAAGAGGGTCTGCCAGTGGATTAGCCTCGACGAGGCGCTGTACCACTTTGCTACTTATGACGGCCCAACTCAAAGTCAGCAGCACATCAAGCCGCTGCACTGGTACATCGCTTCTCGCCTTGTCCTCGAAGGCGGGTTTCGCCCTGAAGAGATCACGCCGCGCCCGCCGTTCCGGATGGAGCTGAAAAAGGGTAAGCACGTGCTCATCTTTGACCCGGCCGTTGCAACTGGGAGCGAGCGCACAGTCTTGGGCGGGTTGAAGACCAAGAACGTTGATGTGGTCGTCGCCAAAGACGGACTCGGCCCAGTGTTCGCCGTATCGTGCAAAGGCATGACCGGGGCGCTCCGCAACTTGACCAATCGCATGGAGGAGACGATTGGTGAGTGCACCAATCTCCACATCACATATCCGGCGCTTGTCTTCGGCTACATGTTCGCGGTGCGCGCGAATCGTGAAGAAGTACGAGTCGCACAAGTCGCCGCGGCGGCAGAGTCAGGCATCGAAGTCGGTAAGGCGCTGAAGGCCAACGACATCGCTGTTAACGCCGGGGGCGAACCGGTGGTTGCCTTGGTCAGATTTCACTCGGCGCTCCGTGAGCTGTCGGGGCGCCAAGGCATCCGCAATGACGTGAGTAGGTACGAGGCCGTCTCGCTGCTGATGATGGAAACGACAGGGGAAGGCGCAGGAAAGCTAACTGCGTCGTTCCCGGCGGAAGAGAGTGCATTGCGCTTCGAGCGCTTCTTCCAGACGCTCTACCTGCGCTACGAGGAGAGATTTCTTCTCGGAGCGCCCGACCTTAAGGCTGTGACTGCCCGCCTAAAGTGGGCCCCCGACTCCCCGGCGCTTTCGGTTGGCCCAACGCCGGACTTTTCGCTACGCCTTGACGCAGACGATGCCTAGGAAGGACTCCGGGTCGGCACTAGGGCGGCCCTCTGGCGGCCGTATGGGACGTGCAATGCTAGTGCCGGGTCGACGCCGCGATCACGCTCTGCCTTGAGCACACAGATCAACCGGCTCTTCGGTGACCATCACACAAGCCGGACCGCACCGGTGGCCCGCACGGTCGCCGACGCGATGGTCATCCGTAGCGACGCAGCCTTGGCCCACAAAGTACAGAGGAGGGCGTTTGAACTCCTGCGTCAAATCCATACCGCTGACCGCGTCCAAGCGCCAGGCGCCTCCCTGCGTAGCCGACGGGCCCACTGGTGGACCTGGCGCACGCAGCGGCGGCCGAAGCGGCAACGCTGGCCGCGCAGTGCCACACGGCGTGGTAGCGCGCAAGCCTCATTGCGGTAGGGCTTGACGCAGGGACCGCGACCATCTCGGCCGCGGTCTGCTTCGATTCATGAATCGCCGAGTGCGCGGCTTGACGGCAGTACCGTGACGCATCCCGGAGCAATCGACGCTAGGCGATACTGCACGCATGCACGCCGCCGCCCTGACTCCCCTGCTGCTCGGCCACCGCTCGATCCGCCAGTACAAGCCCGACCCCGTCGACCCGGCGCTGGTCGAGGCCGTGCTGGGCG
>Ga0209990_10001918_pt1 | contig 16958 bp, 27 predicted proteins | sample NOAtaG_6_FD_187304 | JGI IMG/M metagenome (GOLD analysis project Ga0209990, IMG submission 187304) | Freshwater lake microbial communities from Lake Erie, under a cyanobacterial bloom - NOAA_Erie_Diel5S_2200h metaG (SPAdes) (version 2) | ecosystem: Environmental > Aquatic > Freshwater > Lake ...
AAGGGTTAATTAGTGATCGTCCCTTTCGTAGTCCTCATCATTCTGCATCAGGTCCATCACTCGTAGGCGGTGGCAGTTTCCCCCGTCCAGGAGAGATAACTTTAGCGACAAACGGGGTGCTTTTTTTAAACAAGTAGACAATACAGAGTTTAATATAACACTAGGGTTTTACTTAGTTTTATGAAAATTGGATACGCAAGAGTTAGCACAAGAGAGCAATCAGAAAACAGTCACGCCTTAGAACAACAGATAGCAAGATTAAAAGCGGCTGGGGCTAACACTATCTACAGTGATATCGAATCAGGTTCTAAGAATTCCCGTACACAATTCAAAGCATTGATGTCTGTAGTTAAGTTGGGGCAATGTTCTGAGGTAATTGTAACGCGCTTGGATCGACTGACGCGATCGCTAGTAACGCTTAGAAAAACAGTAGATGAATTTAATCTCGCAAAGGTTGGACTGGTCGCTCTTGACGATGCAATTGATACGACGACGGCGGCGGGTAAATTTCATTTGAATATGTTAGGCAGTCTTGCAGAGATGGAGGTCGATCGCCTATCAGAAAGAGTTAAGCATGGTTGGAAACATCTACGCGATCGCGAAGTTGCCATGAATCCACCATTCGGCTACTGCAAAATCAATGATAAACATGCACTCGATCATCAGAAATTTTTATGTTTACTTAGCGATCGCACTGAGTTGTCGAAAGCAGAATTAGCACAGGACATAATTAATGCTTTTTTCCAAGAGCGATCGCTTCGTGGTTGTTTGAGAATAATCAACCCTAAGTACGGAATTTTTACCAGTACTAACAACAATGCAAATGGCGAAAAAATTGGCGGCGTAATTTCTAGGGGACTATTTAGATTCTCAGTTGGCGGATTAAAAAATTGGCTAACTAATCCTGTACTGCAAGGTCACCTTTGCTATTTAAAAAATCGTGATGGTAAAAGACTGGACCGATCGCAGTGGCAAATTACCAGAGATACACATGAGGCATTAATTACCAGTGAGCAAGCTTTAGAAATAGATGCAATTCTTGCCCATAATCGACAGGTGCGAGGCTATGGGACACAGGCTCAACGATTCCCGATGTCAGGGTTGATATTTTGTGCAGAATGCCGAGCTAGTTGCTATTCATGTGCTGGCAGGATCGGAGCAAGTCTCACTGAATTTCATTATTATTTCCAGTGCAAAAATGCCCAAACCCGATCATGTCCAAATCGGAAAATGGTCAGACAAGAAAAATGTGAAACTGCGGCGATCGCTGCTTTAACTAAACGTGCTGAACAAATAGCCAATATTGCAGAAATTCCACTAGAACGAGTTGAGCCTTTAGAATTGCGCGAATTACGGGGGCAATTAGCTACTTTAGAGACTTTGACTTATAACCCTGCGATCGCACAGGCGAAAGAACAACTCAAATCACAGATTAGTAATTTAGAGTACGGGTTAACTGTTGGTGTGCAGGTTGATAATGAATTGCGATCGGTTCTAGTGGAAACTTTTCAAAATCCTAGTTTTTTTGCAACTTTGCCAGATGGTGATAAAAAAACGATCTATCGTGCCTTGATAAATCGCATTGTGGTTAAAGATGGTGAGGTTGTGGGCGTAGAACTAAAGATTTAGTCATTATCGACTTGATCGTAATAACTCTCTGGTAATCCATTGTCAGACACATATTTATTTAAGGAAGCAATAAATTCGGGATTTGGATCTCTAACGATGTCATCCCACTCGATCAAATCCCCCGTAAATGGTAAGCCGTGGGTATCTGAAAACCATTGCATCATGTGAAGCCAATTATCAAAGCCGTCGGCGATCGCAAATGTATCTAGTTCCGATGGATCAATAATTGATTGATTATTAATAGAAACAAATTTTGTGTAAATCGTGACTTCTTCAGTCCTAATGCAATTAGCCTCGCCCAACTTTTCTCGATCTGTCTGCGATCGCTGCTTCCACCATAGATAAAGCCTGTCTCCTACTTTAATAGGATATTTACGCTTTGCTCTGATCGTGTGGCGCTTCGCGCCGCTCAAAATTTTGTCACGAAATACAGAAAATGATATTGGTGGCATCGTTTTAGTTCTGACGTTGTTTAAGTGTTTGAATTACTGGATAGGGAATGATAAATACTCGCTTGGGTGCGCCCTGCAAAGTCCAACAACGAGCGCACTTTAAATCGTCGTATTGCTCATTAGCTCCACATACATAGCAAACGTTTTTTCTAGGCATAGGTTTAAAAAAGTAAAGTTTGCTTGGCGGTTTGGGTCAATTCAGCGATCGCAGCATCAACCTGTATCTCAACAGATTTAGATTTTTCAAGTGTGGACCGATCGCGAGTTTTGAAATATTGCTTTTGCAGAGATCGCATTTTGGCAACGAGAGCGATAAATTCCTCATTAGTCATAGTCATTGCCCCTTATATAGTCACAATCCCCATCGCATTCTGTATCTGGGTACAAGGTACATGGGCATGGATTAAGTATTAGGGCTGTTTGCCTACATTCATTCCAATCTGGACAGTCAGCAGGGTAATAGTAATAAGGGATATCGCCCATATCACCTCGTGTTTTGCAAGGTTTACCAGTAATTGGGCATGGCGCAGGGCAAGGGATTCTAATAATTTGTGTCATGATTTACTCAACTTCTTCTCAATAGACTTAATTTCTCGCTCAACAATCCTTAGCTGTTGTCCCGCTTGGTGAATAGCGATCGCCGATTTGTGTTTGTCTTTGCCATACTCACCGATGTACTGAGATTTTTTATCACCCCACTCTGGACGTGGTTTATCGGATTTCCAAACAGCTTGTACAAAATTTGGTTTATGTGCGGGCTTAGACTTTTCGATCCAAATTCCTTTGGGACTTGCACCTGAACTAATTAGGCGATCGCGTTCTGATTTCAAGAAACATAGGCGTTCTTGATCTTTTCGATTTGTATAATCTTCAAACCATTCTCTAGACTCGCTCGGTTTATCTGGGTAAGCGTATCCAGAACTTGATACCCGCTTCTTTTTTTGATGATGGGTGCGATTGCGACGATCATCACTCTCCGCTAGAACAGGTTGATCAACCTCTACCAAAACGGAAACCTTGCTTTCATCCATGCGTAAATTTGCAACGGATTTGGTAGGTTCTGTGGTGATCCCTTCGGCAAAAACAGGCAATTCAGCGTCATCGATGCTAGGCACGAAATTAGCAAGAAATTCTCTAAGCTTTTTAACTTCGGGTTTAGGCTTAACGATTTCTGCCATTAACTTATCGGTAAGAAGTTCAACAGCTTGGTTAATTTTGCCCTGCCGTGCATTGGACAAAGCATGACCTAACCCATTAACCGCAAAGGTTGCCAATTCGCGCCCTGAGTACCAATTACAGATCGGTCTAAGTAGATCGTAAAGTTCTCTATTCTCTGTAATTCTCAAGCGATCGCCCGACTTAATCTCGACTGGCTTGGCATTTGGATCATAGATAATTGCTTCACCACTAATTGAGACAGCAAAACTTTCTTGTTCGGGTACGGAATTTTCGACAGATTTATTTTCTACCAAACCAGTCGAAATGCTTGAGCATAATTTTTTAATAGGTATAGAGCAACTTCCAAGATGTTCCATTGCCTTGGCAAATTCCAAGGGACGAGTTCCAAAGTAAAAAACTGTCTGATCGTATTCATTGCCAGAACGCTTTTTAGTTCCATTTAGGTACTGAATCTCGCGATATGGATTGTAAAAAGGTAGACGCTTAGATGGGTTTAAGTAGGCACTGCAAGCATTTTTGCAACGCTGAAACCACTTAGCTGATGTACTGCTATTTACAATCAAAATTGTTTCGCCGATCGCACAAAACTCAAGAATTTTGTCGATACATTTACCGATTAATCTTTGGCTGTATGGAGGGTTAACAAATTTCTTTAGATAAGGTGTCCAATCCTTAGTTAAAGCATTGTCATGCTTAGTCCAGAATGTTTTCGCTCTTACCGATTTCTGGGCGATCGCATTAGAAAAAGGATCTAAATCAAACCACCCTAAGAAATTTCTACAAGCCTCTATAAAGTAGTCAGGTGTGTAGTTTTCATCGCCTTTCTCTTTATCAGGAATTTCATGATCGAAGGGTAGCAAAATTTCTTTGCCAACCACTTCTACTAAAGCGGGTTTGACTGCTTCCACCAGAATGGATTCAACAACTTGCAAAGACTGAGATTTTAAATACTCTCCCCTTGCCTTCGCGATCGCCGCTTCCTCTTCCGCTTTAATTTCCTCCTCTGATTTCTTGGGAATAGGAGAATAATTAGGATCGCAATGGTGCAGCCGTCCGATGGGGACTATCACTGTGCGATCGCCTACAGATACAAGCGCTTTACCTCTAGAGATTTTGTTAATAACGCCTGTGTTGTCTGGATTCTCTTGATAGACGCGATCGCCTACTTTGAATTGTGGTTCTAGTGGAGTTTCTGTTTTACTCTCTTCCACTAGAACAGACGCGGCTGCACGTTCGGTAATCTTGCAGATACTAGGATCGAAAAATCCTTGCTTCCCACTATCAAGCCGAACTACCCAACAAACTTGATCGGATAAGCCTTTTACTGGTTGAGCCTTTAAAAAATTGCCTTCACGAACTAGGCAATCTAGCCTGTAAGTTCCAAAGTTTGCATCTTCAACAATGCGATCGCCTTTATTTGGTTGAACGATTTCAACTGCAATTGGTAGCTCTGATTCAACAATCATTCAACTACCTCCAAATTATTGACATTGCATGAATACTCAATTGGTGAGCCGTACATATCAATTTCAACTACTGCAAAGCGATACTCATAAATTTGCTCAAATCTAAGCAGCTTGGCAGTTCTACCCTTAAAAGCTGTATGAGATCGCACGGTGCAACCTTCCACTAATTCAGATTTAATAGCAAGTTTCGCAACTTCTTTAAGAGCATTGAGAGCTTCCTCTGTTTTTGGTTCTAGTGGAAATTTTGCAGATGGTAATTCTCCACTAGAACTATTTGGAGTAATCGAAAAAATATCTAACTGCATAAATACTTCTCCCGTAACTGAGTAGCCAAAATCGGATTAGTTTTTTCGACAATTGAAAGTCTGTCTTTTGCCGCATCAAAGTCTTTACACTTCACCATTGAGGCGATCGCATTCTCAATACACCACGGATCTTCGTTAACTAGATCACGCTGGCTAACTGGCGGTGAAACTGGCGGCTTAAACTTGGCTTCCCACCTTTCCCAGTCTGTGGCGGTGAACTTTGCAAAATAGGCTTGGCGATCGCGTGGTGCAAAGTTCATAGACTTCAAAATGAAATCTTCAAGTTTGCGGCGGGAAGAATCACCATTAATAGGGTTTGTCGCTTCTTCAGGTGTGTTTGTAAGTTCACCGTCTTGATCAGGGTTTAAATCGCATTTCTCAGCATCTAAATTTGCTTGCAAAGTTGCGATCGCTTCTTCTTCAGAAATTTCTAAATTTTCAGCATTTGCATTTTCAAAATCAAAAAATTCATCAGATCGATCTGGATCATTATGAATAGGTATGAGATCAGTATGAGGTGGAAACGGTTCCTCTCCCTGAGCCGATTCTGTGTCACGCGATTCCGTTTTTCCGAACCGAGAGTCCGTTTTCCCGAACCGTTTTTCCGTTTTTCCGAACTTTTGAACCGCTTTTTCGGACTTGCGAACACATGAAAGATTACTGATATAGACATCTGTATGCTTAAAATCAAACCAACCTAACTGCTCAAACTTTGCGACGGCTGCATGATATGCAGTCTTACCAATGCCAGTGGCTAAGAGTATCTCTGCAACCTTCAGCTTGATGGGGCGATCGCCAAATGGATCGAGTTGCAATAGGTAGTAGAAAAGCTTTGACTCTGCCTTTGACATGCCATGTTTAGCAATGCTTTGCACAATCTCAGGACGTAGAGTATAAAAATCTAGCTCGATCATCTCTTCTTAGCCCTCCCAAGCCTTGCACAGGCTAAAGGATCGCGATTCTTGTAATCTGGTCTAGAAACTACCCTTGCGTAGCTTGCAGCTACTTCGATACCATGAGATCGGAGCAATCTTAGATACTCCAAATAGTTCTCTGTAGGTAGAGAAAACTCTGTAATTTGTGTCATTTTAGAAACTGAATAAAGTTTGTGTCCCGATTGTTTGCGCGATCGGGCTTTTTTTTATGGAATGGAGAATTCAACGGCGTAAACATCTGGCAGATGCTCAACAGCTTTGTAAAATTCCTCTGCAAAGGATTCCTGATTAAATACAAATGCTTGGGTGATCAACTCTTCGCCAACAAACCAGTCGTAGCAATTGCCCCTGAACCTTGCAGCAATTTGATCTACTTCTACAGAAGATTGTTCTAAATAAACACAGACGCTTTTACGCTGTAAGCTTTTACGCTGTAAGCTTGGTTGGCACATAGGTATTAGCCCCACTAATATTTGTGTGTACGACCGCTTCTACCTCAGAAATAGAAGCGATCAACTTTGTTCTTACGAGACTTTCAAATAGAAGGCGATCGCATGGTGAGCAGATTCCACTAGAACCGATCTTTAAGCTCCATTCAACACAAACAGCATCGGCGGCTTGATTGAATCTTGAAACAGAATTACGCAACAGAAGAGAGATTTGCATCTTTTGTCTTCCTTAATAGTGCGATCGCTTCATCAATTACAGATGACTCGAAAATGCCCTTAGAGCTAGCCGTATTCTCAATAAATTTGGCAGTTTCAGGCAAAACGTGCATAGTCTTTTTAATCCGTGCAATATCAGCTTTTCTTCTCGCCATAACTAGATTTTGCTGTTAGGTTCTTTTAACAATGTTGTTAAGTGTTACCACCAATAGTAATGTAATTCTTGACGTTTAGCAAGAGTCTGTTACTCTAAATGCAGATATATCCCATCACTGATTCGTATCTATTCATGACCGATGAAGTAAGGTTAAAGCTTTCAGAAATTCTTAAGACTGCACAAGGCGATCGCAGTGTGCGGAAATTTGCGAAGGAATTTGGAGTCTCACACGTTACGCTCGGTACATGGATTGACTGCTCGGCATTTCCAGAACGAGAAAGTTTAGAGAAGATTGCAGGGGTTCTGGGGAGAAGTTTAGATGATTTATTGACAGATCTTCGGGGCGATCTTGTACCAGATATTTCACCAAAGAAAGCCGAAGATTTATTACCACTTACCAATAATCTTAGCGATACCGAGGCTTTTAGACTCGCCACCTTATTGCTTGAGAGGGTAAATAAGGCGATCGCTTCTAAGCTTTAGTTAATCATGCGTTTGAAAAAATAAGCGATCGCACTTGTGGCGATCGCTCTATCAATAAATATTCAAAAAAGCCTACAAAATTTGTTTAACTTCACTGCATTCAATGCGAATTTTGCAACCGACGGCTAGCAATAAATTATTAAAGCTGTCTAAGTTTGGTGAACTTTCACCATTAAACCAACGCCTAACTAAGGTTGTTTTCTCCCGCTTGTCAACGCCCACAACCTCAGCATATTTATAAGCTAATTGCATTTTCCAGTTGTCTCCCCACAATTCGATCGCCCGTTTCCTCACGGCTTCCAACTGAGCTTGAGTTAGTTCCTCGGCTGTAGTCATTTTTTCTAAAACTGCGTTCATAATTTTTATACAATTGTAGGTTAAAAAAGATTTTATTTAAAAGGGGACTGGCTAAGCAATCCCCCAAAACGATAACTGTAAAAATTAGATCTCTGCCTCTGCTTTACGTGAGATTGGCTCTGCGCTTGCCAATTCTTTAAAGGTTATCAGCCTCTCGTAATTAGTTTTACCAGTTGCCTGATCTTTGCCGAGCGATCTAGAAAAATATATAGCCGTACCAAATTTGTTTTCGGGCGATCGCCTAATATATTCTCTGGATTTCCATTCAACAACTGCTGCACCATAGCGATCGCTTTTGATAACGGTTGCACCGATTGACTTCCAATCAAAATCTTTAAATTCCTTGATTGGCTTGCACCATTGAGGCGGCTTAGTATCTTGTGATTCGAGAGCAATAGCAATTCTTTCTGTTTGATGCAGAATTTTAAGCAATAGATCTGTGAGAACTTCAAAATTATCTTGATTCATTGTTCTAGTGGAAGATTCAATAAGGTTTGTTCTAGTGGAAGTTTGGAGGCGATCGCCATTTCATGAATTAGTTCTAATGGTCGGCTTGATTCTAAAGTGTAGAAAATTCATTTCTTGGGGTAGGTATGCCTCCACAAAGCCTTCGGTGATGGCTAGTTTTATGTCTCCATAAGGCGTTCTGATAGTGATGCGATCGTCCATGATCATTACCACTCGTTTCAATCTTTTTCTTTTCATTTGTTTAGTAGGAAAGGACAGGCGATCGCTATATCGAATAGCGATCGCAAGTATTTAAAGTGTTGCCTTGCTAGCTAACTCACTGCTAACTAGTCCGTTTTGCTCTAGTTCTTCAACCCACAGATCGAATGCACACCTGATGTCTGTACTGTAGTCGCCTTTGGGTTTGCGCTGGACTTGCGGATGTTCTTTCAAAAATGCGGCGCGAAGCTCGTTAATAGTTTTGTATTTCATGACTATTTTTTGTAATTTGTCGTTTATTTCTAGCGATCGCGGTACAGATTATTTAGAAATTGTCGTCATAGTTGCTAACAATTTCGGGCATATCGTACATGTCGTTAGGTACATCAACTTTTCCAGAGCCATCGCAAGCAATGCAATCGGTTTCAAATGGATCTGAGGCAATCTCAAAACCAGTTTCCTCATTTCTGGCAAATACGACCTTATCGATCATCTTTCCCGATCCATTGCAATATGGGCAGTCAATCAACATAGTTCTCTCGCTAAATAAAGTTTGTGGATAGGCGATCGCCTCGGCAGATAGGCGATCACATTAGATTAGATAGACTTACTTTTCAGATTGCCAGTTACTCTCTAGCTCAGCCCTTAGAGATTCTGTAGCGGTTTCATCAGCGTCTTGAAAGTCCCATTGATGACCGCAATCATCACACTCATTGCAAAGAAAATTAGGATTAAAGTCAGTGTTTGTACTTCCACAATTTGGGCATTTCATAATTTACCTACTGAATAAAGTTGATTTAGAAAAGACTAAATACCTTTGAGACAATTTCTAAAAGCCTTCTTGTCTTCCTTAGAAGCATTCCAGAAAGGGCTAGAAAGTTGTTTGCGACACTCTTTGACCGTGGGGACAAGCTTTATATCAATCTCAAATCCAATCTTTCGGATACATTGAAAATATTTATTAGACTCTTCGCTAGTTACTCTGACAGAAAGAAAGCGATCGCAACGGGTAACCCGATCAATTTGGGCGGGGGTAAGGACGATTGCAGCAGCAATAATTTCAATCATGATGGTTCTAAATTAAAGTTTGTGTTCTAGTGGAAGTTTGAGCGATCGCCTATCTGCCTAGGCGATCGCGATTTGGTTTACTTAATCAAATCTTTGAGAGCTTGAGGCTGAAAGCTAGGATCTGGTTTACATCCGCACTTTTCGATCTCTTTTAGAGAGAAATATCCAAGCTCTCGCTCAAAGCCAATCACCAAGCCAAAAAATAGATCTTCTCCATCAAACTCGGTTGCATACCATAGCCAGTCAGTACGTGGATTTGTGAACTTCACATAGGCGATCGCGTCATACCCTTTGCCATCTTGTGCGTAGATTTTGGGAAGTTGAGCAAATTTGATTTTATTGTCTGTTGTAGTTGTCATCGTCTTAGAGTGAATAAAGTTTTTTCAATGCGGCGATTCTTGGTGCAAGTTACCGAGGTTTTTGAAAGAAATTTAGGCTCTGGTCATGGGAGTTATAGCCAATAGGATCGAAAAATCATCCGACCCTATTTCTTTCAAAAACCTCTAGACAGTTAGGCGGCGAAAGTTTCCATCTTGGCTATCCTTTCCCTTGCTTCTAACTTTGCAATTGAGAAGCGATCGCGCAAAAGATTAAATTCGATAGTCTGTTTATCCCGTTCCTCAGTCAGATCTCGCAGAATTTGCAAAGTGTCTTGCAATTCGGCATTTTCAGACATCATTTTCAGCTTAGCCGACTTCCGTTGTGAGTCATTTTTAAAGCCTTCTCCGAAAGCGATCGCCGTGTCGATTTCCGCCTCAAATTTGGCAACCAATTCACGGGCATCTCTGATCTGGGAGTCAAGAGAAAGAAGTCTATAGGATTGGTCAGCGATCACTTGTGGCAGTCTATTTAGTATTGAAGTGTTCATGGTTAAGAGTGGAAATTTGAATAAAAGTTTGTGTAGAAAGTGGAGGCGGCTAACTCCTCCTAAGCCGATAGAAATTAAGCAGCAATCCGATCTTGGTACTCTTCAACCAAAGCCAAGCTCATAGGCTCTAGCTTGTTTAGAGATTTGAAAAGCTTTTCGCGCAAGTCCCATTTACCACCACCACGGTGATCGATCAGGTCTTCAAGCCCTGCGTTGATAAAGTCGTCCATCAAATCAAGAAGAAACTCACCGATCTGGTATGCAACACGATCTTGGTTGTAAAATTCGCCTTCAGACTTTGCTCTATTGCAGTAAAGCTCGGCAGCTTCCGAGATCGCGTCGTTGAGGTCGATTGATTTTTCACCAGTTGAAACGTTGAACATGTTAGACTCCGAATTAAGAATATTGGGCTGTCTCGTCAGAGGCAGTCTTTTTTTAACCTCTTTCGATTAATCTAATTGTAGCAAAAAAAGACTACAAAGTAAAGCTTTTTATATGTCACTTTTTTAAAAGGGTTTGTGGCGATCGCATTTTTTTTCTTCGGGGGGTTTGGGGGGTATCCCCCCAATATTCGATCACCACCAATACTCAAGAAAAGCCAAAAAAATCAACCTCTAAACTATCTATCGATTTACCTGTAAATCTTTTAGGGGTTGATTTTTGGCTTTTCTGGTAAAGACGGAGGATCACCTTTATTTCCATTTAGGATTTCTTTTCCAGATTGCTATCACTATGCGATCGCAATCTGCCTCTAAGATTCCATGCAATTTCTTGCAATTGAATCTCGTTATGTCGCCATGCTTTAGCCATTTGCATCCTTGCTCATATTCCCAATATGCCATCCCGCCCAAATTTATCGATATTGACTCAGGTGCGGCGTAGCTTGCATCTCTATGCATCCCGATCTCAGTATTTCCACCCGCTATAAGGATGTAATCATGATCTGGATATATCTCTGTTGCGATCGCCTTGATATATGAATCTTCATGCCCCTGAATCTCTTGGCACTTCGTAAATAATGGCTGTTTGCCAATCCACAAAATGCAGCGATCGCATACATAAGAAGATTTATCGGCTTTTCCATGCCTTGTCAGTAAATTTTTAGAATGTCGATATAATTTGTCGAAATCCATTGATCTTCTCCATTTATTTGATTAAAAATATTATACCATTTTGTAGTAAAAAAAGACTACAAAATATGCTAGAATAGGTGAAACCAAAGAGGGAAAACCAATGACTGAGCAACTAGCACTAAACCTAAACCAAACCACGCCCGACTGGGTACTAGACCAAATCGAATGGGCACAAAATAGAAATGGTGAACTAGTGCTGCGAGTGTGTGCGTGCCACGGGCTGGGCGCATGGCTAAAAGCAAACCTAGAAATAAAAGCAACTAACTTAGATGGCGAGTACTTGCATATAAAAGCGATCGCCCCAGCGTGGGTAAATGAACTAGCCGCAAAAAAATGGCAAGGCGCGTCAGGCTCGAAACACCCAGCGAACTACATAGACTGGTAAGGTCTGGGCATGGGGCGGCTGCGCCGCCCAAGCGAGGCGCAAAGCGCCGTAAAACTGGGGGCTAGAAGTGAGGCAAGGGAACCAAGCCCTAAGCAGAAAGCCCGAACCCAACCGACAACCCAAAAGCCCACACACACACTAGGCGAGGGGGTGCAGGGGGAGTGCCAATGAACGTCCCCCTGCGATCGGATTAAACAAATCGGCTTTGCCGTCCATATTTCTTGGCGCGGATGAAATCGGCGCTTCTTCGTGCCTTCGCAGTGCGGTGCAATCAAAAAAGTCTGCTCTGCCCTTAAAACTTTTTTTGATTGCACTGCGCTGGCACAGTTCGGATTGCGAAGCATCAATTCAGATCGGGGCGTGGGGTATCCCCACATAAACAAAAGTATAGTCAATATTCCTAGCCGCAAAAGGTACACAGCCCACAAAGAGCAAGGGAGCGCAAGGGGTGTCTATCAAAATAAACAAATAATCCCCTTGCGCCCCTTGCTAAGCTGGGATTTGTACCTTTTGCGGCTCAATCAACAAAAGTTCAGTCAATATGAGATCGAGGGGTTTGGGGACACTTCCCCATTAAACAAATGGCATTCTGCCCGATCGCATAAACGCGAAGCATCATTTGTTTCTGACGACGGAGCGATCGCCGATCTTGGGCGTAGACAGGAAGATCGGTGAATAGCTCTGTCGTTCTATGTGCCTTTGTTGCGGTGCGATCGCTTGCTGATACCTTGGGCTTTAATGAGGTAAGCGATCGCACTGCAACAGCACGGGTTCGGACGCAAAGCAACAATATTCTTTCTATTTGGATATTGAGGCGGCGCGATTGCAAGTCCTTTCGGATGAACAAAGACTTGAGATCTCGCTGCCGATCTTTCGTGCCTTTGTCATGGTGCGATCTCTAAAATTATGCTCAGCCCTTTAAGATTTTAGCGATCGCACTATGACAGCACAGTTCGGATCGGGCTTTGCCCGTCAATATAGATGTTAGTTACTCGAGGTGGTGGGCCAGGTGCAATAACTCTAAATTTCTCAGACAGCGATCGCTATTCAGCACCTAGCCGCCGCCGCCAACGTAGCTATAAAGCAAACTATTCGGGCGATCGCTCTAAGCTTTTGCAACTTTCCCCTAGAACGAGAATCAACAAACTTTCAACTTACGGACACGGTGCGATCGCCGATCTTGGGTGCAGCAGGAAGATCGGCGAATAGCACTGTGTCTCTTCGTGCCTTTGTCATGGCGAAATTTTCAAAATTCCTGCTTAGTCCTTCGAGAATTTTGCAAATTTCGCGATGACAGCACAGGTTCGGATTACGCAGTATCAATAGGCGATCGAGGGTTTGGGACACTTCCCAATTAAACAAATGGCATTTTGCCCGATCGCATAAACGCGAAGCAACAATTGTTTCTAAAGGCGGGGCGATCGCAAGTTTTGGGCTTTGTCAGGAAAACTTGCGATTAGCCCTGCCGATCTTATTGGTAGCGAAGATGGGCGTAGGTACTCCGTAGCCTATCGTAGCGGCACACCAGAGATGAGTCTCAACCGAGGATTCGATAACCTAGACGAGAGAGTGCAGTGGAGAGAGCGTAGTGCAGTGTAGTGAAGCTGTGAGCCATAAACCCTGTAGCGATCGCAAGTAACCTTTGATATCAGGACTGGCGAACGGCGCAACGAAACAAACGCAGCGATCGCAACGGAACGAACGGTCGGCAACATTAACGATTGGTTGGTAGCGTAGGTGGGCGTATGAGTGTAAGGAGCGTAGGAACGGAGCGACTGAAACGAATAGCTGACCGTAGCGGCACATCACAAACAGCGATCGCATGAACTCTTGAGGCGTTGCAAATTTAAAAATTATGCTCAGCCCTTCAAGATTTTTTAATTTGCAATGCCGATCTTTCGTGCCTTTGTCATGGTGCGATCGGTAATCTTGGGCGATCGCAGGAAGATTGCCGAATAGCACGATGACAGCACAGTTCGGACACGCAGTATCAATGTTTCTGGGTAGTTGGCAAAGTGGGCCATAAAAATCTGCCTAGCTTTGATTCCTAATAAGAGCGATCGCTATTGGTAAAGATTTTTTGGCTCACGGAAACGAAGGGACAATCTTTCTCTGGAAACAAAAACTTGGGCTTAGGATATTGCAATTTATCAGTTAGTCCCATAGCGATCGCTATATACTCTATATCAAGTGATTCGATGCGAGGTAGTTCATGGAGTGGTTAGCAGGTTGGTTGTTGGCTGAAGGTGCTAGCTTTGTCTTTACTGAAATCATCGGCACTTTGGCAAAAGGAGCGATTGAAGATTATGTCAAAGATTGTTTTAAAGGGCTTATTAAATCTGGTACGGACAAGTTTCAGAAGGATGCATTAGAGAAAGCAGCAGGTCAAGCGATCGTAGAATTTCTGACGTTGATTCGTAATGAACTGGAATGTGCTGAGCTTGATGAAGTTCAACAGAGAACTTACGAGCAATCTTTAAAAAAGTTTATTTATCAAAAAGATGTTAAAGCATCTTTAGGGGCTGTATTTGCACCTAGTGCCAAGGCTCCTGATGCAAAAATGCTAGAGAAGACTTGGCAAGAATTGAAGCTAAAGTCAATGCCTGATGAATTTGAGTGGCGCAGGATTGCGAAAGCCTACAAGATTAGAGTCGATCAAATTGTGCGCGATTCTTTAGTACTAAAGGAATTACTAATAGCCAGAAACTCGGTAGCTGAGGTAAATGATATTGAAGTTGCACCTGATTTTGATTTGGGAAAGTATGCAGAAAGCTTACAAGAGTTTTATGGCTACCTGCGGCTCGATTCAATGAATGTGAGAGGGTATGAATATAAAATGCAGTTGTGGAGTATGTTCATACCGCAAACATTACGCGAGTCCCGACCTGCTTTAGAGCTTCCCAAAGAATTGTTTAAACAATTACAAGAGTCAGGTCAGATTGATCGCGATGCTTGTATTGAAGATATCGATCGCCTCAAAGATTCCTATTTCAACAGTGCAACGCGATCGGTTTTAGAATACATCGAAGATCGCAAATGCATTCAGGCTGTAATCGTTGGAGATCCTGGGTCTGGGAAATCAACATTGGTTCAGTATATCGCTCTTGATTGGATTGAGCATCGCCATGAATCAGATCGTAAATGCCTAATCCCAATTGTGATCGAATTGAGAAAGTATGTCCAAGATACTAATAAGCCAAAAAACTTTTTGGAATATATGCATGGTGGGGCAAATACATTTTGCTGTTTAGAGCGCCATCAACTTAATCAATGCCTAGTTAATGGTAAAGCCTTTGTGATGTTTGACGGTTTAGATGAAGTCTTCGATCCGCAATTACGAGCCAGCATAGTCACCCAAATCATTCGCTTTGGCAATGACTATAGAAATGTAAGGATATTAGTCACATCGCGAAAGGTAGGCTACGAGATTCATAGTGCTTTCTTTCGTAATGCCAATTTTCAAGAATTTACAATTGAGGATTTGGATGATAAGCAAGTTGCAGAATTTTGCGATCGCTGGCACAAACTCGCCTTTACTCTTGAAGAAGAGCGTCAAAAATATCATTCTCGACTCACTAGAGGTATTGCAGAGTCTCCAGCTATTCGCGAATTAGCGAGTAATCCTTTGCTGTTAACGATGATGGCAATTTTGAATCGCCATCAAGAGCTACCGCGAGAACGTTATGAACTCTACGAATCCGCGTCTAAACTTTTACTTTTAAATTGGGAAATAGAGCGACTAAATCTGCCACCTGACATAATTGGCACAACTGAGAAGCAGGGTATGCTGAGAAAAGTCGCCTATTTCTTGCAATCATCGCCTAAGGGTTTGTCGGGAAATCTGATAGTAAAGACAGAACTGCTTGCTATTTTGGTTGATTATTTAAAGGGTTTAGAAGGGCTTGACAAGCACCGTGAGATTGCCGATCGCATCATTCGCCAACTGCACGAACGTAACTTTATTCTCTGTTTGTATGGTGCAGAAACCTATGGTTTTGTCCATCGGACTTTTTTAGAGTTTTTCTGTGCGGCGGAATTTGTGGATCGGTTTGAGAAAAAACGCGAACTTAGCATCCAAGATTTATGCAATCAGGTTTTAGCTATACACTGGCAAGATCCTACATGGCATGAAGTTCTACGCCTGATCGCAGGACGGCTCAGCGAAAAGTTTGTCGCTGAAATGATCCGCCATTTGATGAATATCTCCATAGATCGCCAAGCCCATCGTGATGATCTGCATCGGCTAAAGCGATCGGGAATTGAAAATATCCTATTTGCCACTGAACTGCTCAATGAAGTTCACAACCGTTTACCCATTATCGATACTGCTAACGACTTGCTAGAAACCATCAAAGCCCTTAGCCAAGAAAACCTCCATATTAGTTCGGCACTCGCCCTTGCTAATGCAGTAAATACCGTTTGGCAAAATGACAATGCTGTTAGCGATTGGATGAAGCTTGTCCCCGCAGGTCTGATTGATTTTGATGCGCCCGATGAACTCAAATCTGAGAAAGGTGTAGATTATCAAAAATTAAGAGACTTATTGAGATCGGCAGACTGGAAAGCTGCTGATAAAGAAACCAATCGCGTAATGTGTGAGGTTGCGGGAAGACAAAAAGAAGGCTGGTTGAAGAAAGAAAACATTGATACATTTCCTTGTGCTGATTTACAAACCATCGATGGCTTATGGGTGAAATATAGCGGCGGTAAGTTTGGCTTTAGCATCCAGAAACAAATTTGGTTAAGTGTAGGCGGCAACCCAGATGCAAGCTATGATATCTACAAAATATTTAGCGATCGCGTGGGCTGGCTCGTCAAAGAAAATTTCCTAATGCCAAGCCAAGTATACCCACGACAAAATTCATTTTCCTTTCAAGGAAATTTCCCATTTCATTGTATGTGGGTTTGGATTGGGGTTTACATACTGTGTGAGTGTTGTGATGTGGGCGTTTTCTTCTCGCGCGCAGAGACTTGTGAACTGTAGCAGATAAGCAATACAGTCCAATATTAAGCTTTTGTTACAAACCTATTTCTACGACATAATCAGCCTTCCAGTCCTTTTGTTACCTGTCACCGAGGGCAAGAGAAAAAGGGCAAGGAAAAAGATAAAAGTAAAAAAATTTCCTGATATTTACAGCTTTTCCTTTTGCCTTTTAACTTTTTCCTTGTCTCACCCCAACATCATCAAAGCAATTTTAGGGTTCAGAGCA
>Ga0209990_10001919_pt1 | contig 16953 bp, 22 predicted proteins | sample NOAtaG_6_FD_187304 | JGI IMG/M metagenome (GOLD analysis project Ga0209990, IMG submission 187304) | Freshwater lake microbial communities from Lake Erie, under a cyanobacterial bloom - NOAA_Erie_Diel5S_2200h metaG (SPAdes) (version 2) | ecosystem: Environmental > Aquatic > Freshwater > Lake ...
TATTTAAGTGGTAGGTAGCAGAACACCCAACAGAGCCTAAAACGAACGCCACAAAGAGTATAGTAGCTAATATCCAAATAGCCAAAAGACGGTTGTCAATTTTCATCAGCGAAAAAATTGGTTAAGAATTTACCTACTACGCCACACATAAAAATACATATAGCTAACCAACCGTAACCGCCGAGTTCAGCAGGAACAGCCATTAAAGAAACGCCTAATAGGGCATCCCCTAGCTTACGCCATTTGCGAGGGGTGGGCTTGTAGTAATTTTTCAATTTCATCTTTTGTTAGGTTACATTTAGGGATAATTGCCAAAACACGGTCTTTATCTTTAGTGCTAGGTAAATGTGCATGACCTTTCTCTATTCTTAGTTCGTAGCAATGTTGTAAAGCCGTTTCCAAAGTGTTAACCCTCGTGTTCATGTGCAACAGCCAAAGAAGTAATACTGCCTTTACGCCGTGCTGTTTTATCAGTTCTAAAGCCTCAGTCATTACAAAGCGTAATTTTGTAGTTCAGAACTTACCCACGCTTCAATGTCGGCATCTTCCCAAGTTTCCGTGTATGTGAAGCCTGAAAGGGACAAACCGTATTCACCGCCAGAATTGGTTAATTTTATATCAACAGAACAAGTCTTATTTAAGATGTTATCATTTACGCTTACTACCTCTACGGTAGGGTCTACGATTGTTCCTGTGAATTGTGAAAATTGATAGTTCATATTATGAAAGTGTTGTTCCTGTTACTGTGAATGTTCTGCAAGGAATCCATCTATAAGACGATGAATTTCCCTTTGAGTAAATTCCAAATGCTCCCTGAACACATCCGTATGCGTTAGCTGTACTTGATATTGTTGTTGTGGATGTCCAGAATATTGTATTTGCATTGGCGAAATTTCCATCTACAGCATTGAATGGAGCGTAATTCAAAGCTGTTCCTGAGCTTGTTGCATAGCTACACACAGATATCATTTCCTGTATATTAGGAAGTCTCCACCCTGTAGTAAATGAACCTGTACTGAATGCAAGTGCTTGGTCAACTGAATTACTCCAGTTAATATCCAAAAGGTTAGTGACACGATACCACCCCAACACCGTAGACCCGTCATAAGTAGACCAATCAATAACGATATTATTCGTGTACGTTTGACCCCCTGCCGTGTCCGTGAATCGGTTGGTGTTACTAAAAGGATTGTTTGATGAAAGAACTAAAAAAGATGTTGCACGACCAACCTCCAAGTCTCCGTCATCTCCTGTTCTGTAAGACGTTGTTTGACCCGTCTTCATTAGCTTTGCACCAACAGATGCGGCAGGTGGAGGATTTGGAACTGTTACAACAACTGAACCGCCTGAAACTATCGAACCGCTTTCTATGTCAGTCCCGTTGGCATATTCTACTAAATAAGTTGCATCGGGTGCTGTTATATTTGCGCTCCCTTCTGCGTTAATAGAAGTTGTGCTAATAGTTGCACCCGCCGTTGTTTTTAACACCGCTGTGCTATCTAAAATAGACTGTGTGTCTGTTGCACTACTTGGGATAGTAAGACTGTAAAGAAGATTTCCTGAATCGTCCGTAATGTTAATAGTGGCGTCTGCACACTCAACCCTAGTAGCCAAACCGTCACAGGCGGTCATATCGTTAGGGATTAATACATCGAATGTAGCAGCCCAACCCGCTAAGAAGTTTTCAAACCTTTCTGTAAATGGCTCTAAACTTGGGTTGCCGTCTAGCTGATAATACTCTGAATATAAAGACCCCCTTCTTAAAACCTCTAAAAGTCTGTTAAGTACAGCCAACTGAGTATTTAATACATCGTGTTCGTTGTCGTTACCTAAGAAAGCATCCGTTATAGCATCGTTGGATTTATCTACTATATCCATTGCTAGAACAGTCATGTTAAACCGCCAAATGTTATTCTCTAACGTGGCGTTATTTACAATGATGTGACTAAGCGGGAATATAGTCTGCTTCTTAAGGTCAACTTCAAAGATGTCTCCGATTGTTACCGTGTTACACATCGGGTCAGTTAACAACTGGTCTTTAATGGCTGTGGTTATGTTGTAAAAACCCGTCATGGATAAACACGAATTTCAATGGAAGAGTCTGTTAAAACGGCATCTACCGCTGCGCCCGTATTGTCGTATGTCTCTATTTTAATAATGTTAGAATCCACCCTTGAAGCCGAAACCACATTATCCCCAAAGTTGCATATTAGTATAAATACTTTGTCAGCCGTCCATTCACCCGTGAGGGTTATATTATATACCCCTACACCGTCATAGCTGAAAGTCGGCGTTCCACTTAAAGTATTTTCAAACACATCAGCAGTAGGCGCATTAGTAGATGTCTGCGTAAGGTTAGCACAATACACTTTATATGGTCTCAGCTTACTAGCTGCTATCTTACGGCTCTTAAATGTGCCCGAATCGTCATAAGATACCTCTAGCAAGTCAGTACCCTGTAAACGTGTTAAAGGATGTGCAGTAAGGTCACTTATTTTGTAGTCCGCCATTTTCTAGTTTTTTTAAGAATAGTTTTAACTTCTTTACGTTCTCTTCCTTTGGTGTGTAAGTTCCTGTTTTTTTTCTTACTCTCATAAAAACCAACCTGTGTAATTGTTAATGTCTTTGTCTGGGTACATATCCCCGTTAGAGTTACTTAGATACTCAGGGAATGAACTAGAGTTATCACACATATAATCCTGGAACCTCTTAGTGTAATGCTGTGCGATATTTCTATACTTATCTACTAGCTTTTCTACTTCTTCAATGGTAGCTGTTTCGCTATTCTCCGAACCGTGTTTATACACCCCTTTATTAGCTACCGTATAATGCAAAAATGGTAACGCCTCTACCATAGCCCAATGGATAACCATAGGCTTAACATAAGTAGTAACTAGAGTTAGATAAACACCGCTTAAAGATGAGTTAACTATGTCGTTGTTAATCTTATTGAATAGATCAGTTCCTAAGTAATTCTGTATGTGAATGTCCTGGGCAACCTTAACCCATTGGATAAAATTATCCACGTCAACGTTACCGTTCATCGAAGTGAACTTAACTATATCTTCTCTTGAAACAAAAAGTGCCTGTGCCATTATCTAACGTCTGAAGGTAAATTAGGGTTATTAGGTGAAAAGCCTTTCAATGGCATATCGTTTGGCATCATTGAAACTTCTTTTTCGTTTACGGGGTTATAGCCAAACTTCCTAGCCTTTCCCGTGCTTGTTTCTGCTGTGTCTTTAGAGCCGATAGAAGCGTTTGCACGTGTGCTTACATAGGTACGTCTTACCCATTTGTGGTGACATCTCGCACCGCCTTTATATAGCCAAATAGAATAAGTGTCTGCACCGTTCTCACCAAACCCTGCGTTAACTATTTGGTTGCCCATTCGGATAATATCCTCTTTGCGGTAAACTTTGGATGCCCTCATCATTGACCTGCAAAAGTCCCTTTCAGGTGATGGATTGCCCGTGTATTGATAACGCACCTTAAAAAAGAAGCCGTCTATTTCTTGGTCTTGTGCAGACTTAGCGTTGGGTGAAGCTATACCCGTAGCAAATTCCCAAATCTTACTCAGTAGTGATTTGTGTGGTTTAAAGTGTTCTTTAATTTGGCGGTCTAGTTCGTCTTCTAGTTCGTAGTTAACTTCACGCTCATCTACTAACTCCCACCCTTCTAAGTCGTCTTCCTCACCATACTGAGCAATAATGCTTTCAATTCCCTGTTGTTTGCTTAACGCCGTTTCTTCTTGTACTTGTTCCTTTTCGTCTAAGTCTTCGAACAGATTAAGTCTTCTGAAGTACAAATCTAGTCTAACGTTGTTAATAGCTAAGATTTTATCAATAGCATCTATAATAGTTTCTTGGAAAGCCTTAATAACCGTGTTATGAAAGTATTTAGATGCCGTTTCAATCTCGTCAGCGTTACTAGAAAACCCTTGACCGTCGGGAGAAATACCTACAAGCATTGGAGACGTTACGTTATGACCTACTAGAATCTTATTTCTAGCCTCTTCGCTTAGGTACTGATAGTGTTCAGGGGCATCATTAAGCGGTATATCGTCAACAGTAGTTTTATTAGCATCAGAATCGTTGAAAGCAATGATTACTTTTTCGCCACTAGACCCCGTGAATTTCTTCATGGTCTTACTTACGATCAGTCTTTGCTGTTCAGGAGTAGGCACTCCGTTGTTAAAGTTTACAACCTTAGTACCGCTAAAGCCGTTCTGAACGTCATTTACTAAATAAGTAGCTATTTCTTCTTCTAATACGCAGTAATCTAACGCCCCTTCGTAATCTACTGAACAGAAATACTTGCGCCCTATTGAGTAGTTGCCGAAAACAAGCACCTCTAAAGGTGAACCACTACCGAAAACGGGTATTCTTTTAGGTGGGAACTTCTTTACGTCGTCCCAATTATCTGAATAGTAGTAGGCTTCAATCTCGCCTTTCTCGTTACACTTCTCAGGTCTAAGCAAGTCCATACGGATATGTTCGACTTTAGATACCTTAGAACCCGCTTTATTGTAGATTACTTGAAAAGCACCGCTACCCAAAAGTTTATAGTCTAGAATAACAGGTCTTAACACTTCAGGCGTAAACATAGACTTCATCTGAGCGTAGTCATTTGCCCGTCTTGCAGCATCTTTTGCGTATAGTCCACGCCCGTAAATTAACCTACAAATATTATTAGTAACAGCGTTGTGTGTTGCTGAGTTGCGGAAACGGTTTATTAACCATTCGTAATAACTGCCGCCTTCAGGTGTTGTGTAGTCTATCCATTCATTACGGTTATCCTCAACAACGTCTGGCTGAGTGTATTTAGATAGGTTTACCACGTGGATATTACTCATAAATAATGAAATCGTTGTTAGTTGAATTCTGAACGTACTCGCCGTTGTTTACTGAGTATGTCGAAATAGTTTGATTAGTACAGAAAGCCTTATCGTAATACACTACGTCATTACCGTTATATACTTTTACCGTGTATGTGTGACCTTCTACCGTGTCGAATGTTTCTGTTACGGTTAGGTAATGATCCAACTGACTAGGCGCAATAGCGTAAGTAAACACCTCGTTTGTCTGTTCGTCTTTTAATACAAGCGAATCAGCCGTATAAACACGGGGTATAAATTGTATAGTTTGGTCTGTTATGCTCTCTGTGAAGATAATCATGTTTATATAACTAAAAAGTTACGATTCTGTTTAATAAAAAAGGGTAGCCGTTATGACTACCCTTTTAAGCATAGTTATTGTTGATTATCTAATCTTAATAAAAGACTCAGCAAGTCTTTGTGCTGCCTTTTCAGTTTCCATATAAGCCTTAAACTTGGATTGACCTTCAGCATAGACTTTATTTGTGTTGGGGTCTACACCGAGTTCCTTTGCTTTTTTTCCAAAATCAACCAATAAATCAGCCATATCATTGCCCATTGATCGGGATAACTCACCCATTTTATATATAGCACTTATTGTATCCGATAATTCAGCCTTTAGTCTTTCTCCTCTTTTTTGCAATCCTTGTAGTTCGGCGAACATCTTTTCAAAGCCTTTATTGTATGCTGTTATATCTTCAACAATACCTAACTCTACTTTATCGGATTTTAAGCTAACCATCCGTTCAAATTTTTCCCACTCTGTCATATTATGAGTTTTAAAAGGGGGATTGCTCCCCCGTTAATTAATTAAGACTGAACAGTTCCGCTACCGTCTGTAATGTCAATACCTGCTGTTACAAGTGCAGACTCAGTAGTTGCCTCGAAGAAGAACGCGGGAGCAGGTTCCATGCCCGTAAGCACCAAAGTGTAACCGTTAAGATCACCCATTGCAGCACCACTTGTTACAGTACCACCTGTTACATCCATTCCGAACTTAGCACCCGCCAAGAAGAAGTTACCGTTGTTGTCTTTAACGATCACTTTAGGGTTTCCATAAGACAAAAGTTTAATTTGCTTATGTGTCGTTACGTCTTGCTTCTTAAGTGTCAAGTTCAACACCTGCTCGAAGTAAGTTGTTCCGTTGTCTCTTGAACTTACGATGGTCTGCTCAAAAGATGAGTTGCCCTTAAGTTCATATTTGTATGCCATAGGAGAACCTGCGACAGATTCGATTGCATCCGTGTTTGTTGCATCGAAAGTCAAATCTGTATAATCCAAATCTGCTTCGTTGATGAAATACACGGCATCCAATCCACCCAAACTGTCTTTACACGGCTCAATCCTGCCAAGGCTAATATCACACGCCATTTGTTATGTTTTTAATGTTATATAAAAAGGGGAGGGACAGCCGAAACCTAAACCCTCCCCGACTTTTTAGTTAGTACCTAATTAAGATACTAGAGCGTTAGCAATACCGTAAGTAACGATGTCTTCAACGTTAGCGTACTGAACACCCGCAGACATACGCATAACGATACGTACATTCTGAGAACCGTCAAGGTCTGCCATGTCGATAACTTTTACTTCGTTGTGGTCAGCCAAAAGACCTGTACCAAACCAAAGGTTGTCTTTAGTTGTTGCGATCATTACATCGTCAGACATACCCTGTGCCATTACTACTGGAATACCGTCGAAAGACAATGCAGAACCGTTGTACCACTGTGTACCGTTGTTACCAACACCCGCAGCACCAAGACCCGCAGAACCAAAACCACCCAATGCACGTACATACGCCTTCATAACGTTCTGAGCAACATAAATCTGAAGCCCGGGCTGTCCGTAAAGACGTGAAGGGATAGCATCAACTACCTTACCCAGTTCAGTGATAACGTTAGAAGCATCAACAGTAGTTCCTGTTACTTCCTGTGCAGCTACAAGGTTAGCATCGTTAGCCAACAAAGTTTCGAATCCGTCGAATTCTCCTGTGTTGTTTTCGTCACCTGACCAGATGTTAGTTTCAATCTTAGCAGCAACCTTAGCAGCTACATGACCGATAAGGAAGTCAGCGAAAGACTTTGGAAGAGTGTCATGAGAGGAGTAACCCATAGAGATAGCATCCCAGTCAGATTCAAAGTCCTTCTTACACAACTGAAGATTAACTTGAAGTTCTTTCGGCTCAAGGATTCTTTCAGTAAGAGTGATAGTAGAAGTGGCAGTAAAATCACAAGACTCATCTTTCAGGATGTCGTTAACTGAAAGTTTCTTTACTACCTGCTTGTACTTAATGTTAGGCTTAACTTCTACAAGTCCTGCCTCGATTGTGTTAGCTGTAAGGAGTGCAGCGGCTACATATTTACCTGCAAACTCACCAGCATAAGTTGTTGTAATTGATGTTGTTGTTGCCATTTTTATTTTGATAGTTTAGCAAAAACACGATCCAAAGCGGATTCCTGTTTTTTAGTTGAAAATTTAAATACTTCTTTTTGTGCTACTGGCTCAGGGTTGTGAACGATAGGCTCAGCAGCGGGTTCATCTGAAGAAAGTTCCACTTCGTCTTTAGGCTGAAGTGCAGCTAGTTCCGCTTTCAGCTTTTCGATTTCGTTTGCTTGTTCTTCGATTTTTGAAAACACCGTTTCCTTAACGATGCTTTCGATTGTGCGCTTAGGCTGTGGTGCAGTAGGCTCGGACATTTCAGCAGGAACTTCAGCAACAGGCTCTTCTTCCGTTGGCTCTTCCGCTGCTGCTTCTCTGATTTCTCCGATAATACCTTCTTCAACCACTACCAAAACACTTCCGTCTGCAAGTTCGTATTCTCCGACAGGCAAAGCAATCTGAGCATCTTCAGTAACCACGAAAACAGGCTGACCAACCTCAAAAACTTCAGCTTCGATAGTTGTCACCCCGTCAGGTAGTACTTGTTGCTCCAATTTCACTTCGATAGCCTTCAATCCGATTTTGCGCAGGATTTCGTTTGCTTGTTCGATAATGTTCATAAAGAATTTAATTGGTTATCACTTAAATAACCATAGGAAAACGGTTTGTTGTATTTTTAACCGTTAGTAGAAGTAATTACACGTGTTGTGTCCGTGTTTGTGACGGTAGATGAACCTTGGTTTACTAGGCTTCCTAGACCTTGACCTTTTGACTGTTTAAGGTAATCTTCTAGTTTAGGCTTTTTGATCTTAGGCATTACTCACCGAAAGTAATTGTTTTATGGTATATCTTAACTCTTAGTGTGCCGTCTCCGTTGGTTGGGTTATCACTACCCCAAGTAGTGAATACGATAGAGTCATTCATCTGAACACCAAAATATGTGGCTTCCGTGCTGACCACCGATGGAGACGGTCTTAGAATACAAGCTATATTCTCAGCACCTAAAAAATTTGATTGTATCGTTCCCCCTTCAAATGTATTTGATGTGCCTAATACATAATTGCTAATCACGCTATATCCCCCTGTATTAAAAGTGTATTCTACAATCGCATACCAATCGTAATACTTATTCGCCCCCGCAGCAGGAAGTAACTCGATAGGTGTAGTACCCATTGCGAGAATCTGTGCAGACGAAATATTAACGATTGTTTCTGCGTATTCAAATCCACCTTGCCCCCATCCGATGGAATTATTTAAAGAGCCTTTGCCCCATCCAATTGTGTTACTCATATTTATCTAACTTAAATTCGTGTTTTTGTTGTTTAACGTATTTCTGTTACTACAAAGTTTAACTGATCTACCGTAATATTTCTCGCACCACTTGTATTTCTTGCGTGAATTTCTAAATAATCGTTAGCTTTCATTGTTACCACGCATGAGAAAGCTACATTCTCGGCACGACCTGAAGCGTTGGCTGTTGCCTTAGTTCTTGACGGTGTTCTTAATGTACCTAGTTGACTATCGTAAAAACCGAACTCACAAATGTCATTCGCCGAAGACGTAAACGATAGTACGCATTGAATTAAATACTTTCTACTGATTACAGCATCACACGTTAATCGGTTGTTAGAGTGGCTAAATTTAGAGTTGTCAGCACTAGCCGTTGTTGTTCCTGCTACCTTATAGAACGTGTTTTGTACGCTTACAGTCGTAGCCGTTGCGTTACCCTGCATATACAACTGACCATTTACCGCTGTGTTGGTTATGTTAGTACAATTGATAAACAACGAGTCGTTAGATGTGTGAGTAAGACCACTTAGATAAGTACCGCCACCACCGAAGTTTACCGTATCTAGGATATACGCCTCAGTAGGAATTGTAGCCGATGCATTGACGTTGATTCCTGTTTCACCACTTAACACAACAAATGAACTATAAATAACTCTAAATCGTCTTGTAATTGTAAGTGTAGCGGGTAGGATAAATGTAGTAGTCGCTGAACGCCCATCGAACAGACATTGAGAGAATCCAACCGTACCGATAGTCCCGTCAAACGTCAACCCGCTAGAGTTAAGAAAAGCACTATCTGCCATGATAAAGTTAGAGTAGTCTTTAATAGTACCTACTACCGCACAGTCTGTAAAGTTAACACCGAACCAATCTAACGCCGTGGTAGTTCCGTCACCGTCTAAGTTCAACGCAAGTGCCGCCTCTATCGTAATGTTACGCATAGGCAACGAATAGTTCGATGTTATCAACGCCTGGGTTAACCCCGTAGACTTAATACGGCAATTCTCGGAAGACCCTCCAAGTATAGTCGTGTTCTGACCACATACCAACCTATCACCTGTTAAGTCTACCGTGCCTGTAAAAAAGTAGGTAACATTGTCGGCTAAAGTAATAACCCCGCTAGATGCTGTTGGTAAGTCACTTTTACTAGCGACAAAAACTATCTCGCCACTAGATATTGATTCACTACTAACAGGAACAATAGCACTAGACGTGTGAAGTTTTAAATTGCCGTTGTAGTAGTGTAGTGTACCCTCTTCGATAGATATTACAGACTCGTCTTCTACGATGTCTAATACTGTTCTGTATGCTGTGTTTGTACTCATATTATGCTATTCTTACCGCCATTATTACTGTTGATTTATCCGAATTGTTAGACACGTTGTTAGCCGTGTTTACACCAACACCGTCTGAGATTATACAGTTACCCGTCCTTGTGGTTGTACCCCTTGCACCTCTTAACTTGTAAGTCGTAGTCCCTGAAGGTGTAACCACCGCCGACAAAGACAAATTGCCCCATGTTCTGACCGTTGCCGTACCCGCAGCTATATCCTGTGCAGCTTCAGCTATTACGTTATTAGAACCATCCGTTATAGCTATTATCATTGATGTGGCTGTTGTTGTTTGAGATGATCCGTTAGCCGTTGCCATTATTAACCATGTACCCGCAGCCAATGAAATACTAGCCCCCGTTATATCTGCGTAAGTAGCAGTATTTAATGTTGTTTCAGCAGTACAGAACGCTTGTGTAGAAGTTAGTGATACTGCCTTAGTTGTTGTTCCGCTAATTCCAAAACCGTTAGTAATAGTAGGCTCTTTACCGTTTAACTGTGTTTGTATGGCAGAGGTCACGCCCTTCACATAACTTAACTCTGTAAGGCTTGGATAGGTTGCAGTAGATAATGAAGTAATTGTGCTACCCGTTGAATTAAACGCTGCTATTTCGTTATTTGTTCCCGTGCCTGTAACTGGGTTTGTAAGTGCGTTTTGCTTTCCGTTCCAAGTAGACTTCTCCGTGTCTGTAACGAATCTATGTGTAGAATCTTCAGTTATATTTGTCGCAGCAATAGCGTCGCCGTTAAAAACAAAATCCCCATCTGAACAAGCCGTGTCGAAGTTTGCCTTAGTTCCCGAAATACCGACAATAGATGTTTGGTCACCTGTGTTTGTTCCGCTAGTAGCCGCTACTTTAGCTGCGTCAGCATCGGTGTAATTATTTTCCGTCTTTACATAGGTTGTCCCGTCAGGAATATCGTCCATGTCACCAGAAAACGAACCACCACCAACAACCAAGTTACCACTGCCCAATAAAGAACTTCCGTTAATGGTCTTAATGTTCGTGCCACTAACAAGGTTAGCTTGTTTGCCGTCTTCTACTTGTTCAACCCTATATTCTATTGATTCTCTCACTTAATCAATCCTAGAAGTTCTTCTAATACTTTTTCAGCGTCAGTTTTAGACTGAAGTTGCTCAAACCCGTCAAACATTCCTTCAATCGAGAATCCTTTGTACTTACCTTCCTTCACTTCTTTCCAGACTTCGTCGTTATATACTTTAGTCATAATAACCCATTCACCACCATCGGGTTTTAGGTTGTATAGGTTTGACTTATCTTGTTTAGGGTCTTCAACTACCCAACTTTCAATTACAGATATGCCTTCCGTCTTTTGCTCGTGTTCTAATGTCCAATTCTTTAGGTTAAGTTGCTTCATAAACAACTCAGCAGTCTTTGCAACAGTATCTTTAGAAAAGTAGATGTTAAATTCTTTACCTTGCATCATTCGGTAAATTCGCTTTTCAGGAACTAATGCAAAACCAACTAAGATTCTTTTATCTTCGTCAACTACTTTAAGTTCTACTTCATGTTTGCTTAGTGCAACAAAGTCTTCTTCAATAGCGGGTGATTCTACGAGTGAAATGGCGAAAACACCGTCTTCAGCTTCGTCTTTTATCTTTAGTTCTATGTCTTGTAGATTTTTCATACCTATATAACTTATTTAAAGTGTTGCTGTTTTTATTCTGTTACGATCTAAACTTTGTGCTGACGTTACCTCGCCACTCACCACGTATGCTTGTACTGGCGCAGACGTTAGACCCTCTACGATTTGATTAGTACCCGAATTACCTACTATGTTAAAGTTAGCCGCTGTTGGCTGTGGTAAACTTGGCGCACCCGTTCCGCCACCACTTGCAGAACCGCCACCTTCAAATTTCTGTGAAGCAATAGACTTTACCTTTGCAAGACCTGAAGCCACAGCAATAGTTGCAGCAATAGCACCACGAATAGGAGAGGTCGGGTCACCTGCAATAATCTGTGAAGCGTAAGCACTTTGTGCAGCCTTGTATGTTTCGATAGTAGTCTGAGCAATGGCAGCAGCCTTTCTTACCTTAAACGCCCGTCTTTGGCTTTCCTCACTCTTACCTGCAAAAGCATCCGCTAACTCCTGAATAGCACCTAATCCATCCGCAGCAAATCCAATCGTTCTATCAAATGTTTCTTTAAAGTTGTTAGACCAATTCATTTGTATATGGTCTAAGGCTGTAAACTTTTCAGCAGCCACTTCAACAATAGCATCCATCTCTTCCGCTACAACATCAGGTGGTGGTAATAAGCCAGATGAATCTGTTTCACTTGCGGGAGGGGATAACGCATCGTTAAGGCTGTCAGCGAATTCCTTCATTGCCTGTGCCTCTTCTTTGGCTGCGTCTGCCGCTACTTTTCTTGCCTCTGCCGACTTTTGACCCTGCTCTTTGTTAAGTTCAATCTGAGAAATCTTTAAGTCTTCTACCGCATCTTTTTGAGATTCAAGTTCGGAGTTTCTAGCCGTCAACTGTGCGTTAATTTCTTGCATCTGTTGATTAGACTCTTTGTCTATCTCTTTAATCTGTTCACCTAGTTCGGCTATCCTTTTAAGGTGAATGGCTTTCTGTATATCGGTTACAGAACCAGCCCAAGCCATGTATTCTTGCCTTACTTGCTGTGCTAGTTGCTCCTTACTTTCCTGCTGTGTTAGCTTTAACTTTTCTTTCTGTGCATTTAAGGCTCTAATAGCTGCTTTGTCCTGTTGGATTGCAATTTCTAGTTCTTTAATCTTAGCAGCGTTTATTTCTTTCTGCACCTTAACAGAATCTTCGCCCATTGCAATACGCTTCTTGGCTTCACGATCTAAACTTTCTAAAGCCTTTTCCGTGTTTTTGTTCTGTTCCTCATTCGCCTTCGCTAGATTCTTACGGTAACTTTCTGCCGCATCACCTTGCTTTTTAAACGCATCAACAACTTTAGTAGACACCGTAGAAGCCCACGCAACAGCAGCAGCACCCAAAGCGATGAACGCAGTAACAACAGCCGCAATAGGGTTAGCCATTATCACAGCATTCAACGCTTTAAACGCAGGGATAGATTCCTTAACACTTTGCACACCCTGAGCAATAGCCATAGCACTATTTACTTTCAGTAGCGCCTCTTCTACTTTAGCACTTTCAACACCGAAAGCACCCATAGCACCCTGTGCTAACTCAAAACCACCTGCAAGACCTCCGATAGAACCGCCTAGCTTTTGCCCCATAGTCATGGATAGTCCGTCTACTTCCATGTCTACTTCTAGGATAGTCTTTTTCATCTTACCTACCTGGTTGGCCAACTGTTGGAACTCTTTTGTTCCCTGTTGACCCGCAGCAGCCATTTCGTAGAGTTGGTCTTCTAGTTCGCCTATCCTACCTGTAAGCGGTTGTATCTCGCCGTAGACATCTTCAAAAGATGCTTCTAGCCTGTTAAGACTCTTTACACCTTCGTCAGTCTGTACGTCAACTATGATAGTTTTCTTTTCCAATGTCTTTTAGTTTGGTAGATTAGTTCTTTAGGTGTCTCAGGTAGTTTGTATTTACCTTTGGCTATTTCTATTAAGTCCGACTTTCCGTAGAACTCAGAGATAGAAAGCATATTTAAAATATTCTTTATCATTCCGTTATCCTGTTACCCCTGTTTTCTGTTACCCTTGATTTAGTGAACCCTCCTAGACCCTCCGTTATCATTTTATTTCTGCAAGGCTTTTGTATAATAACCAAATATTGCGTATATGTACCGCCATCAACAGTAACGGTTAAAGGGAAAGTGTTAACCCTTTGTGATAGCCCCGTGTGTGAAGTTATACTAAACGAAATAGTCTGTTCACCCGTTGGGGTAGTGTCGTTAGGTGTTGCAAACTGAGTTTCGTAAGGGCTGCCGATAGTTACGGTAAATCCATCGGGAACGCTGAAAGGAATATCTAGAGACTGACTAGCACAGTTGACCGTGTAAGTACCGCCGAACTCCTGTGAGTCCCTCCAATTAGATATAAGCACGAAATCAACTACGCCCGTTGTTAAATCGGTCTTCATTTCGTTAATGACATACTTCTTATCCCTTATTATTAGATTGTCGTTTAGTTTAAGACTTGTAAGTACCCGTAAAGGTAGCTTCGTCTTTACATAGACAACTCTAGTCTTTGGATCGTATAAATTTTGAATATAAGGCTCGTAATAAGTCCTGTAAAGCGTGTTATTTATTACGCTTAACTCAAATGAACTAATCTCAGAACCCCAATTTAAAGTGTACGTCTCGTTTGAATATCTAGTGTCTTGCCCAAATGGTCTGTAAGTAGTTAGTAAGTTATTTGTTGAACCGTCATTTAAGTAAAAAGATACATCCGTTGTTTGGTGGTCGTATCTATACAAAACCATTGGCTTGGGGATGTAATTTTTATACTCTGGTTCAGTACCTAAACAATAGCCGACTTGTAATTGCGTGTCCGTAAATTTAGAATGTAGTATGCTCTCAAAGGGTAGCTTAATAGTATAGTCTCCACCGTCATAATCAAAAGCAGCACTTAAATTACCGTATTCCTTTCTAAACAAGTCGAAAAACTCCCTATTCATAAAAGACTGACTCTGTTCCCACTCAAAATTGATGTTCTTGTACAATTTCGGGCGTTCTACCGTTATATCGTCTTCGATTACATAGTTTGTTATGTCACGAACTAATCCCGTGTTATAGAACGTCTCTAATGGCTCAAACCTAAAAGTAGTAGTGTCGGTAGCGTAACACGTCAAATTAAACATATTAACAACCCCGTTGATAAAGTCAACTATCTTCATGTCGGGGGCTAGGCTTTTTAAATCTGTCTGTGCAACCGTAGAAAGTGAAGTGTTAGATGTGTCCGTGTATGTGTCGGTAAAGTCATCCGAACCCGTGCCAACATCCACTAGTGTATAATCAATGTCGTAAGTTACCGTACAGCTAAAAGTTATTGCTGACGTTGAACGTAAGTAAAAAGTAATGTCCTTTGAACCGTTAACGCTTAATGATAAGTTGCTTATTGCGTAAGCATCGAATATTTGCGCTCCGTTACCCTCAAAACTCATCAGGTAATCACCGTTTTCATAAACATCTAGGAAGTAATCAATACTTGAACCCGTGTTTATCTCTACTGTGATAGAATGAACGAATGAAGATGCCGAGGCTAAGTCATAAGGGGCAACAACGTAAGCAGCCCTATCCGCCTCATCTAAATATCTTATCTGAACAGTATCGTTATACAGATAATCAGTACTCACACCCGCCTCTCCGAACTCTAGTTGTTTAGGCTTAGAATAGAATGTGAACTGTTCTTTGTTCTTAAACCATAGATAAGCATTCTTGAATTTGTCGTTATCTAAAAATGAACCTGTAAACGTTACGCTATATTTCGTTTCTATGTCGTCGAAGATAGACTTAATCCTAACAGCGGGAAATAGATCGGTATAGCTTATTGCACCTCCTGTTGTGCTTATGTCGTTTGTTGTAGCGTCACCATACTGCCAAACAGTACCCGAACTAATTAAGGGGTAGTGTACGTTGTAGTCAGTTGAATCTTCTAATCTGTTTTGTACCTCTGCGCCTGAATAGTTGTGGTTAAGTGAATCGTAGTCTAGGTCGAATAGTTTGTCCTCACCTATTAGGTCTTTAAGCGTAACTACGTCGCCGTAGAATGTTACTTTGTAGTTTTCGGGGTATCCGTTTTTTAGTTGACCACTTTCTATCTGAATCTTACCAGTCCTGAACGGTATAGTGTCTATCTCTATTCGTGCAGACCGTCTTACTTGGTGGTCTATGGTATTATCTACATCGTTGTTATAGTAGTGTTCAAAGATATAGTTATTCTGCCTAGAGCAAGGGATAGTGAAACTTTGCGAAAAGTCCGTAAAGACCTTACCTATATCTGAGATGTTTTGAACGGTAGAAGTTACCTCTATCTTTTCATCATTGAATAACTCTAACTCTAAATTCTCAACAAATATTTGAACCTTTCTATACATTGTTTATGACGTAGTTTGAGTAATCAAATTCGATGTTATAGTTAATTAACTTATCGTTGATGTGTTTGTTAAATGCAATAGACTTGGTTCGTATTTTCGCAGGTTTAGCGTTTACTAATACTTTCTCACTAAGTAATAATTGTTTTAACGTATTTTCGTTGTAGTCCTCATCTACCCAACCCGTATTGCATGAGATATACTCTTTACCGTTAGCATTGAACACCTGAAACTGACCGTTAGACGTATCGTAGTCAATATCTTGCATTAAGTAATACTCAGTATTGTTAACCTCCATGTTTTCACGGGATGCTTTAAACATAAACGTCCTTTGCCAATGTCCGTACTTATTTACGAAGTCAACTACAACAGGTGTGTATTTACATTCTTCAATCGGTTTAAAATAGAACGTTGCCTGAACAACCGAAGAACCGTTTTTGATCTCTAGCTTATTACCGTTAGGATAATAGTTAGTACCTCCCGATTTATACACCGCCGTAGGTCTTACCAATGAATCATTTGTTAAGTTAATAGTAGATGTTCCCGCCGTAACCAAGTCAGTATAGACAGCAGTCCAACCTGTACCCGTCTTTACACAGACCTCACCCGCCCTGTTAAGTTGAGTAGATGCCAAATCATTATTAGCATCGTACCAATAGTAATATGTTGAAGGTGTCGCAAGGATAGAACCTAAATCAGGGTTATAGTCCTGTGAGTAATACCCATACCCGTCTAACACCTCTACGTTTGATGTCGTGCTTTGTAATACGCCGTTCTTGTATTTCTTAATAGTCGCAAAGCAATATTCACTACCAGCTTTTGGAGGCGAAGAGTTAGTGGCGGCACTAGTAAAACTAGAATAAGCAATATACTCACGTAGATAAGGCGAAATATTGTAACTGCATGAAGTGATAATACTTGATGGTATAGGCTTACTTAAAGTGTACGTAGGTGTCAATGGGGCTGAAGCTGGGTCATTCCAAATGTATAACTCTACGCTTGTGTCGTCATTTGCCGAACCTGACTGCGTTACGTAATAAGGTGAACGTGCGAAAATCATAATTTATTCAATGTATATGCTAAGA
>Ga0209990_10001923_pt1 | contig 16933 bp, 12 predicted proteins | sample NOAtaG_6_FD_187304 | JGI IMG/M metagenome (GOLD analysis project Ga0209990, IMG submission 187304) | Freshwater lake microbial communities from Lake Erie, under a cyanobacterial bloom - NOAA_Erie_Diel5S_2200h metaG (SPAdes) (version 2) | ecosystem: Environmental > Aquatic > Freshwater > Lake ...
TGTTGTTTTAATAAGATTATTTGGGAAAGCGGAACTTTTCTCCAAGTAATTCAATTCGCTGACCAAGTATTTGCAAATACTCGTTCATCAATCTTGATTGTTTGTAAAGCAAATCTTTGTTTTGCCTGTCAAGGTCAACAAATCTTTGCGTTCTCATAAAGTCGTTTAAGGCGTTTGTTTTATCCGCCAACTCTTGTGCTTCAATTAGAAGTCTGTCGAAAAATGAATTTTCCATTTTATTTAATTTTAAATTTTAAGTTGCGGAAACGGCAGGATTCGAACCTGTAGTGTGGTTTTAGAACTTTGCACGGGTCTTCCCACATTAGTAACGGATACCATTCCGCCACGCTTCCAAAATGCTCGTCTTTCCGAGCCGTCAACAAGCCTTGAAACTTACCTACGCACTGTGAGGTATCTTGTGTGTTCGTTCGCATTGCCTTAGCAGTGTCTAGTATGCGTTCGGTTGCCGTGCGTGTCAATTATATTACTTTGATAAACAAAATCTCAAAATTATATTCGCTTATGTGAAGTAGAGCCCTTTCTTGTGTGCCGCCAATCTTCACTGAAAAGATGTCCATGTAACGCCATTCTCTTGAAATAGCAAATAAAGTTATACTCATATTTTAATATATTATAAATGGTGTGTGAGTCAATCTAGAAACCTTTACTATCAAATCCATTTGTATCTTCCTATACACCTGCGCATCCATTCTCATCATCTTTACCCACTGCTTATTTCTATTTGTATCATATCCCATATTTGCTAGCATAACAAAAGGGGTGGTGTCAAACTTATTAGCAGCCTCCACTAGGAAGTCATACACTTGAACTCTCCAAGAACGATTATCCCAACCTTCTGGAGTAAACTCATGAAATTCAATCTTTTTACGCATCTTTCCATACTGGCCAATCCTTTTTCCAGTAATAGGGTCTACTTTCTTTTTTTTAGATGGGTCTTTCTTAGGCAGCCACAATATCCCCTCTTCATTAGGTATTATTATTTTTTTAGCCATTTTGTTCTGTTTGTTTTTTTTAAACTAAACTTAGGCGGCCGTTAACCGCCCAAGTCTGTTTTTTTTGTGTTTTTTTCTTTTCTCCCAATATTTTAGAAAGGCAAATCATCTGTACCTTCTTCTTCTTCAACTACAACGCTTTTTGCTGCTTTTGCTGCTTTTTTAGGGGCTACTTTAGCGTTTAACAATTCTAGCTTAAAGCATTTAATTGTATTGTACCACTTTCCGTTGTACTCTCTTGCCTCTGGTTCGAATAGAACCTCTACTTCATCACCTTCATTTAATGTTTCTGCTGTAGCAGCTACATCACCCCAAGCCTCTAAAAGAACCTTCTTAGGGTATTTACCTTTGGTCTCAATAAGGAAGTTGCTAACACGCCACTCTTTACCGTCTTTACTGCCACTCCTGTCTCCTGTCTTTGTTACAAATAATGCTTCCATGTTTTTTTGTTTTTTATGTTTATTAATTAAATCTGGTGCAATATACACCCAACTTTTATATTATGCAAATTTATTTTTTAATTAGTCAAAATATAATCCCCGTCTTGTTCTGAAATCTTAAATATTTTTAAGTAGTAATCCCTGAATACAGTGGCTTTAGAGACTGGGTACTTGTATTGAAGCATTGCTTGCTTCATATTTACCATAAAATCTTTTTTGTTTATTTTTGAATCTAACCCAAATGTATTTGCTAAGATTTCCGTATGGTCTGCCTCAGACATTTCATAGGGATTTGTTGTTTCCCCTTTTATTGAAACATTTGACTTAACTTCTTCAAACTTAACTATATCTGTATTAAAATTAAAAGGATTTCCTTCTAGCGGATTTGTATTATCAATATAAAATCTTCTTTTCTTGAAGTTATACATCAAATCTATTGTTCCTTCTTGTCCTACTATTTTTTTCCATCTTATTTTAGATGAAGTAAACTGGCATATAGGATTCATTGGCTCTGAAATTTTAAATGGCCTGTGAAAAAAAACAATATTGTCCATTGCATTATTCCAAGAAGCTCCACCTGCCACATTAAAAACATTTGGACAAGGATAATCTTTATCTTCTAATCCCTTTGTCATTTTTGTTGGATGAGCTATTATTACGCAAAATATATTATGATGCTTTGTAAAAACAGACAAATCTGTTAAAAATGATTCCAAAAATCTATCATCTCTGTCTCCTGCTGATTTATAGTCTCTAAGTAATTTATTGAATGGGTCAAATAAAATTCCTGTAACTCCATATTTCATAATAAGACCAAGAAATTTTGATTTAATGTATTCAGGCGTTGGCTTACTTTGTACAGGATGAACAACGATAAAATGCTCTGAAAGCCATTCTTGTATTTGTTCAATTTGAGATATGTGTGGCCTATGTGGGTTTTCTGGCTCAATAGAGCATCCTATCAGCATTTCTGTTAACTCTGCATAAAATAATTTAGCAGGCATATTCTCAGGAACAAATAAAGCCCATTTGTCTCCATTATTAATTGATTTTATCAGCATTAATTGTAAGGTGAAAGATGACTTTCCGTGGTTGCCTATTCCAGACATCAATGTGATATCTCCTTTCTTCCACTTAAAGATTGGGTCTATTTGAGGGAAAAAAGTGCTTTCTGCAGCACCATATCCGTTTAAGTAAACATCAACAACACCTTCTGCATCTCCAAAAATAACGTCTGTCAAATTAAACTGCTCTTCTTCATATGCTTTTATATCTCCCTTAATATCAATAGTTTGGTAGTATGTTTCTTCATTGTCAAAAGCTCTAGAACCAAATTGAGAAGCATTAGTCCTGTATGCGCTATTAATTGCAGACATCATTTCGCTTTGACTAAAATCGCTGTCAATAGAATACTTGTAAACTATCATGCTTTCTGTAGAACTTTTGCTTATCCCACATCTACAAAGTGCTGATGCTAAAGTATAAATGAATGTATTTCTATTTCCGCTAGAAAAATAGCTAGACCTTCTATACTGCCAAGTTATTAATTTTTCAAAAACTTTTTCATCATCTGTTTCGACCTTTCTCTTCATTTCAACAACCTTTTTTGTTGTGAATTTAGTCCACTCTTTTGAATCTTTATTTAGGTATAGTTCAGGGTCATAGCTTTCAAAACATAATCTACTTTCATTCTTGCAAGTTTTATCCGCTTCTGGGTATCTTTCAAACAAAGCCTCGTAGTGTTTTCTGTGGTTCTCCTTTGATGCTGGTATCTTAATAAGTGCTTTTACTCCATTTCCACGAGGAGATAGCCAACAAGCATAAACGTATTCATCTTTACTTAATTCCTCTTTAAGTCTTTTAGCATCTGGGTGATTATCAAAATCTATGCAAGCCATTCCACTATGTTCGATAAGAGCATCGTCTGTTCTTTTCTCAAAAGTTCCTGAGAAACAAACACCTGTTAGTAACCCTTTTTCCATGTCATACTGAGCTTTTGATTCTATCGCCCTTAAATGAAGTATAACATCTTTATGTTTTCCATTTTTTATTCGCTCTAAGGCTTTTTCTATTGTGATTGTGAACTTGCTAGTTGAGTCCCACTTGTTTTCGTATATTGATATTTTTTTCATTTGTTCTTGTATAATTCTATTTTGTCTTGCCTTGTAATAAACTCTGGTGTTAAGTACCTGAAATTGTTTTTTATGTGATTTTCTTGTTTGACTGCATTTTCTAATGCCTCTAAAATGTCTTCTATTTCATACCCTTCTTTTATTCTAGCATTAAAAGCTCTCTCACTTTTTTTATCTCCCCTATAACTTTTGCCTGTAATCAAACAAACACTCTCGATGAAATCACTATACTTTTCTTTACTTTCATTTACTTTACTTTCCTTTCCTTTTATTTCCTTTCCTTTGTTATGTTTTGTTATAGCATTGTTATCGTCTGTTATAACACTGTTATCTTTAGCCCATCTAGCCTGCATTCCAAGCTTCCCAGCTTTAGACTTTTTTTGTCTTTTTTCGTCAAAAACAACTTTGTTTTGCATGACTCTTTCACTCCAATAATATTCTCCATCTGTAACAAATAAGCCAATTGATATAGCAGTGTTATAGAAATTCGATAAGGCTTCTTTTTCTGTGTTAAACCTAATTGAAAACACATTTAGAAAACTGACCTTAAGTTTTCCATCTGAAGTGTCGTGCATTGCCTCAATAAAAGCCCAATACAATCCATATCCCTGCATACCGAGTTCTGATATTAAATATAAGCATTTCTCATCATTATGAGCATTAAAATCATGAGGGAAATAATATGTGTCTTTTTTCATTTTGCTTGTAAATTAAAATTTGATAAAAAATCTTTCTTTGTTTCTAGATAAAAAGAAAAAGAGGTATAAGGCTTTGTAGAGTAATCTACCCAGCATATTTTACCTAAAGTTTGTTCTGAAAATTGGAAGTATATTTCTTCCCCCCTAAATCTATGCCTGTCAAAAATGAGTGTTGGGTTTTTCCATAAAGCACGATACAATCCTTTTTTTATTTCTTTTTTATTAAAAAACTGCTTGTTCATAGTTTGCTCTATAAAATTGTGTACCCATATAACTCCATCTTTGTGGTGATTATTTCTTTCAATAACATTTTCTATGGATATAGGTGAGTTTTGAAATTCTATAGCAACATTGTTAGGTAAAAGGACATCTGCCCTTCTTTTCTTATTTACATAAACTTCTACCATTTCTGGAGGAAAATGAGATTGCCATTCCAAATGCCATTCAGACATTGGTCTAGAATCGCAATTAATTTCTGACGATAGATGAGACCAGTGGTGTATTTTAATGCGACCCATTTTAGCTAAAACTTTGCTAGCACAGCATGGGCAATAGAACTCGCCTTCTTTAGACGGAAGGGATTTTACCCCGTCTTGATTAATAGCGTACATCATATGCTATACTTGTAAGTGGTGAATAATTTTTCCATGACTAAAAACCTTCATTTTCTTGTCTAAAACCCTCTTCTTCATTAAAATAAACGCCATCTACTTTGTAGTAATAAGTAAATGTTTTAAGAGAAAATTTTGAGTTGTCATGTAAATCTAAATCAGAGTCATTTCCGTAATTAATAAATTCGCTTAAATAACAAAAGCTAGATTTGACATCTATCTTTTTCCCAATAATAATAATTGAATAATTAAATAACTTATCTTTCCCTCTTTTTTCTAGATACCTTTTAATTCCTTTTAAATAACCCAATGCTTGAAGAAAAGTGGATACGCTGATATTTTCTTTTTTTAGTTCGTAAACTATAATTTCACCCTTAGTAATCTTATTAATACCATAATGAAAGTATGGCCTTTTAATTTCTATTAAATCGGCTTTTCCGTATTTGCCAATTTTTTTCTGTCTTTTTAGATGGCCTTCAATACAAAGCCCTCTTTGTTTTAACAACTTTCTGTCAGCTGTGAAAATGATTTCTTCCAAATCTTTTTCTAAAAAATTCATTCCGAATCTCCTTAAAATAAAAAACCCTCTTGAGATAGTTTGTAAAGGGAAGTAGAAGTTAGCGCAGTCGAGCTAGATTCCCTAACTCCCTATCTCAAGGGGGTTTGTTAATAAATGTTTTTACATTAAAATAACTGCTATGTGATTGGAACTGTCTTCTACCTCAGTGATTCAATCGGCAACAAAGGTATAACAAAAAATTACAAATGCAAATAAAAAAAACGAATTTGCTTTATTTGTTTAAAAAACATATCTTTGTCCTTAAATAAATAAAAATATGCCACCATTTTTACCTCTTGCTATGATGGGTCTAGGAGCAGTGTCGAAAGGAGTCGGTGCTGTAGGTTCTTACTTTGACCAGCGTAGAGCCCAAAGGCAGTTAGATGCTTTAGGCAGACAAGCTTTACCTCAATACGCTGTTAATCCAGCAGTTGCTCGTATTTATGCAGGTGCTCAGAGAGAAGTGGCTTCTCCTGAAGGTTTCACTGGAGCGGAAAGGAATGCATTCATGCAGAATATAGCTTCAGGATTAAATACTCAAGCAGCTAATGCTAGAGCTATTGGCGGTGGTTCTATGAGCCGTGCTATATCTGGTGTTTTATCTGGGAATCAATTAGGGCAATATAATCAGTTTGCAGCACAGAACGCTGCTTTAGCTAGACAAAATAGAAATGCAGCCTACTCTCGTTTAATGGGAGCAGCAAATACAATGCAAGGTATTAGTAATCAAAACACAAGTATGCTTGCTAATAGAAGGTTGAGACAAGAAGAATTATTAGGTCAAGCTATTGCTAGTCAGAGAGCTTACAGAACTAATTTGTTAAATAGTTTAGGTTCTGACTTGACTACTGCAGGAACTTACGGCCTAATGGGCGGAATGGGCGAAACAGGTAGTACTAATACAGGAGATGGAAGTAATTTTAATTCTGACTTGTTGTTTTCACCTTCTCAAGCCAATACAAGCTTAAAATATGGCGGACTTAACAATGCTATTAACAGAGATTTATTAGCTAATAGAAATAGAATGAGAAGAGCAGGAGCTTACAATAATACTGCATTTGATTTTGGAAGCATTAATGATGGTAGTCCAGTAAGAATTAGATAAAATGGCAGAAAGTACAGCAGGTATAGGCGAAGCAGGTGCACTAATAAATAAAGCTAGTGCTCCGTCGGGCATGGATATTACCCGTGGTCTTCAGATGGCAGAAAGAACCGCTTTGAAGAAAGCTCAAATGGAAGCTGCTAAAGAGGCTAAGAAACAAGCTAGACAAGCTCAATTAGATAAATATAGAACGGTTAAAACTGGCTTGTATAAAGACCCTTCTGTAAATGAAAAGGCTCAGAAGTTAGGTAGAGAATTGCAGAGCGAAATGTATGAAGCAATTAATTCTGGTGACATGACCAAAGTGGGTCAACTTAATCAGGATATTGAGTTTCTTAAGAATGATTTAAAAATAGAAGATAATTTTTTGACTTCTTTAGCTCCTGACAATAACAAGGTTGACACGAAAGATATGCTAATAGCTGCTAGACAAGGTAAGTTAGATGAGTATATTCAAAACGAGTCACCATTAATACAAAAATATTTTACTCAAGATGCGGGCGGTTTTCCAATTGTAGTTAGACCTAATAAGTATAACTTAGACAAAGCTTATGACAAAGCGGTTGCTAGTTTAGGTGAAGATTATGTAGATTACAAAGCAGCTGCCTTTGATAAAATAAAAATGACTAAAAAAGTTCCTCCAGCGATATTGCGTGAAAGAGCTGCTGCTCTTGTGCTTAATGATGCTGAGGTTTCTGCTGCTTTAGACTGGAATCCTGAATTTAAAAAAGTATTTAAAGAGGAGTACGGTAATAATATAGAGAGAGAGCAAGAGGCTAAAGTAAACTTTGTGTACAATAACTTAACTAAGTATAATGAGCCGAAATATCAGATAGGTTCTCAGTCAAAAGGCGGAGGTACTTTTAAATTAACTGGAAGCGGATTTAGTATTGGCTCTTATGACTTTTCTTTAGTACCAAGAACAGCAGTAGATTTAGCTGCAGACCTTGACAAAAGAACTATAATGTATGGGTCAGACCTAGTAGAAAATAGTGCTTTTTCGCAAGGTCTTAAAAATTCGGGCAACTATCCTATAACAGAGATTGTTATGCCAGAAAATGCGACAGGTACTTTTATTGTTTCCGACCCTAATGTTGGAAAAGGTATTGCTAAAGGTAAGCCTGTTAGTTTGTTTGACTATGGTGGTAAGTCTTTTCTTGTGTACTATAACAGCGATAGAAAAAGAGCTCAGTTGGTAGAAATGACTCCAACTATACTATCTCAAATGGCCACTTATTATAAAACAGACCCAGAAACTTTTATAGAAGCTTATGGCTCAAGTGGTGTTGATTTAAAGAAATATGCCCCTGCTGGAAATATAAATACTAGTAAAAAGTCTGGCGGTTCTACTAAAAAGCCAGAACCTGCAAAAGAAAAGAAAGAAGAAGGATATATGGTAAATGGGAAGCTAATTAAACCAAGAGGAAAATAGTAATGCCAAAAAAAACATACAAAATAGGTGAAGATATTTATGATATAGAAGAATCTGACGTATCATCTTTTTTAAAACAAGCACCAAATGCTAAAGAGGTAAAGTCGTTTCTAATAGGCAAAGATACGTTTGATGTAGAAATTCCTGACGTAGATGCTTTTTTAAAGCAAGTTCCTGATGCAAAGCCTCTTTTTGATGAAGTAAAAAAAAAAGAACAAGCAATACCTGTCGATGGGCAGCAATTTGGTGGGAAAAGCAAAGAACCTTTATTACCGCTTACTTCAAGCACTGCTTCCCCATCAGTTTCAAAAAAACCGAAAAGTATTATTCCATCAGAATCTACAGACGGAAAAAGTAAGCAAGCTCCTTTTCAAAATGTAGATATAAGTAGACCTGAACTAGAGGTTGCTAAATACGATAAAGTTCAAGAAAGAAATAGAATACAAAATTATAGCCAAGGACTTCAAAAAGTTCAAATAGATGCTGAGAAAAAAATAAGGCAAAGAGATGAGTTGCTTGCAGGTATAGAACAGATGCAAGTAGACTTAGAGGCTTCTAAAGGAAACCCTGAGCAATACAACGCTTTAATACCTCAATATAACGAATTGGTTAACAATGCCAAATCACTTACCAATGAGATTAGCTCTGACTTTAATAAAATGGATATTTTTGAAAAAGGTATTGGAGTTACAGAATTAAAACGACAAATTAATGAAGACACCATTGGTAATAGGGCTTTAGAAGGGGTTAACAATGCCAAAAGAATTGTATTAGAGGCTTTCCCAGCAACGGCTCAAGTGGCAAGTTATTTAACAATGAGGTCAAGAGGTATTGACCCGCAGACTGCCGAAAAAGTCTCTACTGATATAGTTGAAAATGGATTCCCTAATTTAAAAAGGTGGTCAAGAGAGTTGGCTGAAGAAAATGAAGATTTAAGAAGTGTGTTTGACCAGACAACTGCTTGGGATGTTTTAACTGAAAAGGATAAGTCTTTATTAGAAAAAGATTGGGCTAAAATTGGCGAATTATCTGCTAAAGAATTGGTTCAAACTTTACCTACTACATTAGCTATAATGGGTACTTATATTAACCCAATAGCAGGTGCTACGACTACCATAATGGGAACTGCAGGAATGGAGCTAGAAGAAATGCAAGGTTCTAATATGACTCCAGATGCTAAGATAGCTAATGCGTTGACAAAAGGTGGTTTAGAATATGCAACTGAAAAAGTTTTTGGTTCTATTCCTATGCTAAAACGTGCGATTGGGATGAAAAGCAAAGCGGGGCAAGAGGCGTATCAAAATATAGTTTTAGAAACTTGGAATAAATTTGCGTCTAAAATGGGGTTTGCTGCTGATGTGATAGAGGAGGTTGGTTCTGAGATGTTAAATACTATTGGCGGCAATTACACAGACTATTTAAGCGGAAAAACTACTGAAGCCGACCTGTATAAGGGTTTGGGAGAAACATTTACCACTTCATTAACTATGGCTTCAACCTTGTCAGGTGCTGGTAGGGCTGTGAAGTATGGCAATAAAAAAATAAATGAATTAAGAAATGCTACTAAAAAACTAAAAGAAATATCTGAAAGTCAAGAAACTACTCCAGAAGTATTACAAGTTATTCAAGATAAAATAGTAGAAAACAACGAAAAAATAGCTGCGGAAGCTAAAGTTGAAAAAAAAGTTTTTGACTCTATGGACGATAAAACTTGGAGTGAAACAACTACTTTAATTCAAGAAACACAATCTTTAGAACAACAGTTAGAAAACAATGAAGTGCCTGAAGATGTAATCCCTTTGGTCGAAGACAAAATTAAAGAAGGTTACGAAAAAATAGATGAATTAACTAAAAAAGCTAAAGAAAATGCCATACAAGAGCCAAGCACAGGAGAAGTTCTTCAACGCCAACAGGAAGAAGCTGGAATCACAGGGAGTGAACGTACAGGAGTGGAACAAGGCGAGCAAGGGGAAGAAGTTGCCCAAGAAGGTCAAGCCCAAGAAGAAGTAGTTAAAACCTTTAGTCCAAAAGAAATAGAGTCAGGAAAACAAGAAGTTGATGCTATTAAAACAGGCAAAACCGAAACTACTAATCCAATTCGACTGTTTAAAGGCTTATTTGGCAAGAGAAATCCAGATGGGACAAGAAAAACAGCGCACTCTGGCGTTAAAGGTGTATTTAGTGCTGTAGACGAAAAAATAGCTGAAAAGTATAAAGGAGAAGACGGTGTTGGCACATTTGATATTCCGTCTGGCACTACTATAGAGGTCATTGAAGTAAAAGATAGAAATGTGCCCATGTCTAAGTTTAGGCAGCAAGAAACAGATGCTATAAATAATTCTGACGCTCAAATAGTAAAGTTAATAACTATGGATGCTAGGGGCGCAGAAGAACAATATATTATTAAAGACCCTGCATTAATAGAGAAAATGCAAAGGCCTGAAGCGCAAGAAGTAATTAAGGAACGTGAAGTTAGCGAAGCAAAGAAGGTTTCTGCATTAAGAGATGTAGAAAGCACTCCAAGTGAAAATAAGGCATCTGAACCAAGCAAGAGTGACAAGAACTACCAAGATGCACAAAACATAAACAGCATAGTAAGCAAAGAGAACCCTGATGCAAGTGTATTAATACAACCTAAAGGCGATAATCTAGTATTAACTTCTATTTATGTGGGTAAAGGTAAAAGGATGGGCGGCATAGGTAGTAAAGCCTTAGAAACAATAAAGCGTGAGGCTAAAAAGCTAGGCAAGAAAGTTGTTTTAGATGCTACTAATGAGCTAGACCAAGAAACTGATTTAAAAAGATTGGGTAATTTTTATGAGCGCAATGGATTTAAAAAAGTAGGAGAAAATACTTATGAATATGACCCAAAAAATGAAGCTAGTTCAGGAGATACTGGCGCAAGAACCGATAATACAGGAGCAGAGGTTGGCGATACTGCAAGTGCTACTGATAAGGGAGAATCAGGTAAAGAAACTATTGCTGAAGCAGAGGTAGATGTGGTTAAAGCTTTGGAGAAGAATTTTAATCCAGACTTTAAAAACACTATTGTAGATAAGCTATCAAAGTTTGACGAACAAATAGCAAATAAAAAATTTCCTTCAGCATTAGAAGTTGCTGAACACGTTTTGCCAAGAAGCATCTTTAATAAATATAAAAAACTTTATGAATTAGCCGCAAGAAACAATATAACCGTATCAAATGAAAGGCTTCCAGCAGGAATGAGTGCTGCTTGGGCTTATGGCAATATACAGTTAAACAAAGATGTTGCTAAATATTATTTAAACGACTATAATGAATTTGCTGAAACTTTAAATCACGAAATTATACACGGATTAATAAGTAGAGGAGTAAGAGATAATTATGCTTTAAATAAAGACTTAAAAGAAGTAATGAGTCAAGTTTTAGATAGATTTGATTCCGCTTCAGATGAAGTTAAAGATATAATATCGTATATTCAAGATGTAAGCAAAGAGTTTACCGAAAGAGAGTTTGGTAGCAATGAAGAGACGGGCTCTTTAGAAGAATTGATTACATACGCCTTTACCAATAAAGAATTTGCTGACTTTCTAGATTCTATACCTGCATCTAAAAAAATAAACGCAAAAGGTAAATCTATATTTCAACAGTTAAAAAACATAATTCGTGATTTTATTTCTAAAAAAACAAAAAATGCAACAGCTCTTGATGAAATAAATTCTGTTATTGATAAATATTTTGACACTTCTTTTAATGAAAAAGATATTGCAGAAAGAAATGAAAAATATGAATGGGGCAAAAGGTTTAAAGCAAACGAAAGCGTTTTTGATAAATACAATAACGACCCTGAACTTATTTCGGAAGCATATTATAAAGGCGATAGTCCTAAGTTAAACAAAGCTGTAGATGAACTTCTAGGCATTAAAAAAGAAGAGGTTAAAAAGGAGAAGAAAACACCGCCTCAAAATGTTTTAGACATAGCTAAAGAGACAGGTTTGTCTCCACAGCAAATTGAAAATACATACAAAAAGTACGACGGCAGTAAAAATATAGAAGAAATTACTATTGAAGACTATAAAAATTCTAGAGCTACTGGAGATAAAGCTAAATTAGAAGTTTCGGCCAAAGCTTTTGATGCTCTATTGCAACAGGAGAATGCGAAGACATCAACTAGTCCAACAGCTAAGAAAAACGCTGAGAAGAGCTTAAAAGAGGCAGACGAAAAGGCTTTAAAAGAAGCTTCAAAAATAATGGAGCACATAAATGAGATTAGAGCAAAACTACAAGAGTCTGGAATAATTAAGTCTACTAGTTGTAAATGGGGAAAATAAATATTAAATTTGAAGAATTATGAGTCATAAAATGTACAAATTAGACGAAAAGGTAATGGAAATCCTAAAGCCTTTAATTTCAATAGAAATAGCACAATCTTCTTTCTATGTTCAATTAGCAAATCTTTGTAATGAAAAAGGTTTTCTAATAGCTGAAGACTATTTTCTAAACGAAAGTAAAGAGGAGAGAGAGCATTTCCTTATACATTACAACTATGTAACTGGCCAAGGTTCTTACTTCCAAACTCCAGCTATTGAAGAGTTTATTGAAGAAGCTAATAATCTGTATGATATAGTTGAATTAGCCCTATCAATGGAAGCTAAAGTTTCTGAGATGTACAAAAGTGCAGCGTCTGAAATGGCTATGCTAGACCAAATGACGTATAATCATCTACTGCAATTCCTTAAAATACAACAAGATGCAATGAAATTTTACATTGATGCTTGTGCTACTCTTGTAGACATACAAGATAAAGCTGGTTTTTTAGTTGCGGAAAAGATGATATTCAAATTATAAAATATGGCTTGTACTGTCAATATTAGCGAAGACGCTCAAAATAAATACAATCTACCTAAAGAAATGAAGGAGGCTGAGTTTAATGCTTGGCTTCTTAATGGAGGTTTGCAGTTACTTGCTGATGACAAAAAGATATCTATTGATGGATATAAGATAGTAGATAATAAATTTAAAAAGAGCTTAGGTATAGGGGAGTCTGTAGTAGAATATGTAAAAACTTCTGTTAAGAAGCTCAATAAAATGGTCTATGGAGCTGAAGAGGCTGGGGCAAAAATAGGTGCTAAAAGTCAAAAAGAATACATAGACGAGCTACACAAAGAGGCTAGAAAGTTCTTAAAGGAAAACAAAATAAAGTTTGATGAAAATAGTGCAATAGAAAAAGCTATTGGTAAAATTAGAGATGAAAAATCTTATGCTCGTTTTCTTTTGACCGTTCAGTCTCAGCAAGATGCTGAAAAACATTTTGAAAAAGTAGAGGAAGCAGAGAAGCTTGTAAAGAAAGTAAACAAACTTAAAAAAAGTAACAAACTAACTGCTAGCAATAAAAGCTTTATTAATAGTATATCTTTCCCTTCTGCTATGGAGGTTTCTGATATAGAAGGATACATAAATGTATTAAGTGCATTTTTAGACAAGAGAAGTCAAGGAATAGCGTCTTTAGGTTCTGTTGATGAAGATTTGAAAAAATTCATTGAAAAAGAAAGTAGTTATATAGCTTCATACAAGAGCAATATGGCCGCACTAAGAGAGATGCTAGCCGACTTAGCTTTAGAGGAAGAGTATGAGGCTTTGATTAAGGAAGGTGTCTTTGAGGATACAGATATTAAATCTTTTGAAGATTATAAAGCTTTTTTTGAAAAGGTGGCCAATCAAGTTGCTTTAGCTGAAAAAGATGAGGCTCTTTTAGATAAACTAGATAAGTCTAATAAGAAAATAGAGTTAAAGAATACAATTAAAAACACTATAGATGCTAATAAAGAAGCTTTTAATGAAGCTTTTGAAGATTATTCTACTCCTAATAATGTATTTAATTTTAGCGATATTGAAGCTATAGATTTAGATGGCCTTACTTTTAATCAACTAGTTTTATTAAGTAATGTATTGGATAATATATTGCGTTTCAATGATTTTGTTGGTGTAGGTCAGTTTACTTCTGACGGGCGTTTGTCTAAGAAAAGAGAGAGCTTGTTTAAAGCAGTGAGGGAAAGAATTAGAGGCTTTCTTAGAGGCATACCTAATGATGAAGATGTAGACAGAAGAACTATTATTCAGACTGTAACAAAAATAGCAGACGGAGGAAACGCATTGTATGCTGCATTAGACTTTATTTTAGGTAGTTGGGATGGTAGAATTGGTAATATTAGAAAGAATTTTGTTGAAACCTTTAGCAAGTATGAAAAGCTGAAAAATGCTATGGCTAAAAATTCTGAAGAGTTATTTGAAAACACGACCAGAGTAGACACTTATGCTTTTATAAATCAATGGTTTAAATCAGATTCTGTAGAAAATCAGATAACTCATGTAAAAGTTAGGATAGAAAGAATAGCTAGTCAGTATGCTGTTAATTATAAAAACAATGTAGGAGATACCAGTCCTACTGAATCAAGGCGGCTTGAACTAGAAAGAAGTGTAGAAGGATTAAAAGCGTTGGAATCTTTTGGCGTAATATCTAATCTAAAAATTTCTGACAAAGAAGCTACTTATGATTTGGTTCAAGATATAAATCTAGACACTTTAAATAATAAATTAAATCCAAAAGAAAAAGCAGTTTATGATTTTGTAGTTAACTCTTATAAATCACTTTTACCTGACTTTATAAAAGGAGTTAATGCTAATTTAGGTAAAGAGATTGATGAAATTGAAAACTACTATCCTTCATTTACTTATAGGGATTACGACGTTGGGATTGTTGCAATATCTTCTGACGCTAATATTACTCCTTTAGATTTAGCAAAGGAATTCACACCTTTTAGTAAGACAAAATCAAATACTAAAGATAGGAGTAAAACTCTTGCTCCTCCTAATTTTAAATACAAGATGGGTCTTTCTGAGAATTTCTCGAAAGGCCTGTGGATGACTTTAATGACAGCTAAGGCTTCAAATGAGATGTCAGACATGAGCAATATATTGAATAGCTCTAAAGGTTTGTCAAAATTAAAAGAATTAGGTTTAGATGATACTAGCTTAAATATTGTAAAGCAAAAGCTAAAAGAAAAGGTAGATGCTGATATGGTTTATGGAAATATAAATCCTAGACTAGAAACAGCTGTTAGCGATGAATTAAAGAAATTAAGAAACAATCTTGTTGTTGGATTTATATTAAAAGACTTTACACAGCTTTTTAGGCAGGGAGGAGCTCCTTTATTAACCAGTGCTATATCTAATCCAGAGTTAACCTCAAAAGCGATGGGTGTTAGTCTGTCTAAAGGTGCTGTAGATGCTATTAATTTTTTAATTCAAAACACATCTGTTCCGAATAGACTTGCAGTATATCAGCAAAGCTCTACTATTACAGACGTTCCAATTGAAAATCTAAGAGGCAAAGAGGCCGTAAAGACTAGAAGAATTAGAAAATATATTAATATTCAAGAAGAAAATATATCAGATATTGTCACGCCTTTATATAAACTATTTGATAAAAAAGCAAAATACAACTCAGTCTTGGAGGGCGTTGATGCCTATGTTTCTGTAATAAATATTATTGTTGGCTATGTTAAGAACAGGCAAAAACAAAATCCTAAACTTACATTCGAAGATGTTATAGCTGAGTTGAATAATGGCATTATTGATGGCCAGTCTATTCAAGCGGCAGAAAAGTACCAAGAGGACATGAATGCTCCTTCTAACCAAAATAATGCTGCAAAAGTTTTAAAAGAAGATAAGAACAGGTTAATATATTTTATGAGAAGTTTCCCTTTAGCTACTTCGATGTCTTTTAATGCAGCAAAGGAAGATTTATTAACTAGTCCTTTATATGATTTAGGAGGTGATGTTTATAAAGAAAAAACAGGTATATTAAGTCGTTATATTGTACAGCAAGTTTTATATAGGCTTATAACACATTTTGCATTAAATTCTTTAGCTGGATTAGTAGCTAAAGCTATTTTTGGCGGAGGAGATGAAGAGGATGAATATGAGTTTGAAAAGAAATGGCTTTCAGTAGGAGCAGGTTTAGGCTCTGATTTATTTTTAGGGAAATACAATATTTTCTATGAAATGGCTTACACTCTTGCGATTAACGGAATTTTTAGGAATTTAGCGTCAAGAGAATTAGAAGAGAGAAAAAAAGAAGACCCTAATTTTGAGTCAAAAGCATTAAAGACAAATTTAGTGATGGAATCGAAGGTAGGAGGAATGCAACAGTTCTTATTGAATCTTTGGAATATTACTGAAGATACAGCTAAAAGGGTGTCTAGTATAGCAGAAAAAACTGGAGCAGAGGCTTCTGATTTAGTTGATGAATTAAAAGCTTTAACTGAGGCTCTTGTTAGGGTTTATGGCCCTGTATTGGTAGGTAGTGGAACTGTAAGGTATTTTACGACTAAAGCAAATGCTGCTGCTAAAGAAGAGGAGATGAGGATTAATCTGATATACTCAGAAATGGTAGGCAAGTACGGGTTTCAGTACGGATTAAGCGAAGGAGACTTGAAGAGTGTTTTATCTGACTTAAAAGATGCAAAGTTTTCAGAAGTTAAAAGAAGATTAGTTTTTGAAGAAGGAGAAGATGGAGCTGCACCTACGTTATATGTAGTTTCGGAAGCTGTAATGGATAAAACTAGAAAAGAGGCTATATCAGAATTGTATGGTATTAGGTCTGCCGACTATAGTAGCATAATTAATTCTCCTAACTTTAAAGATGCAATAGAAGACCCTAATGTAAGTAGAGCAGAGAAAATAAAAATAGCTGAAAGAAATATCAAGTCTAAAACAAGTAAATTGTTAGACGATAAAATAAATGATAGCGCTGCGGGCATTAAAAAATATGTCCTAGTAAAATAGTATATTTGTAGTATGGCACTTGAATTAAAAACAGACATAAAACCAACGGCTTTAGGAGCTTCTTTAGCTTTTAAAGATATTACAGGTACAACATCTTCTACAGGCTATTCTCAAGGTGGT
>Ga0209990_10001924_pt1 | contig 16930 bp, 7 predicted proteins | sample NOAtaG_6_FD_187304 | JGI IMG/M metagenome (GOLD analysis project Ga0209990, IMG submission 187304) | Freshwater lake microbial communities from Lake Erie, under a cyanobacterial bloom - NOAA_Erie_Diel5S_2200h metaG (SPAdes) (version 2) | ecosystem: Environmental > Aquatic > Freshwater > Lake ...
GTATGAAACAACCAATATAATTGACAACTTTATTCAAACCAAACCTATCTGCTCTTGGAACTCTGGTAGAGCAATTCAGGCGGTACACAATCAAAATGGTACGCAAGCCGTTGTGCAGGCTGGAAGAAATAGTCCTTTGCAATGGACAATCAATGCACCAGAAGGTCGACGTTGGACACCTAGTGGAGCTAACACGTATACTATTGGTTGGTTCGTTGGACCTACTCAAGTTGGTAATACTGCTGCCATTAATGTTTGCCCTACTGTTACAACTACCTACACTTTTCAAGCAACATATACCAACTGCAATAACCAAACAGTTACTGTTAGTGACCAGGTAATTGTAAACGTTAGTTCATTGACGGTAACGGCGATCCCAACTACCGCAAACATTTGTACTGGCGGTAACACACAATTATCAGCTAACGCAGCCGGAGCAACAAGTTGGTCGTGGTCTCCTGCAATAGGTTTGAGCGCTACTAATATTTCGAACCCTGTAGCTTCGCCAACAGTAACAACCACTTACACAGTAACAGCAACAGATGCGAGCGGATGCTCCGGAACCGCACAGGTTACAGTGAACGTTACTCCAATGACAACAGCTGATGCAGGAATTGATGACACAGTTTGTACAGGAACGTGCATCAATTTAAATGCAAGTGGAGGTGTATCTTATGTTTGGAATGCTGACCCAAGTATTGTTGGCAGCACGTTGATTCCAAACCCTCAAGTTTGTCCCACTGCAACTACAACCTACACTGTTACTGTTACGGATGCGAATGGTTGTACCGGAACAGATCAAGTGACAGTGCACGTTGCAGCCCAACAGCTAGGAGTAACATTAAATGCAACCAATGCAACTTGTTTTGGCTCTTGTGATGGCAGCATTACGACAAATGTAACGGGAGGTTATCCCCCTTACACTTACTCTTGGAGTAACGCAGCAACAACAAATTCTATTAACGGACTTTGTGCCAACACCTACAATGTTACAGTCACTGATGCAATTGGCTGTACGGCAACAGCTACTGTATCTATAACAGAACCTACTGCTGTAGACATTCAAGCAACTTCCATACAAAGCGCTAATTGCGGACTGAATGATGGTAGTATTACAATAACCGTCACCGGCGGAAATGGACCATACACCATACAATGGCCTTCCGGTAACAGCGGCTTGACTGAAAATAATCTAGCGTCAGGACAGGTTTGTGTTTACGCTTATGACGTTAACGGATGTGGAGATACATTATGCGTAACGGTTCCGAATACTCCCGGCGCTGATGTAACAATTATTAGCAATACGCCAACCCCATGCTTCGGATCATGCGAAGGTCAGCTGGTTGCCGCAACCATTGGTGGAACCGGACCTTATACTTACAGTTGGTCGCCTTCCGGTGGTAATACGGATACGGCATCATTGTTATGCGCAGGAACATATACGGTAACGATGACTGATGCCAACGGTTGTCAGGATACGGCAATTGCAACAATTATTCAACCATCATTATTAACTGTTGCCGGTGGTGCTAACGGGACTATTTGTATTGGTCAAACATACAACCTGTCTGCAACCGCAGCAGGAGGAACAGCGCCTTATACGTATGATTGGACTGATGGCACGAATGCATCTCAGGGGCAGACATGGACTGTGAATCCTGTTGTAACAACAACATATACTGTTACTGTTACAGACGCTAATGGTTGTGTATCTCAACCTGCTGTTGTCACAGTGACTGTTAATCCTCCACTCCAAGTAACTGCAAGCGCAGATCAAATCGTTTGTCAGGGCACGCAGGTAACATTTAGTGCTAATGGGTCAGGTGGTGATGGCAATCTGACTTATACATGGTTACCCTTAAATACCAACGGTTCATCACAAACAACTACTGTACAAACAACAACAACGTATACTGTTGTAGTTACGGATGGTTGTGGTAGTCCTGCCGCAATTGATTCAATTACAGTGACTATTAATCCTGCGCCTATTGTTACGTTTGCTGCAACATCAGATCTTGAAGACTGTGCGACCCATTGTGTTTCATTTATAAACAACACTCCTAATACGCAAACAGTAACTTGGGCGTTTGGAAATAATTTGGGCACTTCATCTTCTGCCACTCCAACTTTCTGTTTCTCAACACCGGGATCATATGATGTTACTGCTACGGTTACTGATGTTATCGGATGTACATCTACATTGACATTAACCAACTACGTTACCGTTTATCCGAATCCAGTAGCAGACTTTTCGGCCACTCCAAATCCGGCGACATTACTGAACAACACCGTTCAGTTCACCGATCAATCTTTCGGCGCAACCACTTGGTTATGGAGTTTTGGTCAAGACGATTCTGCATCTGTGTTACAAAATCCGAGTTACCAATTCAATGATTCAGGTACTGTGATGGTACAGTTGATCGTCGCAAATCAATACGGATGTACAGACTCCATTACATTGCCGATTTTGATTCGTGAAGATTACGCGATTTACATTCCAAATGCATTTACGCCAAATGGTGATGGCTTGAATGAATTATTCTTCCCGCAAGGCATTGGAATTAATCCTGACAAATACAGCATGTACATTTTTGATCTTTGGGGAAATATGATTTATCAGACAACAACTTGGCCGGGGGGATGGGATGGAACCGTTCAAGGCTCAAGCAAAGTTTGTCAAATTGACACTTATGTATATAAAATAAGTACCGTTTCACCCGATGGATCGAGAAGACAGTACATTGGTGCTATTAACTTGATTCGTTAAAATTTCATTGTAACCATTTTCCCTGCATATGGCCATTAATTTTACAAAGATTGGAATACTAAGCGCGATTACGTTTTGTTCGCTTTCCATAAGTGCGCAGAACAATGTCGGCATAGGAACAAACACACCTGATGCATCATCGGTTTTAGAAATGCAGTCGTCTACACAAGGTGTATTGGTTCCAAGAATGACTACCGCGCAGCGTTTGGCAATTACCACTCCTGCCAACGGTTTGCTTGTTTATGACACCAACTTCGATTGCTTCTTCTATTACATAGCAGCAACTACAACGTGGCAAAACATGTGTACTAGCTCTGCTACTACAGGTCCAACCGGTCCAACCGGTGCAACTGGAGCGAATGGAACATCCGGAAATAATGGAATTAGTTGCTGGGATTTAAATGGTAACGGCATTAACGATCCTGCCGAAGACGTAAATACTGATGGCTTTTGGGATGCTTTAGATTGCGCCGGAGCAATTGGTCCACAAGGACCGGCCGGTGTTGCCGGCCCAACAGGGCCTTCAGGAGATCCCGGAGCTACAGGTGCTAATGGAGCTACAGGTGCGACAGGTGTTGCGGGAACCACAGGTCCAACGGGTCCTTCAGGAGATCCCGGTCCGACAGGTGCGCAAGGATTAATCGGTCCGACAGGGCCAACTGGACCAACTGGATTTGGTATCGGACCAACTGGACCGACAGGACCCACAGGTAATAACGGGGCTAATGGAGCTACGGGGCCGACAGGATTAACCGGGGCAACAGGTCCGGCTGGGGCTAATGGTGCTACTGGACCTGCAGGAGCGAGCGGTGTTACAGGACCAACCGGACCAACAGGTGTTGCTGGGGCTAATGGTGCTACCGGAGCAACCGGACCCGCGGGAGCTAATGGAGCTACAGGGCCTGCCGGACCAACAGGAGCGGCCGGTGCTAATGGAGCAACAGGACCGACAGGATTAACCGGAGCAACAGGTCCTGCAGGTGCTAACGGTGCTACAGGACCTGCCGGACCAACAGGAGCGGCCGGTGCTAATGGAGCAACAGGACCAACAGGATTAACAGGTGCTGCAGGAGCTAATGGAGCAACGGGACCTGCCGGTGCAAATGGAGCCACAGGAGCTACAGGACCAACCGGACCAACGTGGACACTAACTACACCAACAGTAAATGCTTCCGGAACTTTAACTGTGAACGGAACAGCCGGATCAGGTGGACCGGTAACAACAGTCGGGCAATTTTGGATTGCGGCTCCTAATACAGCAGGAACCAATGCACTCACAGCCACCGGATTTTTAGGAACCAGTACCAACCAGCACATGGATTTGGTAAGTAATAACATTGTCCGTGGACGACTGTCTAACCTCGGTGAGTTTTTTATTGGGACTACGGGTACGGTAATTGCTGGCGACTTAATGAATGGTCTATCCAACGCCGCGTTCCCTTGGGCAGTAAATGGATATTCTTCTTTTAACGGAAGTGGTGTATATGGAGCTGTGCAAGCAGGGACAACTATTTATGCCGGTGTACAAGGTGAATATTCAGGCACAAATGCACAAGGAGCGGGTGTGCGCGGTGTATATCTGACAGGTACAGCCGGCACAGGGTTTAACGCCGTAACTTCAGGTGTAAACGGAGATGCTGTCAGCGCAGGTACTTATAAGTTCGGTGTATTCGGGAGTGGTGGGACAACTATTCGATCGGGAGGCGTTCTTGGTTACGATTATGGTATAATTGGGGGATTAGGTTACTTTGCATCTAATTTAGCTGACTATTCTGTATACGGGTTTGGAGGCGCTTATCAAGTTGGAGCTGCAGGCGGTCGTATAAATCCGAATGCAACAAACGGAGCAGAAAATTGGAACGGCGAAGCTAACACTCACATTGGATTAGGTATTTATGGTGGTGTGATGGGAGGCTGGGTTCGTGGTATGGCTTACGGCTTAAATACATACGGTACTCGATATTCTATGTATGTCGATGGTTTATCATTGACCAATGGTCCTACAGCTCAACTAGTAAGTAAACAAGACGGAAGCGGTGTACGAGTGCCTGTTTACTCTAGTTCTGCGATGACTTCTGACGTTACAGCCCGAGGAAAAGGACAGATGAATGGCGGAGAAGTTTTCATCCCATTCGATGCTAACTTCACTGCCGTAATTACCGATCCTGCTGATTTAGTAATCAATGTTACACCAACCGGTAATACTAATGGTGTATACGTGCATTCTGTTACCAGCACGGGCTTCTATGTTAAGGAAAATAATAACGGAACTAGCAATGTTGTGGTTAACTGGACAGCTACGGCGACTGTTAAAGGTAATGAGGCTCCTGTAATCCCATCTGAAGTGTTAGATGATAATTTTGATTTGAACATGAGAAGTGTAATGTTCAATGACAATAACACAACAGATCAACCAACTTCTATTTGGTGGAACGGTTCTTCTGTTCAGTTCGGTACAAATCCTCCTGTTAAGCCGGGTGCTGTACCTTCCACTTCAGCGAGTAGAATGAGCTCGCAGAGCACCAATATTCAGAATAGAAATGCGGTACCGCAGATCACACCTCGATCACGATAATTGATAACAGGTTATACGTTTAAAAAGAGCTTCCACTTGGGAAGCTCTTTTTACTTATACTAAGCCGTAATGCTTTCTTTTCAATACTCACAAGGTCACGCAAAAGTGATAAAACCAAATTTTTTTTATCAGGTTGTTTCGCTTAGATTTGTTAGCCCTAACAAAATTAGCTTATGAAAAAAATAGCTGCGGTAATTGGATTCACTGCATTGGCGGGTTTTGCAGCAATTGCTCAAAACAACGTCGGTATAGGAACAAACACTCCTGATGCCTCTTCAATGCTTGATGTTCAGTCTACATCTCAAGGTGTACTTGTCCCAAGGATGACAACAGCACAGCGACTTGCAATCACTACTCCGGCTAACGGTTTGCTGGTTTACGATACCAACTTCGATTGTTTCTTCTACTACATTGCTGCGACTACAACGTGGCAAAACATGTGTACTTCAACATCATCAACAGGACCTACAGGGCCAACAGGACCTGCAGGATCAAACGGTGTTACAGGTGCTACAGGACCAACAGGCGTTGCCGGATCTAATGGTGTTACAGGACCAACAGGACCATCAGGTGATCCGGGTCCAACAGGTGCTGCAGGAACTAACGGAACTACAGGACCGACTGGACCAACAGGACCAACAGGCATTGGAATTGGACCAACAGGACCAACAGGTGCTACAGGTGCCAATGGTGCTAACGGCTCTACAGGTCCTACCGGCTTGACAGGCGCAACAGGTCCTGCAGGTATAAACGGTGTGACCGGCCCTACCGGCCCTACAGGAGCAACAGGCGTTGCCGGTGCTAACGGAGCAACAGGTCCACAAGGTCCAACTGGTGCTGCAGGCGCAACAGGACCTGCAGGTGCAACAGGCGCAAACGGTGCAACCGGTCCTCAAGGACCAACAGGTACGGCAGGTGCAACAGGTCCTGCAGGTGCAAACGGAGCAACGGGAGCGACAGGTCCTACCGGGCCAACTTGGACTTTATCTACAATTACGTACAATACGAATGGAACTGTCACTGTTAATGGAACTGCAGGTTCCGGCGGGCCGATAACCTCTACTACAGCAGCTTGGTTGACAACAGGTAATAGTGGAACAACTGCAGGCACTAACTTTATTGGCACTACTGATGCTCAGGCATTCGTAGTTAAAACAAATGGCGCTGCGGCCGGAAATGAGCGCATGCGTTTCTACACTACACCACAAGCTACAATAAACTCAACCACAACATTTGCAGGTGATTTATTCGCAGTCTATGGCAGTGGTTATCCGGGCGCAACAAATACAGTAGCGAACCAAACTGATTATCCAATTAGTGGTTATAGCACCGGTGCATTTGCCGGATTATACGGAGAAAATGGCGGTACCGGGCAAGGTGTTTTAGGTATAAACGCAGCTAATGGTGTGGGTGTATTCGGACAGAATGGGAACAATGCAGGTGTGGGCGTATTTGGTAATAACACTGCCGGAGGTATTGGTGTTGGTGGGGTTTCAACAACCGGATTTGGCGTTAATGGTGGCGCCAACGGTGCACTAGTAACGGGTGTGCGTGGTTTCAACCAGAATGCAACAGGCACAGGTATTATCGCCTTAGGAACTAATATTGCTGCAGGAACTGTATTGGCCGGAGGCTCCGGTTTATCTGCCAACGGGACCGCTAATGGGGTATATGCAATCGGAACAAACGTGGCAACAGGTGTGGGTGTAATGGGTGGTGGTAACAACATCACAGGGATTACTAATACAGGAACAGGTGAAGGTGTTGTAGGAAACGGTACTTCATTTGGTACAACCGGGTTTGCTGCTGCAGCATTAAGTAATGACCGCTGGGGTGGTTATTTCGACTTCCTGAATTCTGTGAACGGATTCGCTTATGTTGGCGGACGCACCGGAAATATTGACTACGCGATTCTTTCAGCAGGCACTAAATCGACGATGGTTCAGGATCAATCCGGACAAAACCGTGTGATGTTCTGTACTGAAGCACCTGAAGTGTTGTTCCAAGATTTTGGTGAAGGTCAGTTAGTAAATGGCAAAGCACATATTACTATTGATCCTGTGTTAGCAATGAACATGGATCCAAATAAGCCGGTGAAAGTATTTATTCAGTTGGAAGGAAATTGCCAAGGCGTTTACGTTGAGAATAAATCAATAAATGGATTTGACGTTGTAGAATTAAACAACGGCAATTCCAACACGAAGTTTACTTGGCAAATTGTAGGCAACCGCGCGAACACAGCTACTTCACAGTATGCTGACGCTCGTTTCCCGGTTGGACCGCAACGTGTTCAATCCACTCAAGCACAACCTGCTCAAGTTGAAGCTGCTCCTGCAACTCCTGCTCCTGCAGGTAAAGGCGGAAACAAGCGATAGACATAAAACAAAACGTATAAAAAATGCTACTCCAATGAGTAGCATTTTTTATTTCCAATTATTGACATAACAATAAAAAAGGACAACCAATAGGCTGTCCTTTTTATATCTATGAAAGACGTTATTACGCGTCGATCTTGGCGTATTTCGCGTTCTTTTCAATAAACTCACGGCGTGGAGGAACATCATCACCCATAAGCATGGAAAAAATACGATCAGCTTCAGCAGCACTGTCAATAGAAACCTGACGCAATGTTCTGCTATCCGGATTCATTGTTGTGGACCACAACTGCTCAGCATTCATTTCTCCAAGACCCTTGTAACGTTGAATATTCACCGATGACTCCTTCCCTTCTCCTGCCAATTCCTTGATGAAGATGTCACGCTGTTCCTCGTTCCAGCAGTACCGCTCTTCTTTGCCCTTTTTCACTAAATACAATGGTGGAGCTGCGATATAAACGTATCCACGTTCAACCAATTCGCGCATGTGACGGAAAAAGAATGTCAGAATTAAGGTCGTGATGTGACTTCCATCGACATCCGCATCCGTCATAATCACAATTTTATGATAACGAAGTTTATCAAGATTCAACGCGCGATCATCTTCTACTGTTCCGCGATGAACGCCCAATGCAGTGAAGATGTTTTTAATTTCTTCGTTTTCGTAAATCTTATGTTCCATTGCCTTCTCCACGTTCAATATTTTTCCGCGTAATGGAAGAATAGCCTGAAAGGCACGATTTCGTCCCTGTTTAGCTGTTCCGCCTGCGGAGTCTCCTTCGACGAGGAATAATTCACATTTCGTCGGATCATTTTCAGAACAATCGGCCAATTTCCCCGGCAAACCGCCACCTGTTAAAGCACCTTTACGCTGCACCAACTCTCGTGCTTTACGTGCAGCGTGACGAGCAGTTGCAGCAAGAATAACTTTATCTACAATCATTCTGGCTTGCTTGGGATGTTCCTCCAGATAATTGGACAACATCTCACTTACAGCCGCACTAACTGCACCATCAACTTCACCATTACCAAGTTTCGTTTTAGTTTGTCCTTCAAACTGAGGCTCTGCAACTTTCACAGAGATAACGGCTGTTAAACCTTCACGGAAATCATCACCATTAATTTCAAACTTCAACTTCGAGAATAATCCCTGTTTTTCGGCGTATGATTTCAATGTACGTGTTAAACCACGGCGAAAACCGGCAACGTGCGTACCACCTTCATGTGTATTAATATTATTTACGTAAGAATGAAGGTTCTCGGCAAATGATGAGTTGTATTGCATGGCAACTTCAACCGGAATACCGTTGCGTTCTCCTTCAATATGAATTACTTCCTCACTGAGCTTCTCGCGATTGGCATCAAGATATTCCACAAACTCGCGAAGCCCGCCTTGCGAGTAAAATTCCTCACTATAAGCAGTTCCATCCTCATTTGGACGACGTTCATCTGATAGAACAATTCGAATACCCTTATTTAAAAAGGCCAATTCACGCATACGACTGGCAAGCGTATCGTAATTATATTCCTGCACAGTGAAGATGGAGTAATCCGGTTCGAAATACTGCGTTGTGCCTGTCTTATCACTTTCGCCAATCACCTTAACAGGATATAGCGGTTTTCCGCAACTAAACTCTTGCTGGAAAATTTTACCTTGACGCTGCACGGTTGTTCTCATTAACGTTGAGAGTGCGTTTACGCAGGATACACCTACACCATGTAAACCACCTGAAACTTTATACGAATCTTTATCGAACTTACCGCCGGCGTGCAATACAGTCATTACCACCTCCAAAGCAGAACGCCCCTCCTTCGCATGAATATCAGTGGGAATTCCTCGACCATTATCCTCAACTGAAATAGCGTTGTTTTTGTGGATGGTCACATGAATATCGGTACAATGTCCGGCCAAAGCCTCGTCGATTGAGTTGTCCACCACTTCATATACGAGATGGTGAAGACCTTTTACACCTACGTCGCCGATATACATCGCCGGACGCTTGCGCACAGCCTCTAATCCTTCCAAAACCTGAATACTATCCGCCGAATAATCTGACGCTTTTCCTTTAACAATTTCTTCCATATCTAATCAGGGAATTTTTTCGATTTTCTAATGTGTTGTAAAGTTACGAAAAATGCAGTGACGATCGACCTTAAACCCTTGAAAACATTGAGGTTTATCAACAAATTGTCGAGAACTTATTCCTCCAGAAATTTGGAGAATTAGGGTGTGGATGTTTAGGCGCTTTTCTTACGCGTTCAAAAGGTATAAGAAAGGCCTGCTACAAAGTTGAATCGCTGCGTAGGATAACCGTACCAACGCTGATATCGTTGTGCAGCTATGTTATTGAAATTGGCATACAATGATAAAAACTTCGTGTAGCGGTATTCAAAATTCAGATTAACATCTACAAGTCCATCCAATGTGACTTCAGTAAACTGAGTGCCGTTAATCAACTTTGCGTACTGTCCGCTTAAGTAATACACACTTGTTCCGGCAACTATTTTATCGCGCAAATTATATTGGCCTGTTAAAGCAAGACGCAAAGCAGGTGTATGCCATGGTCGTGCTTCATTGGTCATTGAATATTTAAAATAATCACCTACTGCCAGTACTCGAATTTTCTCGAAACGTTGCCAGCTTAATTCACCATGCACCTGAACAACCTCTACATCATCATAAACAATCATGAATTTGTTTCTGAAAATATCAACCGGCTCAGAAGTATTTACGAAGAACGGCGCATTGCGCAATTCATACAGCTTCACTTTAGCATCATAGCTAATTTCGGAAGAAAGACTTCCTCGAATACCGGCAGAAAGTTCGTAACGACGTTGTGTGTTCCGCAATCCGAATGCCGAAGAGTTGATGATGAAAGGGTTGATTTCGGTGAATGAACGATACGAATTACGCTCAAGTCCACCTGACAATGAAACGTACGGCGTAATGATGTTGTTGATGATATTATAGCTGAAATAAGCTTGTGGATATACGAGTGTCAACTTTTCATCACCTGCCTGAAAGTGCAATCCTACACCAATTCGAGCATCAAACTTTGGAGTGTGTACAGTAAATCTTGGGGTGAAACGGATAATAGAATTCACAACCGTATCCTGCTCTCCGTGCGTTCTGTTATAATCGGCTTCGAACAAGGCATCGATGTATTCCTTATTCAGATACCGACCTGCAGTAGCAGTTAATAGAAAATTGTTTTCGCCTACTTTGTATCGGTCATTCATGAAGTAATAACGAGCATCAATTTGATGATTGATTGCAGAGGAGTCGCGATAATAACTTTTCAACTTTGTTTCTGCCTGATATAGATTATACCATTGCGCAGAAAAATTCTCGGTGAACACATTTTCAGGATTAACGCTACCGAAGTACGATACCTTTCGACGATTATAATCGAACCCGCCGGATAATGAGTGTTTACCAAAGAATGTTGTTCCCCAAATATTTGCCTTTTGTGTTGAAAATCCGGAGTACTCGCTTTGCACGCCCTCAGGGCCCTTTGCAGAATGATGTTGTATGCCTAATCCATATGCACCTTTTTTCGAACGCAAACTCATTACATTAATCTGTCCGTATAAAGTGCCATAATTACCTACTCCAACACGCGCATACGTTCTGTACAATTTCGTCAGAGGTTCGCTTGATAATTTTGCCGGATTGATGGTATCAGGAACAAATGCTGTGACATATCGCTTTGTAGCCAGATTGTACTGAAAGTCCGGCTTCTTGAGTGTTGTGTCTTTAAACAGTACTTCTTCCGGCAACTTCCTGACTTCATCTAAAATAATCGGAGACGCACTTCCTTCCGCATCAATTGTGAAGCCTGTTTGCGCAACAATTGTTACACTAATGGAACAACTTAATATGATCAATAACTTTTTCATTGTCCACCTCCGTTGTTAGGTTGAGGAGCAGCTTCATTTTGAAAGAGACCTTCATCTTTCGGCTCACCCATTGGAATGATCAAATCTTGTCGAATCCGATCACTTGGTTTTGGTTTTAACGCATCCAGAATATTCAACTTCTGTTGTGCTTCAGTAACTAACTCCGGCACATCCCCATTCGCGATATAATATTCAAGAATTTTGCGTGCGTTAATCGTATCCTTCATCGCGAGATAATTGTCAGATAACAACAACCAACCTTTTCCACTCCATTGTGAAAATCCTGCATTCTCTTTGATATGATCCAGAATTGCCTGCTTAGCAGTTTTATGTTCTTTGTTATCATACTTGATCCAGCAAAGGCGATAACTTGCTTCAGCTCCAGCCTCCGTACCCAACAACAATTTCTTCGCTTCCTTAAAATATTTATCCGCCTGAGTTTTATCATTCTTCGCTAATGCGTCATTGCCTTTTAAGAAGTTAGCCTGTCCAATGATGTCAGACGGTAATCCTTTCAAGGTTAAAACCAGTCCTGCATAATAAGCTGCAGAGTCTTGAACTTTCAGATAATTATAACACACCATCAAATTGACCTTCGCATTATCGCGTTCACCTTGTGCCGTCGCTTCTACTTCTACACGACGGTATAACTTCACAGCATTCGCATAATCGCCTTGTTTGTTGTAAATGAGTGCTGCTTGCGCAATTGCACGTTGCGTGTATTTCGTAGTTCCTTTTGCGATGACTGCATTGTAACTTCCTAAAGCAGTGGTTAGATCATTGGCTTTAAACGCACATTCGGCGCGCATGTGATGTATGTCGGTGATGTACATACCACCCGGAAACTTAGAAATGTACTTGTTACATTGTTTCAATACTTCCGCACAGTTTCCTTCTTTGTAGAACTTAGTTGCAACCGCATACGTTGTACTGTCTGCAACCGCGGCACTTTCGACATACCCAACACTTTCAGCATACTGCTCCCATTGATCCAGTTGGCCTTTTAAAACATAGATATCTTTTATTTCACGCATCAGATCGCCAAACAAAGAAGTTCCTTTTCCTTTAACCGCTTCAACGGCCTTTTTGTATTGTATCAATGCATTGTCATTATCGTTCTTTGCGCGGTATATTAATCCCATGTTCATGAGACAAGGGACAGCGTATTCACTTTGCGGCAAATCGTTGTACAACTTACTATATGCAGCAAGTGCTTCATCGTACATTCTTAAATCATGCAATGTTTTTGCCTCCTGATAACGTGAACTAGCCAGGTACTGAGAATTCGGATAAGTTTCACGCATGTTGCGCAATAGATCCGCCTTTTCCTTCTTCTTGCCCAAATAACCCAAGGCCATAGCTTGCTGATACATGGCATAATCTTTAAAACGAGCATCCGGTGTTGCGAGTGCAACAGCTTGTCCGTAAAAATCGTTTGCATTAACAAAGTCGCCGACACGGAAGTACGCATCGCCTAATCGCAAGTATGCATCATAAACCCGGGCGATTGGATCAGACTTACCTTTTAGTGAAACATATTTACGAAATGCCACGGCCGCAGCATTCCAATTTTTCATCTCGAAATAACAATAACCGGTATTGTAATTCGCGGTATTAAAGTAACCGTAGTTAGCTGATCCGGGGGTATTCTGAAATGCTCTGTATTCATCAATTGCCTTCACGTATCCTGTCGTATCGCGCTCAAATTCTGCCTTTGCATAGTACGCTTCACCTTTCCAGTAACGCGCCATCGCAGTCATTTCCATATTTACCGGATAGGTCAATGACTTGTTGAAGTGCGTCACAGCATCATCGTATTTCTTTGCTTTCAACAACTCCACACCGCGATTGTATGCAATCATTTGATAAGTAGGCTGCATTTGAGGCGAGAGAATTTTGATTTTCTCAATTGACGTCAACGCCTCTTTGTAATTTCTGGTAATGAGATAAATATTAGTGAGTAAGCCATACGCCTCATCACGACGCGGACTCTCAGGGTATTCCACCAAATATTCGTTTAACGCAATGATAGCCTCATTAAATGGATCGAAAGACAATTCGTAACTGAGACGCGCATAGTTGAACAAAGCATCTTCACGCACAACAGGATCAAAGCGCATACTCGCGGCTTTACCAAATGCAGATCGTGCCAGATGTTTGTCTCCTGTTTTGATATAACAATCTGCTACGTGATACCAAATATTCTGATTGAGCGGCGTGAACGAATCGGTTAAAGCCAATTGAAAATACGTGAGTGCTTGTTCGCAACTGTCAGACTTGTAATACGCATAACCTAATTCATAACCTTCTTGTTCGTTCAGGTACACAGCACCTTTTCGGAACAACTGATAATATGGAATAGATTCACGGTACTTCCCTAAACGGAAATAAGACGCGCCAATGATGTGTGCAATTTCAAAACGCTTTTTAGGTTCAGCGGAATCCAACATGGCCGGTGCATAACCGACAACTTCCTCATAACGCTTTTGCAGGTAATAAATCTGAACGATGTAATAAGGAACTAAAGGACCAAACGTTTCATTTCCTGAAAGTCGTTTGAAACCTTGCAAAGCCGTCTCATAGTTTCCCTGCGTATAAGCAATGTGCGAGTAGTAATAATTAGCAGCAGGAGAATATTTGGTATCAATGTCCTTTATTTCGAAGAAGTCCTTGGATGCAGAATCGGTATGACCCAATTCATAATGCGAATATCCACGCTTGAAGTAATATTCTGACAGCTCCTCCTTTTGCAAATCGTAGACGTCTATTTCACGAAACCAATCCAAGGTTTCTTTGTAGTCCTTCTTTCGAAAATTATATCTACCCAAATGATAGTAGACACGGTTCTTGCGCGCGCTTTCAGGATGATCGGTTAAGAATTTTTGCAGGCGAATTTCAGCATCTTTGTGAAACAATTCAGTAGCACAAACAGCAGCATAGTACTGTGCATCTATAGCATAGAAGGATTTTTTGTCTGCAGCATTTTTAACAATAGCATCAAAGCGATCTAGAGCTTCAGCATACTTTTGTTTAGTAAAGAAGTCCAACGCCTGATTGAACTCAGCATCCGGAGCAATGTACACCTGCGTTTGCTGTGCCTGAACACGAAGCGCGGCAGATGCAGAACAGATCAGAAGAAGACAAAATAGGTAACGCCTCATTTGCTAGAAATATCAACGTATAAAAGTAGATTGTCCTCATCCGCATCAAGGATTGCGTTGGTTCAAGTTATTAACGCGATCGTGTTGAAATTATTGCGAATCAATCGCCTTATTGCCACAGCAAAGATTTCGATTTCTTCTACTTTTGTTCGCAATGAGTACCGACGCCATTATACACTTGGACAAGGTTTCTGTTTTTCAGAAGCACAATCTTGTTTTGTCGAATGTTAGCTTCACCATCAACAAAGGTGAACTGGTGTATCTTGTTGGTGAAACGGGAAGCGGAAAAAGTTCACTACTAAAAATGCTTTATGTTGATGTTCCGTTGGCGCAAGGAGAAGCGGTAATTGCGGGATATGATATTGCCAAAGTGAAACGCAAACAAGTGCCGCTACTTCGACGTAAACTAGGAATTGTCTTTCAGGATTTCCAGTTACTATACGACCGTTCTGTAAATGAAAATCTTTATTTCGTTCTAAAGGCAACGGGCTGGAAAAACAAAAAAGAAATACAAGATCGCGCCAGCGAAGTTTTAGATAAAGTTGGTTTAGTTACCAAAGGGCACAAAATGCCACATGAACTTTCCGGGGGTGAACAACAGCGTGTTGCTATTGCGCGCGCGTTACTGAATAAACCTGAAGTTATACTTGCAGACGAACCTACGGGGAATTTGGATCCGAAAACGTCGGAAGGAATTATCCGATTGCTAAAGGAAATTAGCGAAACCGGCACTGCGGTTCTTATTGCAACGCATGATAGAATTGTTACCGAGTTGTTTCCATCACGCACATTAACCTGCGTTCAAGGCGAAATAAAAGATAGTTTACAGTAACGCTTTTATCTTCTGTGCGTTCGCCAAATTACTAAAAGAATTCCCTAGAACTGTCTGACGCATTTGCAACTCCTCAATACCGTAAGCCTGCTTCATTAAGCGATCCACCGCCAATCTCCATTCTTCCGCATTATTCGCATGTTCGCAGATGCTTTCTAGTCCTGTATTCGCTACCATCTGATCATTGACTAAACAATGGCGCCCTTGAAACAACGCCGCCAATAATTTTAACTTGATCCCCGTTGCTTGAAATGTAGGTAAGACATTAATCTGAGCGTTAGCAATTAAATGGTCTATTTCAGCAGTTGAAATATCCGAACGCAATTCCATAGTCTTGTGTTCTGCCATCGCATCCTTTAACGCAGGACTTGGGTTATTTCCGGCGACAATCAATCGATAATTACCGGAAGCAAATACTTCACGAACAAGAAACAATGCAGCTTCATTATTCTCGCCTACCGCCAAATTCCCGTGATACAAACAATAATCACCGCTACCTTCTTGAACCGTAACTTCGTTATATGCATGAAATGCCATGACGTGCTGTACATTGGAGTATCGCGTTTGCAATTGTGCCGTATCAGCAGGTGAAATTGCGATGATATGTTGGGCATTATTCAACACCGACTCGAACGCCCGAAGTTTCTTGGCTTCACGCTTGAAATAAAGACTCTTTAGCCAATTCGATTCAACACTTGCTAAAGCGTTGTAATAGTCGTGTTCGATGTTATGTGTGCGTACAATTTTTACACGATGCTTTAATTCAGGTGCATCCAGAAAAGCGCAACTGTGCAATCCCTCAAATAAAATTGGAGCTTGGTTCTTCTGTAAATTTTCCAGTAATTGAGCATTAGCACGAGACAATACGATATAAGGCTTTGAGGCTAAGCCATGCAACCACGAGGAAGATCTTTCGTAGTAATACACATCTTTGCAATAGCTATTTAACTCCTGAACCGGAGCTCTACCGTAAGTAAACGCATGTAACGTGACTTCAACTCCAAGTTCACGCAACGCTTTGATTTTATACCACACATCAATTACACCACCATAGTTGGCGGGTAAAGGAACATCGAAAGAAATGATATGCAATTGAGGTGCGCTCATGCGTCGGGCGCGAATTTCGTGTTTGTTCGCCTATTTCACGCCACTTTTAGATAAAATTTCATCAAACACAATATCCAAACGGCGTTTCTCGTTATTCCAGCTTAATTCCTGTGCAGCCCGTGCAGTATTTGATTTCCAAATTTCATATTGCGGACTTTCGAGCATATGCTGTACCTCTCTCGCCAAAACTTCAGGCACGTGAGATTCGGATAT
>Ga0209990_10001930_pt1 | contig 16915 bp, 36 predicted proteins | sample NOAtaG_6_FD_187304 | JGI IMG/M metagenome (GOLD analysis project Ga0209990, IMG submission 187304) | Freshwater lake microbial communities from Lake Erie, under a cyanobacterial bloom - NOAA_Erie_Diel5S_2200h metaG (SPAdes) (version 2) | ecosystem: Environmental > Aquatic > Freshwater > Lake ...
GGAAATGTAACGGCAACGCAATACTCTGCAACAGTTCAAACTTTAACAGATGGCGCTACTATAACATTTAACGCAAACAATGGAAGTAACGCAGTAGTAACATTAGGTGGAAATAGAACTTTAGCATTTTCAAATACAAGAACAGGTGCTTATTATACTTTAAGAGTGATACAAGATGGAACGGGAAGCAGAACATTGGCAATGCCGGGAACTGTTAAAGTAATAGGCGGGGGTGCTGGAGTGATTACCTTATCTACGGCAGCAAATTCAGTAGATATAATATCATTCTACTTTGATGGAACAAATTATTGGGCATCTTACGGACAAAACTATACCTAATATGATGAGCAGCATATTTCAATCAGTAAATGTAAGAAGGCTTGACTTAGGTATAACAACGCCATCAACAGCATCCGCTTGCCCTGCATTTCCGGGAGTTGGCACTAATGCCTTTTTCAATGGTGATTTTCTCGGTTCTGTAGTTTACACAAGAGCAACAGGATTAAATCAATTTACAGGAGACGGGAATTGGTACACAAATGGAGGGGGAACAAAAAGTTGGAGAATAAATTCATCAGGAGTAATAACCGCAATAACAGTTTGCTAAACATAAAAACAAAAACAATGAAAAAAGTACAACCCTTTAATATTTGGGTAAACGGACAAATGAAATCAGTAAAATATATGTTCCTTCGTTGCGGAACAGATAATTTACAAGATTCAGCAATATTTTATTTTTCCCTTCACGAAGCCACTACTGACAAAGATGGCAAAGAAATATCTGGAAATGTACTAACTGATGGAAACATCACAATGTCAGGAACAGATTATGACGGGTGGGAAACAAATGAATATGCTTGGAATTGGGCAGCACAAAAATTAAACATTACTTTAATCCCATAAAAAATTAAACTATGAAATTCGGATGGAAAGAGTACTTCAAGCCAACACCAAAAAGAGTAAGGGTGCTTGGAGATAGTCTTGCAGCAGCAGGTACTTTTGGAGCAGGAATAGCCGTTTTAAGCGGACACCCTATTTTAGGAACATCGGTAATGGTTTTAGCAGTTTTAGGAAAGTTTCTTTCAAATTTCTTTGCAGAAGAATGATATTTAAGTACATTGTAAATAAATTTGATGAAAAATCGAAATGAATCACATAGTAGTTGGTCAGGTAGTGGCTTCAAATACAAATTACGAATCTTGTGAAGAAGGTTATTTTGAAGATTATGATTATGTGGTTTGTAAAAGAATAAATTGTGTAGATGATTGCGTTGTAACATTTTTTGCAATATCAATAGTAAAATTAATAACAAATGAAGGTAGCGTTTGAGCAAATATTTAATGGTAGTTTATCACAAGTTGCAGTAGGCGGTTCTTATGATGCCACCAAAATAAACAGGGGTAAGCATACAGGGCAGTTTAATTTAGGCAGCGGTGATATTGATAAGTTTGTCGGCCCAGCTCCGTTAGGTGTTGCTAATTTTGGTGAAAGTTCTCTTGCTATACCTTCGCAATTTGTTCACCCGGTAAAGATTACAGATGATTTGTTTTGGATATTTGGTGCTGATGCAGCCACAGCCGCCGCAACAAGAAGGGTGCAATTATGGACATGGGTGCCTTCAACAAACACTTATACTTTTAATGGTGCAATAACTCTGACTTTCCCAACTGCAACAAACCATACTGTTCGTGGTATTCGTGCAATACTTGAAAATTACACAACTGGAACGGTAGGTGTAAGCGGAACGGCAGTTACAGGTTCTGGTACAGGTTGGAGTACAGGTCTTTCAGTAGGTAGCCGAATTGGTTTCGGTTCAACTGACCCACAGGCAATTACAACATGGTATCAGATTTCTGCCATTGGCTCAGATACCTCAATTACACTAACTGCCTCAGCTGGGACTATATCATCAGGTACTTCGTATGTTATTCAAGACCTAATGATTGTTCATGCAACCACTAACGCAACCGCCACTAACGGTGGTTTATTTGTTACAAAGGGGTTGCAATACGCTGACTTTCAAAACCCTGCTACTGCTATACCTGCTGCCACGACTGTTGATAAAATAAAAGCAACCTATTGGCTTAAAGATGCTGCAACTATAACCAATGATGTTATCGGTGGATGCGCATTAGGTGATAGAGATTCTTGGACACAACAATATGTTTATTCAACAGAAGGTTCTGCAACCTCTTTAATACTTTACCGATACAACATTAGGGCAGCAATTACTCCTACCACAGGTGCTGCAACGCTTACAGGTTCGGATATGGTTATTACGGGCGCACAAACTGTAACGGGTAACATTTCACAAGCTAACAACGGAAGAGTTGCAACATTACAACATGGAGCAGGTTCGGGTGTTGCATCGTTGTATCTTTTTACCACAACAAGAATATTGAGAGTTCCTCTTGCATCAGTAGTATCAGGTAGTACTACATTTGTTGCCGATTCAATGTCGGAAGTTCCACCCGGTGGAACAAACACAAGCGCAGTAACAGGTACATTCACATCTCTTGATGTTGCAGGTTCTCTTGATAAATTAGTTGTAAGTGCCGGAGGTGCTTTTGGAACTATTTATATAACCGATTACTACACAGGAGGTCAGCAAATAGACAGACGTGCTTGTTGCCTTACACCACAATTGCCATCTGCATTAAGAGATACCGATAGCCCTATTTTTGTGCATAATGTTCCTACGAACGTACCATTTGTATGGGTAGAAGATGGTTGGTTATTTTGGGTTTACTCACAAGCAACAACAACAAACCAAAACGCACTTACTGTTTATCCACTTGCCGCAGATTTAGAGTTTCAAGCAGATGTAAATAACAGAATTATACTCCCGAAAATTAACTTGGGAGCAACACCTGCAAAGCTATATCGTGCGCTTGTTAACTGTGTAGAAAACATAGGTGATAACACGATGGGTGTAACGCCTGATATGTATAAATTGCAAGTAAGAACATCAGGAATAGATGATAATAGCGGTGGTTGGACTGATGTATCACAAAATGGTGATTTATCAGGATTGGGTACACCATCAAACATTCAATTTGCTTTTCAGTTCCGTACTGCCGGAGTAATAATGCTACCTGCAAGGGTTTTATCACTTGCTTTGATTTACGAAACTGATGATGCCTTACCATCTCAATATCGGTGGAATTATTCCGATTTTAACACTACTAACGGAACGTTTGCTTGGGTACAAGCCACATTGTTTGGTACATCATTAACAACACATACGATAAACATTTACCGGGCAGATACAAATGCGCTTGTATTAACTCAAGCATCAACAGGAACTACCAATGGAACATTCGAGTACTGGAATGGAACTGCATGGACTGCCGGACTTGGTACTGATGTAGTTGGAACAAGACGCAGATTTGTGCCATCAGGTTCACTTCCCGGAAGTGTTGATTTGTATGCCAAAATTAGCGTAGCGTGAGTTATCAGTTAACCTTTGGCGGCGGTGAAACTATCCTGATAAGGGATAAGGGAACGGCAAACGCAGTACAAGGATTTGTTTCTAATGAAGTAGTGGTTATTAAAAATATAACCGCATTGGCAACTACATTTATATTTAGCTTATTAAATTATATACAATTTAGTTTATCTGGATTGACAGGTACTATTGTCTGGAGAAATGTATCTGGAGTGTGGAGGGCTGGAATGTTAAATAACAATGTTTCGGGAACTTGGAAACAAGATAAAACCTTTATAAAAGTTTCGGGAAATTGGAAGTAATTTAGTTAAATTGCAGTAAATTAACATTTATGAAAATTACACTAAACAAGCTGAAAGAACTGTCATTTGAACTTTATGGAATGGGTGTTACAAACACTCAAACAAATGAATTTAAGGTACTTACAGAAGGCGTACTAAAACAATCATTAGACCTTAAAAGCAAACATTTTCTTTCCAAATTTGCGAAAAGTCTTGGTGATTTATTTCCAGATGAAGAAGCCCAGCAAAGCCCAGAATTTGCCGAATTAATGAAAGCAGAAGTGGACATCTCCAACCACATAAAGCAGCTCCCAAAAGACCTTTTTGACAAGTTAGGAAACATTCAAACAAAAGAAGAATATCCTATCTTAATGGATATAGCTGCAAGTTTAGTATAATCTGGTTTTATCCGGGTTATCTACACACATATAAAGTCGCTCTGGAAGAGGAAACATTTTTTTAAACTCTTTATCTTTAATCCACTTCCCTTCGTGAAAAACGTACATAACGCCACCTTTTATGGTGGCTGTTCTGTTTTGTATAAACCACTTCAATTCAACATACTGCGAAGCGTTCATATTGTAGTTCTGCTTGTTCTTTTTGGTGTCTATACTTGCCATAAAAAAATAATTTTGGTAAAATTAATTAAAATTAATTAAATTGCAATCTAATATTTTATGTATGATAGATTATTCTTTTCATAGTTTAGTTGGTTTCAACAAGTCATTCTTTAATTATAAAGGTGGTGAAATTATTTGGATTGGCGCAGTTGGTTTTATATCCAGAAATGATTTTGTTATATCAATATCATTGGATATGCCTTATAAGGGTTATTGGGTAATAGGTCTTAACAAAAAAAACGGAGTTCAATTTAAATACCTTTTTTTGTTTAATGAATTTTTGATATTTCCCTCAAACGCAAAATCGTTAAATCCCATTTGGTCAAAAAACAAATTGTTTTGGGAAGTAGAACCATTAAATAAATTGAAGATGATAGACGATATGTTTAAGTTTATTAATTTATATGTTTAATCTTAATAAGATAATATGAAAGACATACACATTATACCAACGGATAAACCAAGTAGATTATACAAAACAGGTAATTTCTTGCTTTTAGACAGCAAAGCAATGCCTAACAATACTCTTGAAACCATAAACCAAAACATCTACATCACTAATTCAGAAGAAATTAAAGGTGATTGGTTTATAAATGAAAGTAATCAAATAGAAAAAGGTATTGAATATTACGATTATAAAGTATTATCTCCAGAATGTAAAAAACGGCAGAGCATTTTATGGTTACAAAATCATCATTCCACAAGAAGAACCTAAACAAGTAACTCTTGAAGAAGCTTTGAACGATATAAAAAGAATAATTGAAATCGTAAAACAAAAACAACCATGACACACTTGTTGTAGATGAATCAGAGATTAAAGTACTAAAAAACAAATTATGAAATTAAAAGATTTTTTGTATTTAATTGTAATTGCCTTTTTATTAATTAAGGTAATGATTGGTTCACCCGAAAAAACAAAATATCTTCCAGCAAATAAGGATAGCTTAAATTCCTACAAAAGACAAATTGCTGAATTGCAAAAGTTGTTATTGGTTAGCAACAATGAAAGAGATTCCATACAAAAATTAAGAAACAAAATCAAAATCAAATATGAAAAAGAGTATGAAATTTACCTTGTTAAAGACAGTATTGCCAATTCTTTGTCTGTTGATTCAATACAAAAGTATTGGGCAGAAAGATACCACAATAGTAAAGAACAATGATTCATTGGTAATAACCACCAAACAAACGGCAGTATTCATAACAAAGGACTTGCTTAAGCTTGATATTGTTCAAAAAGAAAACGAATACCTAAAGCAAGACACATCTTTGCTGCATAAACAAATATCGCTTTACAAAAAGGATTCCGCAACCTACAAGTTAATGGAAAAGGGATATCTTGGAGCAATAGGAAATTACCAAAAATCATTAGATAATTGCGAACAATATGCCCGAAAGAAAGACAAGGAGTTGGCAAGAACTAAATTTAAGTCGGTACTATCTCAAGTATTTTTAGGCATTTTGGCTATATTTACAATCACAAAACTTTAATTTATGGTATTTCTTTCAGCAGGACATCATATTAAAGACCCGGGAGCAATAGGAGTAGATGGTAGAAAAGAAGCCGATGAAGCAATAAAACTCCGAAATGCAGTACTTAAATACTGCTCTGATAGGGGATTAAAGGTAATTACCGACAGTGACAACGAAACGCTTGGTCAATATTTAACAAGGATAAAAACGGGCAATGGTTCAGTGGTATTGGAAATACACTTTGATGCATTTAACAAATTGGCTTCTGGAACAACGGCATTGGTAGGGGATGATGCAGACAGACTTGATAAATTATTTGGGAAAGAAATGGTAGATTTTACATCAAACACATTGGGTATTAAAAATAGGGGTGTTATATCAGAAGCTAAAAGCCACAGAGGAAAGCTTGGATTAATGAGAGAGCAGGGGATAGTTTGTTTAATAGAGGTGTGTTTTATAGATAATTTTTCAGATATGACGAATTATGACAAAAATTTCTTTTCTTTGGCAAGCGGTTACGCTGCAATAATTGAAAAATTTGAAAAATTAATAGAGTGAAAATCAAAGACCTGTTAGAAGAAGAAAGAGATTTCTTGGCATCTTGGTCAGACCTTATAAGCACAATGCACAAGGTAGATACCAAACTATCAAAACTGCACGATGTTGTAATAGGTGATAAGGAGTTTGGAACAGAAGGTATTATTCAAAAACTCAAAAACATAGAAGCAGATTTAGATGATATAAAAAAATATGATTTTGAGTACATTGAAAAGCAAATAGAAGATTTAAAAACATTCAAAAGCAAGTTGATAGGTTTTTCTGTTGCCGCTGGATTTATTTGGGCTTTGATATTAGAATTGTTCGATAAGGTTTTCAAAAAATAGGTTCATAGGTTTTGGTTTAGTGAAAAGACCCCTGCAATTTGTGGGGGTTTTTTTATTAAATTTGGGGTATGAAATACATCTGCGCTCAACCTGGTACAAGGTATTATGCTTGGCAAATAGAAATAATGTTGATGAATTTTAAGGAAATGGGAATACCATTACAAGACGTTCATATAGTTTGTGCGATGCACGACCAAAACGCACTTCATTTGTATCATCAAATATCTAATCAGTATCCAGAAGCGGTTATTGAATTTTACCCAGATACGCGAAGAACAACACATTATCCATCTTCAATCCGACCAAATATACTAAAGCAGCATTTTTTCAAACACAAATTGAATGAGCCATTTTTCTACCACGATTGCGATATGATATTTACAAAAAAGGTAGATTTCACTCCATTTTTGAATGATGATATTTGCTATGGTTCGGACACAAAATTTTATATTGGACACGATTACATAAAAAGCAAGGGGTACGGCATACTTGAAATGATGGCTTCCTTGACTGGAATAGATGTTGAAACGATTAAGGAAAAAGAATTAAACTGCATAGGGGCGCAATACTTGATAAAAGGAGTAGATTTTAGATTTTGGGATGAAGTAGAGAAAATATGCGAAACATTATTTTTGAAGATTACATTAGAAAACAATAAGATTGCATCAGAAGTATCTGTTTGCATAGAAGCATTTCAAAATAATCATATTGACTTAATAGAAAATCTTGAAAAAGAATTGAAATTAAATCCAGAATATCAATTAGCAAATTCAGAATTAAACAAATTGATACCAAAATACACATCACTCAAGTACATTGACAACAAAGTTCATATAAGCAATGATTATCATATACACGCATTGCAAATATGGACTGCAGATATGTGGGCTGTTCTTTGGAACTTATGGAAGTGGGGCAAACAAACTAAAGTAGATGATTACTTTGATTTTGCTTGGGCTACATCAACAATAGAAGATTGGGAAAGGTTAAACATATTTCACAATGCAGGTATAACAGAAACAGGACATGGCTTTTTTTACAAAGGTGATTATATGCACAACCCGTTAAATAAAGAACTCCAGATTAGAGAAAAATCTGCTCAAAAGCATTACTACGAATACGTTAAAAAGGTTACAATATGCTAAAAAGGGCTACCTATGGCGGTGCCGATTGCACAGAACAAGTAAGAACCAGGTGCAAAGATGGCAAATTTAACTTTTGGGTAAACAATTCCATAATAGGCGACCCAGCGCCCGGTGTTCTCAAGAAAATGGAGATATGGTTAGAAAATGGAGAATATTTAGTTTTTAATGAGCATACGTTGGCTACATATCCAGCAAGTACATTAACCCGACTTGGTATTTGGTACACGAATAATGACAATCCAAAGACCGAAAGAACCATATTGGCATCATTGGATAATCTAAATTACATTTCCAATATGGACATAATAACGTCTGTATGGCATCCAATTAAGCGAAACAAATTTCCCGAACTAATATCTCCATACAGGGTAAGCAGCCACCTAAACCAGCTTCTGCAGATTCTGCAATGCCTATACTTTGCAAGGGAAATTAAAGAATACGATTACGTTTCTTTTTTGGAACACGATGTATTGTACCCTTCCGATTATTCCTCTTTTCCCGACTTTGAGGAGGATGTAATGCTATGCAATATGAACTATGGCGGTCTTTGCTATTATGGATGGCAAGAGAAGAACCAACAAGACCAACCAATGCACCAGATTACAATGCGATTTTCGGCTGCTATAAGGCAAATGGAGGGCAAATTAGCCAACGCCCTAAACACCAACTCCGGCTGCATAGAACCAGAGATAAAAAGGGTAAATTGGGAATGTAAGAACCAAGCAATCCATATAAATAACGGCTACCATTTCACCTCCCACAATAGCATATACTCAAAAGATACATACCCAGACCATAAATATTGGGGGAACTACAAACTATACCAAAAGCTTTTTCCAGATGATAAGCAAAATTAAAGAGATAATACAAGCCCATATAATTCAGTTAAACCCAACAGAAGAACAAAAAGAGATAGCAGAGCATAGGTTATCTATCTGTATGGGTAATGAAGAAAAAAAAATACCCAAATGTGAATTTTGGGTATCAAATGATATTTACTCTCATTGTGCCAAGTGCGGATGCGGAACAGCTAAAGCATTTTCACAAGCTATTCCACCACCTTGCCCGGAGCAGAAGTGGCAACATTAAAATAATCTTTCATTTTCCAATTTAATTTTTAATTCTTTCTCTACAAATTTATAAAGTTTATGTTCTGATTGAATTTGATAATCAAGACTAAATTCAGGAAGCAATTCTAATATTCTTTCTACCGCAATTAATGCACATTGTGTAGCACAATCGGCATTTTTCCAACCTGAACTTGTAACTATACCCATTTTTTCAACTAATTCATTTGCTATTTTTTTTGCTTCTTCTATTAATGTTTCTTCTGTTGATAGTTTTATTTTCAAAAGAAACGCATACGATAATATCCATACAAGTCCATTTATATAGTGGGTAAATACTTTTTCGTTGATTGAATAATAAACATTTTTGCCATCCCTCCTTGTTTCTACAATACCAGCTTTCCTTAATTTGCTCAAGTAAAAAGAAACGGCTGATTGGTCTTTTTTTGTTGCAACAATAAGTTCGGTTACGTTTGCTTCTTTCTGTGCAATCAAAGAAAGCATTTTCCAATTTAGTTCATTGTCGAGTAAGCGAATTATTTCAGTCAGCTTTTTGACATTAGACAACGGAAGGAGCAAAATTGTTTCTTTAACTTTCATACTTTATTTTATTTATTAGTTCTTCAATATGTATTTTGTGTTCGTTATCGAATTTATGATTCAGTTCCTTTTTTATTGTTCTTTCAGCGTGAAGAACAGTTGTATGGTCTTGCCCAAAAAAAATACCTATTGCCTTGCATCCAAGCGGAGAATAAGTAATAAGCAAGTATTGGCAAATATGCCTTTGAAATACAACGTATCCAAGTCTGCTTTTCATAAACAATTCTTCTCTTGAGCATTGAAAATGTTTGCAAACAATATCAATAATGTATTCGTGATTATACAATTTTCTTAATTTCTTTGGTCTTACTTTAAGACCTGGAATAACATAATAGCTTATCATAATTAAAATATTCTTGATTGTTGTTTTTGCCTTTCCTCTTGAAGTAGATTCATAATAGCATTATTTTCGTATATCAATTTAATTTGCTTATACTTTGATATTTCAACTGCCATAGAAGCCCTTGATTGCACCCAATATGTGATGTAGATACATTTTTCCAGCATTAAAGCACTCAATTCGTAACCATCTCCCTCAAAATAAGGTTCAGAGAAAAATTCATATTGGGAAGTATGAGTGCCGTATTTTTCATCAAATAAATTTACAAATTTGTTATAATCCCTTTTCAGCGAAAACCACGAACTCTCTGGAAAATAAACAACGCATTTGGCATATTGCCTTGTTATTGGTGTGGCAAACAAAAACAATTCTACTTGCTCGTTGAACAACTCTCCAGACATAATGTAAACGTTGTCCTCTTTCTTGCTAAACTTAAAGCCCTTTATCTTGAATTTTTCTACTGCTGCTGAAATGTTACCCGAAATTTCAACTCCATTGAAAGATTGACTGAATGATTTAACAGAAATCGTAATCAGTAATAATAAGATGATTTTTTTCATTTTGATTTTTTTTATTGTTTTAACTAATATCACTTGCATATTTAATATGTTTATCATAAACTTCTTCCTCTATGCTAATCCGATTATCAATAACCCATTTGTTAATTATTTCATTTTCCTCTGGGCTAAATAACGATTCATCCCATTTTACCTTTTCCACAATGGCGTGGTCGTATCCGGCATCAAACTCTCTGCTTCCCCACCACTCATAAGAACCAATACCTGTGTTAGCAATAATGTAATCGCAATTAAATTCTACTTCCTTTTCTTCTTCATCAATAAGTTCTATTGTGCGGATAATAGTTACTGACATAATTTTGAATTTTTGTTTAAGTTAGGGTAATTGAAATAGGTAATTTTTTTTCTTACAGGGTACGTTACAAGCAGTTTCCCCAATTTGCTTAAAAATCTTTTTCTTTCCTTCCCTTCCACATAAAGCAAATGGTCAATCACATTTTGCACCAGCATAAGACGTTCTTGTTCACTCATTTGATTTCTCATAATTTAATGGTTTTGTAGTTATCATCATCATCCATTAACTTAACTTCAAAGTAATTGTTGGCTAATGTTCCAGATAGTTCAACAATAACATCTTTTGAATTTTCATCGTGAACAATCAATGGACAATTATCATCAAAATACCTTTCGATAACTTTTACCCTTTCGCCTACAACGAATTTTTTTCCAAAGTAGTGAAATGATTTTAATGGGTACAATTTGGTATGTATTTGTGCCATACCTTCCGCAAATGATTTAAGAAATAAATTGTCAAGCATCTTTTTCTGATTTAGGTTGTAAAAAATAAATAAATAAAATAAACACTATAAAAATAATGATATTTATAAACATTTTCATATTAGAAATCACTTTTAACAATTAAAAAATAAACTCCAGCATTTTTGACAACATTTTTCACTTCCGGCAAATCTTTGTTATTTGCTATTCTATAATAAACCGCTTGTCTGCTGATTTTTTGGTACGGATTTTTGTTCTTGATTCTAAAATGTAGCGGAGATATTCTCTCACAATACTCCTCAACACTAATCATTTTGATTTTGTCGCTAATTTGCATATATTGTTTTATTGGTTAAAAATTATACACTTTTGTAGGTTTGCGGCATTTGAATTGCCATAACTCATTGTTTTTTTCATTAAATGATGGCTGCAACGAAGCATTTGAATTTTTGACTACCAAGCCCTCATAAGCATCTACCTGAATTACTTGCTCAAATAACTCCTTAAAATTGCCATTAGAAACAAAGGAAGAAGCAACGTAAAAATCTGGAACATCTGTCTTGAGCATAAATTCGCTGTTATCCAATTCGCCATTTTTAAGAACAGACATATTGTATGGTTCAAATATTACGTTCAAAATTTTAAGACGTTCCCACAATGGATAACCTAAAAGGTACTTGCTATTAGCAACTAAAACATCAAATAACACTACTCTGTCTGTAAGTAAATTACCATTTTCACCTTTCTTCAATTTAGGATTGAGATACTCCCCTACAAAGCAATACCATTTTCCTTGCAAAAAGGAAAGGTAAAAAATATCTACATTGAACTTCTTTGTGTATTTTTCACCTCTCCTGTTATAAACATGAAATTCTTGCCCATTGGTGTATATCATAACACAATCGCCATTGTATTTGGGCTGTGCAATCCATTCATCACCGAATCTGTGCAATTCATCTGGCATTATTTTATACTCCGGTCTTGGCGGATATATGTACTTAAAAGAATTGTATTCCATCAGTTACTAACTTTTAATTGAATAATTGGCTGTATAACTTCAAATAGTTCGCCAACAGGTTTATTTTTGCCAGATAATTCATTGATAGCACCTTTCTTAATTGAATAGGTGATAACTCCCTCAATCAAATTTTCTTTGTCTTTATCGGAAATATCTGGACATCCCATTAAAAGATTTTCAATAGTTTCCTGATACTTTTCCAGCAATTCGGTATTAAATGTAAATGTTCTTTTTTCTTCTACCAATTCGGTAGATTTTATCAATTCGTATTTTTCTGCTGAAACGGAAATGTATTTATCCATAACAATTCCTAACAAATTCTTGCCTTCATCATCTTGAACTTTGAAATTGTCTGGACATTTTCCTGTACGATTATATTCATCTATGAAAATTTCCTTTACTTGCTGCTTCAATTTACCTTCAATCATCTTTAATTTGCCTGTGGCATTTTCTATAATGTTCTTCAGTTCGGCATATTCGGAACAATCTGTGCCGGAAATAGAATGTACTTGATGTGAAGCTTTCTTTGTACTTGTTGCTGTTTTAACTTTTGCTGTAAACATAGGTTTGTGTTTTATATGGTTTAATTAAAAAAATCGTCTGTATAACCAGAATCATCGCCACTAATTTGAAAATGAGCAATAACACAAGAAATAAATAATACTGCTGCTAAATAAGGTATCATTCTATTTTTTTTTGAAATGTTTTAGATACAATGGATGAGCAATCTTCCCTTTTACAGATATAGGTTAATCGCCAATACCTGCCATTCTTAAAAACTCTGATGTTTTTTCTTTTCATATTATTTGCATTTATACATTTTATTTGATTTTTGACTGCCATACCCTTTGTATAGTGGTTTGCTGCCCTTTACTCCTTTTGTAAAGTATTTTTTGTTAGTAGTTGGGCAATTCCCAGAAGTAGCACAGGAAGAAACTGAAATGATAATCAAAAGGTAAATAATTTTTTTCATAAATTAATTTTTGTAAATGTATTAAATAATTGAGATTAAAGCAAAATAATAATGTTAAATTTTGCCTTCATCAGTGAAAGAATAATACCCATCAGATGTTAAAATAATATGGTCAAGCACGCTTATATCCAATAGCCGTAACCCTTGTGTAATTTGATTAGTAATCTTTATATCGGAATCACTTGGAAATAATTGCCCAGACGGATGATTGTGTACTAAAATTACCCCTTTAGCTAAATTTTCAACGGCAAATTTTGCAACCATAGTAACATCAACCAATGCAGAAGCTATGCCACCCTGTGAAATTTTTGCCCAACCTGTTGTATAGTTCCCCCTGTTGAGCATAAGCAAAAAAAACGATTCATAAACATCAATATCTTCAAAGTAAAATTGCCTGACATACTTTGCCGCTTGTTCCGAAGTAGAAATTTTTACTTTTTCGATACTTGGCACTTCTTTGTCTGGAACAATTTTGTAACGCTTGATTTTTGACATTCTTAATAATTTTCAGCAAAGTAAAATGATAATTGATATACAACCAAAATAATAAACACATTTAACAAAGTATTAACAATGTTAAAATATAGTTAAAGAAATTATATTTGTGTAAAATGATAAATATTTATATTATCTTTGCTTTATTAATTTAATACTATGAAATCAGTATGCACACATTATTGTAATCAAACTTGGACAGAAGTAAAAGTTAAAACATTAACAGGGAAAGTATATAATGTAAAATCAAATACAGAAATATTTACAGATAAAGCAGACCCATTTGTTAAGGTAAAATACATTATTACGGGCTGGAGAAAAATTTAATTATAATGCAAATTATAAAATCAGTATATCAAGATTCAGAAAAAAACATTTGGGAAATTAAACGTGAATCGCTTCCTAAAAAGAAAGGTCAGTATGTTTATTGGTTGGCAGAGTGCAAAGAAAAAAATATTTGCTTGAGAAAAAACCTGAAAAAAGATATAATTAAAGAAATCAAAAATTTAACCAATAATAAGCCAAAATGAAAAAAGAAGAAATACAAGCAATCTGGAATCAATTTAAGAGCAACGAAGAAAGGAACGCCCACCGGGAAAACGATATATTGTTAGCCAAAAATTTCGGCAGCAAACAACAAATAGAAATAGCAAGTTACACACACCAGATGCAGCAAAAACAAGGATACGTTACACCCGAACAGAATTTATACTGCTATGTAAAAGTACATTCAAAATTGTACCCTGTACTGCACAGATTAGCCGAAATACAACAAATAGTATAATTGTTAAAGTTTAGTTAAAGATTATATATTTGTGTAAAATAGTAAATATTGCCCTTATCTTTGCAATCTAAATAATAACTATGCAAACAGAAAATTTTACTTGTCCATCCTGGTTATCTGGAAAATTATCTGAAGATATTGAAATTAACACACGACTTCCCTATGTATCAATTTACGACTTTTTTTGTCAAGGAGAGGAAGCAGATAATGTGATATTAGAAATTAACCGAATTTACAATACGCACAAAAGCAACCCAACACCATTACAGGCAGCACAAATCTGGGCAAACGCATATCTATAAACCATATAAAAAAAACTTTATGAACCTTGATTACAAAACATTGTACGGAGATGTTTTAATTTTCAAAAATAAAAATGATTGCTTGACAATTAATAGGGGAAACAATGGCAAAGTAGATATTGATTCTATTGAAATAGACGGAGAAAAACTTCAATATGATGAATGTAATTACGATTTACTTTCCCATCCAAAAAATACTTTTACTTCAGACGAAGTAAATTATTTTATTGAAAATTACGATGAAATTATATCTAACAAATATTAACTATAAAACCACACACAATGGCAAAAACATTCAAATTTATTAAAGAACAAAATTTAGGGGAAACAACAACTGTTTATTTTACAGAGCAGAACGGGATATATGTAAACGGCAGTTTGTCCTCTGACTATGATGTAGCCCTTGCCCGTTACGAATCGCTATGTAAGGGAGAACCGCATAAAATTGTAGAAGTACTCCAGACCTGTACGATAGAATAAATAAATCAAATCAAAATTGAAATAGGGGAAATTCAACCCCTATTTTTTTTATTACAATATGTTAAAGTTATGTTAAAGAATATTTATTTATACAAATTAATAAATTTATACCCTATATTTGCATTCTAAACAAAAAAATAAAAAACTATGAACACACAAAATTTTGCAGATTCGTTAATCAGTTCAGCAATTCAGAACGACAAAGTAAATGAATTGTTAGACAAATTCGGGCTAAATTGGGAAGTAGAAAAAACACCCCTAATTTTACCTAATGGCAACGAAACACCCTATTTTGCATTGGTTCGTTCAGACAATGGACAATGCCTAAATTCTGTTAAGGATAGTTATGTACCTTTTCAAAATTCCGAACTTGCAGACCTGGTAATAAAAATAGCGGATAAAGGAGGATATAACATACACTCCGGAGGAAAATTTAATGGGGGGCAAAAATTATACCTTCAATTAGAATCAGGGAACGAAATTAAAAGCATTGGAGAAAACCGCAGTAAAGTAATAGGTTTCATATCTGGCATCAATTCACACGACGGGACAACCTCTCTAAAGTGGGGAAATGTAAATTTTACAATATGTTGTAGAAATACCTTTGCGGCAGCGACAAAGCAACTTCAAAATTCGGCTAAACACACGCAAAGCATACACGCTAAAGTTGAAGAATATTTGCAACAAATAGGGCTAATTATAAAGCAAGAAACAGCCATATTTGACCAATTTATTAAAATGTCAGAAACACCCGTTACAAAAGAGCTGATTCAACAAGTGGTAAAAGAAATCACGAAAGTTGATACAGCATTGACCCCAGCACAGGCGAAAGAGCAGCACACCACCTACCAAATAAACCGCACTAACGAATTATTGACAAGTATAGCAACGGAAACCAACGCAAAGGGGCAAACACGCTGGGGGCTATTTTCGGGAGTAACTCATTACACTTCCCATGTAATGCCCGTACCTAATCGGGAAGCAGCACGAATTGAAAGCAAGTACACAGGAACAGCCCTAAACACCGACAACACAATTTTCAAAATGTTATCAGTAAACTAAAAGCAAAAAACAAAATAGGGGAAATAAAACACCCCTATTTTTTTACTCTAATATGTTAAAGAAATGTTAATGTTAAAGTTCAGTTAAAGAAATTATTTTCGTACAAAATAGTAAATTTTACCCCTATCTTTGCCCTACACTAAAAACAAAAACCATGAACACCCAAACGCCCACACAAGTAAAAGCAGCGAAATTATTATACAATTTTGCACACCAAAGACCGGGACTTGAGCCCTGTAATTACGGATACGGAAGAGAGGGCTTTTTATGTTACCGCAGAGAATCCGCAGAAATTACAAGAGACCTGCACGACTTCAGGGAATTATTCGCCCTTGCTTCATTGTTGGTTGATAATTTAGAGGAAAAGGTAAAAGCCAAGTTAGAAAACAACAACGGCAGATTGTCGCTAATAGATGATAAAATCGAATATATAACAGGGCAATACTTCCCGACTGAATACCGCCCCGCAGCATCTCAAATATTAGTTTCTTTAATCTGGGATTATTTTAGAAACATTTACACCACAGGAGACGAAATAAGAAAAGCAATAAAACGCCAAAATTTGAGCAGAAGAGTGATAAAAAATTATTTCAGATAACAGCCAAAAACAGCTATTTTTTCAACTTATTAAATTACTACAATATGGCA
>Ga0209990_10001934_pt1 | contig 16884 bp, 15 predicted proteins | sample NOAtaG_6_FD_187304 | JGI IMG/M metagenome (GOLD analysis project Ga0209990, IMG submission 187304) | Freshwater lake microbial communities from Lake Erie, under a cyanobacterial bloom - NOAA_Erie_Diel5S_2200h metaG (SPAdes) (version 2) | ecosystem: Environmental > Aquatic > Freshwater > Lake ...
CGCGCGGCCACGCCGGCCGAGTGCCGCTTCGTGCCCGACTACCAGCCCGGGCCGCTGGACAGCCGCATCGCGCCGCGCTGAGCCGCGTGCGCGGGGCGGGTCCGCGCCGTGGTCCAGCGCGCGCAGCAACGCCCCGCAGGTCGGCCGGAGCGCGTCGGCCGGAGCAGGCGCACAGCCCGAGCGGTGCGGTGGTGCGGCGGGCGCCCGGCCAGAGCGGCGCAGTCAGAGGGTGAGAGGCAATCCGGCGTGCCCGAGGGGGCTGTCCAAAGCGCCCCCAATCTAGGCGCAAGGCGCAGCCGTAGCTCGGGCTACTGCGAGCATTTGCAACGACGAGTGGGGCGCTTTGGGCAGTCACAGCGGGCATGTCGGATTGCCTCTCACCCTCTCAGCCGGCACCCGCAGCCAGACCGAGCGCTGCTGCCGCCCAGGCGCCGGGCACGTGGATGCGGCGCATCGGTACATACGTGACCAGGCTGCGCGGGTCGGGTTCGAGCACGCGCGAGAACAAACCGATCAGGCGGCCCTGCGTATCGAACAACGGCGAACCGCTGCTGCCGGCGGCGCCGTCGACGTCGCTGACGATGAAGCGCTCGCCGTCCTCCTCCCCCGTGCCGATGGCGGTGACGCGGCCGGCGCTGATGCGCAGGCTGCCGTCGGCGTCGCGGTAAGCGGCCGCGCCCCGCGCGGTGCGCAGCGGATAGCCCGCCATCCAGACCGGATCGCCGGGCCGCGGCTGCGCGACCGATAAGGGCAGCCAGGCCACGGGGGCCGGCTCGATGCGCAGCAGCGCCACGTCGGCATGCAGGCGGAACCGGTAGCGGGAGTCTGCCGAGGGACGCAGCGCATCGCCTTGCGGCGGATTGGCCACCAGGTACACCGCGTCGGCCCGCTGCCAGCGCCAGGTCGCCCCAGCAGGAACCGCCATCCACGCCTGCAGGTTGCGGCAGCGCTGCTCACGCCCGCGCACCCCGGCCTGCCGGTCCAGGTGCTCGATCTCGCCGGTGGCCAGGTGGTAGTTGGTCAGCACATGGCCGTCGCGGTCGATCGCACAGCCGGTACCGCCGCCCTCCAGCAGCACCTGCGCCGGGAAGCTGCCGCCGCCGCGCACCACCTGGCAGAACTCGTGATTGACCATGGCAAGCGCAAAGGTCGGGTCGTCGCAGCGCGCCTTGTCTTCCTCGGTGAAGTAGCGGAACCAGTGTTCGGCGCCGTCGTCGCGCGTTTCGTTGCGCGCCAGCCGCTGCGCCGCGGCGCGGTCGGGCGCCAGATCCATATGCAGCGGCGTTTGCGGCACCAGCCGCACCACCGCCGCACGCAATGCGGCCGCTTCGATACCCGGCGGGGAGCACTCCGACAGTTCGAACAGCCCCTCGGCCACGACATCTCCCTCAGTGCATGGATGCAACCGGTAACGGACGCGCACCCAGCCGCCGCCCGCGCGCCGCGGCAATGCCGCCCCGCCGGGGCCGCTACTTGAGCAGCCCTTCGGCCCGCAGCGCCGCCTGCACCGCCGGCCGCGCGCTCACCTGCGCGTTGAACGCCACTACTTTCGGAAACGGCGCCAGGTCCAGCTTGACGTAGCCGCTCCAGGACAGCACCGTGAACAGGTAGGCGTCGGCAGCGGTGAAGTGGGTGCCGGTCAGGTAGGGGCCGACCAGCGTCTGCTCCACGTAGCCAATGCGCCGGGCAAGCTGCTGCATCTGGTACTCGCGCACGCTGTCGGGCGTGGCGGGGTTGAACAGCGGCGAGAAGTTCTTGTGCAGCTCGGTGGAGATGAAGTTGAGCCACTCGATCAGGCGGTAGCGCTCCAGGGTGCCGGCCGGTGCCATCAGGTGCTGGTCCGGCACCTCGTCGGCCACCCACTGCACGATGGCCGAGCCCTCGGTCAGCACACTGCCGTCGTCGAACTGCAGCGCCGGGACGTAGCCCTTGGGGTTGATGCGGGTGAAGTCTTCCCCGCTGGCCGTGACCTTGGTCTTGAGGTTGACCTTTTCGAGCGCAAACGGCAGGCCGGCCTCGCGCAGGACGATGTGCGGCGACAGCGAGCAGGCCCCGGGGCTGTAGAAGAGCTTCATCGAACACTCCGTGATTGAACGGGGCCGATGATAGGCCGCAGCCGCGGCGCCGCCGCCGGGCGACCGCCGTGCCGATCCGCCGCGGCCGGCGGCGGCTACGGCGTCGGCCGGTCTTCGAGCGACTGCACCGCGCGCACCAGCATGCGGACGGCTTCCAGCAGCGTCCAGGCCAGCAGCATGAACATGAAGGCGCGCAGGCTGGCCGAAGCCAGGGCCTCGGCGCTGGTCACCGCCGGACCGAGCAGCCACTCGGCGGCAATGCCCAGAATGAAGGCGAACTTGAACATGGGCGGGGATCCGGAAACTCGGGGCGAGAGCCCCCTGTCCCCGTATCGGCCGCGCGGCGGCGGACTTTAGGGCGGCCATTGGCCGGGACACCATCGCGCGGGCCGGAGCCGACGCCGGGACCGCGGGCGCCATCGGCGCGGCCGGCAACGCACCGCAGCGGCGGCGGGCGGCGGCGGGCGGCCGGCGGGCGGCCGACGGCGGCCGACGGCGGCCAGCAGCGGCCAGCAGCGGCCAGCAGCGGCGTCAAGCGCGCGGGGTTGGAGCACGGGCCCGGCGGCGGCGGGCGCGAGGCCGCTCTAGACTCGGGTCATGATCGTTTGCGCGGTTTTCGCTGGCGCCGGCCGTGCGGCCGGCAGTCCCTCGCCGGCGCCGCGGTTGCGTAGCCATCGGGTGCGCCGTCGCACCTCGCACCACCGAGGCGCCGGCGCCGGCCCGACCGGGCGCTGAGGGACCGCCATCGATGCGCTACGAACACCTGGTCGAGGTCAACGATCCGCGGGTGCCGCTGCTGCCGCGGCTGACGCGCGCGCAACTGTGGCGCGGGCTGGTGCGGCGCGCCGAGCAGCCGTGGGAGTTCGTGCTTGGCCTGAACGGCGCCACCGTGCATGCGCGCGGCCACGAGGGCGCCGTCGCGACGCTGACCCGCACGCTCGACTTCGGCAGTTTCGTGGTGCACGACCGCGTGCTGCTGACCCCGCTGGAGCAGACGCGCATCGAGACCGAGGCGGCGGCCGGCTTTCCGGCCAGCTCGCTCACCATCCGCATCGAGGAGCCGCACCCGCAGCGGCTGTACCTGCGCTTCGTCTACGAGTCGGCTGCGGTCGACGGCCAGGGCGAGCTGGATGCCGTCACCGTCGGCTTGCGCAACCAGGCCTACGAGCAGGCCGACATCGACACCGTCGGCCGCATCCGCGAGCTGGCCGAGCAGGGGCTGCTCTAGCCCGGACGGGGCCCGCGCCATGCGGGACGGGCGCGCGGATGCCCGGCCGCGCCGGGTTGCAGGCGCGGGGCGCAGCGGCGGCGCCCGCTACGGCGCCCGCTACGGCGCCCGCTGCGGCGCCCGCTGCGGCGCCCGCGCCCGCGACCGGCCCCATGCAAAGGGCGGCTGACGCGGCCCCTGCCGGCGGGCGGCGGCGGCCTCAGCAGCCGCCCTTGGCCTTCTTCTCCTTCTTCTCGTCCTTCCTCTCGTCCTTCTTGGCCTCGCTCTTCTTTTCTTCCTTCTTCGGGTCCTGGGCGATGGCCGGGGCACTCAGGGCGAACAGGGCCGTGGCGACGGCGGCGGCAAGCTTGGGCATCGGGGTCTCCTGCGGGTTCGGCGCAGCGGGCTGCCGCGCCGGGGAGCGCAGGCTAGCGCGGAAGCTTCACCCGGTCGCCCCCCGGCATCACCCCCCGGCATCGCCGTTGCTCGAGCGGACGCAAGGGCGCGCGTCGGGCCGCAGTCGGTCGGGGCGGTCGGGGCGACGTGGGTTTGCGCGGCTGCCGCGCAAACCCGCGCGCCTGAAGAAACGTCCGGGCCGGCTAGGTCGGCCGGCGCGCCGCCCGGTAGTGCGGCTCGATCTCGTCGACGTTGTCGCGCAGCATCTTGTCGTACTCGCTTGCGTAGTAGGCGGCGGCCGCATCGAGCGTCTGCCCGGGCTCGCCCTCGCGCGTGACCCAGGTGAAGGCGTTGTAGCGGGCGGCGGCGTACATCATCACCGCGCACACCCAGTCGCGCGGGTACTGCTCGCTGAGCCGGTTGGCCAGCTGCACGAACTCGTCGGCAGCGTCGAGGAACTCGGGCGGGATGTTGTGGCGGGTCGCAGGGGCAGCCATGGCGGAACCGGCAAGGGTCGTTGCAGCAGGATCGCTATCTTGCCGCGATCCTGCCGCCCGCTGCAGCGGCCCGCCGCCGCCGGCCGCCCGCCGGCGGCGCGGGCCGGGCATCATGTGCGCATGGACCGACTGTTCTTCTCGCTGGGCGCCCTCAGCGGCGCCCTCAGCGTGGCCGCCGGCGCCTTCGGCGCGCACGCCCTGAAGGTCCGGCTGGCGCCGGACCTGCTCGCCGTGTTCGAGACCGGGGCACGCTACCAGGGGCTGCATGCGCTGGCGCTGCTGGCCGCCGCCTGGGCCTGCGCGCACTGGGGCGGACGGCTGCCGCGCGCGGCCGGCTGGTGCTTTGTCGCCGGCACGCTGCTGTTCTCGGGCAGCCTGTACGCGCTCGCGCTGAGCGGCGTGCGCACGCTCGGCGCGGTCACGCCCTTCGGCGGGGTGCTGCTGCTGGCCGGCTGGCTGCTGCTGGCGGCCACACCCTGGCGGTCGCGCTAGGCGGCGACTGCTTCGACCTCCCGCGGCGGTTCGGCGCCGTCACCGACCGACCAGGCGCCGGCTCGCACTGGGCTGCCGGCCGGCAGCATCTCCCGTCGCGGCAGCAGAACGATCAAGACCGTCGCGTCGCCATCGATCGCGCAGGCCCGATGCGGCAGGCGCGAGTCGAGCAGCACCGTGTCGCCAGCCTCCAGCACGTGGCGCTCGTCCCCGACCTGCCAGGCAGTCCGGCCGCTGAGCACGTAGGCGAACTCCTCGCCATCGTGCTCGAAGAACACGTGCCGGTCGACGTCGCGCGGCAGATGTACGACGAAGGGGGCCATGCGGGCAAAGGCGTCGTCCGGTGCAAGCGCCTCGTAGCGGTAGCCCAGGCGGCTGCCGTCCCGCTCGACCACGGGCCGCTCGCCGGCGCGCAGCACGCGGTACTGCGGCAGGCCGTCGAGCCGGGCAGATGCGGCCAGCAGCGCCTGCACCTCGGTGCCCAGGGCCGCTGCAATCCGGCCGAGCGTCGGCAGCGGCGGGGTCTTCCTGCCGTTCTCGATGCGCGAAAGGTAGCCCTTGGAGAAGCCGGTGCGCTGCGATATGACGTCCAGGGTCATGCCCCTCTGGAGGCGGCGTTCCTGGATGCGCCACCCCAGCTGGGCAATCTCTGCCATGGGCAGTCGGCGGCGTGCAAAGTGATGGAGGTTGTCGGAGTTCATCGGAAGCTCGATCGTCGAAGCCCGGGTCCGGGCCGGCCTGACGGCGGCGGCGCAAGCGCCGCCACGTGGACCGCCCACCGGACCACGGGTACCGTCAGTTACCTATACGGAAAATAGGCACGCGGCTTCGCAACTCGGCAACTTTTCGAAATGCCCCGGCTGCGTGTTTGCTGTTGCCTGTTGCCTGTTGCCTGTTGCCTGTTGCCTGTTACCCGTTAGGCAACCCACGCCGCCGACCCGCGGCCGCTGCCGGGGCCGGTGAGGCGCCGGCAGCGGCCGTTCGACCGTCGAGCCGCTGCCCGCCGGGAAACGGCCGGAACGGTCAGGAAGGGGGCCGGCCCGGCGCAGCGATCCGCCCCGTAACCCCGTTTTCCGGATGCAGCTACGCCGGTCGGCGCGATCCGGCCGATGGCGCGCCGGCCTGGACCGGCGTCAGCCCGTCGAGCCGCTGCTGCAGAACCGACCCGCGGCACTCCGCAGCGCGCTCGGCCGAGGGCTGGGTGCCGCGGCAGGCGCGCTCCTCGTCGTAGCGCTGGCTGTGCAGCCAGCGCCGCTCGCTGGCGGAAAACGCCTGCCGCTGCGCCGGCGTCAACGTTGCCCAGATCTGCTGGTAGCGCGCCGAAAGCTGCGCCAGCGCCGCCTCGGCGCGCGCTTCGGCGGGGCTCTGCGCATGAGCAGCAGCAAGCGGCAGGGCAAGGCACGAGGACAGCGCGACAGCGGCAAGCAGGCGATGCATGGCAGGTCTCCGGACGGAAGACCGGCATCGTAGGAAGCCGGCGGCACACCGCTTAGGCCAATTGGTTATGCCGATAGCGCCGGCGCCGGCGCGGCCCGCCCTGCGACAATCGGTGCCGCCGCCGCGGCGTTCCGGCGCGCACCCCGCCCTCCCCATCGGCCTTGCCCGCTGCCCCGCCATGCCTGCCTCGCGCCCGGCCCGACTGCGCGCCTACCTGCTGCTGACGGCCTCGATGGCGCTGGTCGGCAGCTATGTCGCGCTGTCCAAGCCGCTGGTGGCGGTGCTGCCGGTGTTTGCGCTGGCTTTCCTGCGTTTTGGCATCGCGGCGCTGGCGATGCTGCCGTGGCTGCGGCGCGCGCCGGGCGAGCCGCCGCTGGCGCGCAGCGAGCAGGTGCAACTGTTCGTGATGTCGTTCTTCGGCAACTTCCTGTTCAGCATCTGCATGCTGAGCGGCATTGCGCTGACGACCGCAGCGGCCGCCGGCGTGATCATGAGCACGCTGCCGGCGGTGGTGGCGCTGCTGTCCTGGCTGGCGCTGCGCGAGACGCTCGGCCGGCGCGCCCTGCTGGCCATCGCGCTCGCGGTGGGCGGCATCGCGCTGCTGCAACTGGCGCGGCCGGACGGGACAACCAATACGCAGACGAGCCTGCTCGGCAACCTCTTCATGCTCGGCGCGGTGGTCTGCGAGGCGATCTACGTGATCCTGGCCAAGCGCCTGGCGCACCGGCCGCCGTTGCGCGTGTCGGCGCTGATCAACCTCTGGGGCCTGGTGCTGATGGCGCCGCTGGGCCTGTGGCAGCTGGCGCGCACCGATCTGGGCGCCCTGGGCGCCGGACTGTGGCTGCTGCTGGTGTTCTACGCGCTGGCGGCGAGCCTGTTTGCGGTCTGGCTGTGGATGGCCGGCATGCAGGCCGTGCGCGCCAACGAGGCCGGTGTCTTCACCGTGGCGCTGCCGATCGCCGCCACGCTGGTCGGCGTGGGCGTGCTCGGCGAGGTCTTCACGCTGGTGCACGCGGCCGCGCTGGCGCTGGCGGCCGCCGGCGTGCTGCTGATCGCCACCGCACCGGCGCCCGCCGCCGCGCCGGCGCCACGCTGATGGCCCTGCTGACCCTGCTCGATGCCGAGCTCGCCCATGGCGATGTGCCGCTGCTGGACCGCGCGCAACTGACCTTGCTGCCGGGCGAGCGCCTGGGCCTGATCGGCCGCAACGGCAGCGGCAAGAGCTCGCTGCTGCAGGTGATCGCCGGCCGGGCGACGCTCGATGCCGGCGAACTGCAGCGGCGCGACGGCCTTGCCGTGGTGCTGGTGGAGCAGGAGCCCGAGCTGCCCGCCGCGCCAACGCTGCACGACAGCCTGCTCCTGCGCGGCCATGTGCCGGCGCTGGCCGATGAGCGGCGCCGCTGGCAGGTGCAGGCGCGGCTGGCCGAGTACCTGCAGCGGCTCGGCGTGGACGGCAGCCTGCGCCCTGCCACCGCCTCGGGCGGCGAGCGCAAGCGCGCCGCATTGGCTCTGGCGTTTGCGCTCGAGCCCGACCTGCTGCTGCTCGACGAGCCGACCAACCACCTCGACATCGGCGCCATCGAGCGGCTGGAGGACCTGGTGCTGCGCGCGCCGGCGGCGATCGTCATCACCCACGACCGCCGCTTCCTGGACCGCGTGGCCACCCGCATCGTCGAGCTCGACCGCGGCGTGCTGCGCAGCTACCCGGGCAACTTCGCGGCCTACGAGCAGCGTAAGGACGAGGAGCTGGCGGCCGAGGCGATCGCGCGCCGCAAGTTCGACAAGTTCTGGGCGCAGGAGGAAGCCTGGATCCGCCAGGGCATCGAGGCGCGCCGCACGCGCAACGAGGGCCGCGTGGCGCGCCTGCAGGCGCTGCGCCGGCAGCGGCAGGCGCGCCGCGAGCAGCAGGGCCAGGTCAAGCTGGCGCTCGATGCCGGCGGCCGCAGCGGCAAGCTGGTGGCCGAGCTGGAGCACGTCGGCAAGGGCTTCGACGGCAAGACCGTGGTACGCGATCTGTCGCTCGCCCTGATGCGCGGCGACCGCCTGGCGCTGGTCGGGCCCAACGGCGCCGGCAAGAGCACGCTGCTGAAGCTGATCGTCGGCACGCTGGCGCCCGACAGCGGCCGCATCCGCCGCGGCACCCAGCTCACGGTGGCCTACTTCGACCAGCTGCGCGCGCGGCTCGATCCAGAGAAGACCGTGGCCGAGACGATCGCGCCGGGCTCGGACTGGATCGAGGTCGCGGGAGTGCGCAAGCACGTGATGAGCTACCTCGGCGACTTTCTCTTCCCGCCGCGGCGCGCCACCGCGCCGGTCAAGACGCTGTCGGGCGGCGAGCGCAACCGCCTGCTGCTGGCGCGCCTGTTTGCCCAGCCGGCCAACCTGCTGGTGCTCGACGAGCCGACCAACGACCTCGACATCGACACGCTGGAACTGCTGGAGGACACGCTGCAGGGCTACACCGGCACCCTGCTGCTGGTGAGCCACGACCGCGCCTTTCTCGATGCCATCGCCACCCAGACGCTGGCCCCCGAAGGCGACGGCCGCTGGCGCGAGTACGTGGGCGGCTACAGCGACTGGCTGGCGCAGCGCCCGGCGGCAGCTCCTGCGCCCGCCGCCGCAGCGGCAGCCGCGCCGGCAGCGCCGCGCGAACGCAGCGCGCGCAAGCTCAGCTACAAGGAGCAGCGCGAACTCGACGCCCTGCCCGGCGAGATCGAGGCGCTCGAAGCCGAGCAGCAGGCGCTGAGCGCGCGCATGCACGGCGCCGAGTACCACGCGACCGCCCCCGCCCAGATGGCCGCCGACGCGCAGCGCACGAGCGAGCTAGAGGCGCTGCTGCACGGCAAGCTGGAGCGCTGGACCGAGCTGGAAGAGAAAGCGAAGGAAGCGGCCGCGCGCTGAAGGCACCCGCCCGCTGAATGCACCCGCCCGCTGAATGCACCCGTGCGCCGCGCGCACGGCCTGCGGCCCGGACGTGGCAAGCGGTCATCCGCGCGGATTGCCGCCCGCGCGCTGCAAACGCCCCCGCGCCGGCCTTTGCAGCGCGCGGGCGTCTGGCCGACACCCGTTCACCCGTCGCGCGGATGGCGCAGTCCCGGGTCTGCACTGTTGCCGGCCACCGGCGCGGCTGGCGGCGCTCAAGCGCGGGCGGCCGCGCAGCTGCGCACCGCCTCGCACAGCCTGGGCGCGTCGATCGGCTTGGTCACGAAACCGTTGGCGCCCAGCGCCATGCAGCGCTCGCGCTCGGAAGACAGCGCGGCGGCGGTCAGGGCGATCACCGGCAGTGCGGTGGCGCTGTAGCGCTGGCGCAGCTGTGCCAGCGCCTCATAGCCGCTCATCACGGGCATGTGCATGTCCAGCAGCACGGCATCGAAGCGGCCGCCCTCGCGCTCCACCGTCTCAAGCGCCTGGCGCCCGTCGGTCGCCTGTACGACCGCAGCGCCCCAACCGCTCAGGAGGGAGTCGGCAATCAGCATGTTGACGGCGTTGTCCTCCACCAGCAGCAAACGCAGGCCGGCGAGCGGGAGCTCCTCGTCGGCGGCGGCGGCCGCCGGCGCTGCCGGCGGCGCGGCGGCCGGCAACGGCAGCTCCGCCCAGAACGTGCTGCCGCGGCCTGCCACGCTGTCGACGCCCACCTCGCCGTCCATCAGCAGCGCCAGCTCGCGGCAGATCGACAGGCCCAGCCCGGTGCCGCCAAAGCGGCGCGAGGTCGACTCGTCGGCCTGGGAGAACGGCTGGAACAGGCGCGCCTGCGCCTCGGGCGCCAGGCCGATGCCGGTGTCGTTGACGGCAAAGCGCACGCGCCCGTTGGCCGGCTGCACGCGCAGCTCGATGCGGCCATGGGCGGTGAACTTGAGCGCGTTGGACAGGAAGTTGGCGACGATCTGGCGCACCCGCACCGCATCGCCGTTGACGTGCACCGGCACGCCGGGGGCCAGATCGAACTGCAGGACGAGTCCCTTGGCGGTCACCAGGTCGCGGTAGGCCGTGTAGATCGTCTGCAGCAGCGCGTGCAGGTCGAAGTCGGCGCGCTCCAGCGTCAGCTTGCCCGCCTCGATCTTCGACAGGTCGAGGATGTCGGAGATGATGGTCGACAGCGTCTCGGCGCTTTCGAGGATCAGCTTCAGGTACTCGCGGGTGCGCGCCGTATCGCTGCGCGCATCGAGCGCCAGCCGCGCCAGCCCCAGCAGGCCGTTCAGCGGCGTGCGGATCTCGTGGCTGGTGTTGGCGAGGAAGGCGCTCTTGGCCTGGCTGGCCGCCTCGGCCTGCTCCTTGGCTGCCGCCAGTGCGCGCTGGATCTCGCGCCGCTCGGTCACGTCTTCGGCGATCCAGATCGTGCCGCCCACCACCGGCTGCAGCGGATCGACCACGCGCGCCAGCAGCCGGCACCAGAAGGTGCTGCCGTCGCGCCGGCGCATCAGGCGCTCGACCTCCACCGGCTCGCCGCGCGCCAGCCCCGGACCGACGATGCGCCCGACTTCGGCGTAGTCCTCCGCGGTGGGCCAGACCACCGCGCCGGGCTGGCCGCCGAGGCCACCCAGCGGCCAGCCGAACATCTGCTCGAACGCCGGATTGGCGTGCTCGAAGCGGCGCTCGCGGGTGAACCCGATGCCGATCGAGGCGCTGGCCAGAATCGCCTCGTACTTGAGCCGCTCGACCTCCTTGGCGGTGACATCGCGCGCGGTGGCCACCAGATACTGCTCGCCGCCCGCCTCGAACTGTGCCGCCGAAAACAGCACCTCGCGCAGGCTGCCGTCGACCCGCCGCAGCCTGGCCGGCACGTCGTGGGCCAGGCCCTCGGACCGCACCGCCTCCACCAGGCGCACCCGCTCGGCCGGGTCGTGCCAGATGCCCAGGTCGAGCGCGAAGCGGCCGACCACCTCGGCGCGCGCCAGCCCGGTCAGACGCTCGAAGCCCGCGTTGACGAGCTCGAGCCGGCTGTCGCGCAGGCGGCTGACGGTCACGTAGTCCGGGTTGGACTCGACCAGCTGCTTGAGCAACTGCTCGGAGCCGCGCAGCTTCTGCTCGGCGGCGCGCCGCTCGGTCAGATCGAAGTACAGCGACATGTTGGCCGGCCCGTCGACCAGCTCGACGCGCACCACGATCGCCTGTACGAAGCGGGGCTGGCCGAGGCGGGTCTGCATGGTCAGCTCGGCCGTGGGCAGGGTGCTGCCCACCGGCATTTTCTCCATTGCGGCAATCTGCGCGGCCGCCGGCTCGCGCGACTCGGGACGGTTCAGCGCCGTCATGACCAGACCGGTCATCGCCGCCGTCGAGGGAAAGTCGAACAGCCGGGCGGCCGCCTGGTTGGCAGACACGATCGCGCCGCGCCGGTGCACGATGAACGCCGACGGCGAGACCTCGAACAGCCCGCGGAACAGCCGCTCCGAGCGCAGCGTGGCCTGCTGCGACTCGTACTCGGCGGTGATGTCGCGCCCCACGCCCCAGTAGCCGCGGAACCTGCCGTCCACGTCGAACACCGGCTCGCCGCTGATAGCGGCATAGATCGGCCGGCCGGCCGGGCCGAAGCGGCGCAGGATGAGGTCGCGGAACGGACGATGCGCCAGCAGGTCGGCGCGGTGGGCTGCCGCCTCCGACTCGCTCATGCCCAGATCCGGGAGCTCCCAGCGCGTCCTGCCCAGCTGAGACTCGATCGTCATGGTGCTGCGGGTCGCCGCTTCGGGCGAGATGTAGGTGAAGCGAAACTGCTCGTCCTGTTCCCAATACCAGTCGGCCGAGATGCGTAGGAGGGTGTGGAAACGTTCGCGCTCGACCTGCGCGGCTCGCGACGAGAACTGGACAACGCGCTGGAGCAGGTAGCCGACCAGCAGGCCGCCCAGCAGGATCGCGCCGTGCGCATACAGGCGCAGGACGCCCGGTCCGTCGGCCGCGGCAGCAGCACCGCCGATCAGGTGCGCGCGCTCGGCCCAGTGAAGGACCAGCACGACGAGTGCCGACAGCAGCGTGTAGGCGATGGCCGCGCGCAGTCCCGACAGAACCGCGGCAGCGGTGATCACGACGGCCAGCCCGCCGAGCGAGGCAGCATGGGTGCCCAGCTGCGTCGACCAGCCGAAGCCGCCGACGGCCAGGCAGGCCGCCGCCAGCACGACGTGCGTGGCGGCAGCAACGCGGCCGGCGCGGCCGAGCAGCGCCGCCACGACCATGGTCGCCGCCAGGGCCACGGCCGCCACGCCGCTGGGCCAAACGAGGGCCCAGGGCAGGACCGCCGCGCGCAGGGCGGCGTACAGCAGTCCCACGGCGGCCAGGACTGCGGCGGCACCGACCAGCACGGGGCTCAGGACCGCATCGATCGTGCGCCGCGGACCGGTCGCTGGCGCAGAAAAGTGGTCTTGCGAGAACATGGCGGTCTCACTCTGGCAGAGCCGGCCGGCCCGTGAAGGCGCGAAAAGGCCGAATGATCCGGGTCGCAGGCCGCAGCGGCCGGCCGCGGGCACCGCGCAGGCATGGGGCAAGCCCCGGTGATCCGACCGGGCCCGACCCGCCGCACAGGCTGTCGCCAGCCCGCCCCCGGGACGAGTGCCCGGATGCAATCGCTCCAAGCGGCGGCAAGCTGCACCGCAGCGTTCCGAAAGCGCTGGCCGCCACGACTACATGCGCTGCACGCGTCCCTCGCGCACCAGCGGCGTGTAGGTGGCGATGTCGGCGCCGATCAGATCGCGCATCTGCGGCGGCGTCGAAGGCGCCAGCTGAAAGCCGGCGCCTTCGATGCGAAGGCGTACCGGGTCGCTCGCCAGTGCCAGCAGCACGTCGCGGTGGATCTGCTCGAGCACCGGCGCGGGTGTGCCGGCGCGCGCCACCAGCCCGGCCCACGGGCGCATTTCCACCGGCGGCCCGCCCGCCTCGGCGAAGGTGGGCAGTTCCGGATGGTCGGCCAGGCGGGCCCGCGCGGCCACCGCCAGGGGCTTGAGCCGGCCGGCCTTGATCAGCGGCATCACCGTGTGCATCGACAGCGTGGTGAAGTCGACCTCGCCGTTGGCCACCGCCGCCAGTTGCGCGCCGCCGTCCTTGAACGGCACATGCAGCAGATCGAGGTTGGCGGCGCGCGCGAAGGTCTCCACCGCCACGTGCGAGGGATGGCCGTTGCCGAACGAGGCATAGCTGACCGCGCGCGGCGCCCGCCGCGCCTGCGCGATCAGCTCGGCCAGCGAGCCGAAGCGGCTCTTGCTGCCGACGTGCAGCACGAAGGTGGCGCGGAACAGGGTGGTCAGCGGCGCGATGTCGCGCTCGACGTCGTACGGCAGGCTGGCGTGGATCAGCGGGTTGACGGCCAGCGACCCGGTGTCGCCGACGAACAGCGTGTGGCCGTCGGGCGGGGTCTGGCGGATCTCGTTGAAGGCCAGGATGCCCGAGGCCCCCGGCTTGTTGTCGATGATGACGGGCTGCTTCCAGGTCTTCTCGAGTTCGGCACCGACCGTGCGCGCCACGACGTCGGGTCCGATGCCCACCGAATACGGCACCACGATGCGCACGCTGCGCGCCGGGAAGGCGGCGGCGCGCGCCGGCCGCAGCGTCGCAGCCAGCGGCAGCAGCAGGCCGGCGGCCAGCAGGCGCCGCCGCGGCGCCGCCGCCGGGCGCGGCCGTGCCGGCAGCGGGCCGGAGGCGTCCGGCCGGTTCATGCCAGCCACCGCGTTGCCAGGGCGCCCAGTGCCAGCAGGGCGGCAAACTTCAGTTCCATGGCAAAGGTGCGCACCAGGATGTCGTTGAAGGCCAGCCCGCCGGGGCAGCGGCAGAAGTCGCGCCACAGCGTGGCCACCGCTGGCGCCAGCACCAGCGGCGCCAGCAGCAGCGGTGCGCCTTCGAGCCAGGCCAGCGCCAGCAGCAGGGCAAACGGTAGCGCCAGCCCGAGCGCGTAGAAGCGCCGCGCCGGCGCCGCCCCGAACACCACCGCAAAGGTGCGGCGGCCGACGTCGGCGTCGTGCGCCGCGTCGCGGTAGTTGTTGACGTTCAGCGCCGCCGCCGACAGCGCGCCGAGCGCGATCGCCGCCACCCAGGTGGACGGCGGCGGCAGCACGCCGGTGAGCACGTAGTCGGTGCCGACCACCGCAACGATCCCGAAGAACAGGAACACGAAGGTCTCGCCCAGCGGCGTGTAGGCGATCGGCCGCGGCCCGCCCATGTAGGCCAGCGCGGCCGCGATCGAGGCCAGGCCCATGGCCAGCACGGGCCAGCCGCGCTCGGCAATCAGCGGCAGCCCCAGCAGCAGCGCCAAGCCGATCAGCAGGCCGATGGCGCGCCGCACCTGGGCCACGCCGAGCAAGCCGAGCGCCGTGGCGCGCGACAGGCCCTTGCGATTGCCGCGCTGCTCGGCCCCGCGCACGGTGTAGCCGACATCGTTCTGCAGGTTGCTGATGATCTGGATGACCACGCTGGCGGCCAGCGTCAGCAGCGCGCTCGCCAGGTCGAGGGCGCCGTTACGCTCGTAGACCAGCGCCGCGGCCAGCAGCACGGGACTGACCGCCACGAACAGCGACGGCGGCCGGCTGGCCATCAGCCAGGCCCGCAGGGAGTTGGGGGCGACGCCGAGTTCGGCCGCACTGTGCGTCGCGGCCGTGCCGGACGCCGGTGCCACGGTGATTGTGTTCAAGGTCCTCTCCATCGAGCCGGCGCAGGGCTCGCCTCAGGGCGGCGGTCGGGTTCTGATCCTCTCGGGTGCCGCGCAGCATGCAACAGTAACGAATCGGGTTACAAGCCCGCCTTGTTCCGGCGCAACATCGGCGCGGCTTTCCGGTCGGACAGGCGCCAGGGCGCGCCTGGGCCCACCCCGTTCGTCGCGACCGCCAGGCGCCCGACCGGCAAGCGTGGCGACGCGCCAAGCGACGAACGGCCTTGCCCTGCGGGTCGCGTCGCGGTGGCGATGGGCAAGCCCGGACCCCCCGTCGGGTCCGGGCGCCCCGGCGCGCGACCCGGCTCCCCCAACGAACCGTCCGGGCTAGCATCGCCTCCCGCTCCAGGAGACACGATGCGCCCGACACTCTTCCCGGCCACCCTCGCCGGCAGCCTGCCCAAGCCCGAGTGGCTGGCCGAGACCCACAAGCTGTGGCCGCGGTGGAAGGCGCAGGGCGCAGAGCGGGCCGCCGCCCAGCGCGACGCCACGCTGCTGTGGCTGAAGCTGCAGGAGGACGCCGGCCTGGACGTGGTGACCGACGGCGAACAGTCGCGCCAGCATTTCGTCCACGGCTTCCTCGAGTTCGTCGAGGGCATCGACTTCGAGCACAAGGTCGAGATGGGCATCCGCGGCGACCGCTACAAGGCGATGGTGCCGCAGGTGGTGGGGCCGCTGCGGCTGACGGGCCGCGTGCACCAGGCCGAGGCGCGGCTGTTGCGTGCGCACACCGACCGGAAGATCAAGTTCACGCTGCCCGGACCGATGACGATTGCCGACACGGTGGCCGACCGCTTCTATGGCGACAAGGTGAAAATGGCGATGGCCTTCGCCGAGTTGCTCAACCAGGAGGCGCACGCCCTGCAGGCCGACGGTGTGGACGTGATCCAGTTCGACGAGCCGGCCTTCAACGTCTTTCTCGACGAGGTGCCGGTCTGGGGCATCGCGGCCCTGGAGAAGGCCGCCGCCGGGCTCACCTGCACGACCGCCGTGCACATCTGCTACGGCTACGGCATCAAGGCCAACATCGACTGGAAGATGTCGCTCGGCCAGGAGTGGCGCCAGTACGAGAAGATCTTTCCCGCCATCGCCCGCAGCTCGATCGGGCAGGTCTCGCTCGAGTGCTACCACTCGCACGTGCCGCCGCACCTGATGGCGCTGCTGGCGGGCAAGGACGTGCTGGTCGGCGTGATCGACGTCGCCAGCGACGAGGTCGAGACGCCGGAGCAGGTGGCCGACACCATCGGCACCGCCCTGCAGTACGTGCCGCGCGAGCACCTGTATGCCTGCACCAACTGCGGCATGGCACCGATGGACCGCGAGGTCGCGCGCCGCAAGCTGGAGGCGCTGGCACAGGGGGCGGCCATCGCGCGCCAGCGCTGGGGCTGAGCATGTCGCGCCGCACCCTGCAACTGGACGATGCGCTGCTCGGCTACGTGCAGTCTTGCCTCGATCAAGACGTAACGCACGGGTTGTTGAATTCGTTTACACCCTCTCAGGCCGCCCGCGCCGCCAGCAGCGCGCCGCAGGTCGCGCGCTCGGGCGCCTGCGCCGGCAACTGCGTGCACAGGCCGTTGAGCTGGGCGCGCAGCCGCGCCAGCAGCGCGTCGTGCCGGCCGTCCTTGTTCCACTCGTTGAGCTGCCGGCCCATGCGCTCGAGGATGCCGCGGTTGCGGCCGTGGAAGGTCTCGGGCCTGGGCTCCAGCTCGCCGATGACACTGGCGGCGGTGCGCTCGATGCGCCCGGCTTCGGCCGGCGCATGGTTGATGAGGTTGCGCAGCAGGCCCGCGCCCCACTCCAGCCGCGTGGCCGGTCCCTTGGCGCTGGCGTAGGCCTTCTCCGACCAGCCGATCGCCGCCGCAAAGTCGCCGCGCTCGCGCGCCAGCGCCGCCAGCACCCGCATGTGGTAGTAGGGCGTGGACGAGCGCTCCATCTGGGTCTTGGCGACGTTCTCGGCCTCGCTCCACAGGCCGGCGTCGCCCAGCGCGCTCGCGGCGGCCACCGACAGCGCCTCGCGCTCGAACGGGTCGCGCACCTCGCGCAGCGTGCTGAGCACGGTGCCGCGGATTTCGGTCTGCAGCGCCACCGGCAGCGGCTCCCCGGGCGCGTCGACCTTGGCCAGATCGATGCGCGCATTGACCGCCATCACGCGGTCCA
>Ga0209990_10001942_pt1 | contig 16845 bp, 7 predicted proteins | sample NOAtaG_6_FD_187304 | JGI IMG/M metagenome (GOLD analysis project Ga0209990, IMG submission 187304) | Freshwater lake microbial communities from Lake Erie, under a cyanobacterial bloom - NOAA_Erie_Diel5S_2200h metaG (SPAdes) (version 2) | ecosystem: Environmental > Aquatic > Freshwater > Lake ...
AATTACTCGCGCCACACTGGTCCATGCGGCCAGCCGAGTCCGATCCGTCTGCTCAGACACCGGCAGGGCACCCGCCTTCAGGATGGCCTCCACCGACGCCGGTTCCGCTGCATAATCGGCGAGGTGTTTCTGCAGGAGCTGCTGCAACACAGCCACTTCGTCAGTTTCAGCGTCTCTGGAAACGGCCTGGCGAAACGCGAAGCTGATCCGCGCCTCATCCGTACTGCCACCCTCCCGCAATATCCGCTCGGCAAATGCCCGGGCAGCCTCTACGTACGTGGGGTCGTTCAGCAGCACCAGACTTTGCAGCGGAGTATTCGATCGATTGCGGTCTGCCGTACACTCCTCACGACTGGGCGCATCAAACGCCAGCAGACTGGGGTGCAGATACTGCCGCTGCCAGTGAGTGTACAGCCCGCGCCGATACAGCTCCTGCCCGGATCCATTCTGCCACTCGCGAGTCGGGAAGTTCAGATAGGCCCAGTAACCGGCCGGCTGATACGGGCGCACACTGCGACCACCCACGGATTTCACCAATAACCCGCTGATTTCCAAAGCATTATCGCGCACGAATTCGGCGTCCAGGCGGAATCGTCCCTGACGCGCCAGCCAGCGATTACCCGGATCCGCTTCGCGCAAACCAGCATCGCCTCGGGAACTGCGCTGATACGCTCTCGTCAGCACTATCGATCGAATCAGCTGTTTCAGATTCCAGCCTCCGGCCTGAAACTCCGCAGCCAGATAGTCCAGCAGTTGCGGGTGACTTGGCCATTCCCCCTGGGCTCCGAGGTCGTCCAGTCGTCGCGACAACCCGGCTCCAAACAGGACCTTCCACAGACGATTCACCGTGGTGCGGGCGGTCAGTGGGTTGTCCGCGGCCACGATCCACTTCGCCAGATCCAGTCGCGTCAGCCGCCTGTCAGCCGCCGGTTCCCTGGCAAAGACCGCCGGCAGTGCCGGTGTCACGACCTCGCCGCTTTCATCCATCCAGTTGCCGCGCGGCAGAATCCGCACCATTCTTGGTGCCACTGATTCCGTGATCAGTGTGGAGGGCAGGGCGGATTCAATTCCGGCACGTTCCTTTTCCGCTGCCGCCAACTGTTCACGCTCAGCCTGCAGCTGAGGTGCGGTGGAACGGTACCAGGCAGCCAGAGTTTTGGTCTGCTGTTCCGATCTCTCGGCTGACGGAATGGCGACAAGCACAGCAATTTCTGCAGGGATAGCTTCCGAGGCCTTCAGGGGCCGCGGAGCCGTCGATGCAAACACTCGGAAACAGCCGATGTTGTGCCCCGGATTGTCCAGATTCTGATCCAGGACCAGCGACAGGACGGCACCCTCGGGCAGAGTCAGGTCAGTGGCCGTTTCGAAGACAGCCGTCTGCGACCTCCCGACCTGCTCCATCACCGCCCAGCCCCACGTTCGCCCCCTGGCATCTGCATCAATCGCGGCCGCGACCGCCCAGCGACCATAAGGATTCGCACCCGCCGCCCCGGTCTGCTCATAGGTGGCCGTGGCATTCTGCAGCGGTACAGACTGCTCGCCCGCTGCCGTCCGCACTTTCGCTGTCAGCTCAGACAGCACAAAGTTGCCGTTCCCGGCCCGTCCTGGACCCTTCTGCGGCAGCGAATCGTCAGGCAGCACCTCAATCCTGAGAGCCGTCACACCGGCGGGCAATTTCGAAAACTGCAGTGTGTAAGTTTCTGTCGCAGGGTTCGGGCCGGTGGCCAGAATGGCGCCGTCAGCGCGAGTCTTCAATTGTGTACCTGATAAGGCCTGCATCGAATCGGGTGTCAGCGGAGTCCACGGCTGCTGGGTTTGCTCCCACGCAAGCTGTGCTGCAGCCAGCTCCGGAGTTGGCGTGTTCAGCACCTGCTGCAGTTCCGCAATCCGCACCGACAATGCGTCCAGCTGAGCCGACTGTTCGGCTGTCGGAACCTTGACAAACGGCCCCCAGTTGCCATCCGAATTTGCCCCGCTGTAGAGCCCGCGTTCACGAATATCCGCGAAAAAAGCCTCGAAACGGTAAAAATCCTTAGTCGTGAAAGGGTCGAATTTGTGATCGTGGCACTCGGCACAGCCCAGGGTAATTCCCAGCCACGTCCCCGACGCATTCCGCACACGCTCGGCGATGTACTTCGCCAGATACTCGCGCTCCTGCACACCACCTTCTGCGCTCATCATCCCGAGGCGGTTGTACCCCGAAGCAATCTTCTGCTCCAGAGTTGCCTCGGGCAGCAGGTCTCCTGCCAACTGCTCAACCGTAAACTGATCGAACGGCTTGTTGGCATTGAACGACTGAATCACGTACTGACGGAACGGTGACACACTGACTTCCTGATCACCGTGATACCCCACACTGTCAGCATAACGTACCAGATCCAGCCACCAAACCGCCATCCGCTCACCAAAGTGCTGCGATTCCAGCAGCCGATCCACCAGCTTCTGCACAGCATCCGGCGACTGGTCTGCCACGAAAGCAGCTGTCTCTTCCGGGGTCGGCGGCAGTCCCAGCAGATCGAAACTGAGACGACGAATCAGCGTGATACGGTCCGCCGGCTGCACCGCCTGCATTTCGGCCGACTGCAGACTGACATCGATGTAGTGATCAATTTTTGCCGCCACTGCAGCTGGCGAATGATCTGTGCCACCCGCCGCTTCCGCAGCCAGCGGCAGAAAAGCCCAGTGGCCCTCATACCGCCCACCCTGCTGGATCCAGCGCCGCAGCAGCTGAATCTGCTGGTCCGTCAGCACCTTACCGGTGGCAGGCGGAGGCATGTGAGTTTCCGGATCCGACGTCAAAATTCGCTGCAGCAGCGGACTGTCATCCGGCTGCCCCGGAATCACCGGACCGGCACCACCGGCTGTCCCCAGCAATCCGGCTTCCGTGTCCAGTCGCAGATCCGCCTGCCGCTTGTTCTTGTCCGGACCATGACAAAAGAAGCAGTTGTCGGACAGAATCGGTCGGATGTCGCGGTTGAATTCCACAACCTCAGGCAGGTCCCCGGCAGAAGCAGGGGCCGCAGAAAACAACAGCATGCAGGTCCAGAGCACGGCGGACAGCCGCACACAGATCCGGAAGTTCATGGGGCACTCCGGCACGGGGCAGTCAAAGGGGTTCAGGCAGGAAGTAACACACAGGACGGTAAAGTATTGCAGCAACGCTGGGTTATGGGGGCTCGGGCTGGAAAGCCCGAGCTACGGTTTTAGGTGATTGCGGTATTCTCAGCGGACAGCCACCCATTGTCCAGTCAGGACAGACGCCAGACTCGCCGCATCGCCCATTCAAATGCCAGCAGCAGTGTTGCTGCGTACAGCAGCCACTGCCGATCCCACAACGTTCGCAATTGCTCGTCCACAATCACCGGCTGACTCTGATCCTTCAGCAGTGAGGGCAGGGTGGCGATTTCAGCAATCGGCAGGTAGCGACCGTCGGTTTCACGAGTCAGAGCGGCAAGCGAGTCGGGGTCCTGCACCGGCGTCAATGATTCCAGCCCCGGCAGCACCACCTCCAGCACTCCCTGCAGCACATCCGATGATTCCGGTACCGGAACCGAAATGCGATACTGTCCCGGTCGATCCGGTCGGAATCCGGCGGAGTACTGACCACCGCCGCGACTGTCCGCTGTCATCCGATCGGGTGTCGGTACGGTCTGGCCGTCCGGTCCTGTGATCGTGATGGCCGCATCCGGTACCACCAGCGGCTGCAGCTGGGCATTGAGCAGTGAAGCTCGAATGGTCACCAGCTGACCGGGATTCGCTTCCGTCCGATCCAGCAGCAGCAGGCCGCGTGCCCGTCCGCGACTGCGTCGACCCTGTCCGGCTTCCCGAATCAGGCTGGTCCAGAATCGTTGATGCCCCTGCGGCGAAATCTCTCGCAGTCTCCATGTTTCCGCCGAGCCGAGAAACACAGACCTGCCGGCACCGTAAAACTGACTGACCAGAAACGGTGGTACTCCCAGCTCCGTACGAGCCCGCGGGTTGTCGTACTGCAGCAGCACCACAGCCCCGTCACGCAGTCCGCGGACCGGGTATGATCTGTAAATCCCGCGGAAGTTCTTCCAAAGGTCGATGCTGGCATTGCCACTGTCGTCAGCAATCTTCAGAAATTCAGCCACCCGTCCTTCCGGAGTCGGCAGGACAGGCCACGCTTCTTCAGCGCGCACAGACTGCTGCGCCGCAGGTGGCTGCCGTGACAGCAGCACCGGATACAACACGCTGATATCACGGGCGGCATCCGAGTTTTCAGCCAGCTTCGGAGTAAAGATCTCGCCGGCCACAATAACCAGGCCACCGGCATGTTCCGAGACCCAGCGGTTCAGGAACCGCTGCTGCTCAGTCGTCAGACGACTCCAGTCCGGATCAAAAGCCACCACCACGTCATACTCAAACAGTTCCGCTTCGGTTTCCGGAAACTTCGTCAGCAGCCGCCGAGCTTCCTGAGAAACCATACCGGCATTGTCCTCCTGCACACTTTGCAGCCAGACATCAGATTCCACTCCGCTGTGCCGGTAGAGCGTATTGCGAACAAACTGGTAATCGCGCATCGGGCCGCTGGAAATCACCAGCACTCGCATTTTCTGATCCGTCACTTCAACCGTTCGCCGTCGTTCGTTGTCTTCCAGTGTCATTTCCACAATGCCACCGCCAGATTCGACTCGCGCTACAAAGTCATAGCGGCCGGGAACGGCCAGCGTCTGCGTAAAGCGAGCAGTCACCGGCAGCGATTCTGCAGGAAAATCGACGGTTTGTTCAGCGATCTGGCGACGGTCACTGCCATCGCCTCCGGCTGTCTGCTGGAACAGTCGCACCAGTGCTGACTGGCCGCCCGCCGCCGCTCCCTGCAACGACACACTGATGTCGAAGGGATCCCCCTGATGCACATCCAGCGGAGACTGCATGCCCGCAACCCACAGATTGAGCTGCGGTTTCAGACTGCCCACTCCGGCGGCAATCAGTCGAGTCTCCGTGCGCTGAGCCCGCAGTCGGGCCGCTTCCTGTTCCAGCCCGGCATTCCCGCGACCGTCAGTGACGACGACAAGTCCCGCCAGTGTTCGTCCGGACAACTGCCCGGTCAACTGGTACACGGCTTCTCCCAGTCGAGTTTCAGCGCCCTGGGGTTCCAGCAGTCGCTGCCACTGCTCAAGAGCCGCAGCACTCTCCGGTGCTCCCGACGGCTGCTGCTGCTCGTCCTGCAGTGATACACGAGTACCGGCCGGCACAGCATCAGCAGCCGCAGCTTTCGACTGCCCGCCATGCTCATCCACAAACCGCACTTCGCCGTCACTGACCACAGCCCACGGCCCACGCAGCGTTTCATCGAAGGTGTAAACTGAAACCACATGGGTCCGACTGAGTTCCGACAGCACCCCTGACCGGATCAGCTGCTGCTGCACTGACTGAGCTCGACTGACAGGCGGCTCGCCCGAACTGTTTCCGGAACCATCAGTGGCCGGCCATTTCATCGACAGCGATGTGTCGATCAGCAAACCCACGCGGGATTTTTCCGTCCGGCTGAGCTGTGTGCGGCTTTGCGGATTCAGCAGGATGAACAGCAGGCAGCACAGCACCAGCAGCCGCGGAATCAGCAGCACTGCTCGAGACAAAGGTCGCAGAAAACGCGAATCTCTGAGAGACGTACGAATGGTCAGCCAGAACAGCACAGCCAGCCCGGACAGCAGCAGCAGCATGCCCGGAGCGGACTCCGGCAGATCCAGCTCCGTCGTCTGAAATGTCTGGCTTTCCACAGCCAGCGTGTCGGCTGCAGCCCGACCGGATGCACTGGTCTGATCAGAAGCCGTCGCCGGAGCCTGACCTGACGTTGCCTGATTCGAAGCTGCTGACTGGCTCGGTTCAGCATTCCAGCCCGCGAATGCAGCAGTCATCGGGCGGCCTCCGGATGATAACTCAGACGCAGCGAAATCAGCTGCTCACAAACCAGCACCGCGGCCAGCAGTCCCAGCAGCACCCACCGCAGCTCGCGACCGGCACCGGAACCACCCAGGGCCGCAGCATCGTCCCCCGAAATGACTCGCACATGACCGCGATCAGCACCTGTGGTGAGCGGAGCCGGGTCGGCCAGCGCCAGAGCACTCTCTGCCGCCGGAACATTCAGCACCACCGCAAGATCACCAACGACACCATCAGGTCGAAATCGACGAACACGGTACATGCCCGGACGACCTGCCTGCGGAATCGTCAGCTGCAGTTCGGCATTTCCCCCGGTGGCTTTCGCGGCCCCCGAAACAGCCTCGGCCGGCTGCGACTGCAATGCCTGCAGCCGCAAAAACGTCTCGGCCACGGGTTCTTCACCGGGCCCGGCTTCCGGAAGATACACTTCCACAGAATCTGTCCACTCGTCCGATGACCAGCGCAAACTGAATGGCTCGACCAGCTCACGCAGTTCAATATCCGGTACCGGCCGCTGCAGATACTGATGCATCAGCAGGTGCATGACGACATAGCCGGGTGCAGCCGGAGCTGCCGGCCAGTTGCTCCAGCGTCGTCCTGCACCCGTCAGAAATGTCAGGATGCGTCCCTCACCCAGAGCATGTTCAAAGGCCACCGGATCGCCGTTGCGCAGTCGCATCAGCGTACGCACTCCGTCCGCTCGTTCCCCGTCGTCCGGTTTCCAGTCCGACGCCGGCTGAAACCAGCGCGAAATCTGCACGGTTTCGGGAAATGGGCTGTCCGGAGCATTGTAAACCGAGAAGATCGGATGCTGTTCAAACACGGGCGTCAGAAAGGGCGTTTGTTCCTGAGCCAGCAGGTCGGTCGTCGGTGAAGCCGCCGTCTGCAGCACACCCAGAGGAAGCGGAAACAGTTTCATACCGGGCTTCCGCAAGGCCTCAGAGTACCACTGGACGCTGGCCTGCTCGCCCGGAAACCATGCGATGCCGCCGCCACGCCGCACGAAATCCGCCAGAACCAGCACCAGATCGGCCGGCAGTTCGCGCACATTCAGCAGATACATGCAGTCGCTGGTCGACAAATCCCCGGCAGTCAGCGTCTGTGACGTACGGATGGCTGTGCTGAGCCCTGTCAGTGCCGGATCCGCTGCCAGTGCCGCAGAAACAAAGCCGGCGTCCTCCTGAGCCCCCTCGTCATCGACGATCAGCACAGTCCGGCGCTCGGCCACGTCCACCGCCAGCAGTCGGCGATTGTCTTCGACCAGCGGGTCGGTCTCCAGACGCACTTCCACCAGGTGCCGACCCTCAGACTCGAAGCTGAGATCATGCGGGATGAGCACTTCACTGCCCGGTTCGATATCGGGAATCAGGATGCGTCCTGGCTGCGAAGCTCCGTCCACCAGCACTGTGGCTCGCAGTCCGGCTGCCCGCACGCTGCCATGATTGCGAATCACGACCGACATTCTCCAGGGAACACCTCGGGCAGCACCCAGGGTCTCGGCGGACAATTCCCGAATCGCCACGTTACTGCGAGCATCCCGGCCGATGCGAACAATATCCACGCCGGCTTTGATGGTCCCCAAAGCTTCGAGTGCGGAGAGCACTTCCGGACGGTTGCTCCAGTCGACCGCACGAAAATCCGTCAGTACATGAACCTGCGGAGACACACTGCCATCAGCAGCCAGAATGTCCCGGGCTGCCTGCAGGGATTCAGCCAGCAGCGCCGGACGATACGAACAGGGCTGATTGCGGAGCCGCGGCATGAATTCCTGAACAAAGGCCCCGTCCAGTACCCGGTCAGACACCAGCGGTCGACGAGGATCGGAAAGCCCGAGGATCGTGACGCGAGCAGCACCGCCCTGACGACTGCCTTCCACCAGCATGGTTTCCAGAGTCACCAGGGCCGACTGAAACAGGGACTGGTCACCTTCCTGATCCCGCATCGACAGGGAATCGTCCAGCAGCACGATGTGGTGCGCACTGGCGCCACGCAGCATCAGCAGACGACCGGGATCCAGCAGCAGTCGGGCAATCAGCAGCACAAACAGCAGGACTGCCAGAATTCGCAGCAGCAGCTGGAGCAGCTGTTCCAGAATCAGTCGTCGCCGATTCAGTTCTTCGCTGGCCAGCAGAAATTCCATCGCCGCAAATCGCACTGTGCGATAACGCAGACGGCTGAGAATATGAATCAGAATGGGCAGCAGCACCAGCGCAGCACCCGGCAGAAAGAAGGCCGGATTAAGAAAAAACTGCGAAAGTGCGGACATGAATCAGAACAGTCTGTACTGAAAAGTCTTCTGACGTCGGCGAGTCTGGTGGTCAGAATAGCAGAGTTTCTGCGGGATCCCACTGTGCAGCGGCAGATTCTGGCCGACAGGCTCGCTGGTTCCGAATCCGGTGGCCTGCTAATCTCCAGGACTCCGGTTTCATCACCCGTCCAGCACTCACTCTGCATTTCGCCACCGCCTATGACCGTCTCTGCCTGGCCCATTGATCAGATCCGCCGTCAGTTCCCGGGACTTTCCCGCACGCTGCACGGGCGAACCGTGGCATTTTTTGACGGTCCTGCCGGCAGTCAGACGCCGGACTGCGTGGTGGATGCCGTTTGTCACTGGCTGCGACATACCAACTGCAATCGTGGTGCAGCGTTTGCGGCCGGTCGGGAATCCGATGCGGTCATGCAGGCGGCACACGAGGCTGCAGCCGATTTCCTGAACGCCGATGATCCGGACTGTGTTGTGTTCGGACCAAACATGACATCGCTGGCGATGCTGCTGAGCCATGCATTGGCGGAACGCTGGCAGCCGGGTGACGAAATCCTCGTGACTCGCCTCGATCACGATGCCAACGTGTCACCCTGGGTCCATGCGGCTCGTGCTGCCGGGGCGACTGTGCGGCACGTCGAGCTGAGGCCGACGGACTGGACTCTGAATCTGGACGATTTTTACTCGAAGCTGTCTGCCAAAACCCGTTTTGTGGCTGTGGGCATGGCGTCCAACGCCACCGGCACCATCAATCCTGTGCGGCAGATGATCAGTGCGGCGCGGTCCGTGGGAGCCCTGACATTTGTGGATGCTGTGCATTATGCTCCGCACGGGCGAATTTCGGTCACGGATCTGGACTGCGATTTTCTGGCCTGTTCGGCCTATAAGTTCTTCGGACCTCACGAGGGGATTCTGTGGGGGCGACGGGCGCTGCTGGAAGAGCTGCGGCCATGGAAGCTGCGGCCGGCACCCAGTGTGCTGCCGGGGATGTGGATGACGGGGACGGGAGCTCTGGAAGCGATTGCCGGCACGGCTGCAGCCATCAACTATCTGGCGTCTCTGGCGGATCTGCTGCCGCAGAACTCAGACGGCCTGAATCGCCGACAAAAACTGGATCTGGTGTTTGCTGCCATTACGGAATATGAGCGGACTCTGAGTCTTGAGATGCTGGCCGGTTTGCAGTCAGTCCCGGGCATCAGGATTCACGGGATTACGGATCCGCAGCAGGTGGCTGGTCGAGTTCCCACGTTTTCGTGGACATTCCCGGACTGCACTCCGCGTGCGGTGGCCGAATGGCTGGCGGAACGGGGTCTGTGTGTGTGGAACGGCAATGCGTATGCCCTGCCATTCACAGAGGCGGCCGGTCTGGAACCGGGCGGTACGGTGCGAGCAGGAGCCCTGCACTATAACACGGTAGAAGAGATTCAGCGGCTGTCGGAAGCTTTGCGGCAGTTTCGCGGCTGAGCTCTGTGGATCAAAAATCAAATCAAAGTCAACGAAAATCCGCGCGAATGCGTACTGCACTGGGCAGGTTCTGCCTGGCACAGCGGGCGGCAGCGGGGCGGACAACATTTTTTTCGGACCACGGTTATGACCTCGGCAGTCACAGAGAACTTTCACAGTCGCCAGATGCCGCACAAGCCGCGGATCGTGGCTGTGATGCCCGCTTACAACGCCGAGACGACGCTTGAGCGTACTGTGCGTGACATTCCGGCGGGAACAGTGGACGAGATTATTCTGGTGGACGACTGCAGTCGTGACCGGACGGTGGAGGTGGCGACCCGGCTGGGGCTGACGGTGATTCAGCATCAGCGGAACACGGGTTACGGGGGCAATCAGAAGACGTGTTACACGGAAGCCCTGCGGCGTGGTGCGGACATTGTGGTGATGATTCATCCGGATTATCAGTATGACAGTCGAGTGATCCCTGTTGCGGCGGAGCTGATCCGTCTGGGCAACGTGGACTTTGTGATGGGATCACGAATTCGGACGCGGGCCGAGGCGCTGGAGGGCGGGATGCCGGTGTGGAAGTACATCGCCAATCGCTGTCTGACGATTTTTGAAAACGTGGTTTTGGGTCAGAATCTGGGGGACTTTCACAGCGGGTTTCGGGCGTATCGGCGGGAGGTTCTGGAAGCGATCCCGTGGCTGCTGAACTCAGATGACTTCGTATTTGACACTCAGTTTTTGGCGCAGTCGGTGTTCTTTGGATTTCGGCTGGGGGACATTCCGGTCCCGGTGCGTTATTTTGCCGAGGCCAGCAGCATCAACTTTCGCCGCAGTACTCGGTACGGGCTGCTGACGCTGTGGGTGATGCTGCAGTTTTGTCTGAACCGGCTGGGCCTGCTGCGATCGGCGATATTTCAGCGTCAATGCCGGTGAGGGTGATTGCTGCATTTGTTTGTTGCCGAGCCGGGCACGGGGTTGCCTGGGTGTGTGACGAGTGCATCACCAGCAAAGGATCAGCGACAGCGGCGCGCAGGCGTAAGCAATTTTGCGGAAGACATCTTCCAGGGAGCATCTTGACTTTGATCGAAGCTCTGATGAGAATTCCGCTGGCGAAAAGCACTGCGACTACAAAGCAGAAGATCGAAGTCACTTGCCTGGGTGTTCCTGAAAGCATGGCACTGTTCTGGATGTTTTAAATGGGGAAACAAAAGCCAGCGACAGGTTCCGGGGCACGATCCAGTTATCAGGTTTTTGTTAGCCACGCTACTGCGGACAAATGGATTGCAACGATTTTTTGTGAAAAAAATTGATGCAACCGGTGCCACATCTTTCCGAGACGATCGAGACATCAACGGTGGCGACACTATTCCGGACTCCATACGCACAGCGATTCAGGTATCTCGAGAATTGGTCGTGCTGCTCACTCCCGACTCGATCGAGCGTCCCTGGGTACTACTGGAGGTCGGTGCTGCGTGGGGGCGACGAAAAGATTATCGAATTGTTCCTGTGCTCTGCCACGTTACGTTCGACGCAATCCCTGATATTATCGAGGGAAAGAGGGCATTTCACATCAACGACTTTGATACATACCTTGTCGAATTAAAGCGTCGGGTAAAAACATGACTATCACAGCAGCGCCGGCTTTTGACGTATTTATTTCATACACCTCGCTGGATCGGAAGTTTGCCGTCGATGTGGCGAATCGCCTCAGGGCGGAGGGATTGGAGCCGTTTTATCTTGCGGATGTCCCGGCTGGCACGGAAATCAGCGGAGCGATTTGGGATGCGCTGGCGGAATGTCATGTATTTATGGTCATTATTTCGCCGGATTCTGCACCTGATGCAATGGGAATGATCGAGTTGGGGGCTGCAGCGGCGTGGAGTAAACCGATCATTGTGCTTCTGAACGGTCCTGCCTCGACACGCGTTCCACAGGCTTTGCGGGACTATGCAATCTATCCACGAAACCGAATCGATGAAGTTGTGACACGGATTCGTCGAAACCTTGAGCCAATGACCGACGATGAGAGACAAGTTCTCGTGGATTGCTATGCCGTTCTCGGTATTCCCACGGATCAACTTAGTCAGTCGCCGGTACATTTGCGGCAGCTCGGTGACGCCTTCAATGAAAAAAACAGCCGTCACCTTTCAGCAACGCGACTGCTTTCAGAGTTACTGAGGTTAAGGAAACAGTCAAAGCTTCCTCGAATTCAGTCGCAGCGACGCAGAGCAGAACCCTGATGTTTCGTACGATCATCGCGTCCGTCGCAGGCGACGCGGATTTGGGGTGAGGTGCATAACATTAGTGGACCGCACCTGCCCCCACACGCTGCAAATCCCCCCCGGCATCACCCCAGCGGACCGCCACTGCGGGTTTGTCCCGCTGATCCCTTCTGGTATCATCCCGATTGCCGGGCCACACGCACCCGGACCCCCGCACATACGCAAAACATTCTCAACACACGCCAGCCCGCCGCATGACGTCGCCGTTCGCCAGCATCCCGCCGGAACTGCACATCGCCGCCAATGAACTGGCGTTCGCCGTGTTCGACCAATTCCCGGTCTCGCCTGGACATGCCCTTGTGATTACCAGACGCATCGTCCCCACGTGGTTTGATGCGTCACCTGCCGAACAGGCGGCTGTGCTCGAACTGGTCAACACCGTTCGAAATCACCTGCAATCTTCCCTGCAGCCCACACCGGATGGTTACAACATCGGCTTCAACTGCGGAACGGCCGCCGGGCAAACGGTTCCGCACCTGCACGTCCACATCATCCCTCGCTATCACGGTGATCAGGCCGATCCACGTGGCGGGATCCGCAATGTCATCCCGGAGCTCGGGAATTATCTTCGTGATGCCGCGCTCGCACCGCGGGCAGGCACAGCACCGGCGATTGCGCCCGAGATGCTGTCGACCGGACACCCGGACTCGCCGCTGTGGGAACTGCTGGCGCTGCGAGTCGCTGCAGCCACGCACGTCGATATCCTCGCCGCTTTCGTGCAGCGCTCGGGACTGGAGGTCATCGAACAGCAGCTCCTCGCCGCACTCGCCCGCGGGGCTCATATTCGCATCATCGTGTCGGATTACCTTGGCATCTCAGACCCGCAGGCACTCCGCAGACTGCTCACATGGCAGCACCTCGGTGCCGCCGCCGATACCAGCCCGCCAGAGCAGACTCGCCCGGTCGAAACGGACGCCGCCGACATTGCGCCCGAGCTGCTGCAGGGAACACTGGAAGCCCGGCTGGTGCTGACCAGCGAGCTGCAGTCAGGGCCAGCGTCGTTCCATCCCAAAGCCTGGCTGATTCAGGAGCACCAGGATGCCTGCCTGGTGGTCGGTTCCAGCAATTTGTCGCGGCCGGCACTGCAGACCGGAGTGGAATGGAACCTGCTGGCGTCTGACCGTACGGTACCGACCGCTGCTGCCCGCTTTCGCCGCTCATTCCAGCAACTGTGGCAGCAGTCTGTACCGCTCAGTCCCGATGTGATCAGTCGTTATTCGCAGTGGGTGCAGCAGCAGGGTTCGCAGTGGTCGGAATTGTGCGAGTCGCAGCGGGACAGCACGCCCGCACTGACGCCGCGTCCATGGCAGCAGCAGGCTTTGCTGAAGCTGCAGGAGGTGCGGGAACGCGGGTATCAGCGAGCACTGGTGGCGGTGGCCACCGGTATGGGCAAGACGTGGCTGGCGGCACTGGATGTGCTGCAGGTCGGACACATGCTGGGGCGGCGACCGCGAGTGCTTGTGGTGGCTCATCGGGCTCAGATTCTGGCACAGGCGGAAGCGGCAGTTTCGGCGGTACTGGATGCGCATTACCCGCCGGCAGCCAGCGGCTGGTTTGTGGGGACGCAGCAGGATCTGGATTGTGAGCTGGTGGTGGCATCTGTGCAGAAGCTGTCGCGGCCGCAGCATCTGACGCGTCTGGAATCGCTCGACTTTGACTATGCCATCATAGATGAAGTGCATCATGCTCAGGCGCCGACATGGCGGCGAGTGCTGGCCAGTTTAAGGGCCGGGTTTGTGCTGGGGCTGACGGCGACACCCGAACGCACTGACGGCGTCGACGTGGCGACTTTGTTTGACGATCACCTGGCGTGGCAGGCCGGGATTGGTGACGGCATTGCCGAAGAGTCGCTGGTGCCGTTTCATTATCTGGGTTTGCGGGACACGGTGAATTTCGAACAGATTCCGTGGCGGAACGGGCGATTTGATCCGGAGCAGCTGGAAGCGGCAGTGGCTCGCAGCGAACGCATGGAGCGGCTGTGGACGGCGTGGCAGCAGCATCCGGCCGCGCGGACGATTGTGTTCTGCTGTTCGCGGCGGCATGCGGTGTTTGTGCGGGACTGGCTGCTGGCGCGGGGTGAGACGGCGGTGGCCGTATTTTCCGGCGGCGGCAGTGATCCGATCGGGCAGTCGCTGCAGGATCTGCGGGACGGGCGTCTGCGGGTGCTGTGTGCGGTGGATCTGTTTAATGAGGGTCTGGATTTGCCGGCGGTGGACCGCGTGGTGATGCTGCGTCCGACGGAATCGAAGGTGGTGTTTCTGCAGCAGCTGGGACGAGGATTGCGAGTCGCACCAGGGAAGACGCGGCTGCTGGTGCTGGATTTTGTGGGCAATCACCGGGTGTTTGCCCAGCGGCTGCTGCATCTGCTGGCCCTGTCCGGTCCGCGCGCTGACTGGAACACGGTGCGACAGTATCTGCAGACCGGTCAGGCTGAGTTGCCGCCGGGCTGTCTGCTGGATGTGGAACTGGCGGCTCAGGATGTACTGCGTGAGCTGTTGCCGCAGGGTGCTGCGGCGGCTGTTGATGGCTACCGGAGGCTGCGGGACGAGCTGGGTCGACGTCCGACAGCGACGGAAGTGTTTCGAGCTGGTTATCTGCCGCGTACGATTGCGGCAGCGCAGGGAGCGTGGTTTGCGTTTGTGCAGTCGGAACAGGATCTGACCGAGCAGGAAGCGGCGGTGGTGGCGGCAGCGGGCGACTGGTTTCGGATGCTGGAAACAACGTCGTTGAAAAAGTCGTACCAGCTGATAGTGCTGCGAGTGTTGCTGGATCGCGGGGCGCTGGTGACAGGTTTGGCATTATCGACGCTGTGTGCGGACTGTCGGCGTTATCTGCAGCAGCACGAGGTGTTGCGGCGGGACGTGACGGGTGGCGGCGTGGCGGTGGACGTGGACACCGCGACGGCTCAGGCGTGGCAGCAGTGGTGGCAGAAGTGGCCGGTATCGCGGTGGCTGGACGAACAGGATGGTCGGCGGTGGTTTGAGCAGGCGGGGGACGTGTTTCGCTGGTCGGGTGAGGTGCCTGCGGGGCTGGAGCCTGAGCTGCAGCGACTGACGGGTGAACTGGTGGACTGGCGTCTGGCGGCCTACTGTCGCAACCGGGGGCTGGAGCCGTCTGGGCCTGGGTCTGGTGACGTGCGATTTGAGTGCAAGGTGTCACACGCGTCAGGTCGAGCGATTTTGTTTGTTCCGAGCGTGAGCAAGAGTCCGGGTCGACCGACGGGACCCGTGGACGTGATGTTGCCGGACGGGCAGATGTGGGTGTTTAAGTTCGTGCGGGTGGCGGTGAATGTGGCGTGTCCGGCTGGTCTTCAGCAGAATCAGCTGAGTGATCTGTTGCGGGGCTGGTTTGGAGCGGACGTGGGGCTGCCTGGTACGGATTTTCGGGTGCGTTTTGAGTTGCGTGATGGTCAGTGGCACATCGCGCCGGTGCTGGATTCTGTACAGCAGCGGGTGGTTTCCCAGGCAGTGCCGTCGCCCGCTTTGCCGGCGGGCACACGGCGGACGATTGCCGCCGGTCGGCGGTATCAGGATTATCTGCCGGTGTGGGATCTGGCGGCCAGTGCGGGATTCTGGAGTGGTGAGCAGCAGCCGGAGGAGCGGGGCTGGGTGCGAGTGGCGGGAGTCACATTGCAGCCGGGAATGTTTGTGGGCCAGGTGTGTGGCCATTCGATGGAGCCGCGGATTGGTGACGGGGCGTGGTGTGTGTTTCGTCCGTGTCCGGCGGGAAGTCGCGAGGGTCGGCTGTTGCTGGTGCAGTTTCGAACAGGTGTCTCGGACGACGCAGCCGGCCGATTTACGGTGAAGCGTTATCATTCCGAACGCAGCGTGACGGCGGAGGGCTGGGAGCATCGTGTGATTCAGCTGCAGCCGCTGAATTCAGACTATCCGGTGATTGATTTGCAGCCGGAAGATTCAGAGGACCTGCGGATCATCGGGGAATTCGTGCAGGTGCTGTAGGACCTATGCGAATTATAGAACCTATAACACCTGCAGTGCTTGTTTCGGTTGCACAGGCTGCGATGCGGCCTGGTGGCTGCTTGTGGAAATAAATAAACAGCAAACCATATGTGGTAAGTAATACCACCCTTTATTATGTGTCGTTTTGCGATGATGGGTGGTCTGTCAGGTTTGCAGGTTGCAGCGGCGTGTATTGCGTGCCGGGGGTTCGGGCCTGTGTATGGGATCGGGGGCATCGAGATGGCTGGTTTCATTCCGCCGCACGGGGGTTATGAAAATCTTCTGTCCTTCAGGAAGGCCCGCATTGTGCATGACGGCACAGTGCAGTTTTGCCGGCGGTTTCTGGACAGTCGCGACCGCACTGTGGACCAGATGGTGCAGGCGGCGCGTTCCGGAAAGCAGAATATTATTGAGGGCTGCATGGCCAGTGGCACGTCAAAGGAGATGGAAATCAAACTGATGAACGTGGCTCGTGCCAGTCTGGAAGAGCTGCTGGAAGACTACCGCGACTTTCTGCGGGTTCGCGGGCAGGTTCCGTGGGACAAGAATTCCCCTGAAGCTGTGTTTGTTCGCAACACCGGTGCAGCCAGCAATGCCTCTTACGAACACTACAGGACCTGGATAGAAACTCGACCGGCAGAAATCGTGGCCAACATTTTGATTTGCCTGATTCACCAGACCAATTTTCTGCTGGATCGGCAACTGCGTGCGCTGGAACAGGCGTTCCTGCTGCAGGGCGGGCTGCGCGAACGAATGACTCAGGCAAGATTGCAGGCGCGGCGGGGGCAGTCCTGACCGGCAGGGTGGCTTATATGACACATATGTCCCATATGACCTATATGATTTAGGGGGCACTGCAGTGCCACAGCCCACTGCCGACTTTCACGCGGGTTGCAGTGCGGGCTGCTGAGGTTCGGGGCGACGCAGCAGGGCGGCGATCGCTTCAAACAGCATGGCGACCGCAAGGGCCAGCAGCAGCATGGCG
>Ga0209990_10001945_pt1 | contig 16803 bp, 9 predicted proteins | sample NOAtaG_6_FD_187304 | JGI IMG/M metagenome (GOLD analysis project Ga0209990, IMG submission 187304) | Freshwater lake microbial communities from Lake Erie, under a cyanobacterial bloom - NOAA_Erie_Diel5S_2200h metaG (SPAdes) (version 2) | ecosystem: Environmental > Aquatic > Freshwater > Lake ...
GATCCGCTTGACAATCTTGTCCATCTGCTTAACTTGGAGTACGCCCATCGCAAAGTCGATGAACTTTCCGTTGGCGATCAGCACCTTGTTTCCAGTGTGCTCAATGTCGGTCATTTCCTTGATCCATGCCTGGGTACCGCCATTGAAGGCATCGATGTCAGCCCTAAAGTCTTTGTCTTTTACGAGCTTGTAGACACTCTTCGAGACATTGACGACGCCTGTCTCTGTGAGCGGGATGATGATGTCGGAAAGCTGGCTGACTGCCGCTGTGCCACCGAGGAGCTTAGTCATCGCCTGATACTGCCCTTCGACTCTCGCTGCCTGGTCGCGGATGCTCTTGAAGTTTCTCGCCTTGGGTCCAAGGTCGAGAAGTCTGCCCACGAGTGTCGTCAGATACTCTGCGCCATCAGGGTCAACGCCACGAACACCATTGATGACTTTGGCGAGTACGTCGGATTCGACACCGAGAACTTCGGCGACAGCGACTCGTTTGGCCGCTCTGTCCATGTACTTCCGCACAGCATCAAAGTAGCTATTCTCGTAAGGGTCAACCAGAATGACATCCTCTGGTCCGCCTCCTGCTGGCGTATACTCAAACTTGGCGAATTGAAGCTGCCGCTCTTTCTGGAGGTTCCCCATGAACGAGTTGATGTCGGTGGCGCTTTCAGTTTCATCGAAACCACGCGCCATATCCTTGAGGGTAATGAACTCGGCATCCGATAGTGGCTCGCCACCAGCCTTGACTACCGCCTCGCTGAGTGCTGACTTGAATGATTCGTCTCCATTGATAAGCTGATCGATGAATGATCTCGTGTAGATTCTCGGGACATAGGCTTCGCCCATCCGGTAGACAGGTCGCCCGAAGTCTTCGCCGGGGGCGATCTCTCGTGTAACTTTGCTGCCATCTGCTTTCGTGACCTCCGCCTCAAGTCTAACTTGATCCTCGGGAGTCCGCTTGAATCCCTTGTATTCGGCCCACTCACCCGATGCCAGCTTGATGGACGCGCCAGCCTCCAGCTTCATGTGCTGGGTGCCGTCATTGACGACCTTGATCCTGCCGCCGAGCTTTTCCCACTCGTCGAGCATCGTGTCCATTTCCTTGATCGCTGATTTGGCGAAGTCGGCAAACTCTTTAGGTACGCCATCATCCCATGCCCTTCCCTCTGCGATGTTGGCTTCGACGTGATCGCGGTACTTGCGATTCCACTCTCGGTAGACTTCGTTCTTCCCAGGAGTGTCGCCGAAGGATTTCTTGGCCGCGTCTTCGACGTTGAGCATCGCCCTTGTCGTTTTGAGCCGGTAGAGATCGTTGGTACTCAGAACATCTAGCAGCGACGACTTGAACGGACCTGGCTCGGCCAGCTTCTCAATAGAGCGAGGGTCAAGCACGAACCGGAAAGCGTCGATAGACCGACTGGCAGACGATTTCAGCCCTCTTCGCCCACCCTCAAATAGCATCGTAACCGCCGCCGTAGCGAGCCCTGCCTTGACAAGCGTATTGCGAATATCCTGGAGATTGTTTCGCTCAATCGCCTCTTCAATATCATTCTTGAAGTAGACGGCAGCCCCAGCGCCAGCGACTCCAGCCACCACGCCGAGTGTCTTGGGGTCAGTCTTACCTGCTTGCCGTCTCTGCTTCGGGTTTACTCGCTTCGGTTGCCCTGCCCCTGGGCTGCCTGGAACGCCGCCTGTGTCTGGGGGTCCTGGTGGAAGTCCGCCATTAAAGCCTGAATCTGCTCTGGGCTGAACGAGCCCTCGGACAAATTCTCGTTCGAAGTCGGGGCTACCGATTCTGTCGATTGCCGCTTGGGCAATTTCATTAGCTGCTTGAGTTTCTGGAACATCGCCATTCATCACCTTCTGAGCTTGCTCAGAAACATATCGCTGGAAATCTTTGTCGAGGTCGAAAAGGATGTCTACCTTCCCTCTCGCTTTCGACTGCGACCCGCCTAGTTTATCCTTGAGTGCGCCACGAAGATCCGCATTGATAAACTCCCCTTCCAAAAGGTCAGCATTAAGTGGCGCGTTAAGGTCGCGGAACTTTTTAGTAATCTGACCCTCAGCCATCTTCTGTAGAGTCGCTTCGGTTCCGATCGTGGAAAGGTAGTCGGCGAATGGATCAGGCCCACCATCGCCAAACATGTCACCGAATCCCATTTGTTCGTCTGCCGCTTTCGTGACAGTGCCGGCCCCGCGATCTTTGATCTTCTGTGCAATGACCGCACCTTCCTTGAACGTGTTGTGATCGCCTTTCTCGAGGATGCCAATGGCGGCAAGTTGTTGTTCTGGGGTCAGCCCGTCGATTGAGCCCACGCCCGCCACCGACTGCTGGTTGACATCGTAGCTACCCATCGCCCTTTCGAACGCTGGATCGGATAGCCCCATCGTGCCTTTGATCTCTTTACTCCTGGCCGCCGAAACAGTGACGCCTTCCTTGGTGAAGAACCCGTCGATCTGATCTGGAGTGATGCCCCGCTTGCGGAGAATGAGGGCAGCGTCAAGGGGATCAGCTTTTTGATCTCTCAAGTTAGCCATCAAGCCTTTGAACTGCGCCTCATTCAGTGACCAGCCATCAGCCTCTCTAATCACGTTGACAGGGATCTCACGAGGGACATCGATCTGCCCTTCCGGAGTATCGTCAACGAACCGCGTCGCTCTCTTTGCGAGCTCAAGCCGGTGGTGGCCGTCTACGACGAACCGCTTCCCGGTATTGGATTCCCAAACGAGGAGCGAGCCGCCCTGAGTCTTATTGTACGCGTCGACTGACTTGAGCTTCGTGGTGACGTTGCCAGTCTTGTCAATGACCATTTCGGACGACTTAGCTTTTCCTCGGAACTGAATGTCCGGGTGAACTAAGATGTCTTCGGGAGCCAGTTGCGTCGCCATTGGAGTGGCCTTGGCTTGAACAGGTTGCTCTTGTGGCTTGAGGATAGCCTTCGCGTCCTCGGGCGAGTAGAACTTCTTCACTCCACCCGTCGTTTCGATGCCGACACTGAAATCGGTAACGTCGGTGACCTTGGCCGCGACCTCGCTGCCGTTTTTCTTTGGCACCTTGATGTCCTGCCCGACAGTGAAGTCTGCTGGTTTGGTGATAGGTTCCTTGACTTTCGATCTTAATTCAGTTCGATTAGAAAAGATTGGTTTATCAAGTAATGCGGTTGTGACGGTCCCATCATCAGCAAACCGAATTCCTGAGTAGCCCTTTTCTTTCAGTTGACTGGAAATAATATTCCATGCTTCTGTCTGGAGTCGCCCGTTGCGAGTGCTCGCCCATGACTCGCTTAGCATGGTCGTATCTTGCCAATCGAAATACCCCTCTTTTCGCGCCTTTTCGATAATCTCTTGGGCTAAGGAATTCCCTTGAGGGTCAAGTTTGCCAATTATATCCTTAACTGCTTGCGAGTCGCCTTTGATAAAGCCACCTGGGTCGCCAGGTCTTTCCTCGCGCACAAGGTTTAGCAGTTTCCCGCTACCTTTAGTTTCGTAACGATATGCCTCTGGAGCCATGCCGCCGCCTACCCAGTTGCGTTGCATGCGCTCAACATCATCTAGGTTCAAGTTAGGAATCGACGATCGCGCACTTTCCGGGAGTGGCACAAGTTCCCCGTCTTCACCTGAATCCCACTTAGCGGCCCAGACGTTATTGGGTTGACGCTCGTACACCACCCCTTGCTCATCAACAAAGAGTGGCTCAAATTGCCGGTTACTGCCTCTGCCTCCTAACTCACTGTATTTGCGAGTCTGCCCAGGATATTCAGACATAAAGTACAAGGGCTGATCTTTAAGTTGAGAGAATTTTGAAGGGCTTCCGTGATAAAGTTTTTCAGGAGCGTCAATAGAATATGCTGGAGCAGAAGGGCTTTTGGGAGCAGGCTCCACTCGTGGCTTCGCCGGACGCTTCATGCTCGCCGCTTGCGCGAGCCCGATCTGATCTGGGTTGGTCTTTGTTGCGATCTCAGGCAGGAAGTTTCGCTTCGTACCTTGACTTGCCGCCATGTTGGTCAAGACATCTTCCAATGGAGCCGGAAGCGGTCTGTCTGCCGCCGACTTGAGCCTAGAGCTTAACTTCGCTCCAATCTTGCCCTGGATCACGCCACCCGTGAGCATCCCGAGCACCCGGGCGATGAACGTATCTTGCTCCTCTTTGGTTGCGCCTTTCAGTTCCTTCTCAACCTGCTGTCTCGCAACCGGGTCAAGTGCGCGAAACGCCATATCAGCCATGTCAGCGGCACCCGTGATCGGGGTGGCAAGCTGGGCGGGGTCGAACATCGAGCCCATCGACTTGAGGAACGCATCAACTTGAACACCTTTCTCTTTGCCGAGGATTCCCTGAGTTGAAGGGATTGACTCGGAAGGGCGCATCTGGTCGGTGACCATACCGGCAGCCGCCATCGCCTGGGCGGGGAGGCTGTTTCCGTAAGGCGAGATATTGGGGCGATTCGCCATGCCGCCGCCGATAGGCCGGTCCATGCCGCCCTGATTCTGTAGATCCATCAGGGTCATCGCAATATCGTAAGGGTTCGTCATCCCTTCGAGATCGGATGCTTTCGTTTTCTGGGCGTCGACTAGGTTGCGCCTTGATTCTAGGGTCGCGGCCTTAGCTCCACCAGGATCTTTCTTTGTCGCTTTCGTCAGTTCGTCACGAGCTCTGCCGACGACAGATGCCGAGTCGATAGGCGTGCCACCAGAAAGCTGATTCTGGATTGAATACTTGACCTGATCCCGAGACTTGAGATACCCTGGCTGATTCCCATACTTGCGATCGACGAGCGCCATCGCCGTCTGGAGATTCATATTCAGCGGGTCGTAGTCACCCATCGCCGGGTTGAACCGGGTTCCCTGATTCGCCTTAACTTGCTCTTTGACAGCCTTGGCCGGATCGAGCCGGGTGTAGATTTCCGAGAGGCGCTGGCGCATCTTGGCAACGGATTGAGGGTCGCGCTTTTCAGCCCCACTCATTCCGGCCTTTTGGATATTTTGCTCGAGAGCGTCTTTCTCAGCCCTTAGCGCGATGTCCTGGGTTCCGAGGAACCTCATTTCTTTTCACCCGCCATGAGCGCCGCCGCGTTGAGTTGAGCTTGCGAGATCGAGGTGAGTGTGGATTCGACGGTTTGGAGCTTCTTTTCGTTATCTGCAATCCGCTTCTTAGCGTTTTGCTCCCTCGCATCGAAGGTAATCTTGGAGTTATTGTCCTTGATCGCAGTTCGAAGTAGAGCGACCTGATTCAATTCGTCCCGGTCGGCGGCGATTTGCTTGATGAGAGTGTCCTGCTGTTTGGCGAGTCCGCTCACCGCCGAAGCGTTGACCCCAGCGATAGCCTGGAGTTGCTTGATCCTCGGGTCGCCGGCTGGGGTGCCTTGCTTCTTAGCCCGTTCAAGTGCCGCTTGAGCCTGAGTCTTGAGAGATTCGGCCTTGACGCCAATCAGCATGATGTCGGCAGCGAGCTTCTTATCGTAGCCCGCGACCTGCTTCTGGAGGAGTGCCACGCGCTGAGTCGCCATTTCGTCCTGCCCATCAAGCAGTGAGATTCGCGTCATCAGTTCATCGCGCTTGAGAGGTTCCATATCCTCTGCGAATCGCATGACCTGTTTAATCCGCTCATCCTTGATCCCCATGCTCGCAATCTTCGCGTCAGTCTCGTTTTCTTTGGAGCTCTTTGGCAGAACCTTTGGAAGAGTGATGCCGAACTTCTCTTTCAGGGACGGACCTACCGTTTCAACATAGGCGTTGTAGCGATCCGAGTCACCGTTCTGGATCATCGGCATGATCGTAGACAGCATCGCAAGTTGAGCCTGCCGGTCAAGAGTTTGAGTCGCAGTCGTAACCTTCTCAGCGAGGTCCCGCATGTCTTTGGCGAAGAACCCTTCCTGTTGGAAGTTAGCATCAGCGATCTTGCCTTGCCGGTTCGCCAGCGCCATGTTGAGCGCCCTTTGTGCTTCGAACTGAGCGGTATCTTGCGCGAACGTCTGGTCAAGTCCCTGCTGTGCGTTAGCGAGTCCGGCAGTTGCGGCATCAGTGAATCCTCGCAGTCCGTTTCCTTGAGCCATGCCCACGAGCCCGTAACCCAGAGCAAAATTGATGTAGTCGTCAGGGATGTCGTCAATCGTGGCGAACTTTCTACCGGGAGCGACCTGGAACGCGGCCTCGATGTACGCCTTTTCTTCGGCACCAAGAGTCTGGCTTGGCATCGTGTTACCGCCAAACTGATTCATCAATGCCACGAGTGAAGACACTGCTTCACCTGGGTTCTGCAATAGCGGAGCGACATCGGAGCGAACTTTGGATCTCCCCTCAATCTTGTAGGCGAGATCGTTGAGTGAATCCTTTGGCGTCCCCTTGAACATCTGATCGATGCCGGACATAAGGACCGTTGACGTGTTGAACTTACTCCCGTCAACGGGTTGAATTGCGTCGACGTTCAAGCTGCCGTCTGGGTTCAGATACTTGTCGCCCCTTGTCGGAACAGCGTCAAGGTTGATCGGCGGGGCAGTCGCAAACTTGCCGGAAAACGCGGGTCCCGGTACCGGGGTCGGTTGCGGTGGGGTCTGGGCTCGCCAGTTCGGATTCATCTGGTCGTAGACAGAAGCGAGTTGAGCGCGAAGTTGGCTGGCGTTACCGCCCGTGGATTCGATCTGGCGAATCTGTGCCTCAAGCTGACTCTTCTGATCCCGCATTGGGTTCGGTGGAGGACCTGGATTAAATGGTTGTACTTGACCCTGGATATTAGGGTCTATCGCTGGCTTCCCTGGAAGTCTAGGTGGTCTGGTTCCATCAGCCATTTAGAACTTCACCTTGTTAGGGTCAATCTTGAAGTCGGCCCCCATCGTTCGCCTTGCATAGTCAAGTTGAGGGTTGTATCCGCTCTGAATCGGGGCAGGGTTATAGCCATTCATCACAGGGGCTTGAGGAGTCTTCTTTTTGTTCAAGAGCCCGTAAGCGAGATTGAAAATCCCGCCCTGCTGTGCGGCAAGCTGATCGTTATTGAACTGATCCATCGCCGCCGCCCCTTGCATCCCCTGGAGTGGAGCCGAAGGGTTTGGCAGGAGTGCCGCTTTCCGATTTGCCCGAGTCGTCAGTAGGTTCGATGCAAGTGAGCGAGCATCGCGCCCAGAGTCGTAAGCAATATCAGTCCGAGCCCGGTCCTTGACGGTTGAATCCTTAAAGATGGACGAGCCGCGAGCCGAGGATGTGGCGTCGTACTGGTTGAGCGCCGCAAGCGCATCTTGCATCGCGTTCTGCTGGAGATTTGCGACAGCCTGATTATCAGTGGACTCAAGATCGGTGTTGTTATAGAGATCAATCCCCATTTGCGTGAGTTGACGCGACAACTGGAGTTGCCGGTTTGTCTCCGCCATGTTCGGGGAGCCTCCACCGAAAAGGCGAGCCACTGCGCCAGCCGCTATCTGTCCAAGGTTGAAATCCATTAGTAACTCGGCGTGCGACTTCGAGAACGAGCCGCTAGTATAAGAAATAACGACTTGAGCTTCGATTCCCCGCGCCCAGATGCAGTGATGGCGAGCCTAGACCGATGGAGCCGTTCGACTTGAGCCGTGTGCTCGACAGGAACCCTCAGCGTGTCTTCCGCTACCGTCTCAGCAGCGACTTCGATTTGCCCCGTATCGCTCACGAGAGTCACCGTCGTATTCCCGATCGCCGTCGCCGTGATCCTTGAAATCGACGACTCATTCTCGGCCTGTCCGGTCTTGTACTCCCACTCGACAGCGATGCCGTTGGTTCCACCCGTGTCAGTCCCGCCGTCTGTGAAAACGTCCTGAATCCGCGAGACGTGCCCGTCAGACCATTGAACGATCACGCCATAGTCGGGGCTCACGCAAGCATCGACAGCCGACCTTGAGTCCGACCACTCAATCGGGATGAAGTGCTCGCCCTCTCGCATCCAGATCGCTCTGCCTTGGTTCAAAACCCAGACATCGTTGAGGTAAGTCCGAACGATCGTCGTCGAAGGCGAGCTGCCAAGTAGCCATGACCAAGTAGCGCGAATGTCTTTTGTCAGGACATCGATGAAGTCAGGTTGCTCGCCAGAGGCCGAGGATTTCTTGAGCACCGTCAGCCCGTCAAGTGTGCCGTAGAGGAGAGCGCCTTTCCATTGACATGCTGCCCTCGTGCCAAGCACGCCCATCGCACTCTCAATCTTGCGGGGGAAGGATGCCGTGGCGGGGGTACCGTCGTCCGAAATGAAGACGTAAACTTCGCGGCCAGTAAGGGCGTACAGGTTCTCAGTGGCGACCAGAGCGAGCGCGGGGTCCACAGTGTTGTCTGCCAGAGTGTCCGTTCTAGCCGCTGTCTTTGGTGAGCCGATCACGACTTCGTTGGTTTCGACGACACCATCCCACAAGACGTTTTTTGCGTCATTGGATGCCGAGAAATAGATCTTGCCGTTCTCGTGGGCATAGACGTTCGAGCCTTTCCAGGCACAACCACAGATGATCCCTGTGACCTCGCCAAAGATGCCTGAGTCCACATCCGTCGAAAAGTCGGTGACCGCAGGGAGCGTGGACATTTCCCACTCCTCGTAGTCATCAAAGTAAGACTGAGTGCCTGTGTTCCCTTTCGTGCCGAGCGATCGCCACGTTCCCGTCGCGTCCTTCCGCATAAACTCGATGACGATATTCGGAGATCCACCCGTATCTTCTAAGAAGGGTGCTTGGTTGACGAAGGATGATCTGATCTCAGTTCGACCTCCCCGGTATGTGCTGTACGACTGATACTTCGCGCCAATGGAGAGTGAGGCTGCGGCCTTTGCCACGTCTGCACCCGACACTTCCGATGTTGAGATTTTCTTGTACCGGCACGCATATTCGATCTCAGTTCCCGTGACCCCGGAATCCCAAAGGCGATTCGCCGAAGCAGTCGAGCCAAGGTGAGCTCCACCGAAACGAATAGGTTTGATCGTGGCGAAGACAGCGTTCGTATTGTTCTGGTCAATCCAAGACGTATTGGTGAACCGGATGCCCTTGACATTGATCGCTGCCCCGTGAGCGACGAGTCCTTTGAGTCTTCCGATCAGGGTCTTCTTAGCGGTTCCCGCCTCGTGCGATCCTGTCACAAATTGCTTCGTCTCAATCTCAGCCCAGGTGAAGGTGGCCGGAGCCGACTCCCAGTTGATCGAAATCTTCCGGTTGTCAACATAGAATTCGCTCGCTCCAGTGCCAGGGATTAACTCGATTTCAAAGTGAGCAGCATCAGTCCAGTTCTCGGCCGTAGCCCAAGTTGACTCAAAGACGAACGTGCCATCCTGCCCCGTGTCGTCTGTGTTGCCGGTCAGTTCGACAGCCCCGTCGACAATCGCTGTGGACACCCAATCGATTTCATTGAGGTCTTCGGTGATGACGATCGTATTCGTCACCGCATCCCAGGTTCTCGTCGTGCGATAAGTTGAACTGAGTGAAGCGTTACCTTGGAACGAATAGTCCCGGCTCAAGGTCGTGAAGGCGGTCGTCCCGATCTCGCGGAAGTAGACTCCCTCATCTGGGTTGGCGTACCAAAGCCACTTCCCGTACTGCCAGATGAACCACGAGTCAGCATCAAGTAGCCCCGCGTAGTTTGGGCCAGTCCAAGTCGAAGTGCTCGCTCCAGCAGCGTCGGTGGCAGGGCATTTGAATTCCGATTGACCCCAGATCATCGACACTTCTTTGGTCGATTCGAACTCACCGTAGCCAATCCCGTCCGCGCCTTCCTTGATAACCGAGCTTCCTGTCACACAAAATCTTGAGAGCACTGAGTTGACGTAAATTGTTGATGCAACTGCTTCACTGAAAACAGCCGAAGCAGAATAGGCTGGGGTAAACACCCATCCAGAACCACTTGCGAGTGAACCTGATCCAGTCCGTGTGATTGTCGTTGTGCCGACGCCAGCGGTCAGGGTGACGGTTCTTCGCTCAGTGCTCGAGTCAGTGACGAAACCCTGAGTGTCCGGCTCGCCTGGTGCGCCAAGCCCAGTTGTCCAGACGCTATCTGTCACAACCGCGCCGAGCCCATTGTCGGCCGTAGCCGATCCTGTGTAGTCAAGCGAGGTTGGGCCACCTCCACCGGTCACAGTCGTAGTCGTCGTGCTCGTGACATTGATATACGCCCGAGGGGGTTTTGGGTCGCTCAGAAGGTAAGTGACGGTCACAACCAGCGAAGCTGCCGTCCCGCTACTCGAAAGAGCGATGGAGTAGTTGGAAGGGTCATTCCACTCGGGCGGCCAATCCTCTTGGGTGTACCGAACCCGCATCCCAAACGCTCCCGCGTTCGCATTGGCGACAGAAGGGAGCGAGGACAATGCGAAAGTCGCCTCTGCCTCAGTGGTGGTGATGAGCCTTGATGTCGAAAGATTGCTCCCCAGGTCCGCGCCAGAGAGACGTGGTTGGATGATCGACTCTGTAACAGTCAAGTCGCCGACGATCTTCGCAGTTACCTTTGTGCTAACGGAGTCCATCGTGCCGACGAGCGTCGAAGACGGAAGTATCCCGGTCAGGTCAAGGTACTTCGTCGCAAGCGATGTTCCGAACCCAAAAGAGCTCGTCGCATAAAGCGTGTCGGTCGTCTTCGCGTAACTCGTGTCGGACCAGGGGCGACCTGTGCTTGATTCAACCACCGTGGCGTCGCCAGCGAAGTAGGTCGTGCAAGATGTTCCCGTTTCGGCGAAATACCGGCTAGGGTTTGACTTGAATCTTCGGTGGCGAGGAGATAGTTCCCAGATACCGCGACCTGTCCGGCAGTTCCGGTTGTATGCTGCCTTCCCCAGCCCGATCGCCACCGGGTCGAGGCTGTCAATCAGTGGGGATGGGACCACCGGAACCTGATTGTCGCTAGGTCGACTGGAAGCAGGTGGCGGGGCATCGGAGCGAAGCCCACGTCTCATTGAAGGCGTTCTCCCTGTAACCATCTTCGCATGTTCTCACCGCGAAGCCGAAGAAGAGACTGGTAAGCCTTTTGGTCAAATCGAGCGAGCCGGTCAATCCCGACACCATCAGCAGCAACGGATTCACGAAGCGATGCCTCAGCGTAAGAGCAAAATTGTCCAAGGATTCGGCTAGAGAAAGTTTGAATCTCAGTAGTGTCAGTAGAAATTGTTGGATGCTCGGCGAACCCTGAGCACTTGCAAACCACAGCGTTGTCCTCGACTGGGCAGTTGAAGCGGATGAGCCCTTCGCCACTTTCGACCCAAGCCCAAGGGGTTGCCGAAGTGTAAGTCTCATAATCGATATGGTTTCTCAGCGAAGCATACCGATGGAGCAACGAGTCATCGATGTAGATTTCCTCGGGGCAAAAGATTTTAGCGGCGCAAACCGCAGTATCCAGAAGGTTGTACGCTTGAACATCATCCGTCAGCGTGACAGTCTGACGCACGACATAGATTGCGTATATCTCAACAATAAACTCATTGAGGAGGCGAGATACTTCTGCGCCAAAAGTTGTGGAGATCCACGACGTTTCCGTCCGATCCGGGATCTTGTACTTCGAATCGTTATCCGGCCTCATTCGGTCGGCGAGGTGGGAGCAAATCGAAGCGAAAGTCATAATCCTGATGCACCCCTGTTTCCAGGGGTGCTGAGAGGTCAGTAAGGTTAAGCCCGAGCGTGGCGGCAGGTCCAGAAGTCCAGGTCGGCAGTTTGGGTGCCGACAGCCGAGCCCGAGGTCATTTCGCACGTTGGAACCAAGGTTGGTGCCGTCGATGGGAGCCCAGTCACGACTTGCGACCACACTTGATTACCGTTGTAATAAGCGTTGACGGTTGCCTTGGTGATGTCAAAGTCATCATAGATGACCTCGACGCCAAATCGCCGAAGAACCAAGTCAGCCGCAGGGATCGGGAGAGCCCTGGTGAGAAGGGTGGCTGATCCGCCTCGAACCACGAGGTTGTAGACCCCTGCCGCGCCAGCCGTCTTCTGGATATAGAACCCATCAGTTGGAGCCGAAGCGATGATCGAAGTGTCAACCACTGCGAACCCGAACGCCATTTCGACGATGACGTTGTTGAGAATGATTCCACCCTCAATCGCGCCATAACCACCTTCAACCAAAGAAGGGGTCCATCGATCTGCCGTCATTTGAACGCTTGCGCCAGAGTCGTCAGTGGTGGCTGCACCCGAAAAGCGGAGGTTGCCATTCTTGAGTGTGCCGATCGCACCAGTGCCAGAGGCAATCGCAGTTACCGTCAAACCAGTAACGTCTGGAGAAACGATGAAGTCTTGCGCCCAGGCGACCTGAATAGGCCGGTTACCGAATTGCTCGAAGTTAATCATTATGGAATCACCACGTTGTAGAGGTGACCGTTGAGGCCAAGGTCGGTGCATCCATATCGGCACTCAACATACGAATCGATGCCGATGAGTTCAGGCTTCAATGGGATGTTGTCGTGGACGTTCATGGACACGTTTTGCAGGTCGGAGAACTGGAACTTCCAGGTCGAGAGCTCAAGTGCGAAGATTTCGCGCTTGTAGGTGTTGTCAGGGAGAGCGTCAAGAGCTGGCTCGAGAGCAATTACGATGTCGTTTGCGATACCGAAGCTCATTCCGTTCCAATACTTTGCCATCTCCATACCGAGTTGGGTCTTATCCCGAACGGTATCCCAAAGGTAAGCAAAGGAAGCAGTGTCAACCAAGATGACGATGTTCTTCGCGCCACGATTCTTCATCGGAGCGACAAGGAACTGCATGATGTTCTTCCACGACAGGGTAACTGAGGTGGATTCGTTACCAGCGTTGATTGCCTTCGAGCGAGCCGGGAACAAGTTGAAGTCCCGATCCTTGTAGACGTTGAACGCGCCGGAGCCGGTTGCAGCGTTGCCAGTGTAGCCAGTTCCGAGGAACCGCGAGAGCGCAGGAAGGTTGGTGCGATTACCTGGGATAATTCCACCGTTTCCGTCAGTCAAGTTGACGTTGCCTCGGCCTACACCGTATGGGAATAGGTCAGATTGCAGCTTGTCGCAAAGTCCTTTTTGCGCCGAGTCTGCGATGTGCGTAACCAGTTGAGTGGTCATCCGAGGATCACCCATGTACCGATTCACGTCGTACTTGTCGACGACGTTGGTGTACTGGTAAGCGGTCGTTCCGAAGTTCGCGTCGAAGAGGTTATTCTTCTTTCGAACCCTAGTTTCGATCAGGTCGACATCGGATGGAGTCTCGGTGGACCCGTCCCATGAACCGTATTCGGTGGACATCAAGAATGATGCGTCGCCTCCGAGGGGTCTGCCTTCTGTCTGGACGACGCTTTTCACGTCTTTCTGCCAGTAGTTGGCGACACCCATCAAGAGTCCGACGAACATTGGGGCGACAAATCGACCGTCCTGGATACCCCGGACGAAATCGTTCTTTACTGGTACGCTCAGGGCGTTCAGGCTTGGCATAGTTCGTTACCTTTGATTTGCGAGTGCAAGGTCTTGAGCAATAAGCTCCTCTCGGGTCAGTCCAGATGGAACCACTGGAGCGGAACCCGACGCGATTGCATCAGGCCGGATCTCAGCGGCTTTTGGAGTTGTCGAGAATTTGGAGAGGTGAGGGCGCATGGTCATTTCGAACATGTCCTTCACTACCCCAGCTTCGATGCTTGTCAAATCACTGGAAATTCCAGCGACCTGAGCGTAAGCGTCGAATTTTGAACCAACCATTCTCAGCAAAGAAGGTACGTCGACAGGAGCATTTGGATAAGCGGCCTTGATTTGCTCGGCGGCTTGTGATGTCACATCCACCAAACGGGTCGCGGCGACCTGCCTTTGTTGCTCAACGAAAGGAGAAACTGCGCTCTGAGCGCCGTCCACCCGAGATTCAAGTCCTGCAAAAATCTCTTTTTGCTCTTTGAGGAAGTCGAGGATTGCGACCTCGCTCGCTGGAGCGCCATACTCGTAGCCGTTCCAGGCTTCCTTGAGTGTGGCTTCAAGTTGATCCAGCCGACTCACATACTGCCCCGCGACAGTGCTTAGCGAGGGATTGGATTCTTCTACTGCTACAGGTGCAGTCGGAGTCGGCTGGGGTGCAGTTTCGACGACTGGATCGCCACCGAACTGGGAAAGGAAGGCTTCTGCGGCAGCTTGGATTTCTTCAACAGAAATCTCGGCCTCGGCATCGACAGTGGGTTCCGCAGCCGGCTCAGCAACGACTTCGGTGGGTGCGACAGGCTCTACTACAGTCTCTACTGGAGTAGCTGGTTCGCTATTTGGAGTGATCTCGTCAGACATAAAGTGATCCTATAAGAAACAACGAATTAACTATTGAGGGGGTGGGGCATTTTGAGCCGCAGGGTCATTAGGGTCAATCTCCGTTGGTGGAGCCATATTCGGCCCAAGTTCCATCGCAGGGTTTAAGTAGCCTAGTTTCATGGCTGTCGCATTGAAAACCTTGAGTGGATCGAACGCCCCTCTATCAATACCGGGAAGCAAGAATTCCTTGAACTCCATCAGCGTTTCCTGGCGAATCTCCTCTTCCGACTTCCATGACTTGCCGTTGTAGTCAACGTGTGGCTCCATGTCGGCCTCGAGGAACTGCTTGGGGTCGTAGTTTGCGGTATTGATCGTGCCGTAGCTTGGAAGGTGAAGATCCATCACTCCGCGATCGATCATCGCTCCGACGTGCCGCTGCTGCCTTACGACAGCCTTGACGAAGGTGACGTAATTCTGCTTGAACGCTCTCGCCACGATCCCGCTCATGTCGACAAGCTGAGACACTTCGTACCGGGTTCGCTCGCCAGAGAGTGCTTGGCCTCGGTTCATGTCCTGGGTTCCGGTCGTCGCGTTGAGCTCGTCCCGAAGGATCTGCCGCATGTTCAAAAGTGATTGGGGGAGCTCACCGGCAGGAATCCGGCTGATAACTTCCCGAGGGTCACCGTCGACAAGCAAAATCTTCTCAAGCGCACTTAGGTCAGTGGCCTCTTCGATCGCCTTAGCCAGCTTAGGGTCAATCTTCGTCTGATCGATCGCGTTGAGCGGCATCTGGTTTCGCATCAAGCGGACAATGTATTGCTCCACCCAGTTCAAAAGCCCAGCGATTCGCACGCCATCAGAGCCCTTGCCGACTGGTCTTCGGTTCATTGGCAGCCAGCTATCCGTCCAAGGAGCCATTCTCAGAACCTTCCAAGGGTTTGGTCCCGACTCAGGGTCTTCGCCACTAGCGATCTCGAGCGTCGTGCCGTCAGTGCCATAGCGAAGGCAAATCATGTTCGACTCCTCGGCACCAGGCTTCATCAGCAAGATCATCAGGTCGTCTTCCGACCGGAACACCCACTGCATCAAGATTCGTGGCAAGTCCTGAGTCTGGGCGTAACCGCCATTGATGCCACGGTAAGTATCGTATTCGCCGATGACTTCTTTCAGCTTCTTACTCAGTCCCTTGACGCCAGCGTAATCCTTGAGAGCGCGGATCTCGGAGATTCCTCTTCGATCAGCCACCCAGTCCCACTGACCAGGGGTCTTGGCTACCGGGTCCCACAGGACATCGAGCAGCGGGGCGCACTCCCAAGTCGGACGGCCATTAACTTCGATCTGCCTTGCCCAGCCAATTCCACACGAGTCAGCCCACATGCCGACGTTGTGGAACTCAGTGGTCCAGTCGAAGGCGTTCCAGTAGTAGGAAATGTAAGCCTGGTTGTACTCGCGCACCACTGGATTAGGATGGCCGAACTCGATCTCAGGTTCGACGACAGTGCCGTGGACATTGATCCGTGAGTTGACAAACCCGTGGTTCTGGAGCCCGAATCTATCCATCGAAGGCAAGATTTCAGGGTAATAGTGTAGGTTGGAAAACGTGTCCTTCCCGATCGAAGATGATGACGTACCACCCTTGATTGCGCGTTGAACTGCCTCGGGGTCGCCCGAGAGGAATAACGCCATCGTGTACCAAGTATCGTACTGATCCCTATGCGCCGCCGAGCGCATCATCTGTTTGATCTGGGAAAGGCGAAGTCTTGCCACGTTTATTTAACCTGTTGCTTCTTCTCTGGTTCAGCGGCAGCTACTTCTGGTAAATCAAGCCCCACTTCAACATAAGGCCCGTCAACGAAAGGAAGCGTGAAAATCTGCGAAGATCCAACAGCCTCAATTTCTTCGTTTAAGACATCAATTTCCATTTCGGCTTTCTTGAGCTCGGCAAGCGCGGCCGTGGCATCCTTGCGTAGTTGCTCGGCAACCGGCTTAGGGTCAGTCTCCTTCGGCCGAGCGTGAGCCTTGGGTCGCAATTCGTTAGCACGAGCCGCTAGTCCAGCGACCTTATTGCGCTTGATAATCAAATCTTTTTCGCTAGGCGAGAAAATAACGCGAACTCCACGGGAACCATCGGACGGAAAATTCGTCGCGTTCCAAGTCCCATCAGCGTTTGAAGTCTCAATGTTTTCTTGCAATAGTGATTCGCCACGGCGAACCCTATCGCTACTACTGAGAAGAAGTGCCGCAATAGCGAGTGGCAGTTGTGTCATGTTAGGAGCTTTGCCCATTCGTTTTCCTCTTCACGATCGCGGAGCCCCGACAGGAACTCATGCACAGTCGGCATCCTTAGAGAATCCGCAGAAACTCGTGACGCGCCAAACCTCGTATGTAAGAAATAACGACTTGAGTCGTAATCGTGGTTGGCCCCGCCTTGAGGGTCGACATCCTCGGGATTGTGGGCGTCGCGGGGCAAACTCTGAATCATATCCCCGATCGCTTTGCACCTACTCCTTGAAATGCGCCAGCGAGGTGGCCTTAGCACAGCGTCAGGATTGTTCGGGTCCCGACGATAACCGAGCATCCATTCCACTGTCGAAGCGCCCGAAACTCGGTCGTTTATTCCCGGCACCATCGCCACGTCAAGCGAGCGGAATCTGTCAATT
>Ga0209990_10001946_pt1 | contig 16799 bp, 17 predicted proteins | sample NOAtaG_6_FD_187304 | JGI IMG/M metagenome (GOLD analysis project Ga0209990, IMG submission 187304) | Freshwater lake microbial communities from Lake Erie, under a cyanobacterial bloom - NOAA_Erie_Diel5S_2200h metaG (SPAdes) (version 2) | ecosystem: Environmental > Aquatic > Freshwater > Lake ...
GGCAACAGCGTAAGCAGGTTTGTGCTGACCTCAAGGCGATTTATGCTGCGGCAACGGAATCGGAGGCGGAGTTTAACCTTGAACTCTTTGCTGAGAAATGGGACAAGCAATATCCATCAATCAGCAAATCTTGGCGCAGTCATTGGGCGAATATTATCCGCTTCTTTGCTTTCCCACTTGAGATGCGTAGAACGATTTATACCATCAAGGCAATTGAGTCAATGAATAGCAGTTTACGGAAAGTGATTAAATCTCAACAGATTTTTCCCTCTGATGAGGCTGCTTTCAAGCTGGTTTATCTTGCCATGCGGAATATTTCTAAGAAGTGGACGATGCCCATTCGCGATTGGAAGCCTGCTCTTAATCGCTTTGCCATCCTCTTTGAGGATCGTCTCCACATCTAGATTCTAGACTTTACACAAAATGCTTGACAGTCTCAAATATAGCGATCGCCAATAGAATTAGGACTTACGCAAAAATGCCCTGAAAGCCTCATTTTGCCGTAGGGGCAATTCATGAATTGCCCCTACGGCTCGTTCTTTTGCGTAAGTCCTAAGAATAAAAAGAAAGTATAATGAGTCACTTCATGCTTCATTTACTTTCTTTTTTTCTTAGATCTTTTTTGATTTGAGGGATAAAGCCAGAAAGCTAGTATTTTAGTTATATATGGCATGACTGGATAAGACAGTAAAGCACATGTAAAAGTAACTGAGATTAGTAAGCTTAATAGCGCAGGTAGTCCTTGCAACAATGGAGCTACAAGCAAGTTGGAGAGCAAAATCAGCGGATAAACTGTAATCACACCAATAATTACTTGCTTGTAGTAAGGTGGCTCTGGTGGATTTACAGATTTACTCTTAGGCAAGCTAAACCATAGCTCTAATCCATTTTGCTGATGTTGTTGAGATCTATTGGAGATAAATTCTTCAGATCTTTGCATCCATTGTTGATAAACAGATGAAGCAAGCCAATTTTTGCAATGAGCATAGTTGTCAAATTTGACAATAACTACATATTCAGGATATTGATGATCGCGAGGACGAATGATCTCAACTCCCATAAACCCCTCAAACTGTTGAACCGATTGATTAATTCCTTTTGTCCAAGTTTCATATTCTTCTATGAGATATGGCTCAACAACTTCTGAGATAACTAGGGTAATCGGATCCGAATGCTGTCCAAGTTTCTGCATAGAGTAGTTAGATAGTCTAGCTATAGTTGAGCTTATTTAAAATTATACCTTTAAATAAAACCCAATATTTGGTGAGGCGGGCGAAGCCTGCCTCACCAAATATTGGGTTTGTGATCTTAACTGCGAGTGGAAGCCATATTCTCAAATTTAGTTAAGCGTGGTTCAAATAGTAATTTAACTGTACCAACTGGCCCATTACGATGTTTGGCAATAATAATCTCGGCAACTCCGCGATCAGGAGTTTCTGGATTGTAATATTCATCACGATACAGATTAATTACTAAATCGGCATCCTGCTCAATACTTCCAGATTCCCTCAAGTCAGATAGCATCGGACGCTTATTAGTCCTCGCTTCTACACCCCGACTTAATTGAGATAGAGCAATTACGGGCACATTCAATTCACGGGCTAAAGCTTTAAGCGATCGCGTAATTCTGGAAATTTCCTGCACCCGATTATCAGAACCAGAACCTTCCATTAGTTGCAAATAATCAATCAAAATTAGACCCAGCACGCCTCCCTTTTCTGACTGCAATCGACGAGCCTTAGAGCGTAGTTCTGTAATGGGAGGATTGGGAGTATCATCAATAAATAGAGGTAATTCCGAAAGTCCACTAATCGCCATCGCCACAGTTCCCCATTCATTTTCGCTAATTTGTCCAGTGCGGAGGCGATTACTATCGATACCCATATCACTGGAGCGAACTTTGGACTGACTAGCAAGTAGACGATAAACCAACTGTTCCTTCGACATTTCTAAACTAAAAATAGCCACAGGCAATCGGTGAATTTCTGCCATTTTTCGCGCTATTTCTAACCCGAAGGCAGTTTTCCCCATTGACGGACGACCCGCGAGGATAATCAAGTCTGATCGTTGCAAGCCGTTAGTCATCGCGTCGAAATCATAAAAACCTGTAATCAAACCTGTCGCCGTGGAATTACCCGTACCCAGAGAATTAAAGCGATTTTCTAATTCATAAAAAGTTTTCGTGAGAATATCAGCAGCAGGAGTAAGCCCTTGCTGGGCGCGTGATTGCGTAACCGCAAAAATCTTTTGTTCCGATTGGTCAAGTAGCTGGGGCAATTCGATTTCATTGCTGTAACTTATCTCAACTACTCCTCTGGCAGCTTCGGCAAGTTTGCGTCGGGCATATTTATCAGCAACTAATTGCGCATAAAAATCGATATTGACGGCGCTAACGGTGCGATCGCAAAGTTGAGCGATTTTGGTTTGACCACCAATTTTTTCGAGCATATCGCGATCGCTAAGCCATGTAGTCAAGCTCATCATGTCCGTGGGATTGGACTGATTATGTAACATCAGGCAAGCCCGAAAAATCTCCTGATGTGCCGCTACATAGAACATTTCGGGACGCAAAGTATCTAATACTCGCGAAACTGCTTCTGGATCAATCAAGATGCCACCTAAGACAGCCTCCTCTGCCTCAATGTTTTGTGGTGGTAGGCGATCGCTGATAGATTCAAAATCTTGGCTCATATAACTTACTGACTAGTTTGCTGTCTGGAGAAAATACTTAGAGAGTTGGAGGCTAGGTTTAAGTGCATTCATAATTCTAGGTTTTAATTGCAAAATTAAAACCTAGGTAACTAGGCACAATTAAATATAACCCCCCAAAATCCGTATCGCCCGCTGCACGGGCGGTACAGATTTTGGGGGGTTAATTATCATTTTACTTACTCCCTTCCCAGTGAAAAATTAGACGTTGCGACGCTTCGCGACGCAACGCTAATTCTTGGTTTTATATAGATATTTCTTTGGTGGGAAGGGAGTAGGACATAAAACCCAAATAAAGAGAGGCGGCACGAAGCGTCGCCTCTCTTTATTTGGGTTTTGATTTGTCCAAGCTATCTCTTGCATTGCTATAGTGCTTGTAGTAATGAGCTATTGATATGGGATTTAAGGAAACATTTGTTTTTGTGGTAGTGGGATGCGTAGCGATCTATCATCAAAGATCGCAGCAGCACACCAATAATCAGCTCCAAATATTTATTTTGTGGATTCTGGTCGTTGTCTTGCCAAGTTTAGCGATCGCATGGGCAACGTTTAATCCCAAAGCCTTACCATTAAATTCTGTCACTCTTGTATTTTTGCTGTGTGTATGGATGTATAGCAATTTTTCCACATCTCTCAACTCAAATTTAGAAGTCATCAATCTTGATCTCAAGGAAGAAAAAATACTCAAAGATTGCTTTTCCTCAAATGTTTATCATCTGACAGGCTTAGAATATCGCCCTCAGGAAATATACTGCCGAGGCAATCTGCGATCGCAAAATCCTAAATATGCTTACGAATCTATTAACCAAAATATTCAAAATGCATTTGGCAATCGTTTTGTCTGCTATTTACAAGAAATTCCATTAGAAAATTTAGGGACAAGCTTTGGTCGAGATCAAAATAGTCAGGAAAACACAACAAACTACTGTTTTTATTTAACACCTAATAATTTATCTAACTCTCAACTATCTTTAAGCGATCGCCAAGGTTGGATAGCAAGCACTATTAGTTTCGTATTTACAGCCTTCACTGTATTAGTTGTAGGTTCAAATCAGCGAATTGAATCTTTAAGCATAAGCAACTTACAGCAAGGCATTCCTTACCTATTAGGTATAAATAGCATTTTTATCGCAAGGTCGATCACGCAATATTACATCGCCAAACAATATAGATTGCGACTGCTACCACCACTTTTACTACCATGCTTAGGTAGTTTTGGCTTATTAGGCAGTGTAAATCCTAATTTCCCTACAGGACAAAACTCCACAAATCAACGCCGTATCCTCTTTGATCTAGCCGTAATTCCAACCATTGTGGGATTAGGAATCTCCATAGTTTTATTGTTTTTGGGCAACTGGATACTAGTTCCTGCAACTATGTCGATCGCAGATTCCGCGATCGCGCCATCCCTGTTAATCACAAATCTAGATACCGTCAATATCAAAAGCTCGATTTTTGTAACGTTACTGCAAACAATTTTTTCCATCGGACAAACAGCACTTACTCCAGACGCAATCGCCACCTTTTCTCCACTCACCCTAGCTGGCTGGGCAGGATTAGCTCTTAGTGCTTTACAACTAATGCCGTTTGATTTACTGGACGGAGGCAATCTTATCATCGCGATGTTTGGACATAGGCAAGCCATCCAAATTGCGCGGATAGCAAGACTAGTATTGTTGGCAATCTCTTTGCTTGCACAACCTTGGCTACAGATTTACTGTCTCTTATTCTTTGTATTACCCACCCCGCGTCCTCTTATTTTGAACGAACGCACGGAAATTGGAAAAACTCGCGATCTAATTGGCATGATATTAATTGCGATCGCTTTACTAATAATCCTCCCTATACCCAAAGCTCTCTTGTTATAAGTAGATACGCTTAATTAATTACACACCGAAACCTTACGGGGTTGGCAATTTATTCTATGCAGGGTTTGTTTTTTAATTCACAAAAGTGGGGCGACACTTTTGTGAATTGGTATTTAAAGATACTTTCTAACGACAAAGATGTCGCTTAGCACCATCTTTGTCGGTTTCGTTTTAGAGGGAATAAAGAATGCACAAAGTGCACCCTCTAATTTATTAATGTTAGGACTTACGCAAAAGAACGAGCCGTAGGGGCAATTCATGAATTGCCCCTACGGCAAAATGAGGCTTTCAAAGCGTTTTTGCGTAAGTCCTAAATGTTTTATTTTAAATTTTCAAGACTTTAATGTGATTTTGGGATTATCATTAACCTTGGCATTAGGTAGCCACGATTTGTTGCTACTGGTAACATCAGTTAAGTCAACAGTAGATACATGTTCATCCTGAAGCGCCAAGACGTTGAGATCGTCAACGTCCAAAATCCACAAAACAAAGATCAACAAATACCGATTTTGCAATATCAGGGGCAAACATTTCGGTTGCTCAACATGTTTGGCGATAATCGAGATGAGGCTTTAGCGCTTTGGCGTGACTTAACTGATAACAAAGGCAAAGCTTGCGTATTATTAGAAGAGCCTCAGCGTTTTAGCGTGTGGGGTCGAGTCAAACTAGACCAACTCCATACATCACCTACTCAGAGTTCCTCCGCAGGTACACATCTTGTTCAGGGATGTTTACTGATATTACAAGCTGTGTATATTGATGTTGAAGATTTCCTTGGTGTTAGACAAGCAGGTTCTTTTAAGCAAGATTTACTGAAGTTTATGCAACAAGGAAAATTTGCTCAAAGCGAAACAATTTCGGCTCTGGAAGAGGTTTTGTCAATCAATCCACTTAATAGTGTGCAAATACCCAACTGGGATGAAAGCAAATTGCAGCTTCTTTTAGGTGAAATACATCGACTAGCCTCCTCCTATTTTGGAAATAATAGTTTTGTCGATAGTGCGATCGCTGCCTTAAATGAATTACCTGAATCAGCATCCGTAACTGCTTGGCTGACAAAAACTCCTAAAGGTAAACTCTGGAAGTAATCTAACTAGATTCTTTCGATGTTTTCTTCTAAAGTTATGACTCGTAGCACAATACTTGTTATTTTCTGTTTTTTAATACTTTGATTTCTTATGGTTGTAGCTAAGGTACAAGATTCATGAGTAGAGCTAAATCGCCCTCGCCGTCAGGGATTTCCACGCAATCTATTATTTGGGCAGCGATCGGATGGGCAGCCCTAGCTTTAATGTTCTACCTGTTTTTTAATGTCCCAACCGATGGTCCACATGTCATCAAGCCCGAAGAATGCGCCAAGCCAGTAAAAGACCTATTCGTAAGACCAAATTGGTATCGATACGGAACCTACATTTTTCAAACTGTAGCGATCGCCTGTTCAGGGCTACTGTGTCTACGTAACTGGCGTAGCTCCAAAATCATTAGCGGTCGGAATGTTTGGCTCGGTTTGGGCATAGGTATCTTATCTTGGGGTATTGGCAATTTAATTTTTGGTTATCTAGATTTTCAATATCAAAGTGGATTGATTGCGGGTGGAGCCAAAGGGGCGAAGAATCTAGTTCAAACCTTTCCATCGATAGCCGATATTTTTTTCATGTCAACCTACGTATTTTTGTCATGGGGAATGGCAATGTCTGTGATTGGACGACGACTAAATCTATATCCTAAGCAATGGGCGATCGTGGGTGCTGTTGGATTTATTGGGGTAGTCGTGGCGGCTTATGTTACTTTTGGCGTAAGTGGAGAGGTTTCTCTAGATACTGAAAAAATCTTGAATATTATTTATGCCCTTGGTGATATTTGGTTACTAATTGTCGCGACCATTCTATTACTAGCTTTTTGGGGTGGTAAGGCAGCTCAATCTTGGCGATTACTTGGCAGTGCTGGTATTGCCATGTTTTTTGGTGATTTATGGTTTAACTACAGCATTAATACTGGTATCAGCAAAGTTTGTGAAGGCAAGCAATATCAAAGTGGTGAGCCTGCCGAATTTTTCTGGATTCTTGCATTTATTCTCTGGGGAATGGCTGCTGCTTTAGAGTTTGATTTATCTTCACGACCAACAACTCGCAGTCGTAGAAGCTAGTTTAATTAAATAACATTTTGGGTGATAGACGGAATTCCTCAACGGGTTTATCTCCAGCTTTTGGCAAAGTCGATAGAATCTACGGTGAAGATGGTAATGACATTATCTACGGTGGCAATGAAGATGAATCTGTTCTTGGCTCTGCAAAAGACTTACTATAGCTGTCGCCATTCTTATTAGGACATAAAACCCAAATAGTGAGAGGCGGCGCGAAGCGCCGCCTCTCACTATTTGGGTTTTGATTTGTTTTGATAAAAGTGGCTAAGGCTATATATGGTGGCGCAAGTAATGACTACGTCTTTGGTGAAGGTGGTCACGATATACTGGATGGTGGTACTGGTGATGATTATCTATAAGCGTCTATCAGATTCTGTTGAAGGATTTGCCAAAATTACGGACTTTAACTCAGGAGATAAAATTGAACTCAAAGGTGCAAGCGGCAACTATAGTTTGATGAACTATAACAACAATGGTATTTCTGGCATCGGTATCTATGCAAAGCTTTCCACGGGTATAATGCAAACTCAATACAACATTAATTGCGGTTGTCCAAAATGTTGCTCCAACATTACTAAATATCAGCAATTCTAACCAATTCAATTATGTTTAAGTTTTTAAGCCCAAAAAGAAAGGGGTGCTAAGCACCCCTTTCTTTTAGTATGCGCCATTTCCCTTAGGAAAAATCACAACTAAAATAGTTTTAAAGATTAAATATAGATCGAGCCAAAAGCTCATGCGTTTAACATAACTGGCATCCATCTGTACTCTCTTCGCATAAGGAATATCGTTACGCCCCGAAACTTGCCACAGTCCTGCAATACCAGGTCGAACGCTGAGGACTCGATCAATCGCTGAGCCATATTTACTAAGTTCAGCTTGCACTAGTGGTCTTGGACCAACAACACTCATATCGCCTATGAGCACATTCCAAAATTGGGGTAGCTCATCCAAACTAGTTGTCCTCAAGAACTTACCAATTTTAGTAATCCGAGGATCGTGTTTAAGTTTAAAAGATGCTTCATATTCAGCTCGGCTAATCGGACAGGCATTTAAATAATCTTCAAGAGCTTGATCTGCCCCATTAATCATCGTTCTAAACTTAATGCAATTAAATTGAGAACGATTTAAACCAACTCTAGGGTGAATATATAAAACTGAACCGTGAGAACTAATGAAAATCAATAACGTAATTGCCAGATAAATTGGCGAAAACACAGTTAGAACGATTGATGCAAATATGATATCAAAGACTCTTTTTCCCCAAGTTGCATAATGATCTGTACGATCTGCAACCGATTTCTTTGTACGGAGGCTAACTTGACTATTTGCTTTGCTTCTAGTAATCATCAAATCTTTACACCACACCACATAGTTGAACTAATCATACAATGCCTGTCTACTTTTATTGGGGCGATGACGACTATCAAATTTCTCAAGCAGTTAAAAAACTGATAGACACCCATATCGATCCGATGTGGCGAGATTTTAATTATGCAAAAATCAATGCTACGGGGGATCTTATGGTAATGGACGGATTAAACCAAGCGGTGACTTCGCCTTTTGGTAATGGTAGTCGTTTAACTTGGCTCGCCGATACTGCGATCGCCCAACGATGCGCGGAATCACTACTAGCAGAGTTAGAAAGAACTTTTAATCATTTACCTGTAGACTCCTACATCTTGTTTACATCATCAAATAAGCCTGATGGGAGAGCCAAATCTACCAAGTTATTGCAGAAGTATGCCCAGATTTTAGAGTTTTCGTTAATCCCTCCTTGGAAAACCGATGCGATCGCTCAATTAGTGAAACAAGCTGCCGCAGAAATTGACTTAAAAATAGCATCAGATGGCATAGATTTACTAGTTGATGCGATTGGCAATGATACCCGCCGACTGACAATGGAATTGCAAAAGTTGCAATTATCGCATTATGGAAAAACAAAGCCACTTACTGCTAAAGAGATTTCCCCATTAGTGCAAGCTTCGGCTCACAATAGTTTGCAATTAGCAAGTGCTATTCGCTTAGCAAATACTAGTCAGGCACTCTCATTGATTGCGGAATTACTGCGAAACAACGAAGTGGGTTTACGGATTTGTGCAACTTTGGTGGGACAGTTTCGCACATGGCTCTGGATTAAACTGATGCAAGAATCTGGAGAGCGAGATGATAAGGTGATCGCTGATGCTGCGGAAATTGGTAATCCTAAGCGCGTTTATTTCTTGAAGCAAGAAGTGCAGGGGCTAAATAGTCAAAAGCTAATGCGATCGCTAAGTATTTTGTTGCGATTAGAAGCCGATCTCAAGCATGGCAAAGACGAAACGGCAACATTGCAAACTGCAATTATTGAGCTGTGCCAAGCAATGACCAAATAAGAAAAAGCAGCGCTTCGCGCTGCTTTTTCTTATTTGCGAGATTTGAAAACATGATCGCTGCTAACATGGCAGATAGATCCTTTAATCAGAAGTATGTCCGAACATTCCGCAACAGTTACCGTTGCACTCAATAGTGATAGCCAACCTAATCGCAGTTATGATATTGCGATCGCATCGCATAGCCTCAAAAACTTAGGCGATAAATTAGTAGAAATTGGTTTAGGCAAAAAAAGCAAAAAAATTCTCATTGTCTCGAATCCTGTCATTTATAAGCACTATGGCGAGACTGTCCAGATATCCCTAAGTAATACAGGTTTTGATGTTGCTCATTTAATATTGCCCGCAGGTGAACGCTTTAAAACTGCTAATTCACTTCAAAAGATTTATGATGCGGCTCTTGCCCATCGTTTAGAACGTTCATCAATGATTGTTGCTCTTGGTGGTGGCGTGATTGGCGATATGTCAGGCTATGCGGCGGCGACTTGGTTGCGAGGAATCGATCTCGTCCAAGTGCCGACTACACTGCTAGCGATGGTGGATTCCGCGATCGGTGGCAAGACGGGGATCAACCATCCACAGGGAAAAAATCTAATCGGAGCATTCTACCAGCCACGACTCGTCTGGGTTGATCCTGAAGTGCTAAAAACTTTACCTGCTCGTGAATTTCGCTCGGCGATGGCTGAGGTAATTAAGTATGGCGTAATCTGGGATCGGGAATTATTTGATCTGCTAGCTCAATGCGATCGCCTCGATCAGTTGCGCTATATTTCATCGGATTTGCTTCAAACCATTTTGTACCGTTGTGCCAAAGCCAAGGCAGAAGTCGTATCTAAGGATGAGAAAGAAGGAAATCTTCGCGCCATTCTCAACTATGGTCATACAGTCGGTCACGCGATCGAATCAGTTACCAATTATCGCCTTTACAATCATGGTGAGGCTGTTGGTTTAGGCATGGTCATTGCGGGTGCGATCGCTGTCGATCTGGGGCTATGGACTGAAGCCGATCAAGCTCAACAGGTTGCAATCATCACCAAAACTCGATTACCACAGACTTTACCTGCGGATATTAATCTTGAATTAATTATTGAGTCCCTATCCACCGACAAAAAAGTTGAAGCTGGTCAAGTGCGCTTTATTTTGCCAACGGCGATAGGATCAGTAACGCTTAGCGATCGGGTAACCTCAGATCTAGTTAACCAAAATTTACGAAAAATAATGGCATAATACTTGACACATGAAGTGGTAGTTCGTACTATACTTAAACGTTTATGTCAAGCAAAAAATTGCTAAGCCCAAATATTTTAAACTCTTAATTTGAATATTAAGCTTCAGATCGGCATATATTTGTCAACCATTAGTAATTTAAACCAATACCCCCAAGAGTCTAGACAACAGAGATTTCATGACTAAAAAGCCAATTAAAGACCTTCCCCAAATCAACGAACGCATCAGATATCCAAAAATTCGAGTCATTGATATGGAGGGGGAGCAACTCGGCATCCTAACCCCCAAAGAAGCCTTGAAAATGGCTGAAGAAAAAGAGCTAGATCTTGTGCTGGTCAGCGATAAAGCTGATCCTCCTGTTTGTCGAATCATGGACTATGGCAAATTCAAGTTTGAGCAAGAGAAGAAAGCACGCGAAGCTCGCAAAAAGCAACATACTTCCGATGTTAAAGAAGTCAAGATGCGTTACAAAATTGAGGAGCATGACTATAAAGTGCGAATCAATCATGCAGAACGCTTTTTGAAAGAAGGTGATAAGGTCAAAGCAACAGTTATGTTTCGCGGACGCGAGATTCAGCACGTTGATCTTGCTGAGGTTTTGTTGAATCGCATGGCTAGTGATCTAGAATCTGTCGCTGAGATCCAACAATATCCTAAGCGCGAAGGAAGAAACATCACTATGTTAATGGCTCCCAAGAAATAATCAAAAAGCCTCGCAAAGCGGGGCTTTTTGATTTATAACTGTTTTTAGCGTAGCCATTTTTTGCTTTGGCATACAAAGAGATAGCTAGGAGATAAAACCCCAAATAACAACACCATTTTGAGAATTAGTATTATCGAGCAGGAGGCAATAGCGTAAATGGGGCAGTGGTAGGCTGAGGGTTTGCTGGGACAGGGGCTACTGGAGCAACAGCAGGGTCAACAGGTTGATCAGGATTAGAACTAATAATAGGAGCACCTACAGCACGTAATACCTCAACTCCATTTTGCTGTAACACAACAATTGGTGGCTCTGCATTGGTATCAATTCGTTTCACCAATACTCTACCGTTAGAAATCATTTGACCAGCACTAACATAACGAGATGTTGACTCACCAAAGGCACTAATAATTGCGTAGATTGTACCTGCAACTTCAACAGTACCTGTGACTTTTGTACCATCAGCAGCTCTAGTGTCAGGTGGCAACACTATTTTACTCGGACGGTTAGATGTTCTTACAACTACAGCAGCCCTTAGATTAGGTTGTACTTGTACTTTCTTTGCCAACAATGTTTCCAACTTTGGTACTGGATTAATCACAGTACTAGTGAAGGGATCGCGAGATTGTTTAGAGTCAACGCCAATTTTTTGTTCTAGTTCCTGAACTCTTGCCTGCTTATCCGTGATGGCAATCAGATCCTGTGTTTTTTGACCAGCCACAAATGGAGTGTTAAAGGTCGGTGCGGCAGGGGTTTCAGCAACCTTGGGGGCAGTACTTATAGGCGCACTACCAGCAAGAGTAGGCAATGGCTGCCCTGATTCGGCAAGTAACCTCATTTGTTCACAATCTGTCCCAGAAGCAAACATACCTGTCTTAATGATGCCTTGTCTGGTTTCTCTTGCTGTGCTGATCGTACATTGGACTGGTGTACCCTCACCGCAAGCACTAAGGATTGTAGTAACGCTAAGAATCACGCCAGCTAGGTAATAAATACGCATAATAAAGTTCCTCTGCTGCCTACTTGGTTTTCGGTACAGCGTCATCCAAATTTTGTCGATTTTGACTGCAAGATACTAAAGCATTATGGTAATTTTGGCAATCATTAACAAGAGATAACCCAAGTTTCATAATGAATCCAATTCTGGGGTTGTAGTTTTTACAGTGCTGTAATACCAATTATCAAAATGTCGTTGCCATTTTGATAACTTAAAAGCCTTACTGAAATTGGTATAACCAAATCCAGTAAGGCTTTTAAGTTATGGCAGTTTGCGCTTCAGTGAAACTGCTGTAGGTACAGAGTCAGATTGCTGTCATTTATACTTTTAATAGTGATTGGCGGAGAAATTTGTGGAAATTATATCTGAAGTTTATCAAGGTCAATTTGGTGAGTTTACGATTACGAAAGACGATCGCTTTGGGGTAATTGTGTACCGCAGTTCTTTAGCGATTGCCTCCCTATGTTTTAGCTTGGGAGCAATATTAGTGCTGTTGCAGCCCAATAATCCTGAAATCCTAAGTTGGTTGACTTTGCTGTATATCGGATTTTCTGTCGGGTTAGGTGTTGCGCTATGGACGATTCATATTTATCTGGAGTTACTGCATCGGGTTTTGCAGAGCTTTTGGGCGATTGGGACGATCGCTACAGTGGTTGTAGAACTTTACTCTCCTGAGCCTTTAGCGATCGCTATTTACAATAATCCGTTCGCGCTTATTGGTGTCGGGTTTAGCTTTGCTGCTCTAACTGGAATTTTTTTCAAAGAGACTTTTTGTTTTAATCGTTTTGAAACAAAGTTTTTAGTCCCCCTATTGCCTCTGCTAATTCTTGGTCATTTGGTGAATATTTTGCCTGTAGCGATCGAGCGCGGACTATTAGCTGCTTGGGCAGTTTTGTTTGTAATCTTTGCGATTCGTAAAGTGACTCAAGAAATTCCACCTGATATTGGTGATAAGTCGGTCTTTGCCTACCTCAAAGCCGAAAAACTTAGTAAGCAGCAAGCTGCATAATAATTTCTAAAAGTGTGGCTGCACTTTCGGAAATTAAAAACTAGCCCCAATTAGGACGTAAAACCCAAGAATTGATTGGCTGCGCTTCGCGCAGCCAATCAATTCTTGGGTTTTGGTTTGTCCAAAGATGCTTGTGGCTTTACCTCAAAAAGTCCATGCCTAAAAAGATTTATAAAGCAACGCTCTCTATATTTTTATTCATAGGCATAATAAATATTTATGAATAAAGCTTTTACTTCTCAAGCTGATGACTGGACACCTGCGATCACTACAGTGCAGCAACGCTACGATCGCGAATATCGTAATGAAGCATTTGATTTGCCCGCTGAGGTGGAGTCGATGCCGCTTTTTCGGGAGTGGGTAAGTCATGCTCTATCTAGCAAAATTGCTTCACCATTTTGGGAACTTGCCCAATTTCAAAAAAATCAGCGTTGCTTAGATATTGGCTGTGGCGTAAGTTTTTTGATTTATCCTTGGCGAGACTGGGAAGTATTTTTTTACGGACTGGAAATTAGTTTTGTGGCTAAAGAAGCTCTTAATACAAGGGGTTCGCAACTAAATTCCAAATTATTTAAAGGTGTGCAGCATGGAGCAGCTCACCAGTTAGGTTATGAAAATGGATTTTTTGATCGCATAATTGCTACTGGGTTTAGCTGCTATTACCCTCTTGAGTATTTGAAATTGGTTTTGCGTGAGGCTAAGCGAGTATTAAAACCGAATGGGGTATTAATTTTTGACGCGATCACCCCTGATTTGGAGTTTGCCGAAAATTGGGCGATTTTAGAAACCTATTTAGGTGCTGAGGTTTTTCTGACACCCCTTAGTGAAGTTACGGAACTGGTACAGTCGATGGGTGGCAAAATTACTGCCAAAAAAGATGGGTTGCTATTTTGTATGTATCGCGTTCAGTGGTAATTTGTTGAGAGTGGCGCAATGCGCCGCTCTCAACAAGTATTTGGTTTTTATTTATGTCTGAAAATTCTCAAACAACGGGTGCTGATGCGATCGATGTCGCGATCGCGCAGGGTATCGACTTTGATGGCACACCAATTGACCCTAAGAAACTTGATCTCTATAGCAGCGTAATGGCGCTTGAAGGCAATCGTCAGCGCAGTGGCGTAACTAATACCATGCGATCGCGCATTGTCCGTATTGGCGCAAAACACATCCCTCAAGATGAACTCAATCAAAAGTTGCTGGATGCAGGATTTGCCCCACTAAAGGACAAAGACATAGCCTTTTTTTACAATAAATAACTTGTTCTTTAAGAAAGGTTTTGCCAAGCGAAACCTTTCTTTTTTCTTGAGCCTTTTGGCGGAATTTCCAGTAAATTTTGGGCATACTTGTTGATATGCAACCATGCGATCAACATGATTAAGTATTGGAAAGCTAGATCTACTGCTTTAGTTACCGCTTTGCTCTTAACGGGACTGAGCGGCGGAATAAACTCAATTAATTTAGATAGGGCGATCGCTCAAACCACATCTCGCACTATTCGTAGCCAAGATATCGAAAAGCTAAGGCGATCAGGACAGCGCTGGATCGAAATTCGTTTGCGTAGTCAGAGACTATTAGCGTGGCAAGGAAACCAACTCGTTTATGCAGTAGTTGTCTCGACGGGCAAAAGTGCTACGCCAACGCCTACAGGGCTTTTTAATGTTCAGTCGAAATATCCTACGGGAAGAATGCAAGGTGAAGACTATAACGTGCCAGACGTTCCTTATATCATGTATTACAGTGGCAACTATGCCATTCATGGAGCATATTGGCATCGTAGCTTTGGAATACCCATCAGTCATGGCTGTACTAACGTCGCCCCCGATCATGCGGCGTGGCTGTATCGATGGGCTTCTGTGGGCACACCTGTGGTTGTGCGTTAGCAAAAAAAAACTAAAAACAGCACCGCCCGCTACGTGGGCGGTACAGTTTTTAGGTTTTTGCTAAATAAAACTTAACGAGCTAGAAATAGACAGAGGCGATCGCCTCACAGTAACCTAGAGACAGTATCTGTAATCATTTTATTTTTCACATTACAGTCTTTAGGAATAAGGATAAAACTATGGCAGTTGCACGTGGTTCTAAAGTTCGCATTTTGCGTAAAGAGTCCTACTGGTATCGCGAAGTCGGTACTGTGGCTTCCGTTGATAAAAGCGGCATCATTTACCCAGTGATTGTTCGTTTTGACAGCGTAAACTACTCCAACATCGCAACCAACAACTTTGCGATCGATGAAGTTGAAGAAGTCGCCTAGATTCTTCTGACTCAAAACCCAAAAACAAGAAGGGACGCTTTGCGCCCCTTCTTGTTTTTATGGGTCTGAAAACTACTTTTTACTTTTACTTTTACTTTTTTACTTTTTACTTGTCAAATGCCCGAATTACCAGAAGTTGAGACAGTTCGTATTGGTTTAAATGAAAATACGCTGGGTTGGCAGATTGAAGGTGGTGAGGTATTGCTGCCCCGTGCGATCGCCTATCCTGAAAATTCAGAGGCATTTTTAGCGGCGGTCATTGGTGCTGAGTTCACAGAATGGCAACGACGGGGGAAATATTTAATTGCTCAGCTTTCGCAGGGCGATCGGTTGGGGGTACATTTACGAATGACGGGGAGTTTGCTCTGGTACGATCGCGATACTGCCGTGGGCAAGCATACGCGGGTGAGGTTGTTTTTAAAGGAAAAAAGAAAAGGGAAAAAGGAAAAAAAGGTAGGCTTGAAGGAGTTGCGATTTGATGATCAGCGAACTTTTGGTAAGGTTTGGTGGGTTCCATCTCATCAACCAACAGAATCAATTATTACGGGTTTACAGAATTTAGGTTTGGAACCTTTTGATCCTGAGTTTACGTCAGATCATTTAGCCGCAAAATTTAGCCGTACTGGTCGCCCGATAAAAACTGTGCTCCTAGATCAGGAAACTGTCGCAGGGATTGGGAATATCTATGCTGATGAATCATTATTTTTGGGCAAAATCCATCCTCAAAAAGCTGCAAATTCTCTTAGTTTGGAACAGGTTATATCTCTACGTCTAGGAATTATCCGTTCTCTGAGTGATGGTATAGCGAAGGGTGGAACGACTTTTAGTTCTTTTCAGAATGTGGCTGGTCTGAAGGGAAACTACATCAATACAGCTTGGGTATTTCGACGAACTGGTCAGCCTTGTAATGTCTGCGGTACATTAATCTCAAGAATTAAGCTCGGTGGGCGCTCGACACATTTTTGTTCTCAATGTCAGAGTTTATAGCGATCACCAATTCATAGTGATCACCCTTCACAACACATAAATGTGATCGCCTTTTCCCTATATCAAACTGCAATCTCCACTCATCATTCACAAAACTGATCTCCTATCAATCAATAAAAATCACCAGACTCTCGGTTGTAAACTTTCACTATTGGCAATAATTACAGAATCGCCTGCGGGTTCGATTAGAAACAGTCTTTCTTGTGTTGCATATTCATCTGCCTTTTCATCAATTTTGATTCCTACTACGGCTCCATAAACCTTGTAATTTTTATATTTTGGAAATGCTTCTTTAAATCTTGCTATAGCAACGTAAGAGATAGATAGGACAATTCAAAACCCAAAAGATGGCAGAGCGAAGCTCTGCCATCTTTTGGGTTTTATGTCCTAAGCAAAGCTTACATTGCTATAATACTTCTAAAAATCTCTTCACATTGCAAATTTCTAAATGTGACTTAACTTCGATCTCTACTATTTCATTACTATTTTCCACCAGAATATCAATTTCCATTGAGCCTCGATCATCATCACTCTTT
>Ga0209990_10001952_pt1 | contig 16746 bp, 9 predicted proteins | sample NOAtaG_6_FD_187304 | JGI IMG/M metagenome (GOLD analysis project Ga0209990, IMG submission 187304) | Freshwater lake microbial communities from Lake Erie, under a cyanobacterial bloom - NOAA_Erie_Diel5S_2200h metaG (SPAdes) (version 2) | ecosystem: Environmental > Aquatic > Freshwater > Lake ...
GAGTACTAGCGGAGCTTGAGACGGTCTGCGTGGGTCGTGGACCAGAAAAGAAGCTTGGCGCGGGAAACTTCCGATGACAGTTCTCAGTCACATCTGCAGTTCACTGAAGTCACTCTGCGTTGGTAATCGTCGTCGTCGCGGCGGAATGGGGCTCTGGCGATCGAGTGACGCTCTGGAATCGCGGCAGCTGATGACCGTGGTGATGGCCGGTTTTATGGAGGTGGAGCCAAACAATTCCATGGCTCAGGCAAATGAGATGGTGACTATTGAGCCGACGCTCAGCTCCGGCATCAGCGCCAATCTCGCTGGACATATCGGGCATGCAGGTGACAACCAGGACCTCTTTCGGCTCAATCTGTCCGAAAATGTGATCAATGCGAGGGTCATATTCAATCATTCGATCCGCCAGAACCTGAATATGCAGCTCATGAATGAGTCCGGAAGTGTGATCAGCTCAGCGAATCGGCTGAGCTTTGGCTCCAAAATGCTGCAGGCTGCATCGCTTCCGGCCGGGACTTATTACATTCGAGTGTTCCGGAGTACTTCGACTGCGGCAAGCCAGTGGTCGGCTACCTTGACGGGGACGCGAGTTGGTGCCCCCGCCGCTGCTCCGGAGAGTCCATCCTCCGGCATCGATGTTGAGCCCAACAACAGCCGCGCGCTGGCCGGATCCCTTGGCACTCTCACTCCTGATGTCTCGACAGTCGTTCGTGGCAGCCTCACGGGCAGTGATCCTGAAGACTGGTACCGCGTGCCGGTTGATTCTTCCGGTGCACTCACCATTCAGCTGACCGGTATGACAGCGGACCTTGATCTGGAAGTTCAGGACAGCAATGGAGCAACACTGAGAACATCGTCGAACGGCTCAAACGACAACGAAACCATCGCTCTGACCGGCCTTTCCGCTGGCGACTACTTTATTCGGATCAAGCGATTTCTCGGAGCCAGTTCCAATTACACATTGACGGCCGTTGCGAATTCCTCGGCGTCGACACCGGGCACAAACACCAGCATGGAAACGGCGTTGAACCTGGGATCGGCTGCTGCCGGTGGCAGTGTCACAGCGAACGGTAATTTGTACGGTGGTGCCAAATGGTATCGATTTCAGACAGGCAGCAGCTGGAATGGAACGCTGACACTGGGAAGTGTGACGGGGACTCCATCGCAGCAGTCGGTCAGGAACCTGCCTGCGGGTACCTACTATGTGTCGATCAGCTCCAACCTGATTGGCAGCAATTTTATCGGTCAGCTTTACAACTCAACCGGCGCGAGTCTGCAAACCTTCACTGGTGCTCAGTCCGGTGAGACATTCCGGGTGGCAGTGGCTGTTCAGAATGTCACACCTCCGACCCCCGTGATTCTGTCGGAACAGGAATCCAACGACAGTCGATGGACCGCAACAGCATTCGGAGCACTGACCGCCGGCACGACCGCAGCGGCCAGGGGCAGCCTGAGCAGCAGGGAAACAGACGACTGGTTCAAAATCACTCTGGATGGCAGGTCTTCACTGACAGTGGAACTGAGTATGGAAAATGGATCGAGAGGGTCGACCATGAACAGGCTTGATCGGATTACGCACCTGCAACTCACCGATCAGTTTGGAAACGTGATTGCCGACAGTTCGCGGAATTCGACAATGGCTTACCGAAACAATCTCCGTAGTGTCACCAAGTCATCTCTGGCAGCCGGCACCTACTACCTGCGTGTCTTCCGCTCCTCAACCGGCATGGCGTCTCCTTATCGCCTGACGGTCACTCCCCAGGCCCTGTGACAGGCGTGCACTGAGATTTGACCCAACCTGAAAGGTCGTTCGATTGGCATCGAACGACCTTTTCCTGTTGTGGCTGCATTGTCTGGATTTGATCAGGTGGCATTCGCCGGAGCCCCTGCTCGCCCTTTGCAGCCGCACCTGGCCCGTCTGCTGAAACCGAGTTGCCCCGCCCCCCGGAACAAGCCGCCCCCCGGGACGCACCACTGCCGTTGACGGCAACCCCGACCCGCCTCTTCCACACACTCGCGACACCGCTCTGCTGTGCAGCCCATCCCATGACGGCAATCAAATCTGATCAGAACTCCCCGCGCAAATTGGGTCTCCACCAAGCCATTGGGAGTTGCGTCAACATCCTAACGCTGAAGCTTTGGTCACCTCGAACCCGCTGATTCCGGCGGCAATGATTGTGCTGTTTTCACGAGGGACTGCCGGATCGGTTCTACCAGACACAGCAGCCACCAAACACAACGATTGAACGGATCTCCCACGCTGATGAGTTCTTCCGCAACACCAGGGCTGAAATCCAGGAAGCAGCCCACCAGGTTTTCTGTTCCATCAGCACAGACTTCATCCGCGCTGCTCAAAATTGAGACATTGACACTCCGAGGACAGTCGTTCCCAAAGTCCGCCTGTTACAGCTGTCAAAAAATGGAACGCCTGTGGTAAAATCCCTGCCAAATCGAAGAAAAACAAAGGGGTTCCAGATGCTGACTCGCCAAAAACTGATGCTCGCCATGCTCGCTGCCGCAGGACGCCCCGTAAATCGCACGGAGTTGACCAAATGGGCGTTTCTCCTGCGGCAAGCCTCCGAAGACGCAGCCGCTGCGTCATTCTATGACTTCGTGCCTTACCACTACGGCCCATTCTCGTTCTCGCTCTATCAGGAAATTGGAAAACTCCAGCAGCAGGGGTACGTACAAGAGCACGGTGATTCTCATTGGAAGTTGGGGAATGTTGCAGTTTCGACGCCCCTGGATCAACAACTGAAATTTCAAGCGGAAAGGGTTGTTCGAATTCACAGGGATATGTCATTGGAGAAACTTCTGGACAATGTCTACAACCAGTACCCCGCGTTTACCGTCAACAGCCGGCGTCAGCAGTTGGCGGTTCGAAAGACGGCACCTCTGGCGGTATACACTTCCGGCTACGAAGGGCTGAGCGTCGATGCCTTTCTCAATCGGCTGGTGAACACTGGTATCAAGCACCTGGTGGATGTTCGACGAAATCCTGTCGCAAGACGATACGGATTCCATAAGTCAACACTGAAACGTCTCTGCGAATCACTTGAAATCCGATACACACATGTCCCAGAGCTTGGTATCGAATCCGAGAAGCGACAAGAGCTGAATACCCAGGCGGACTACGATAGTCTCTTTCGCGACTACACAACCACAACACTAAGTCGTGAACGTGATTCCATAGCGCGAGTTGCCGCTTTTGTTCGGGAAGCCCCGTCCGTTTTGGTGTGTATGGAGTGTCAGCCCTGCTGTTGTCATCGGTCGCATCTTGCGAAGCAAGTGGCTGAAATGACGGGCCTGAAGATCAATCATCTGGTTTAGGAGCGGCCGTGGGATCAACCGAAAAGACAAAGGTGTTGATTCTTGTAAAGACGTACCCTCTGCCATCACGAGCATATCAGGAGCTCGTCTGTACCGCCGGTATCACAGACGCTGGCGAGTGGATTCGGCTGTACCCAATCGATTACAGATACCGCTCGGCAGACCAACAATTCGACAAATACCAGTGGATTGAGGTCGAACTGGAGTCTCGTGGGGCTGGGAATGATAAACGCAAGGAGAGTTGTCGGCCTGTTTTGGAGTCGATCAGGAAAATCGGCGAACCGTTGAGCACGAAACGCAAATGGGAAGCCCGTCGACAGATTATCGACAAATTGCCTCATTACACAAAGAACCAGCTGGCTGCGCGTTACGACGAAGACCGCACGTCACTGGGGATCGTCCGGCCAGTGAAAGTGCTCGATCTCGAAATCCGGCCTGCTGACACAGATTGGAAGCCGGAATGGCAGAATCTGTTCAAACAGATGACGCTTTTCGGTGAGCAGCAAAAGCCACTGCGAAAAATACCGTTCTCTTTTCACTATGTGTTCGAATGCGAGGATAGCGATTCGCCGCATACGGCAATGTGTGAAGACTGGGAACTGGGAACTCTGTTTCTGAATGAATCTGCCCGGCTGGGGTCTGATGAAGCTGCGGCCGAAAGCGTCAGGAAGAAATTCCTCGGGGAACTTTGTCGTAACGACAAGGACACGCGATTCTTCATGGGAACCTATTTTCCTTACAACACTTGGCTTGTACTGGGCGTATTTTGGCCTCCCAAAGAAAAACAGCAGACCTTGTTCTAGGTCCCCAGGTTCTTCGCTGCTTTCATGCTGATGAGTGCCTGCGTCGCGTTACCAGTTCGTGAATCATAAAGGACGCTATGATTCACAAAACTGCCGGGACTTGATGACACAGAAACGACGGTCGCGAAACCTTCCCACTGTTCAGCCGCGGCGAACATCTGATCTGGCTCCGGCCATCGTGCAGACCGCTGGGCGGGCTGCTGCTCGGCGCTGCATGCGTTAAGTATCTTGGGACGATCTGCACGCCGCCGACGGTCATGCAGCATCTTGCGGCAATTCGAATCTGCGTTGACTGGCTGGTCACGGGTCAAGTTGGAAACAGCACATTCGCTGCTGCAAATTTCAGCAGCGAGGCGACGTCCGCCGGTTGAGGCCCCAACGGCGGGCCGCACCATCCCCGTCCGCTGAAACCGAGTTGCGCCGCCCCCCGGGACACACCACTGCCGTGGACAGCGACTCCGACCTGCCTCTCCCGCACACTCGCGAAGCCACCACTCTGCTGTCCGGCACAGCCCATGACCACAATCGAATGTAATCAGAACTGCGCACGCAAATGGAGTCTCCGCCGAGCCCCTGGCAGCTGCGTCAACACCCTCGCCCCACCGGTCCGGTGACCTCGAACCTGCTGATTCCGGCGGCAATGAATGGGCTGTTTTCACCAGCTCCGTCAATCATCAATCCACCACAACTTTCGGCGGTAACCAGGAAAAGATTTGGCAGACGCTTACCTTCTTCCAGAGTAACAAATCAACATGGTAATGTGGCTCGATTATTGAATTCGAGTCCATTCTTCTCTGGTCACTTGAAACCAAACGCCGTGTGAACGACGTCGACAGGATTCGTGAAACCCATAAAGCCCTTGTCCTAAAATAATCTTATAGAACCGCTTTTCACCAGTGTCTTTGTCACTCACACCAAGGTACACCAGTCGATCGTGATCTACGAAATACCCGTCGGCTGGAAATGATACACTGACGTTCACTTTGCCTTCCGGCAAAGCAAGTCGACGTTGTAAATCCCTGACCTCGGCGTCCTGTTCCGGCCAATTCGTGAAATTACCCCTGCGTTCGTCAGAGCGAACTCGGCCCGCCCGAACCGTGATTACAGCCCCGTCGACTAAATTGAGCTGCCTCACAAAATTCTCCAGCACAGCAGACTGTTGCCTGGAATGAAAAATGTGCGGATCGACAATGACGGCGCCGGTTATCTGGTGTCTCAGAAGCCTCCCCAGCAGTCGGATTGAAAAGAGGTTGTGACGAAGCCCCGGTTCCAGTGTGAATTCATGAAACTCTCGAAGTGCTGGCAGGCTGACAACGGCCGTCGACGTTGTTGATTCCAGTGCTTCAAGGGCTTCCATTTCCCGACCGATGCGACTTCGATGCAATCCATCGACTTCAGGCCCCAGAGGCATCGTCCAGTCCCAACGCCAGATCGTCTTCGCATTACCATCCGTGTCACGGACACTTACAACTGAATAGCTGCGAGCCGAGTCCTTTGTCGTATGAACCGAGACTCCCAGCCCGACGAGTTCAGCCACTCTGTGATAGGCCGTTATTTCCACGGGATCACTGCTGTCTGCTCGTGGTACGCGCCCGAGAATCAGATGCAGCGAGCCCGGCCCACACGGGCGCAATGCCAACTCTTTCAGAATATCAAACCAGTCCCGATTCAAACCTCGTATCGGTCCCCCGTGAATTTCATTTGCGATGACTTCCACCGGTCCGGAAGCCGACAGCAATGAATCCGAAAGCTCGCGACACGGTGAAACACTGGATTCCCGCCACGGACTGGAATTCCCCGAATCCAGTGCGTCAACGAGAGTGTTCAGGTACTTCAGTGCTGCGCCTCGGGACAATTCACCATGGGCAAATTGATTCTGGTAATTACACAAGCATCCGTAACACCCTGTGCTGTCCGGGTCACAGTCACAACTGGCCAGAATTGTGCGTGCCCTGCGAATCACGCGCGGGAGAGACTTCAGGATCTGGCGACAATGGCCCGCGCCACCGGGAACGGCGTCGTAAATAACAATCGACTGTCGATTTGCCGACTCGATCGGCACCGTTGTTGCCTCCAGGTCCGCCCGCTCAATATTCAGTTCACCGCATGCACCATTCGAAAGTGCATAGGCCAAGCTCAGCCAAAACCCGGTATCCGTTCCATGATGCTCAGTGCCTGAGAAATCAAGTATGATAACATCGGTCTCGTATCGGTGACCCAGAGCAACCGGTTGACCTTGCTGATTCGCACCAATGCCAATCGGGCCCTGACAAGTCTGCCCCTTCGTGTGGTACGGAGGACGGTGGCGGCGTTCTCTTTCTTTACTGTCAAAATGCACCCGGCCGCAGTTGCCGCACAGCTTGAATCCTTCGCGGCGGGGAATCTGGTTGCGATCAACGGTAAAGTCGCCAAGATTGAGCACCAGCAAACTTCGACCGGTGGAATAGGTTCCGTCAACTCGAAGTGTACTTCCGGCATTCGGAAACGACTCCCGCTGCTCCTGGGAGGACAATGCGGCGTTCTGTGGGTTCTTTGCAGAATAGTTCTGCAAAAAGAAGGCACGCGTGGCCTGAATTCGCTCCGGACGCTGTCCTCGCGGCTCTTTGCCCTGGCTATTAACGTCCGTTACGAACCCCCAGCGTGGCTGGACCCATTGAGTCGGCTGAACATTGCCACTTTTCAGTGGATGTCCACATGTTGAGCATTCTGGTTGCACATCATCTGGCTTTTCTGTGCCATGTGGCCAGACTTCGATGGCGTTGCAATTGCTGCACCATCGAAACCAGTTTGTAGAGTCGAATTCGAGCGCTGGAAACTTTCGCAGACCGACGGACTTGTAAATTCTCTTCCCGGCAACGACCTCGGCACCCGGAGCATACTCGCCCAGCGCGATGCGGCCGTCGCGGTCAAACTTTAGTCTGGAAGGATCCGAATCTGATCGCTTCGAGTTGAATTCCTCCTGCAGCACATGCAGCTTGAGGACATTCACCGGAAACGCAAAGCTGGGCAGCACTCCTCGACTCATCAGAAACGAAATCAGGAAGTCTTTTCGTTGTTGACTCAGCAACTTCCGAAATGACTTCTCCATCCGGATGTCATCTTCTCTTTCCTTATTGTGGGACGTTTCTTCGTCCGTCTTTTTTTTCTCCCGGGCATCTCGCGCCTGCCTCGCGTGATCCTCAGCTTTGTTCTGGTGGCGTTCCTCGCCGTCCCGAAAACTCCGTAAAAGACAAACGGCCTCTTCCGCCGCAACGGCCAGCGTGTTTTCGCCCATCGGATTGGGGTCGGCAATCAGATTGATGAAGTGAATCGCTTCCTGCTCAGTCAGTGGGGGAAATGCCTCAACAAGACGACGACTACAGCAGTTTCTGAAGCCATCGTCACTCAGCCACGTTCTGAGATATTCATATGGAGTGCAGTTTGCGTGGTCGAGGCGTTCCTCAAAGAAAGCGCCGACCGTACCCGCCATTCGAAACCGGTCGCGTTCGCCACCGACGACCTGGCCGTTCAGCCATACCCAGTACTCAGACAAAACTTCAGCGAAACAATGGCGTTGAAGGATTTTTCTGTTCTGCAGGTCAATCCGGGGCGGAGTCACCGGGCCGGCAATAATCTGCTCAGGGTTCCCGAAGTAAAGTCGGTCATGAGGGCGACGCTGACAGAATGTAAGTACGAACGCAACCGAATCGGCACGGCGACCGGCCCGCCCCGCTCTCTGAAGGTAGTTTGCCGTGCCCGGAGGCACATTGCGAAGCACCACGGCCTGCAGTGATCCGATATCAATCCCCATCTCAAAAGTCGTAGAGCACGACAGGACATTGACCTGTCCGCACTGAAACGCCTCCTGGATCTGCTGACCTAGTTCGGATGCCAGCTGCGCGGTGTGCTCTTCGCATCGCAGCTCGATTCGTTTGCCAGAAACAAATCGTTTGACAAACATGTGCTCTTCCGGATGACACCTCGGAAAGTCAGTCTCTTTCAACGGATCCAGCGTTCCGGAGCAATGCGGCTCGGCGCAAACTCCATCAAGGAATGAATGCGAATAACTATGACAAGTCCTACATTTCCATAATCGTTCCGTCTGGCAAACTGTCAGGGCGTCGTACTTCACTGCGATTGCGGGAACTCCGTTTAGTTTTTCGATTTGAAAGACGCTGCTAAACGGGCCATTCTCCTCAGTGAATCCATCGAACAGAAAGTTGAGCATTTGCTGAATCTGTGCATCAGTAGGCTCCAGATTCGAGCGTTTCCGGCCCCAACGCCGAAGCAGGTCAACATAAATGGTGTCCTGACTTGCGACATTGGAAAATCCATGCAGCACATTGGCGAAATTGGCAGCTCTCTGTCTTACGAGATAATGCTGATCTTTCGAGAAGCCCGGACGCGTGACGTCTCCCGGACAGGTCATCAGATACTGACGCCTCATTAGACAAATCATCCGGTTCGCCAGATCGGCGAGGTCTTCCACCTTTAGTGCTTCACCGGGCCACTCAAACTCCACGGGAAGTGGGGCTTTTGCATTCTCTTGAAAGACAGCCCTGAGTTCTTCAGGCAATTCGACATTCACCAACCCGAGGGATTCAAGAACGTGTGGCTGTGTGCCTAAAACTTCCGACAACAAATGCGTCATTAACGAATTCTGACGTTCACCGGGACTCTTCAGGTACGATTCGTGAAAGGGGCTATCCGTGATCTGTGCGAGATCCCGATCCTGTAAAAATGGAATCTGCAGTTTTCGGTCAGCAGCAATCTTGACGCAGGCATTCGCCCAGTCCTTCAGAGTCAGAGCATTCTCGGACTGGGTAATCGCTTCATACGCAACTTCCCGAATCAGATAGTCACGCGAGTGATCCTGCAGATACGAAGCCATAAACGCGGCGTTTTGACGACTGTCACTGAAGGTCAGTAGTTTCCTGCCGCCTCCGACAAGTGGGTCATCTCCTGCCCCAAATCGATGTCCAAAATCCTGTAACGTTTCATCGGTCTGACTCTTCGTCAGTGCTGGCAGTTGCGCATACAGTGTTTCAGTCAGGAGACTGACGGGAGCGTCCTGTCCAGTCTGAAACCTGCCTGTCACTCGATGGTGGCGATGGTCATAGCCGCACCTGGGACAAGATTGGACATCGAGGTTGTCCTGACTGCCGGGAACGGCGTACAGCGTCCTCCACTTAGGTGTTCCGGGTGACTGTTGCGATTCAAGATGTCCATCACGAAGATCGATACGCACAGCCTTCAGCGGTGCTCCGTCCGTAACATCCGGTTCGAAGGCCAGAAACTGAACCGGACGTCGCCAAACCGGAGGCTGATCCAGACCCTCCGTTTGAGGTGCAAGGTCAACTGACAGAAACGGATAGCGACAGTTGCGGCAGTGGGATACCTCAAAAGCAATGCGGTCTTTGGGGCGAAGTCTGCGGATCGCTGCGGTTCGGACTTTCAATTCCGGGACGTCCCACTGCGCGTCAGTCGACTCCGATTCTGCATCCGCAGCCAGATCAACAAAAAAGCCCTCCAGCGCGCTGGCAAACAGATGGTAGCGACACGGAAGCAACGGTTGCTCGCCGGGATTGCGTCTGGCGGCATTACATGCTGAAACAAGTCGCTCCAACGAGAATGTGTGATCCCCTTCGCCTGCATCCCACCGATCAGCCAGCATTTCAAATTGCTGAGGCTTTTCGCGGACTTGCTGCCACAACCAGTGGAATCGTGGGTGCCCGCGCAGCAGAGAAAACAGGAATGCTCGGCGGTCGAGTCCTCCTGATTTCTTCGCCTCCTGCCAAATCGAGACGGGAGCAAGCTCCTGAAAAGAATTCCAAAACGACTCGTCAGCGTTGCAATCCAGGTCGCGAAACAGTTCTGGCGGTATCGCCGCCCACGAACCGTCGGAGATTGCAGCCGACGTCTGGTCAGGGAACTCCCAGACCTCCGCATCAGCCAGCGGGTTCAGGCGATCCGCGAAAATAACAGCGTCGTGCTGAAATGGAATCCCAAACAACGCTCCGGCGAATTCGGCGGTCTTTAGACGGCGTTCCTCTGCAGACATATTCTCGCCGGCAAGTGTTGCACTGGTGGCAATACAGACGGGCTCATGTATCGCAACACCTGCCGACTGCTTTCCCCTGCGGATCGCACTTCGAACTCGCTGCATGAGCCGTGCCAGTTCAATACCCTGCGCGCCGCGATAACTATGAGCCTCGTCGAGAATCAGGAAACGCCACGCATCCCCGTCGACAACGCTGAAGAATGGCGACTCCTGAGGTCGCAAAAGTGCCTGCTCCAGCATCGCAAAATTGGTTATGAGAATATCCGGTGGATTCTGGATGATCTCGTCGCGCCCAAGCAACTGATTGTCGGGAGCGTTTGGTTCTTTCTTCTTTCCCTCCGCTCGCGAATTCGAGGTTTCACTGGTATAGCGGGCAAAGGTGATCGGAACCGGTGCATCTCCCCGATCTGCCCAATAACCAATCAGCTGCTTGAGACGGCGGACCTGATCGTTGACGAGGGCGTTCATCGGATACACCAGCAGCACCCGAACCCCCCTGCCACCAGTCCTGCCTGACAGCGGACGAGTCGGATGTCGCAGGATCCAGTCAAATGCTGGTATCAGGAAGCACTCCGTTTTGCCGCTGCCGGTACCACTCGCCACCACCGTATTCCGCACTTTGCTGAAATCCTCTGCCTCGCGGCACAATCGCACAATCGCCTCCTCCTGATGCCGATAGAGCAATCGATCGCCAGGCAGGCGCTCTCGTTTTGCACCGCGAGACTTCACAGGAGCCGCAACGGAATTGCCGAGCTTTCGCAGCCCAAATCCCGTTGTCCGTTTTTCCACCGGTCGTGGTTGAGGCGTCTCATCCGGCTTAAGAAGCAAATCCTGAAAACCAGAATGCAACACACCTGCCTTAATCATAGCGTCGAGAGTACGTGCACCAGGCATGTATGGAGCAGTCGCTTCGAGGAACGGCCCTGCGATGAGCTGTCCAGGTTGGTTCAGCAATTCGCAAAATCGTTCACTCAGGCGACCAATTCGACTCACGCCGAAGGCAGTCGCCAAATAAGAGACATACTGGTTTCGCAATTCATTGGCAACATCAATTGGGTTCATTCACAAGGTCCTGTAGACAACTATTCAATTCGCTTGCGAAGATCGTTTGGAATCGGTCTCTGTGGAGATCGCTCCTGAAGACGCAGCGAAGAAATCTCCCACACATCGACTCCACTCACATCGCATAAAAAACTGCGGCCGCAATAGACGTCCGCCAGTGAAACATTTGCCTGTCTGGACTTCTTTTTCCTCTCCAGATGAACAGCATCCAGGCAGTCTCGGTCGTCTTTCGGGACGTCAATGCGATTAAACCGCACTAATTGATAAAGCCTGTCGCCTTTGCCCGTGAAGAAATGCCCAAGAGCTGATTCCACGGTCACACCCTCTCGAGGAATCAGGAGAATTCCAGTCCCGTAATCATACCCAACGACAATTCCGCTCACATTTTTTCTGATTGTTCCCATTGAATGATCAACAGCCGCATTTACGGCACTGGCGGCAGTCGATTTGACCGATACATAGGTTGGGATCGGTAGTGGGCCTGCGAACTTCGCAGCCACACCAATTCCCCCACCGTATAGTGTCCAAATCAACATCTCAGCCAGTGAAAGGCTCCGCCGCATCAATTCGGGCCAAAGCAATAAAGACTTCGACAACGCCTTCTGAAATTCGACACTGCTCTGTTCATCGCCCCCAAAGAACTGGTTGCTGCCTTTCAGGGAAGTCAGGCGTTCAATCCAGGCCATCTGCCAACAAATCGCGGACGCATCAGAAACTGACGAGACTGTTGTCGCCTGAACCGGTACCCCGTGCAGGTATTTGATCTCTTTTTGGGGCGGCCGCAGGACTTCCTTGTGAAGTTCGCCACTTACCCGATCACGTTTGAGTTTATCGGAAAGCGGTTCAAGACAGCGAAAACACTCTTCCGGCGGTACCGGATGATCTTTCGCCCAGCGGTTCAACAGATTGTGAAGGTCAAATGATTTTGCCACTTCAGCAGCCAACCACTCTTTTGTCACCAATGGCTGAAACGCGGAATAGCAGCACAATTTGCTGCTATCCACCTGCCAGCGACTCTCCGCTGACGCCCAATAAAGCGAATAGGCTGGTCCGTCGGAATTGGCCCTTTTTGCCCGCCCACGGACCTGAAAGAAGTGATCGTCGTGTGTTCCGTTACAGTTAATCAGACCGTCAAGCAGCCCCAGCAGTTCCTGAAAGCGCTCACAACGATCCCCGTCGGCAGAAACGGACGGCAGAGCAAACTCGTGCCTGTGCCCGCAACTGGATCGCTGGATCTTTGCTGTCCGACGGGCCAGGGGCAGGAAAAGGAAAGGCGACGGCAGTTCGTGCTCATCGTGAAACTGCAGAATTCGGGACGCAGCCTGTTTTTGCCGCTCTTCAAAGTCCTTCCGAAAGTCAAATCGTTCCGCGTTTCGAGACGAATCTTGATTCCTGCAATTACTCACCAGCCAAAGATCACGAAGGTACTGGACGGGGTAGGCTGAGTCATAGCGATCCGTGGCCTCAATCCCGATGGATTTCAGCGGGAATCGTTGTCCTGCCGGAATGCCAAGGTCGAGCAGTTCAGTCAGGAAGTCTGGCTGGCCTGGTCCGAATGCGTCCAGCAGTTCGTCTGGCCTGGCAGCACGAAATCGACTGAGGAGTGCTTCGTTCAGCGACTGAGCCCAGACACGGTCACGCTCACTGAGCTTTTGATCTTTGGAATAAGCGTGGAGAGACTTACACAGTTTCAATCCTCGCGATATCGAAAACTCCCCGTTCGCGTGAAGTGCCTTCAATGATGCCGCTGCCCATTCCTGGAACTTTTCCACACCAAAGCGTCGTTGCAGGCTCGCCTGAAACAGGAACTGATCCCACGACTGCGGTTCCTCGTCTGCCGAGTGAGATCGTCCAGTCTTTCGGTTAATGCACACACCGACCGGTCTGAGTTCGTCTTTGCGGCTGGCGGCAAAATGATGAATCTTCCGGAGCATTCCTCCGACTGACCGCAGCAGACTGGCAGCGAATACGTCTGCGTCCGGAAGTTCGGAGAAAGAGACTTCGGCATAAGATCCCGCGATCTGGTCTGGTGTCAATGAGACCACCCGCGGTTCGCTCAGCACATCACAGGCGTTCCAGACAACCAATGAGCAGCCGGTAAGCGGGGTGATCGCCGTCCATTCAATCAGAACAGAATTACCATCGGCGAGGCACGTCAGTGAACTGAGCAGAGGGCGATCGCTGAACAGGATGGCCGAATGATCCACACCGTCCACTTTGAACACAATTCCCTCTGCTCCTTTGTATGCAAACAAAGGCAGCCTGAATGCCGTTCCTGAAGGTCCCGGCTGAGTCTTCGCACTGTTGTCCCTGTCATTCACGAGCAATTCAGCATCACAAGGATACTGTATTTCAAACTCAACATCATTTTTTGTAATCTTCGAGGGACTGATCACCAGTGGCTCGCGCGTCCACGTTGCCAACTCATCTGAAAGTCCCAGAACTCTCCAGCGGACGGCTTCAATTGGCCAGCGAAACAACAAGTCCGGGGCGTCGATGCTGTTCCAGCACCATTTGACTTCCGCATAGGGCTCGACTGTGGAGAACTCATGAGTATACCAGCCGTGGGTGGCAACGATGGAGTTCCCGGTAGTTGTTGAAAATGCCCCGATGCCGTCCTGAGACTTCAGACACACGCAGCCCATTCCAGACTCGCGATCGACGTCTGGTCCCTCGACTTCAATCTCAGGAAGAAGTGCAAATCGCAGCAATGTGCGACCGACACCCCGCTTTTCACGGAGCTGGTAGACTCCAGGTTGGCTGACCGGGATTTGCAGGGCCTCCTGCGGCGATACCGTCAGATCACTGACAATCGAAGGTGACGCTGTGCCTTCTGCCAACAGCAGCATCTCCAGTGGTTTTTCACGCTGCAATCGTACGGTTGGAGCACCGCGAAAAACTTGAACCTCTTGTCCATCGACCGTTGTGGCACAGCAGACGGACTCGCTTACCACCTCAACTCGAGCACCGGGACGACGGGCCAGTGGAATTGAAAACGAGTTAGTACCGACACGCCACTGCAGCTCGGTTCGATTGGCCGTCCTCGGTGGTACCAAAATCTCCCATGCAGTCCATTCCGTGGATCCTGCCAGCCAGCTCCATTGAAGTCGTACCTGACGAACGTAGGGGATTGAACAAAACGTCGGCGTTCCCTCAAAAAGGACAAACCACCGGCCTGGCTGAATGCCGTTGGCATCTATGACCCGGCCATCTTCCAGATTTCCGTTGTGTGCATGAAACCAGTGTCCTGGCCAGAATTCGGGACGCGTCTCAAACAACCTCGATTCACTATGCCTGTAGTCTATGTGACTTACTTCCAGTGACTCAGGCAATGGGCGTCGGAATTCAGCAGTCCACCCAAGGTGAGTCTGGGTCCACAATACTTCAACTGCCGTTCTGCCCGTCAGGATGCTCCAGTCGGCTCTGCTTCCAGACGGAACTGTCAGACGCACTTCGCCAGTCTCAGGATCAAATCGAAGGACCGGTAACTCGATGCGAGCAGCACGAGAGACTGACGATCGAGTCGGCAACGCATCACGAACTTCACCAGGATCCAATGCCTGCGGCAGTTGCTGCAATTCGAGACTACAATCCCCTCGCGTTTGCCACGCATGAACGACTCGGGACAGGCAGGTCCACAGCTGATTGGCCCCAAGGAGGCTGGACGCCAGGAGTCGTTCTACGTTGACGTGCAGACGAGGCTGATAATTTTGAACCAGCAGTCGCCGAATGTCAGCAGGGAGGGATGTGGCCTGTGGCCCATAGGTCTCACAGGCCACAGCAATGACTTGCAATACACCATCAAGCGATGTTACTGGAATGCCGGAATGAAACACCACCGGAGCAATATTCGTGTTGCCCTCAGTTGGAATGCCGTAATCGAATTCTTCAAGCGCCGCCCGGAACCATTCGCCCAGCAATCCCTGATTCCTCTGGCCAGAAGATACTTCCGGCCTGAACTGCTCTGGATCCGCAAAGCGGGCACGATGAATCCTGTCAAACAGGAATGGCCAGTACTCCTGCTTTCCGTCCGCAGCATACTCCTGCCGCGCTACGGTCACCATGCCGAGCAGTACGTGAGCAAGACGTGTCCTGTCAGCGAAATCCGGTCGCTGCTGATCCCTGACAATCGTGTACAGGGATCGCAGGCAGCGGTTAACCGTATCGTCGTCAATCGCAAAATTGGCGAGCCCAACAATGTCATACTCGTTGTCGCTCAATTCGGCGATGAGAAGCCTGTCGTCCTGCGACACCGTCACCTCGTTCATGATTGGCACCTCGCCTGAAATCAGCCAGTTTTTACCCTGTCTCTCCGCATGCAATTAACGTACCATTCGCGCGTGGCATTTGCACACCCAGGGCAGAGTATCCGGTCTCCCGTGCAAAATCCCGAAAAAACTGCCTCGCCACAGCAGTTTTTGCTGCCTTTGTTACGGAGGGCGTTCCGTTTAGAACGGCTCCGCAAAGTTTGAGTGGTGCCGATGGAACTGGATCCCTGTGCCGTCCATACACAACGCCAGTTGTGGCACGGGAAAGTTCTTTGTGCTGAAAGCAGCGATTGCGTCGTTGCAGCCCTAAAATCGGACCGCTTTCGTGTCACAAGGTGGATTCCAGATCAGTCAGCATCGCAGGCATGCAGGCCCCGTGATCGGCGACTCCTGCGGACCCGATTGTAACCTGTCTGACGCACTCGTAGCACTCTGAAGCCCGGACGCTGTTACGAGTGAGGCAACTCAGGCTCTGCACGCATCAGCCAAATGCGTTAGGCCCCGGTATCTGCGCGAGCAACTGAAGTCGCGCCGAGTGCTGAGCTCAAAACCGGTGAAACTGCGGGTAAAGAACCCGGCGTTCCCAGGCTTACCGCTTTTTCGGTGGCGGAGGGCTGGTGGGACGTGGCCTTGCCCGTGGAACGGGCTTCGGCACTGATTGGCGGTCGGGGAGACCGTTGCAGCCTTCCATAATATCTTTGGGGGGCGGTGGCACGGGACGCTTGGCGGTCACGGTTAACGGTCCTTTCGGGCTGGCGGGGGAGGGCTGGTGGGTTGTACAGGAGCTAAAGCTGATGCTGGCGGCTTGCCGTTGCCTTCAGCCGGGGCAGGGCCGTTGTAGCCGCGAGTGGGCGTTGGTGTCTGAGGCGACGGACGTGACTGTTGGTTCATATCACTTTTTCTTTTTCGGCGGAGGCGGACTGGTGGGTCGCGCCTCGTTGGCTGGGGATGGTGGTGGTCCGTTGTAGCCGGCCGTGATCTTCTTGATGGAAGCTGGAGCCGGACCGTTATGGCCGAACTGCTCGCTGCGAGCGTCGTCGGCCGGATTTGGTTGTCCCGTCATTCGATTTCTCCAATTTGGTTTGATTCTTTGCCGATGCTGTTGTGCCTGAGCATTCTTGTAACTGCTTCATCGATGTCATCCGCGAGCGGCCAGAGATCCTTCGCAGGTTTCTCGAATTCCACCAGTTCCACGTCTGAGGCTGGAACAAGCACACTCTCTGTTGCATCGAGGGCGACGCGT